>Ga0134126_10008737_pt1 | contig 12743 bp, 8 predicted proteins | sample KB31752_FD_96881 | JGI IMG/M metagenome (GOLD analysis project Ga0134126, IMG submission 96881) | Terrestrial soil microbial communities with excess Nitrogen fertilizer from Kellogg Biological Station, Michigan, USA - KB3-175-2 | ecosystem: Environmental > Terrestrial > Soil > Unclassified ...
GAGCGAGATCCTAAGCTACGAAGGTTATAAGATCGATGAGGCCGGTGATGGCGAGGAAGGGCTGAAAAAGGCAAAGGAGAAGGAGTACGATGTTATTCTGTGCGATATCAAGATGCCGAAGCTCGATGGGATCGAGTTCCTGGAGAAGGCCAAGGAGATGAACCCCGATATACCCATCATCATGATCTCGGGACATGGAACCATCGAGACGGCAGTGGAGGCGGTGAAAAAAGGTGCGTACGACTATATATCCAAGACTCCCGATCTGAATCGATTGCTGATCACCATCCGCAATGCGATGGACAAGACGACGCTGGTGGCAGAGACGAAGGTGCTGAAGCGGAAGGTCGGTAAAGTACAGGAGATGGTGGGTTCGTCCACGCCTATCCATAAGATCAAGGAGACCATCGAGAAGGTGGCGCCTACGGAAGCGCGCATCTTAGTAACCGGGGAGAATGGGGTCGGGAAGGAGCTGGTGGCCCGCTGGGTGCATGAGAAAAGCAACCGCGCCGGCGGCACGCTGGTAGAGGTCAACTGCGCCGCTATTCCGAGCGAGCTGATCGAAAGCGAGCTTTTTGGTCATGAAAAGGGGTCGTTCACTTCCGCGGTGAAACAGCGGATCGGGAAGTTCGAGCAGGCCAATGGCGGAACGCTTTTCCTCGACGAGATCGGGGATATGAGCCTTACCGCTCAAGCCAAGGTGTTACGGGCCTTGCAGGAAGGCAAGATCACGCGGGTTGGGGGCGATAAGGACATCAGTGTGGACGTGCGGGTGATCGCCGCCACCAACAAAGACCTGCTGAGAGAGGTCGATGAAAAGAATTTCCGCCTCGACCTTTATCACCGGTTGAGCGTCATCATTATTCATGTGCCATCGCTCAACGAACGCAAGGATGATATCCCGCTTTTAGTGGAACGATTTCTCGCCGATGTCTGCGGGGATTATGGTATTGCCAAAAAAAGTATCGATGACGATGCGATCCAGGCGTTGCAGCAGCATAACTGGACGGGGAATATCCGCGAGCTGCGCAATGTCGTCGAGCGGCTGATCATCTTATCCGGTAAGACGATCACCAGGGACGATGTAGAGAATTATGTGTTGCCGAAAAAGTAGGACATGCGGAAGGTGTATTGCATTAGCGGCTTAGGGGCCGATCATCATATCTTCGATGGGTTGGATGTTCCGGGTGTGCACTGGGCGCATCTGTCCTGGCTGATGCCCGAGGGCGATGAAACGCTGGAGGCATACGCGGGACGGATGAGCGCGGGGATCGACGAGGCGTCGCATCGACCGGCGCCGGCTGGGGATGCGACGGGGGCCCCGGGGGCTGGCCTGCCTGCGGAGACTTCGCCGGTATTGCTGGGCGTTTCCTTTGGCGGGATGATGGCCATCGAGATCGCCAAATTGCTCCCGGCGGCCACGGTGATCCTCATCTCCAGCATCCGGCACCGGCGGCAGCTCCCGCTTCCCATTAAGATGACGGCATACCTGGGGCTGGGCAAATGGACGCCACCGGCAAACTTGCGGCTGCTGGCCCCTATACAGGATTATTTCCTGGGTGTCGAGACCGAGGCAGATTCGCGGCTGGTGCGGGAGTACCGGGGGAATGTCGACCCGCATTATCTGCAATGGGCCATCCGGCAAATCGCTTCCTGGCAAAATGAATGGCAGCCCGGGGTTTTTTATCATATTCACGGCAGCAAGGATCACATTTTCCCATTGAACCGGGTGGAACCGACGCATCTGGTCAAGGGCGGCGGCCATCTGATGATCCACAACCGGGCCGGGGAGATCAGTAAGATTCTAATGGAGATTTTGGGAGATTTGGCTTTGGGGGGCCAATTATTCGTTTAAATTTGCCGGAATCTAAATATCTCGTTTCCATGGACTCCCACCAGATTGCCGTTATTAGTCTGATATCCCTGATCTTATTTATCCTGCCCGCTTTTGGCGCTTATCTTTTGTTCCCCAAGGCCGGCAAGCCCGGTTGGAAGGCCCTTGTTCCGGTGTTGAATTCCTACGAAATGCTGCGCATCGCGGATCGGCCGCTGATCTGGTTCTTTCTGCAGTTCATACCGGTGGTGGGCTGGTTCATTACGTTGGGACTGCTGATCGAATTCATCAAGACGTTCGGACGATTCAAATTCTGGGAGCATACGTTGATCGTGCTGACGCTGGGATTATATCTTATTGTGATCGGAATGGACCCCAAGACGCGGTTCATCGGCCGCGAAGGGGTCCTGAAATATAAGAAATCGACGGCGCGCGAATGGATCGATGCCGCGGTTTTTGCCGTGGTAGCCGCGACGCTGATCCGCACCTTTGTCTTCGAAGCCTATACCATCCCAACGGGGTCTATGGAGAAGACACTGCTGATCAATGATTTCCTTTTTGTAAGTAAGTTCAGCTACGGCCCGCGGATCCCGAATACGCCGTTGTCGATCCCGTTTGTCCACAACACCATGCCGGTGACCGATGGCAACTCTTATGTCGAATGGATAAAGATCCCCTATACCAGGTGGTGGCCTAGTCCGGTGAAGCGCAACGATGTGGTCGTGTTCAATTTTCCCGAAGGCGATACGGTGATCAACCTGCCGGAGTACCAGAGCCTGCGGCCGTACTATGAGGTTTGCCGGGAGCTGGGTCGCGGCAGTATGGATTCGGGCCGGCAGATCGTGCTGAACAATCCGGATCAGTATCCGCTGGTGCTGCGGCCTGTGGACAAGGAAGAGAATTACATCAAACGCTGCACGGCCATTGCGGGCGACACGTTGCAGATCAAGAACCAGGTCCTGTGGATCAACGGCAAGGCCGTGCCTTTCCCGGCCGAGTCCGAGACCAATTATACCGTCACGCTTGCCAAAAATGTGCAGCTGGATGAACAGGCCGTGAAGGACCAATACGACGTCGACATCAACAAACCCGAAGAGTTCCAGCCCACGGGAATAGCGAACCAATACGATATCCTGCTTACCTGGGCGGCGCATGAGAAGATGGTCAAGAGCGGGTTGGCGGTCAGCATCACCCCGGATATCGACAGCCAGGAGATGGTTTGGCCTTATACGCCCGGGCTGACGTGGACAAGGGATAATTTCGGGCCGGTGTGGGTCCCCGCCAAGGGCGCCACGCTGACGCTGACGCCGCAGAATTACCCGGTCTATCAACGCGTCATCCGCGTCTATGAGCACAACCAATTCGAGCTAAAGGATGGGAAGTTCTGGCTCAACGGGCAGCCCGTGACACAGTATACCTTCAAGATGAACTATTACTGGATGATGGGGGATAACCGGCATGGATCGCAGGACTCACGCTATTGGGGTTTTGTACCCGAGGACCATGTGGTAGGTGAGGCCGCGCTGATCTGGATGAGCTGGGATCATGGTGTGCGGTGGAGTCGGCTATTTAAGAAGATAAAATGATAAAGATCCTGGCCTTTATCCCGGCGGTACTGCTGTCGCTATCCCTTTGTGCGCAGAAGCCGGTGGCTAAACCTAAACCTTATGCGTCAATCGATGCCCTGGCATTGAAGCTGCCCGATTCGTTGTCGGGCACGGTGGATGGGATTGCGGGGTATATCAATGCGCATTTTACGACTCCCACGGAAAAGACCCGGGCGATCTTTATCTGGATCGCGGATAAGATCGATTATGACGTGGTCAACATGTTCGCCTTGAATTTCTATGAGGACCCCGCGGAGGAGATCGCAAAGCCTTTGCGTACGCGCAAGGGAATTTGTGTGAACTATGCCTCGCTCTTTACCGCGATATGCAACGCGGCGGGCATCCGGAGTGTCGTGGTACAGGGGTATACGAAAGAGCGGGGATTCGTGGGTTTTATCCCGCACGCCTGGAGTGCAGCGATGATCGATGGAAGCTGGTATCTCTTCGATCCCACCTGGGGCTCCGGTTACGTCGAGAACAATGTGTTTGTACGAAAGCTCAATGAGGCCTGTTTCAAGGCAACGCCGGAGACGTTCATCGCTACCCACATGCCCTTCGATCCTTTGTGGGAATTCCTGTATTATCCGGCGACCACGGAGGATTTCTTCAATGGCAAGACCGCTGTCGACAAGTCGAGACCTTACTTCAACTATCCGGATTCGATCAAAGCTTATGATGCGGAGGACACGGTGACCCGGGAGGCCCTCGCTGCCAGCAGGATCGAGCGGAATGGGGTACGCAATTCGGCTACGGCGGATATGATCCGGCATTTGCGGGTCGATGTCGAGAATCACGAGCGGCAGGCGGAATCGGACCGGCGGAACAGGGTCATCGATTCGTTCAATCTCGCATCGAAGACCTTTAACGAGGCCGTCACGCTGTTCAATGCTTTTATCGATTACCGGAACGATCAGTTCAAACCCGCGAAGCCCGATAAGGAGATCCAGCAAATGCTGGACAGTGCGGAACGTGTCCTGTTTGCCGCAAAGGCGCAGGTTTCCGCCATCGTGCTGACACCGGCAGACGACAGGGTAAAGCAGCCGTTGGAGCAGCTTTCAGCTGCCATCGCTACGGCCGAGCCGCATTTCCGGGAGGCGCAGGAATGGCTGACGAAATATTTCAGCAAGGGGAAACTCGGTCGAAAGGGTATGTTCTATAAATTCTCGTGGTTATAAAATCTGCAGCTATGCAAAAAGAATTTACGCTTCGCTATGACGAATACGCGTCGGACAAGGAGCTGGTTGCTGCCGATGCGGAGCTATTGTCCGCGGCCCGGAAGGCTACCGCACATGCCTACGCGCCGTATTCACGGTTCCGGGTGGGCGCGGCTGCGCGGCTCGCGAATGGCGTCGTCATCACGGGTACCAACCAAGAGAACGCTTCTTATCCGGCGGGCATCTGTGCGGAGCGGACCTTGTTATCGGTGGCGGGTGCGCAGCATCCGGGCGTGTCTATCGAGACGCTGGCGATCAGCTATCACAATGAGAAGGGGATCAGCGACCGGCCCATTTCGCCCTGTGGTATTTGCCGGCAGTCACTGCAGGAATTTGAACAGCGAACCCGCAGCGCGATGCGGGTGATCCTTGGTGGCGAGACGGGGAAGGTCATCGTGCTGGAGCGGGCGGGTCTGCTGCTGCCTTTCGCGTTCTCGGCGGATGAGTTGAAATAATATACTGCAACCATTTTGCAGCGGAGCGGTTGCAGCGAAAATATCCTCCCAGAAGTTAATTAATCGCCCGTGCAAGGCAGTTATACACAAGCGCTCCTTTATTTAAACATTACTTTAATATTTATTGATTTGGTTTGATAATAAATTTACTCTACATTTATTTTACCTATTGAGCAAACAGGCTCTACGGATTGCGTAGCAATTTTTGCATAAAAAAGGTCCATTCTAAAAACAAACCTTATGCTATCCAGACAAATCCAAGTCGGGCTCGTCGATGATCATGCCTTGTTCCGGAAAACGTTAGAAAGCTATCTCTGCTACCAGGATAATGTAAATGTAACGGTACAGGCGGCGGATGTCTATGATCTGCTAAAAATGCCAAGAACTTCGTCCATCGAAATACTATTGATGGACATTTTTATGCCCGATCAGGATGGGATTGCCGCAGTGCGGGCGATCAGAAAAGAATATCCGGATATCAAGGTATTAATATTGTCAATGTGCGGCGATATTGACCTGATCTCGGATCTGCTGGAAGAAGGTATTCACGGATATATTTCAAAATCCGATGAGCCGGAAGAGTTAATGATGGCCATCCAGGCGGCTTCCGAAAATCGATTGTATCGCAGCAATCTATTAACCGAAGCGCTGTATTGGAATAAACGGAACAATACCAGGTCGTATATCGAAAGCTCCCAGGTTCTACTGAGCGATCGGGACAAGAAGATCCTTCAATTGATCTGGGAGGAAAAGAGCAATAAAGAGATCGCCAATGAACTTTTCCTGGGAATCAGATCAGTGGAAAAGATCCGCCAGGACCTGAAAGAAAAGATCGGTGTCAAATCAACCGTGGGAATGCTAAAATATGCTCTTCACAAACGGTTTATCTCTATCCATTCCAGTGTTATAAACTAACCGGCAACAGGCATCACCCATTACGCGCCGCGTTTAGTAAAAACCGAATTGAAAATTGGGGTGACTACTAAATGCCATCCGGTCCCTTTCAATTAACTTGTCTTCACTATCTTGTCGCCGATTCTTGAAAACTTCTTAAACTCTTTTCGCAAAAAACTCCTGCTGATTTGGAATTAGTTATCAGACTGCAAGGCTTGTTACTTGCAGTAGCGATAGCTTTGGCAGCACATGCATCGCGCGCGATACTCTGTAGGAACCATTTATCATTTACCATATGCAGATTTTTTCCCCCGGATGGTACCTCATATACACGAGGCCCCGGCATGAGAGAAAAGTCGGTCTTCAACTAGCAGAAAAGAATATCGACTTTTTTCTGCCTACGCGATCGATACTTAAAAAATGGCATGACCGGAAAAAGGTTATTCAGGAGCCGTTTTTCCCATCTTATGTATTTGTGCACCTTAAAGATACCCATGCTTATTATGAAGGTCTCGATATAACCGGTGCGGTTGGATATGTAAGGTTTGGGAAGGATATCGCCAGGGTGAGTGACGTGGTAGTTAATAACACAAAAATACTTGTAAGCAAGATGAATGAAATCGAAGTTTCGGACCAGTATTTCGATCCGGGCAATAAAGTCGTTATCAAACAGGGGGCGCTTGCAGGTCTTGATTGTGAAATAGTCAAACATAAGCAAGATCAGAAGCTACTGGTCAGAATAAATCTATTGCACAGAAGCCTGTTAGTCAATTTGCCCGAAGAAAACCTGATAGCCATATAAATATGTACAAAATATCTGTGTGTACGGTTGCAATGGATAGGGTTTACCATGTCAGCAAAACATTACCCATTAACATCCGTGACAATATTGGTTGTCCGAATATAGAGTTTGTCCTGCTTGACTATAATTCAAAAGACAACCTAGAATCATGGGTAAGGTCGAATATGATGAATTATATTCAAACGGGCCTTTTAAAATATTGCAGGACGAATGACCCGGTGCGTTTTCACATCTCTCATGCTAAAAACCTCGTTTCCAGGCTGTCATCTTGTGAAATTCTCTGCATGATGGACGCCGACAATTATACGGGCCCCGGCTATGTCGATTGGGTTAGCTCTGTTTTTACTGAACGTGGGGATAAATCTTTTGTGCTGGCATCGGAAGAAGACATTAGAAATTTCGGCGATTTGGGTGGGAAGATCTGTATCCACCGGAATTTATTCGAAACAGCCAGGGGATATGACGAATCGATGATTGGGTATGGGATGGAGGACGTTGATATTGCTCATCGTTTGGTAAAAGCCGGTGCTAAAAAGGTGTTTATCGAAGACAAAGCGTTTCTGAAATACATTGCTCACTCGACAGAAGATAGGTTGAAAAACTATGATCTGCTGCACCAGGTAGAAAATGTCTACATCCAGGTGCATGTGAACGAATCCATGGAAAAAAAAGCGGTCATCTTATATGTCATGCATAATAATATCTACAATGAACTAACCTATAAGTTTAGCGGCGTTGCGAAAGGAGACTTGCTGGCGACGATGAAAGGCTGGTTTGTGGAAGAAAATGGCTATAAGGAAGGGGAGTTCGTTCGGCAGGAAATTGGCGGTGGATCTGATGACCGGCGGGCTTTATTTAATGAGGAAGGAAAGCGCCTTTTGCGGTTTGAGCATGGCAATAAAAGCGTCTGGGAGCGAATCCCCCGCGAATCTCCCTTATTTATGCGATTGCTGGTTGCGCACAGTTCCGGACTGAATTTCATAAAATATCAGGAAAACGAGGGCCTGGGGAAAGCGATCAATACAGCGGGATGGGGAAAAGGAAAGGTCTATTTGAATTTTAATTATACAAATCCGGTGAATATATGATCAGGTCCTTAATTGATAAAGCAACCTTGCATCCCTCTAAAACCATATTTAGGTTCCTAAGGGATGAAGAGGGGGTAAATGACCATATCACCTACGGAGCATTGTTGGAGAGGGTAAGACGAACATCCTCTTTGCTCGAGCCTTTTCAGGGCAAACCGGCGCTACTCATTTACCAGGATATCCTTGAATTTATCGTGGGATTCCTGGCTTGTCAATATGCCGGTGTTATTCCGGTGCCCGTCCCACATATAAGAAAGGAGAAACATCTGGTGAAGTTGAAGTGTATTGCTTCTGATTCAAATCCGGCGGTCGCTCTTTGCTGCGGGGATTCAATGAGCTTTCTGAAAGATAGCTTTTTACCAGGTGAAAGCTTAATGCTTTTGCTTGCGACCGACGTAAATTCCTTTCCCGCATTCAAAACACCAGATGAGCCGGTGCATCATGAAATTGCATTTGTTCAGTATACTTCCGGCTCTACGGGTAATCCGAAGGGAGTCGTTGTTACCCATGACAATGTAACCGCGAATCTGGAAATGATCAAAAAGGCCTTTGAAGTCGATGATAAATCTGTTATATTTTCATGGCTGCCTTTTCATCACGATATGGGTTTGATCGGTAGCATTCTTCAAACAATACATTGTGGATGCTCCTGCATATTGATGTCCCCCATGAGCTTTTTGCAAAAGCCTGCGAGGTGGTTGAAAGGAATAGCGGAATATAAGGCCACCCACAGCGGAGGACCTAATTTTGCTTACGACCTTTGCATCGATAAAATAACGTCACAGGAAATAGCCGGTTTGGATCTAACCGGCTGGAGAGTAGCTTATAATGGCTCCGAGCCGGTCCGGCCTGAAACGGTTCAGCGGTTTACCGAATTTTTCCGGCGCACAGGATTTAAGTTGACCTGTTTTTATCCTTGCTATGGGCTGGCCGAGGCTACTTTGTTGGTCTCGGGGAGAAAATCGGATCCGGTGCCCGGCACATATCAATTCTTCGGGTCAACCCCGGTGATGAGTTCTGGAAAAGTCGCGGACGGTATCGATTGCAGAATTTTCTCACCATTCACAGGCAGGGAATGCGACGAATCGGAGGAAGGCGAAATTTGCATCTCCGGCCCAAATGTGTCGAGGGGATACCTGAATAAAGACAATACCGCACTTTTTCATGAATATCAAGGCGCCCGCTACCTTAAAACAGGCGATCTCGGTTTTTTTTTCAACGGTGAGCTTTTTGTCCACGGGAGGTTAAAGGATATCATTATCTGCCGGGGACAGAATTATTACCCTACAGATATCGAAAATGAGGCCGCAACAAGTCATCCGGCTATTGAAAAAAATGGCGTAGCGGCGATCGGCTTGCAAGGAAAGGAAGAGCTCGTCATCATCATTGCCGAAATCAAGCGGGTCGAACTGAGCCGTCTTGATCCGGCGAAAGTCATTGCAGCAATCAATTATGAAGTCAGCGGATCGCTCGGTATAGACCCGCATGACATTGTCTTGGTTACTCCTCATACCCTGCCCAGGACAACCAGTGGAAAGATCCAGCGGATGATATGCAGGGAGTATTATGTTCAAAATAGCTTTAGTGTCCTTGGTTCAAAGAAGGCCGGCACGGAAGTGGTTGCAGAAGCGAAACCAGCCAATGTTCTTGTCCAGGAGTTGCTGGCTTCCCCCAACCCGCAGAAAATAAAAGCCTATTTGTTGAAATTAATAGCCGATAAACTAGGCTCCTTCTCTATGTATACGATCAATGACGATCCGGATCTGATCGACATTGGTGCGGATTCCCTTCAGATCATGGAAATAATCAATACTGCCAATAGAGACCTTGGATTGAACATAAATGCCGCCATTTTCTTCCGCGATAGCTCTCTTTCCGGCTTGACGACTATAGTGGAGAATTTGCTGTGGATCAAAAGCGCCCCCGCTATCGAAAAAGAAATTGTTATATGAATGCCCACGATATCATAAAAAGACTAAAGGAGTATGGGGTAGTACCCCGCATACATGATGACAGAATCGTTTTGGCAGGTCCCATACATCTCCTCCCGGAAGGTTTTATTTCGGAGATCCGGACGGCTAAAGACGAATTGCTGTTGTTTTTACAACATAATCTTGAAGAAGCTCCTCAACTTATCATCACTCCCATTGGGGGAAGCGGGAACGAATATCCCGCTTCCAATGCACAAAAAAGGATATGGATGCTTTCCCAATTGGAAAATGGCATTATTGCGTATAATATCGTCGCAGGTTTGTATTTGGAAGGCGGTATCGATGAGGGGTTGATGAATACGGCATTTCAGACTGTTGTTCGGCGGCATGAAAGTTTGCGCACCGTTTTTCGGGAAACGGCCTCCGGACTTGTACAAATGGTGTTGGAACCTGACAGTACAGGGATCATGTATGAGGAATTGGTGTCCGGGCAGGAAGCCAGAGCGCGATTGAAGGTAGAGATGGAAGGTTTTAGGTTAAAAAAGTTTGATCTTGAAAAGGGTCCGCTTTGTCGGGTCAAATTGCTCCGCATCGGCGAAGATGCGTACGGATTATTGGTCGTCATTCACCATATCATAAGCGACGGCGGTTCGATAGCAGTGCTGTTGAAGGATTTGTTGTTGTCTTACCAGCAGCTTTCCGGAAATAATGCAGTGACAGTCGACCCCCTAAAGAGCCAATACAAAGATCATTCTTTTTGGATGGAGAACGAAATACAAGGATCAAAGGGGCAGAGGGCGAAACAATATTGGCAAAGCAGATTTCCTTTTGCGTTGGATCCTCTGGAGCTCACAGCAGGCCGAAAACGCTTGCCGGTTAGATCTTTTCAAGGTTCCGCAGGAAAATTCTACCTTGAATCGTCTTTATATGCTGAAGTGAGCAAATTTTGCCGAAAACAGAAAACCACTTTATTCAATTTCTTTCGTTGTATCATCAGCATCATTTTGCATAAAATGGCTGAGCAAAATGAGATTACCATCGGCGTCCCGGTGTCAATGAGGGACAGTTTTGAATTAAAGGATCAGATCGGCCTCTATGTCAATACGCTTCCGCTGAAAGAAGAAATAGGCGACCACGATGACTTTTTAACGTTTTTGAAACGGGCGGCGGAAAATCTTACCGGCGCGTTTGAGTTCAAAAACTATCCTTTGGATAAAATAATCGAAGACGTTCCCTGGACATGGGATGCTGGCAGAAACCCGCTGTTTGACGTGATGATGGTTTTTCAGGGTGTGGCAGCTGAGAGTATCCTTAGGGATCTTCAATGGAAATGCCCCTTTGGCATAAAGTTACTGGACGACTATTTGTTCGGTAATACAAGCAGGCATATTGAAAATGTTGCGGCAAAATTTGATCTGTGTTTTTCCTTTAGCGATGAAACAGGCGGTAGAATGAGCCTTGAGATCGAATACGATAAGCAGCTGTTCGACAAAGAAAGGATCTGGAATATGTACGATAGCTTCTTGTATATCATTTCCCAGGTGCTTGCCCAGCCGGCGGTATCCATCCGCGACATTGAAATAACCGGCGCAAAGGAACGCCAACGATTATTATCCTTTAATAATACCGCTGAACCATTTGGAGAGGGGATAACCGTGCTTGATCTATTCAGACAGCAAGTAAAAGGTTCGCCTGACGCTATCGCAGTTACTTACCAGGGCAAGGATCATAGTTATACAGCTATCGATAGCCTTTCAGACAGGCTGGCTGAATTTCTCAAAGATCGGCATAAAATAACATCCGGCAGTCTGGTAGCGATCATGCTGGAACGCAGCGAGTGGGTCATTATTGCCATCCTGGCGGTGCTAAAAAGCGGAGGGGGGTATATTCCTGTCGATGTAAATTATCCGTCCGAGAGGATAAACTTTATGCTGGATGATAGCCAATGCAAAGCCGTTATCGATCAAGGCATGATAGATGGCTTCACTTCTTCAGCCGGACCCCGGGCGACTATCCCAGAAAGCCTGGCTGCCGGCGACACGGGCCTGGCCTACGTTATTTATACATCGGGCTCGACTGGCCAACCCAAAGGTTGCATGATTACTCATCGGAACCTGGTCAATTATGTTCAATGGGCTAACCAATATTACTTTGGTCCTGGCAGGGATGACAGAGCCTTTTTCGGGCTCTTTACTTCCCTGTCCTTTGATCTGACGGTAACGAGCATTTTTTGTCCATTGATTACGGGTGGAAAAATTCATGTTTACGGCCAGGAGGAAGAGCTGCCCGATATATTGCGTCATAGCTTCAGCAATGACAGTGGTATTAATGCCATAAAGCTGACTCCTTCTCATGTAGAGGCGCTGAGGTATCTGGATATACGATCTACATCCGGCCCGTGTGTCATTCTCGGCGGAGAAGCGGTCAAACCACTGCATGTAAGTATACTGAAAGCAATAAACCCGACAATACGGGTATACAATGAGTATGGGCCTACAGAGACCACCGTAGGGTGTATAGCAAAGGAGTTGCTTGATGTTGGAGATACAAGGATTGGTTCGCCTATTTCCAATACGAACGTATACATACTTAATCACACCGGCAATCTATCCCCAATAGGAGTAGCAGGCGAGATCTGCATCGGCGGCAGCGGCGTCGCCCGCGGCTACTGGCGACGCGACGAGCTGACGGCAGAACGCTTTGTGACAGCCTCGTTCGCCGAACAGGAACGTATCTACCGTACCGGCGACAGGGGATACTGGACAGAGGAAGGTGAAGTTCAATATCTGGGAAGGGCCGATGGACAGGTCAAGCTCCGCGGCTACCGCATAGAGACCGCCGAAGTCCAGGACGTCCTGCGCACCTATCCCCGCGTGGAGGCCGCCGTCGTGCTGTTGTGGCAGAACGGCAGCGACCAC
>Ga0134126_10008738_pt1 | contig 12743 bp, 13 predicted proteins | sample KB31752_FD_96881 | JGI IMG/M metagenome (GOLD analysis project Ga0134126, IMG submission 96881) | Terrestrial soil microbial communities with excess Nitrogen fertilizer from Kellogg Biological Station, Michigan, USA - KB3-175-2 | ecosystem: Environmental > Terrestrial > Soil > Unclassified ...
CTTTTCACAGCGCTTACCCCCGCCGCATCGCCCCGTTCGCCGCATCCGCAATCGAGCGCGCCCCGAAAGCGATGAACAGCACGCCGACTACGCGCGTCACGATCAGCCCGTGCTTGAGGAAGAAGCGGCGCACTGGGGCGAGGCCGGCAGCGAAGATCAGCGTCGCGTCCGCCAGCAGGAAGCCCAGAAACGCCGCGCCCATCAAGCGCGGCGCGTCGGCTAGGCTCAGCTTACTGACATAGGGTGCGACGATGGCCGAGAACATCGCCAGCGCCACCGGATAGGCCTTCGGATTGGTTAGGCCGAAGGCGAGGCCGGTTAGCAGCGGCCGTTCGGCGCCGATGGCGCGCGGCGGCGCGTCCTTCTTCGTCGTCACCGCCCGCCAGCCGAGATAGATCAGATAGCCGCCGCAGCCGAAGCCCAGCACCTCGAACAGCGTCGAGCCAAGCTGGCTGGCGCCGACGATGGCGACGACCGCCAGCGCCCCCCAGGTGACGTCGCCGACGAGATGGCCGCAGATGAACTTCGCCCCCGGCGCCCGCCCCTTCGAGGCGGCGAGCGTGAACAGCGCCAGGAAGGCTGGCCCTGGCGAGATCACGTAGAGATAAGCGGCAAGCCCGCTCGCCAGTAGAATCTTCGCGTCCATCACCCCTCCGCCGCCATGCGCTTGAGTTCGTAGAGCATCGCCTGTGCGTCGCGCGGCGACAAGGCGTCAGGGTCGAGCCCGGCCAACATTTCGCGCAGCAGATCGCGCGACGGCTCCGGCTCATGAGCGAACAACGGCAGCGCGGTGACGGCGCCGGCGCTTTCCAGTTCCGCCAGCAGGGCGCGGGCGCGCCGCACCACCGCCGGCGGCAAGCCGGCGAGCCGCGCCACCTGCACGCCATAGGAACGGTCGGCGACGCCCGGCCCGACCTCGTGCAGGAAGACCAGGGCGCCGCGATGTTCGCGCACCCGCATCGTCAGGTTGAACAGACGCGGCATGGTCTCGGCGAGCCGCGTCAACTCGTGGAAATGGGTGGCGAACAGCGTGCGGCAGCGATTGACGTCGTTGAGCCGCTCGACGCAGGCCTGGGCGATCGACAGGCCGTCATAGGTCGCGGTGCCGCGGCCGATCTCGTCGAGGATGACCAGCGAGCGCTCGCTCGCCTGGTTGAGGATGGCCGCCGTCTCGACCATCTCGACCATGAACGTCGAGCGCCCGCGCGCGAGATCGTCAGCCGCGCCGACGCGGGAAAACAGCCGGTCGACGACGCCGATGCGCGCGGCGCGGGCCGGCACGAACGAGCCCATCTGCGCCAGCGCCGCGATCAGCGCATTCTGCCGCAGGTAGGTGGATTTGCCGGCCATGTTGGGGCCGGTGACGACGGCGATGCGGCCGCCCTCGCCTGCGGCGCCAGATAGATTGCAATCATTGGCGACGAACGGCTCGCCGGCCTCAGCCAGCGCCGCCTCGACGACGGGATGCCTGCCGCCCTCGACGGCGAAGCTAAGCGAGGCGTCGACCTTCGGGCGCGTCCATTCGCGCTTGATGGCGAGTTCGGCCAGGCTCGCGGCGACATCAAGCTCGGCAAGCGCCGCTCCGAGGCCGCGCAGCGTCTCGGCGGCGGCGAGCGTCGAACGCTTCAGCCCCTCGAACACCTCCAGTTCCAACCTCAGCGCATTTTCGGCGGCGCCGGCGATGCGCGCATCCAATTCGATCAGCGCCTGCGTGGTGAAGCGCATCGCCCCCTGCATGGTCTGGCGATGGATGAAGGTTTCGGCGTGCGGCGGCTTGAGCAGCGTCTCGCCGACCGCCTGCGGCGCCTCGACAAAATAGCCCAGGAAGTTGTTGTGCTTGATCCTGAGGCCCCGGGCGCCGGTGTCGTCGACGTAGCGCGTCTGCATCTCGGCGATGACGCGGCGGCTGTCGTCGCGCAGCTTCAGCGCCTCGTCGATTGCGGCGCTGAAGCCCGGCCTGACGAAACCGCCATCGCGCCTGTCGAGCGGCAATTCCTCCTTCAGCGCGGCGTCGATCTCGGCCCCCAGCGGTCCGTCGGCCTTGGCGAGCGCGGCATAGGCGCGCGTCACTTCGGCGGGCGCGTCGGCGGCCTCGATCAGCAACGCGGCGGCGGTGGCGCTGGCGCGCCAGCCGTCGCGCAGCGCCGCCAGATCGCGCGGACCGCCGCGATCCACCGCCAGCCGCGCCAAAGCGCGCAGGAAATCCGGCGCCGAGGCGAGCAGCCGACGCAGCGCCGCCCGCAACGCCGTCTCGGCGGCGAAGAAGCCGACCGCGTCGAGCCGCGCGACGATAGCTTCCGGGTCGGTCAACGGGCTGGCGAGCCGTTCGGCAAGCAAGCGGGCGCCGGCGGGGGTCTTGGTGAGGTCGAGGCTTGCCAGCAGCGAGCCGCGCCGCTCGCCGGCCAGGGTGCGCGTAAGCTCCAGATTGGCGCGGGTGGCGGCGTCGATCTCCATGTGCGCGGAGCGGGTGCGACGGGCGGGCGCGGCGAGATCCGGCCGCTGCTCGATCTGCGTGCGTTCGACATAGCTAAGCGCCAGCGCGCAAGCGGCGATCTCGGCGCGCGAGAACGCGCCAAAGCCTTCCAGCGTCTCGACGCCGTAGAACTCGCGCACGCGGCGCTCGTGAGCGGCGGCGTCGCCGGCCTCGCGGCCGACCGGCGTCGCCGGCGCCTTGGTCTCGGCGATGAGGCGGGCGAAGCCGGGCTCGTCGAACAGGCTCTGCGGCGCGACGATCTCGCTCGGCTCCAGCCGCGCGATCTCCGGCGCCAGGCCGGCCTCGTCGGTCTCGCTCAAGATGACGGCGCCGGTCGAGATGTCGACGCTCGCCAGCCCGTAGACGGCCCTGCCCTCGCCGCGCAGGCGCTGGATCGCCAGCAGCGCATTGGCGAGACCCGGCTCCAGCAGCCTTTCCTCAGTGATCGTGCCCGGCGTCACCAGCCGCACCACGCCGCGGTGCACGATCGATTTGGGGCCGCGCTTCTTCGCCTCCGCCGGGTTCTCCCTTTGCTCGGCGACGGCGACCCGATGGCCGAGCGCGATGAGGCGGTGCAGATATTCGTCACGGCGCTCGACCGGCACGCCGCATATCGGGATGTCTTCGCCCAGGTGCTTGCCGCGTTTGGTCAGCGCGATGCCTAGCGCGCGGCTGGCGATCTCCGCGTCTTCGAAGAACATCTCGAAGAAGTCGCCCATCTGGTAAAACAGCAGGCTATCGGGATTGACAGCCTTGATTTCCAGATATTGCGCCATCATCGGCGTCAGCCGCGGGGCGGGCTCGGCTTCGGCGCTATCGGGGCGAGCGTTCATGCCCCCTTGGTAGCAAAGTGGGCCGGCGGGCGGAACGGCGACCAAGTGGTTCAACCCCGGATTCTTGGGCAGGCAGGTTTTCGGGCCACGGTGGGGTCCATGCCGTTGCCCTACGCGCCGCCGTCCGACCCGCGCAACGGTGGTAGATCGGCTGCGCCTAAGCCGCCGCGCGTCGCCCCTTCATCGCCTTGGCCGCCATCGTGTAGCCGCCGCCGGCGCCGTCGACGAAATGCAGATGGCCGCGACCGGCCGAGGGCGGCCAGAAACAGGTGATTTGCACCCTGTCTTGCCGATGGGTTCCCCATTCGACGAAAGACGCCGCCGCGAGCTTCGCCTCCAGCCGGTCCGCGAACGCCGGCGAGCAATCGAGCGTCATCCGCAAGCCATCGTCGAACTTGCGGAAATCCGCGTTGTCGACGAGATCGCGCTTGTATTGCTTCATGTCGAAGCCGCCGGTCTTGAGGTCGAAAGCGCCATACACGAGGCCGATCCCATACCAGAGCGCCGCCCGCATCCGTGCGGCGAAGCCCGAGGCGCCGGTCGAGCGATAAACCGCCGCCTCCATCCCTATCGCCGGCCCCGGGGCGCCGAACCTCAGGCCCTCGACCGTCACCGGCCGGCCGCCGTCCTGCGTCGCCAGCGCCTCGCGGACGATCTCGGCGACGAAAAGCGCAAAGCGTGGGTCGTCGCCGCGCGGAGCGACGATGAGCGACAGGATGAGGCCCTGGCGCGCCGGCGTCACCCCCCAGCGGCAAGACAGCCCAGAGAGGTCGGGCCGCACGCCCGGCTCAGCCGACGCGAGTTCGAAGCGGCCGGCCTTCACGGCCTCGTCGAGCCAACTCAGGCCGCCGCCGGCGAACATCGCATAGGCGCAATGGGGAGACGGGCCATAACGGGAGACGCGAACGTCGCGTCCGGCAGCGCGAATCGCGCCGATCTCGATCAAGGCGATGCGCAGATCGAAATTGAACTCCTCGCGCGCGAAGGTCGCCATTGCGCGCAAGGCGGTCCGCGCCGCCGCCGTGTCGTCCGGCGAGACGGCGAAGCTCGCCCCATCGCCGCCGAACACGAAGGGAAACGGCCTTCTGTGCAGCGCGTTCGACACCGCCGCCGCGACGCCCGCGCCGATCATATTGACGGACTTGTAGCGCCCGGCCGCCACCGCCGCCGTCGAGCCCTTGACGTCGGCGAATCCGACGCGCCATCCGTCGGGCAGCGGGCGGTAGGCCTCGGGCGCGACGGCGCGTGCGAAATCCTCGATGACGGGAAGCGCGGCGTAGAAATCTCCAGCCATGTTCCTTCCCCAGCGCTTGACCCCCTTGTAGGCGATCAGGGCGCTGGCATCAGCGGCCCCGGCCCATTGCCCAGCGCAAGTTCGCGCCCGTTCTCGATCGCCCGGCGCGTGAACGCCTTGGCCAGCGCCACCGCCTCGGCGAGGTCGAGGCCATGCGCAATGTGCGCCGCAATCGCACTGGAGAATACGCATCCCGTGCCATGCAAGTTCCGCGACTCGATGCGCGGCGCGGCGAAGCGGCGCACGCTGCGTGTCGTCACCAGCAGGTCGACCGCCTCGCCGGGAAGATGGCCGCCCTTCATCAACACGGCGCGCGCCCCGAGATCGTTGAGCGCGCGTCCCTGCGCCACCATCTCGGCCTCGCTCAGCGCCTCGGGCATACCCAGGAAACGCGCGGCTTCGGCGAGGTTGGGGGTGAGGAGGGCGAGATGCGGGAACAGCCGCTTGGCCGCCTCGATGAAGCCCGCCCCGGCGAGCGCATCGCCGGACGAGGCGACCATCACGGGATCGTAAACGACGCCGCGGGCGCCGTTCAGCGCCGCGCCCACCGCGGCGACGATCTCCGGCGTCGCCAACATGCCGAGCTTCACCGCCGCGACGTCGAAATCTTCGCGCACGGCGGCGATTTGCGCCGCCACCACAGCGGGCGCCATCGCATGTACGCCGCGCACCCCTTGGGTGTTCTGCACGGTGATCGCGGTGATCGCGCTGGTCGCATAAATGCCGAGCGCGGCGAAGGTTTTCAGGTCCGCCTGAATGCCCGCGCCGCCGCCGCTATCGGAGCCGGCGACGCTCAGCGCGACGGCGGTCACGCCGACGTCGCCGCAATCCAGGCCCGCGCGCGCCCTTCCGGGTCGGCGTTGAGGGTGATGTCGGTGACGACCGACACGACGTCGGCGCCGGCGCTAAGGCAGGCGACGCCGCGCTCGATGTTGAGCCCGCCAATGGCGACCAGCGGCAACTCGCCGACCCGCCGTTTCCACTCGCCGATGCGCGCCAGCCCCTGCGGCGCGAACGGCATTGCCTTGAGAATGGTCGGATAGATCGGGCCAAGCGCGACGTAATCGGGAGTGAGGCCGAGCGCCCGCTCCAGTTCCTCGGGACTGTGGGTGGAGACGCCAAGCCGCAGCCCCTTGGCGCGCAAGGCGCCGACGTCGGCCGCATCGAGATCGCCCTGGCCGAGATGCACCCAATCCGCGCCGGCGTCGATCGCAGCTTGCCAATGGTCGTTGACGACCAGCAGGGCGCCGGCGCGCCGGCAGATCGCCAGCGCGTTGCGCACCTCGGCGTCGATCTCCGCCGGCGCCGCTTCCTTGATGCGCAACTGGATGAGCCCAGCGCCGGCGCCGACGAGGCGCTCAACCCAGGCGGCGCTGTCGACGATGGGATAGAAACGGGGCAGGCTCATCTGGTTCTCGCCATCGTCCGCCGGGTCACGAGAAATTCGCCCTGCCGAGCACCGGCGTCGATGGCGCGGCCATGTCGCGCGCCGGCATCGGGCCGGCCAGATAGGCGCGGCGGCCAGCCTCTATGCCGCGCGCCATCGCCAGCGCCATCGCCACGGGATCGGCGGCCTTGGCGACCGCCGTGTTGAGGAGAACGGCGTCGTAGCCGAGTTCCATCGCCGCGCAGGCGTGGCTCGGCAGCCCGACGCCGGCGTCGACGACCAGCGGCACGCCCGGGAAATGGGCGCGTAGCGCCCGCAGCCCGAACGGGTTGTTGAGCCCCTGCCCCGAGCCGATCGGCGCCCCCCACGGCATCAGCACGCGGCAGCCGGCCTCGATCAACCGCTCGGCGACGACGAGGTCTTCGGTGGTGTAAGGGAACACTTGGAAGCCATCGGCGCAAAGCGCCCGCGCCGCATCGACGAGGCCGAACACGTCGGGCTGAAGCGTGTCGGCCTCGCCGATCACTTCGAGCTTGATCCACGGCGTATCGAAAACCTCGCGCGCCATCTCAGCGGTGGTGATCGCCTCCTTGGCCGAGTGACAGCCGGCGGTGTTGGGCAGCACGCTGACGCCGAGATCGCGGATCAGCCGCCAGAAGCCCTGGCCCTCTTTGACCCGCGCGCCTTCCCTGCGCAGCGAAACGGTGACGATCTCCGCCCCGCTGGCGCGCACCGCCTCGGCGAGCAGGTCCGGCGAGGGATATTGCGAGGTGCCGAGCAGCAGGCGCGAGGCAAACGTGCGGCCATAGAATTCCAGCATGGGGAAAGTTCCGAATTCGATCGAGAAATCTGATCTAAGCATTTCTTTGCTTACGCAAGAATTGCTCGAACCGTTCAGTCAGGTACTTGCGTTGCCTCGGACGAACATTTACTTGACATGAGGTCGGCAGATTCATGCGCGTACGCTCCTCAACCGTCAAAACCTCAGAATAGACAACAGCACCATCGGGTTCAATGCCGATAAGATGAGCGTCAAAAGCGGCGTGAATATGGACCGCGAGCGAAAGTCCATTATCTGGATCAATGCGCTCTGCGTCAGACGCTTGTGCGAACGGCTTAATGTGGCAGGCCTGAATGAGTTCTGGCGTGGCCACGTCGGAAATCTGGCATCGGCCGCCGGCGCGTTGCAGCACTGGCTCCGAGAAGCGGCGCCCGTTGACGCGACGCCAAGACAAAATTTCCTTTTCGGTTTCTAGTTCCAGCTCCGCAGGATCTTGCAAGCTACTTTTTGGCGACGCCACTTGCGCGAACACCGCATCGACCAATTTGGGAATGTGAAGCTGCTTGCCCGCCAACATCCCACGCCGCATCAAATGTAAGGTGCGTCCTCGCACGGCGCGCAGGAGCCAATCGGAGTCGCATAGTTCGGCGAAGTCATCCTCGCCAACGCCGTGCAGCGCCAACTTCGTGAGAGGAAGCCCGAGGTCCTTCAAGCCGGTTTTCGCGCCCACCTCAACCGTCGAAGCAAGAGTGACGCCCGACAATAGCGCGTCGTCCATAGTGGTTTTGTCCAGCCAAAATTCGCCCCACGCCCTCACGTCGCCCTGCGGATCGCGGCGAAAGTCGATACAGAAGACGCATTGAGTGTAAATGGTCGCGCGCACCCAAGAATCCTCGAAGCCCGATCTTTTGGGCCGGTCTTCATCGAAATAGATGCGCCACCAGCCAACTCGTCCTGTCGCTGGCTGCGTGTCAAGAGGTTGGAGAATGCCGTTTTCCAAATAAAATCTCAGAAACCTTTGGAATTGCGGCCATTCGGGCAGGCGCAACAGCCTTCGCAGCCGATTGTCGTACTGATCGTCCGCGAGGTGCGGGAAGGGACGTAGGCCCTCCGTCCCGTCGCGCCTTGGACTTTCCCTCCAGGCGCTCTGATCTTTGAGAGAAATCAGCCCATCCAGCTTGGGCGCCACGGCTCAACCTCCTTGTCGCGGCGCAACAATCTCGATGCGGTCGCCGTCGCTGAGCGCCGTCGCGGCGCGCTTGCGCTTGGGCACGAAGGCGCCGTTGAGCGCGGTCGCCACCACCGCGTCCTCGTAGTCGAGCGCGGCGAGCGCTTCGGCGAGATTGCCGGCGGCGATTTCGCGCGGCTCGCCGTTGACGGTGATATGCATGGCTCAGTCGGCCCAGGGATTAGTCGGCGCAAGGCCGAGTCGCTCGAAATCGACGATGTTGCGTGCGGCCAGTTTGGAGCCCGTTTGGATCGCCGTTGCGGAGACAAGCGAATCGAACTGCGCCAGCACCCAACCGGAGCGCGACGCCTGCGCACGCAACCGTCGCGCCAATTCCGCAAGCGCCAAATCGACTCCGACGATGCGCCCCTCGTACATCGCCTTCGCGCCCTGAAGAAACAGTTCGAGCTTCATCCGCTTCGCGGCATCCCGTAGCCGTTCGACGCCATAGGCGAGTTCGTGGAACACGATGGCGCTGACAATGGGGTCCTCGACGGCCCCAAGGAATTTCACGACCTTTGGCTCCGGCGCGAGACGAACCAGTTCGGAAATGACGTTTGTATCGAGAACGATCGCGGTCATTCGCCGAAATCCTTATCGTCCCAATCGTCGAACGGGACGGGCCGGTCCTTGGCGCGCGGCGGGAGATCGATGTCGCCGATACGCGGCGCGTTCTCGACCAACCACTGTCCGAGATGCGGCGCATTTCGGTGCCCGGTCAGTCGCTCGTAATCGGCCCTTGAGATCAGCACGCATGGTTGTCGCCCGTCGATGATCTGAGGCTCTCCCTCGCTGGCGCGAGATACGAGATCGGCGAAATCGCGCGAAGCTTGTTCGGTCGTCGGCATCATCATCTCCGAGTTTCGCGGGCCTTCGCCGCCGAAGACCATTCATATTTCATCGCACGGTTACGCGGGAGCGCCCGCAGCCGCCCTCTCCGCCGCCTGCATCGCCAAATCCGGCGCGAGCAGGAAGCCGTGGCGGTAGGCGCCGTTGAGGCAGAGCCGGCCGTCGCGCTCAACCAGGCGCGGCTCGTTGTCGGGATAGGCCGGGCGCACGCCGGCGCTCATCTCGACGATCTCCGCCTCGCCGAAGGCCGGATGCAGCGCGAAGGCGGCGCTCAGCAGTTCGATTGCGGAACGCACTGTCACGCCGCCGGTCTCGGCGCTTTCGATCATCGTCGCGCCGATCATGAACAGCCCGTTCGCGCGCGGCACGACATAAAGCGGGATGCGCGGATGCAGCAGCCGAACCGGGCGCGACAGCCGCACCTCGGACGTTCGCACCAGCAGCATCTCGCCGCGCACGCCGCGCAACTGCGGCAGCGCGTCGCGCGCCGTGTAGCCGCGGCAATCGACGATGACGCCGTTATGCGGGGCGCCGGGGAACGGCTGACCGAAACGCAGTTCCGCACCCTTGGCGATCAGCCGTTGGCAAAGCGCGTTCATCGCCTCGCGGGCGTCGACATGGCCCTCGCCGGCGAACCACAGCCCCTGGCGGAACCGCTCGGCGAGATCGGGCTCCAGCGAGCCGATCGCCGCCTCGTCCAACCGCTGCCAGCCTTGCGTGCGCTGGGCGAAGCGGTCGAGGTCCGGCGCGTCGCGCGGCGGGGCCAGGACCAACGTGCCGTTGCGGGTGACGGGGGCATGGCGCGCCCACCACTCGACCGCCCGCTGCCCGCGCTCGACGACGTCCGGCGATGCGCTCTCGCCCTCGCAAAACGGCGCCAGCATGCCGCCGGCCAGCCACGAGGCGTTGCCGCCGAGGCCGGGATTGCGCTCATAGAGCGTGACGGCGAAACCGCGCTCGGCAAGTTCGGTCGCCGCCGCAAGGCCGAACACGCCGGCGCCGACGACGGCGGCGCGCATCATTCCGCCGCGTCGACGTAGAGCTTGCCGCCGCTTTCCAGGAACTCTTTCGATTTCTCGGCCATCCCCGCCATCGCCGCCGCTTCGGCCCTGAGATCCTGCGTGATCTTCATCGAGCAGAACTTCGGCCCGCACATCGAGCAGAAATGCGCGCTCTTGTGGCTGTCCTTCGGCAGCGTTTCGTCGTGATAGGCGCAGGCGGTGTCGGGATCGAGCGACAGGTTGAACTGGTCCTCCCAGCGGAAGGAGAAACGCGCCCGGCTCATCGCGTCGTCGCGGATCTTGGCCGCCGGGTGCCCCTTGGCGAGATCGGCGGCATGGGCGGCGATGCGATAGGTGATGACGCCGGTCTTTACGTCGTTGCGGTCGGGAAGCCCGAGGTGCTCCTTCGGCGTTACGTAGCACAGCATCGCGGTGCCGAACCAACCGATCATCGCCGCGCCGATGCCGGAGGTGATGTGGTCGTAGCCGGGCGCGATGTCGGTGGTCAGCGGCCCCAGCGTATAGAACGGCGCTTCGCCGCATTCCTTGAGTTGCTTGGTCATATTGACCTTGATCTTGTGCATCGGCACATGGCCGGGGCCTTCGATCATCACCTGACAGCCCTTGTCCCAAGCGATCTTGGTAAGTTCGCCGAGCGTCTCCAGCTCGGCGAATTGCGCGGCGTCGTTGGCGTCGGCGATGGAGCCCGGGCGCAGCCCGTCGCCGAGCGAGAACGAGACGTCATATTTGCGCATGATGTCGCAAATCTCGTCGAATTTCTCATAAAGGAAGCTCTCGCGATGCCCGGCCAGGCACCAGCGCGCCATGATCGAACCGCCGCGGCTGACAATGCCGGTGACGCGGCGCGATGTCAGCGGCACATGCGCCAACCGTACGCCGGCATGAATGGTGAAATAGTCGACGCCCTGCTCGGCCTGCTCGATCAGCGTGTCCTTGAATACTTCCCAATCAAGCTTCAGCGGGTCGCCATCGACCTTTTCCAGCGCCTGATAGATCGGCACCGTGCCGATCGGCACCGGCGAGTTGCGCACGATCCAGGAGCGGATGTTGTGAATATTGCGGCCGGTGGAGAGGTCCATCACCGTGTCGGCGCCCCAGCGGATCGCCCACACCATCTTCTCGACCTCCTCCGCCACCCCCGAGGAGAGCGCCGAATTGCCGATATTGGCGTTGACCTTGACCAGGAAGTTGCGGCCGATCGCCATCGGCTCCAGTTCGACGTGATTGATATTGGCGGGAATGATCGCCCGCCCGCGCGCGATCTCGGCGCGCACGAACTCCGGCGTCACGAACTCGGGGATGTCAGCGCCGAAGCTGTCGCCATCGGCCAAACGCTCGCCCGCCCCCGCCAGCGCCGCCTCGCGGCCAAGATTCTCGCGGTGCGCGACATAGACCATCTCTTGCGTGATGATCCCGGCCTTGGCGAATTCGTATTGCGTGACCAGTTGCCCGCGCGCGCCGGCGCGCAGCGTCCGCGTCGCCGGGCAATGCGGGGCGAGCCGGTCGGCGCCGACGTTGCCGTTGTCCTCCGGCTTGATCGCGCGGCCCTCGATGGCGCCATAGCCGCGCGCGGCGATCCAACTTTCGCGCACGCCCGCCAGCCCCGCGGTCAGATCCGGCTCGAAGCCAACTTCGGTGTAAGGGCCGGAAGGGTCGTAGACGCGCACAGACGCCTCGTCCGCATCGCTCATCGCGATCTCGCGGAAAGGAACCTTCACATCCGGCTGCTCCTTGGCCTGCGCATAGACCTTGCGCGAGCCGCGAATCGGGCCGGTGGTGACGCTGGTCGGCGCCGCGTTGTTGATCTTGGCGTGCTGATTCATTCGGGCGCCTCCGCTAGTCCGGAGGCGCTGCTTAGCGGCGGGGCTTGGTGCTGGAGCCTCGTCCCTACGCCGGCGCGACCCGGATCAGGTTCAAAGGGTCCGGCTCGGTCGCCGTCTCAGCCCTTTCGGGCTCCCCTCGAGTAGCCGGCAATCTGCCGCTCGCTTGCACCGAAGTCAAGCGGGCGCCAAAGGTCGCTTCGCCAAGAGATACAAGGAAATAGCAATGTGTTCACGGCGATTTGCACTATATGATCCTGCACGATCCTCCGAGGAGCCTCGAATGGCCAACAACGACCGACCGATCGTCACGCGAAGCGGGCGCGAAAACGGCGACACAGCCCAATCCGGCGGCCTCGCGTTCGTGACCGGAGTCGGCCCGCAGCACACGCAGGCAAGGCGGCTATGGTTCGGCAAGGCGAGCAACCAGCCGGGGTTTCGCTCGCTGCCGCATCACCACGGGGAAGCGGAAACCGGCGCCTATGTGCTTTCCGGCCGCGCGCGCCTCTATTTCGGCAAGGACTATCAGGAGTTCGTCGACCTCGCGGAAGGCGATTTTATGTTTGTGCCGCCGTTCCTGCCGCATCTCGAAGCGAATATGAGCACGACCGAAGAACTTTGGTGGATCGCCTGCCGCTCGCCGGAGAACATTGTCGTCAATCTCCCCGATGTCGCCGACGATTCGCTGCCCGGATACCGCCGCGCGCCTTAGCCGAACCCGCCCGCCTTCGGAAACAGTTCGATCAGCCAAGCCGAGGCCGTCTGCACGCCGCCGGTGAGGAAGGCGACGCCCGTCAGCACCAGCGCCACGCCCACCACCTTTTCGAGCCGCGCGAACTGGCTGCGGAAGCCGCGCGCGAAGGCGAGGAAGCGCTCCATCGCCATCGCCGCGACCACGAAGGGAATGCCAAGCCCGATCGCATAGGCCAGCAGCAGCAACGCCCCCCGCGCGACGGTGTCCTGCGAGCCGGCGACGGCCAGGATCGCCGCCAGGATCGGGCCGATGCACGGCGTCCAGCCGAAGGCGAAGGCCAGCCCCATGAGATAGGCGCTCCA
>Ga0134126_10008739_pt1 | contig 12741 bp, 7 predicted proteins | sample KB31752_FD_96881 | JGI IMG/M metagenome (GOLD analysis project Ga0134126, IMG submission 96881) | Terrestrial soil microbial communities with excess Nitrogen fertilizer from Kellogg Biological Station, Michigan, USA - KB3-175-2 | ecosystem: Environmental > Terrestrial > Soil > Unclassified ...
AGCGGCGGGCTGCAAATCCTCGGGGAAGGGCCTCGATCCGCGCGGACGGCCTGTAAAAGCGCTTCTTCTTGACAGCCCGCCGGGGCTTACGTACCTTCGCCGGCCTCCCGCTCCCTTACCCTCCGGGACGGCGGGAATTCATGTGGGGCCATAGCTCAGCTGGGAGAGCGCTTGCATGGCATGCAAGAGGTCGGCGGTTCGATCCCGCCTGGCTCCACCACCCCCAAAGCTCCTCTCTGCAGCCGGCTCAGCCCTTGGGCAGCACGATCGGCCGCTCGCGCAGCAGCAGCACCCAATCGCCGTTCTCCATCAGCGCTTCGCGACCGAGCTCGCGTAGGAGCGCGATGAGCGCGTGATGCCTGTCGTGGCGTGTGTGAGGCCGCTCGAGCCGCTCCGCGAAACGCCTCGCACGACTGAAAATGCCCGCGAAGCGCGCGTACTGGTTGACCTGCGTCCGCAGGCCGAGCCGTTCGGCATAGGTTTCCCAGAGCGCGGCGCCGATCGGCGCGAAGCCCATGAGGACCACGATCCAGCGGTGCCAGGCCGGGAGATTTTCCAGCACGCCCCAGAAGAGGACCAGGCCCGCGGTGGCGAGGAGGCCCGCGCCCAGGAAGAGCCGCGAGCGGCGTTCGAGCAGGTGCAGGCGTTCGCGATGCGAGTGCGCGCGATCCGCGTAGTAGGCGGCCTGCCCCCCGACCCAGTGCTCGACTGCGAGCTCCGGATGGGCCGTCCCGGGCGGCGGGAGCGCCGCGGCGGCGCGGAGCGCTTCACGTATCCAGCGCAGCTCATCGAGCTGCTTGCGCAGGTAGGAGGAGGAGGCGCTGTCGGGAAGTCCGGCGAGCCGCCAGTAGAACTGCACCCGCAGGCCTTCGGCGAGCGCGCGATAGTCGAGATAGCGGCCCTGGACGTCGCGCCGGCCCTGCCAGAGCAGGATGGCGGTCAGCGAGGCGAACGCGGCCAGATAGCCCGCGGGCAGCGCCCGCCAGGGCAACACTTCCGCGTAGATCTCGAAGATGAGGGCGAGCAGCGCCGCGAACAGCAACGTCAGCCTGAGCACTACCCGCGTGATCCGCTGGTAATGCCGCGCCAACAGGTCGGCGGCGGCGAACGCGGTCGCGAGACTCCGATCGCTGGCGGAGCGGGATGCCATGTCGGGCAGCAGCGATAGCGCCGCCTCCGGCAGACGGGAGGCGATGGAGCGGCGCAGGGGCTCGCTGTTGAATCGCTCGATGCGGCTGCACAGGGTGTGGAACAGGGCCTCGTCCCCGTCCTGGGGAAACAGCCATTGGGGCTTCTTCGGGTGGTGCGCCGCCGCTTCGGCTGCTCGCGGCGCGTGGACGTGGTAGACCGGGCCCCCGTCCTCGGCATCGAGCGGCCGCAGGCCGGCCTCGGGCAGCCCGGAGATTCCCTCCAGCTTCATGCGTACCACGGCGGCGGTACCGGCGCTCAAGTCGGGGGCGGGCCGCCCGTCCCAGAGCGCCAGCAGCAGATGACTCTGCTGGGCGAGGAATATGCCCACGGCGTGATAGCGCCTGTCGCGCTTCTCATGGGGTGTCAGGTGCTCGGGGTCCGAGGCGGCATCCCGCGGCAACACGAACACCTGCTCCGGCGGAACACGCCTCAGGATGGAGTGAAATTCCCCGATGCTCTCCGGGAAGTCGCGCTCGTAGTCCGACGGCTCGAGCGGCAGCGGCACGAGCAGCTCATGACCCTCCTCGAGCGCCACTTCGCCGACCAGGCGATCGGCGCCCTCGGCGAGAGCGGTGACGATTCTCAAGGGGGTCGACGGATAACGCTGGCGCAGCTGCCCGAAGAGCTCGCGGACGTGCTCGCGATGTTTGGTGAGGTCCGCAGCGCGCAGGTGACGGTGTCCCGTGACGCCGATGACGATCGGCAGCCGCCCATCCGGCGCGGCTGAAGTGGCCAGCTCCGAGGCGGCGGCGCTTTCCGCGGCGGTCGTCGCGATCACGTGCGGGATTGCAGAAAGCGCCGGCGGTCTTCGGCCGTGTCCAGCTCGGCGGCGAGCCGGTGCTCGAGCTCGGCGAAGTCGGTGGCGACCGCAGCTGCGCGGTCGACGAGGACGCCGGCGATCGGCCCCAGAATCCGGGCGAGGCGAGTCTCGAGCCGGCGCAACTCCTCGCTCGAGACAGGCATGCCCTGTCTCGAAGCCCTGGAGGATCCTGCGGCGGGGAGCGGCTGGCTGACCGGAGCAGCTGCTGCAATCGGAGCAGCTGCGTCGGCTCGGACGCCTTGCCCCGGCGCGTCAGGGAGCCACTGGCGCAGGCATGTGCAGAGGCGTTCGTAATGCGGGGCTCGGGGCGCAGGAAACCCGTCGAGCCAGTGGTGGCTGCTCAGGAAATACTCCAGGCTCTTCGAGGGCAGTATGTCCTCGATCCGAAACGGCAGGACGCGCAGGTCCTTGTGAACGGCGCGCTCGACTTCGCGCCGCACTTGCGACGAGCTGTTGCTGCTCGCGGAGAAGACGAGGACCATCACCCGCGCGGCGGAGATCGCATCGATGATTTCCGCGGCCCACTCCGCCGCGGGCGATACGTCCCGGGGCGCGATCCAGGCGGTGAAGCCGTTCGCCTCCAGGTGATGCGTCAGCTCATACGCACACTCGCGGTCCGGCTGGGAGTAGCTGATGAAGATGTCACGCGCCACGGGTCGGGCCCCCGATCATCTTCATCGCCTTGTCCAGGCTCTTGCGCATGCGCTCGAAAGCTTCTCCCAGTGCCGCGATCTCGTCACTCCGCCCGCTCGAGAACGTCACCCCGGTTGCGCGGCCGACGCTCACTTCATCCGCGTACTGCGTCATCTGCCGCAGGGGGCGTATCACCGCCCAGTATACCGTGACATTGACGACGGCAAGCAGCACGACCAACACTGCCACGATCACATCGGTGGCGCCCGAGAAGAGGCGGTGTGCGCCCTCGACGGCATCCGTGAAGGGCACGGCGACGATCTGTGCGCCGATCACCTCATTCGCCTGCCAGCCGAAGCCGTTGTCGTGGCCATAGCGTGCGATCATCGAGGCGGGCGCGGCGGCCGGCAGCCCGTGGCATGCGAGGCATTCCGGGCGCGCGCGGATGGGCCGCGCCAGATAAAGCGAGCGCCCGATCGGGGTGGCACGCTCGCCCGAGAGCTGCTCCGAGGTCGGGTGGTTGCGGAACTGATCGATGATGTCCGCCTCCCAATCGGTCGCACGATCGCGCGGGTTGGTGGGGTTCAGCGTCGCTTCCTTGTAGGTGAAGTCCGGGTGCAGCTTGCGAAGCGCGGCGAACGTCTGCGTTGCCGCGTAGAACGGGATGCTCTGGGGCGGGAAGCTGTCCTGCATGTGAGCTTCGAGCAGCGGGTCGATCTCATCGGCCGTGTAAGCACGGCTGGCCAGTGCGCTGTCGAGCATGAGACCCGCCGTGGCCAGCACCTCTCGCCGCGCGTCCGCCTGCTGGAGCGAGGCGCAGATCTCGTACGCGGCCCAGCCCGCCAGGGCAAAGGCGATGACGAACACCACGTTCAGACGGATCAGCAGATTCATGCGTCGCGTTGTGTCAACGGCCCGAAGATTCTCCGGGCAATCTAAAAGTTAGAGCGACCCGGCGAGCTTAACACGATATGTGCCTAAAGGGGCACACTGAGGGCGTAGCGTCCTGAGCCCACGGTAATGATGGCAGCGCGGGCGGCGTGGCGGACAGCGGTGATGCCGTGAGCTTGCAGAAGAGGCCTGCCGCTCTCGAGCACTTCGCCTGGCCTGCGCGACGGGATCTCCAGCGTGGCGGCCGTTCCCGGCGGGACTGCAATCTCGACATGCAGACGGCCGTTCTCTTTGCGCCAGGAGACGGCTACCTCGCCCAACACGGAGCGGTAGTGGGCGGAAGCTGCCGGGATTCCGGCCACCGGCTGCGGTGCAATGCGAATGCGTTCCGCCGGCGGTTGGCTCATGTCGATCCGGATGCCCGCGAGGCCGCCATAGAGCCAGGTCTCGGCCTGGCCCAGCATGAAATGATTCTGCGAATGACCGGGATCGGCATTCCAGGACTCGGTCAGCGACGTCGCGCCACGGGCAAGCTGGGAGCCGTAGCTCGGTGGGTCGGCGCGAGTCAGGATGTCATAAAGAACATCGCCGCGGCCGCTTTTCATCAACGCCAGCACCACATAATGGAACCCCACGTCGCCTGCTGTCACGTGATTCCCGTGAGCGCGGATGTCGGCAATCAGGTTTTCCAACACCGCCGCCCGATGGCCTTTCGGCACGAGTCCTGCCGCAAGGGGCATCGCATTGGCAGTCTGGCTGCCGCGGTCGTATTGGCCGATCTTCGGATGGAAGAGATGCGTGTTGAGAGCGCGCCTGGACTCCACTGCGCGGCGCGCATGACGGCGCGCGTCGGCGCCGTGTCCCAGGAGCCGGGCGATGGTAGACAGCTTCCGCAGCAGGACGCAGTAAGTGGTCGTGGCGGTCAGCGTCTTGCTGGTGAGCTGCGACTCGCCCGGGGGCTTGGGGCCGATGTCGTACCAATCGCCGAGCCCATAGTCGATGAGCCCGTCCCGCGCCCGCCTCGCCAGGCAATCGGCGTAGCGGCACATGGCCGGATAGCCTGTCTCGAGAATCCGCCGATCGCCGTTGTAGCAGTACGCTGCCCACGGGCTGAGCACGACCGCCGCGCCCCACTCCGGCGAGTCGCGGAATGCAGAGGAGGAGCCGTCCTCGTTCAGAAAGGCGACGTATTCGGGGGCGATTGCCGGCACCATGCCGTCGGACAGCTGACTGTCCGCCATGTCGCGCATCATCTTCTCGTAGAGCGTTACCGCATCCTCGTTGTAGAAGACCGTATCCGCGTTGAGATAGGTCTGCTCCAGCCAGCCGAGCTTCTCGCGTTGCGGGCAATCGGTGAGCACACTGAAGGTGTTGCTGAGCAACGCCTGGAGGATGAGCTCGTGGATGCGATCGAGCAGCGGATTGCCGGTCGACAGCGAGCCGCAGGCCGGGAGGTCCGCATGCAGAAACTCGCCCCTCAGCTCGAGCAGCTCCGGCTCGCCCCGCTCGCCGAGCCCGGGCGGGGAGGCCCCTTCCACCTGGACATAGCGAAAGCCGTAGTAGCTGAATCGCGGCTGCCACCGCTCGATGCCGTCGCCGGCGAGCGTATAGTCAAAGTAGACGGCGTCGTCCGGGCGGGCGTTGGCGCTGCGCTGTGTGACGAGCCCGTGGCTGTCCAGCAACTCGCCGGGTAGCAGCCGCACCCGGCGGCCGGCCGCGCCGCGCACTGCAATCACCGGCCAGCCGGAGAAATTCTCGCCGAGGTCGTAGACCAGCACGCCGGGCCTCGGGACCGTCATCCTGACCGGCTCATAGGTGCGTGCGACCGTAATAGGAGGAATGCATTGCGCGCGCAGGACGCCGCCGGGGCCTGCCACTTCGACCGCCGATGCCCAGCCGCGCCCGGCCTGAACGTCGCAGCCGGGAAGGTCCCAGCCGCGCGGCTCCAGCCGCGCATCGAAGTCCTCGCCGCCGTATACCGACGATAAAGTGATCGGCCCGGCACAGGTGCGCCACGACCCATTGCTCGACACGACGTGCCGGCTGCCATCGGCGTAGAAGAGGCTGAGCTGCAGGATGAGTCTCGGCCGGCCGAAGGTGCCGACGAGCTTGGTGTATCGCCCGGCATACTTCTCGACATCGAAGAAGCCGTTGCCGAGCATCACTCCTAGCACGTTGGCACCTTGAGAGAGGAGTGGCGTCACCTCGAGCGTGTCGTACAGCACGGTCCTGCGATAGTTGCTCCATCCGGGCTGGAGTACTCCGGCACCGGCGCGGCGGCCGTTGATTCGCAGCTCGTACTGACCGAGCCCGCAGACGGAAACGACGGCCCGCGCGAGCGGCCTGTCGATGCGCAGCTCCCGCCGGAAGAGCGGCATGCGCCTCGGCTCGGCGGCAGATCCGCGGTAGACCGCCGGAGGCGGCTCGGAGGAGTGGCTCCAATCCGGTCCATCGGATATCCATGCTGCGCGCCAGTCGTCCGGACTCATCAATCCGGTCATGAAGCGGGCGGGGCGGGTGAAGCCGCTCGCGCGGCCGTGCTCATCCCAGACCTGCGCGGCGTACCAGTAAGGGGTGTGCGATCGGAGAGGGAGGTCGCCCGCGGGGACCAAGCCGAGCTCTGGTGTCTCGAGCACGCCACTGTCCCAAATGTTACCGTGACCCGCCGTTACAGCGTCCTTTGAAGACGCCAAAATCACTTGGCATGCACTCTGCTTCACGCCGCGCAGGCGCGGATCCGCGGCCAGCGTCCAAGTGAGCCGTGGCCGGCGGGTCTCGACACCGATCGGGCCTGCACGCCACTCGAGGCGCAGATCCTGCGGGCGGATGTCGCACTCGCGGCTGTCGTCGCGCCGTAGCGGATTTCCGGCTGCGGCAGCGCGCCTCGGCAGGGCCGGGCCCATGGCTGCGCCGGCCGCAAGGAACTTCAGGAGCCGGCGCCGGGAGGTCATCGGGCGGCCGATCCGCATTCCGAAGATGTGGCTGGCGATTTCACAATATGGGATGACGCTTGCTTTGACCCTGGCCCAGTGTTATTTATATACGAAAGCTCCGTCCGCCTGTAAACCATGGTCGCGACGGCCGAGGCTCCGCTGCCCGGGGGTGGCGATGTGGTTTTCATGCACCAACCGATTTGTAGGGGGAAAAGATCATGACAAAATCGTCCGGAACGATTTTGGACGACGCGAAGCGTCGGCCCAGAGGGCGCGGCGCAGGGACGGGGCCGCGTAACCTTACGTCAAGGCTGGTGTCGGCGGCCGTTGCCCTCGCGATGGCGGGCGTTCTGCCCGCCTGGGCCGATACCGCCGCACAGCCTGCCCCGGCATCGCCAGCCGGCAAAAGCGCGGCGCCGTCCGCCAGGACTGCGCGCCACTCGACTGCGCTGCATCTGGCGCAGGCGACCAGTTCTGCCTCGGACCAGGGCCGGGGCGGCCAGCAGGCCGTCCAACTACAGGAAGTCGTCGTCACCGGCATCCGCCAGAGCATGGAGAGCGCTCTGCACATCAAACAGTTCTCCGACACCATCGAGGACTCGATCGTCGCCACGGACATCGGCAAGCTGCCCGACATCACGGCCATCGATGCCATTCAGCGCATTCCCGGGATCCAGATCAGCCGCCAGCTCGGCGAAGGCGGCGGCACCGTCACGATCGGCGGCTCGGCGGTCATGAGCGGCTATGAGATCCGCGGACTGCCGCAGGCGGAGACCACTCTGAACGGCCGCGAGGTGTTCAGCGCACAGGGCAGCCGTGTGCTCAATCTCGCCGACATCCCATCGGCGCTCCTCGCGGGGATCGACGTCTACAAGGATCCCACCGCGGACCAGTTGGCGGGCGGCATCGCCGGCACCGTCGATCTGCGCACGCACAAGCCTTTCGATTTCAGGGGGCTCGAGGTCGAAGGCAGCGCCGAGGAGCAGTACGGCGATCTCATCGGCCAGGCGAAGCCCGCGTTCACCGGCCTCCTGAGCAATACCTGGGACACCGGGATCGGCAAGGTAGGGGGCCTCGTCACGCTGTCGTATCAGGACCGCTCCTATCGGGAGGACAGCGCGACCAACAGCGCGGTCGCGACCAATAGCACCGTGATGCCAGGCAAGACGATCACCTACCCGAACGGCGTGTACAACACGACTTTCGAGGGCGACCGCCGGCGCACCGGCGTGGATGCGGTGCTGCAGTGGCAGCCGACGGACGACTTCCAGACCTATCTCGAAGCATCGAGCGAGGAATTCACCTGGCGCCAGAACCAGTACACCTTCACGACCTCGCCCAACGGCAAAGGGATCAGTGGCGTGACATTGTTCCCGGGCACCGCGGACGTGCAGTCGGCCACTTTTGCGAATTCCAGCGCCAGCAGCGTCGGCGCCTGGCGTACTGTGGAGGATGTGGATCGGCAGCTCTCACTGCACGCCAAGTGGACGCCGGCCCCCTGGACGGTCGAGGGCGATCTCAGCTACACGGAGGCGACCGAGCGGCTCAACAACCCCGCGGTGGCCATCACCGGCGCCATACCTTCACTGACGGAGCTCTACTCGACCGCGGGTGTCACGCAGTCGCTCGTGAGCGGCTTCGATATGCTGAACCTCGGTCAGTACAATGGGTTCAGCTACCTGTACGACACGGAACAGCACTTCCGCGGCGGCGAGTCGGCGGGCAGGATCGATGTCACTTACGCGCTGCCGGGCGGCTTCGTCAACTCCTTCCAGCTCGGTGCGCGTGTCGCGGACCGCAAGGATTCGTTCCACCAGTGGTCGGATTTCGGCGCCCTCGCTGCGGGAAGCATCGGGGCCAATCCGCAGTGGTTCAACGAGGTGCCGCTCAGCCCCTTCATGTCGGCGACGGAGTCGAATGCAGTCCAGCCGCAATACCTCGTTTTCAATCCCGATCTGCTGCATTACAACCTGATCGCAGTCGATGATGCCTTCGGGGTCGCTCCCGCGGTGGACAACGGCACGGCGGATTACAGTTTCAACGAGGACAACACCGCCGCCTACTTCAGGGTGAACTTCGGCACCGAAGGGGCTGTCCCGATGACGGGCAACATCGGCATCCGGGTCGTCAAGCATCAGGACGACATGAAAGGCGAGCTCGGCAAGGGCGGCGGCGTCTACGTGCCGGCCAGGTTCTCGACCAGCGAGACCGATCCGCTGCCGAGCCTGAACCTGGCCTTCAAGCTGACGAGTGACCTGCAGCTGCGGCTCGCCGCCTCCAGGGTGATCAGCTACCCCGACTTCAGCCAGCTGCGCCCCTCGATCAGCCTGCTTCCGGCTCAGGGCAACGCGAGCGGCGGCAATCCGAACCTGAAGCCGACCAAGGCGAACCAGGCCGATGCCTCTCTCGAGTGGTATTTCGCCCCCGGGTCGGCGCTCACCGCCGATGTGTTCTACAAGAAGCTGACGAACTTCATCCTGCAGGAGACGCAGCAGAATGCGCTGACCGTCGCTGGCATCACGTATAACCTCACGGGTGCGATCGACGGCGGTAGCGGCACCATCAAAGGATTCGAGGTCGGATATCAGCAGTTCTTCCGCAACCTTCCGGGCCTGCTGAGCGGCCTCGGCGCCGAGGTGAACTACACCTACACCGATGCGGCGGCGCCCACTGCTGCGGTAGGCGTGAGCACGACCCTGCCGGGTCTCTCCAAGAACAGTTACAACCTGATCGGCATCTACGAAAAGGGGCCCGTGTCGTTCCGTCTGGCGTACAACTGGCGCAGCCAGTTCTATACCACGATCTACAACGGCTCGAACGCGCAGCTCTCGGCGAATCCGATCTATACCAAGGACTACGGCTGGCTGGACGCGTCGCTGGAGTACAACGTGAACGATCGGCTGGCCGTGTACGCCCAGGGCACGAACCTCCTGCGGACGCGCATCACGGAGTTCTACGGAGTTCCAACACTGCAGCAGCAGCAGACGATCGACGACCGTCAGGCCACGCTTGGATTCCGCGTCAAGTTCTCGGGCGGGTGATGTTCGACCTCAGGCGCCGGTCGCTGTTATCGGGTCTCGTAGCAGCGGCTGGCGCGGGCCTCGTCTCCTGCGGGACGCCCGCCCGAGGCGCGTTGAAGCGGCGGGCGGAAGCGCTGCCTGACCTGGCGCCGTTCCGCACGCCCTACAAGTACGGCCGGCGGGTGCTCGAGAAGTCGGGCATCGCCGGCAGCTTCGACGAGAGGTCGGTGGACTGCCCATTCGTGTTCTCCGCGAATGGGCATTTCTACATGACCTACGTCGGCTACGACGGGACCGGCTATCAGACTGGGCTCGCGGAATCGGACGATCTCGTCCATTGGAGGCGCTCCGGGCTGATCCTCGCCCGTGATTCCGCCGATCCCATCACGCGGTACAACGTCGCCCTCATGTGCATCCTGCGCGACGCTGCGCTGGACTCGGATGCAGCGCTCACCAGGGTCGACGGCCGCTATCTCGGCGCATGGCATGCCTATCCCAATGCCGGTTATGAGCAGGGACCGGCCGTCATCGGCCTTGCATGGAGCGACGACCTGCATCGCTGGCGGCGCACGGAGCCGATCCTGAGGCCCGAGGCGGGCGCGCCATGGGAGCGGGGCGGCCTCTACAAGCCCTACCTCGTGAAGCGAGATGACGCCTATTACCTCTTCTATAACGCCAAGACGGACGAGAAGCGCTGGCATGAGCAGATCGGCCTCGCGACGTCCCCGGACCTGAAGACGTGGACCCGCTATCCCGGCAATCCCATCGTGAGCAACGGCCCGGCGGACGCCTGGGACAGCCGTTTCGCCAGCGACCCCTGCGTGTTGCGCTTCGGCTCGTGGTGGGCTCTCTATTACTACGGGCTCGCCGCCGACGGCCGTGCCCGCGACCTGCTGGCTCTAGGCCGCGATCCGCACGATTTCACCAAAGCCCCAGAGATCATGGTCGATGTCGGCCCTCCAGGCTCGATCGACGAGGACTTCGCACACAAGCCCTCTTTGATCTACTCCGACGGGGCGCTCTACCATTTCTATTGCTGCGTGAGCGGCAGGTGGCCGCACGACACCCGAGCCATCTCGGTTGCGCGGTCGCAGCCTTGGAATCGACAGGAGCTCAAACCATGAGGAATGCGGCGCTCGCGCTCGTCACTGCAGGTTGACGAACGCCCCGCCATCGACGAGCACGGCCGCTCCCGTGACATACCGCGCCAGGTCGGAAGCCAGAAACACGACGCACCCCGCTACATCCTTTGGCTCCCCCAGCCGCCCGAGCGGAATCCGCTTCTCCATGTAGCTCCTCTTGGCCGGGTCCGCCAGATCCTCCTTGTTGATGTCGGTCGCGATCGTCCCTGGCATGACCGAGTTGCAGCGGATGCCGTATGGCCCCAACGCGATCGCGCACGACTGCATCAAAGAATGCACTCCGGCCTTGGTCGGCGTGTAGTGCGCCTGCATCCCGCCGCCCACCAGCGCACTGATCGAGCTGATGGCGATCAGCGAGCCCCCGCGGCCCTGTTCCTTCAGCCGCCGCGCGGCAGCCTGCGTCATGTAGTAGGCGCCGTGCAGGTTCACCGCCATCGTGCGCTCGAACACTTCGGGTGGCGTATCGAGGAATGCGTGAAACGGGCAGATACCCGCGTTGCTCACGAACACATCGACACCGCCCAGCGCCTGTGCGGCCGCATCGATGAACGGCGCCGCCGACTCGCGCCTGGCCACGTCTCCTTCCACCTCGATCACCCTGCGGCCGAGCGCTTTCACCGCCGCCATGGTCTCCTCGATGCCCTCGCGGTCGCGGAACCAGTTGAGCGCGAGATCCGCGCCGTGACGCGCGCACTCGATGGCAGTGCCCCGGCCGATGCCGCGCGATGCGCCCGTGATCAGTACGTTCTTGCCTTTGAGAAGCATGTCGGAGCCTCCGGCGCGGCGGTCTATTGGCGGGTGAGGATCTTCAGGGCGTAGGGCAGATCATCGTGCGGCGGGGGCAGTTGCACCGCAAGCCCTTGCGGAGTCTGTTTCCACGTCACGGGCGCGGAATCGCCGAGGAGAGAGACCTGCGTGACTGACGCGGTGAGGTACGGCGTCCCGGAGTACAGCGTCTTGATCAAAACCTTGCCGTCACGCGGCCATGCCAGTCCCATTGCATACACCGTCCCATCCCTCTGCGTGAATCGGATGTCAGCGGGCGTATACACCTGTCCGGCCTCACGGCCTGACGGCGCGTTGGTGGTGCCTTCGCCGTAAAGCACCCAAGGACGGGTACCGTAGATGGCCTCGCCGTTGACGCGCAGCCAGGCGCCTATCTGCAGTAGCACCGTCCGGACCTGCTGTGGGATCGTGCCGTCCGCGCGTGGTCCGATATTCAGCAGCAGATTGCCGTTCTTGCTGACGATATCGATGAGATCCGTGAGAAGCGACCCTGCGGTCCGGTAGGTGTCGTCCTTGACGTAGCCCCAGGAGTTGATGCTGACGGAGGTGTCGCTCTGCCAGGGGCGCAGCCGCAGCGCATCGAGCTTGCCGCGCTCTACATCGAGCACCGCGGCTCCGGGAGGGAATGCCTGCAGCTTGTACGTCAGCACCACTCCCTGGTGGCGCGCTGCGGCAACGTCGTAGTAATACGCCGTCATGCGCTGCAAGTCCGAAGCGAACGCCGGCTGGTTGATCCACCAGTCGAAATAGATGAAGTCGGGATGATATTCGTCGACCAGCTCGGTGCTGCGGGCCAGCCAGTCGGCAACGAAAGGCCGCGAAGGAGGCAGCCAGCGCTCGAGGTGATTGGGATCCGGCTCGCCCGTGTCGCGCTCGCCTGGCAGATGCATGGGCTCCGCCGGTCCATAGAGACCCGCGTACCGAGGGTCGTTGACGTCCGACGGGTACTCCGTGCCCTCGTGATTCCACCACCAGTGCTCCGCCCGATGCGACGAGACGCCGAACCGCAGGCCACGGGCCCGCACCGCCTTTTCCAGAGCCCCGACCAGGTCGCGCTTCGGTCCCATGCGGGCCGCATCCCAGAGCGTGAGCTTCGAGTCATACATGGCAAAGCCGTCCGAGTGCTCCGCGACCGGGACGACGTAGCGGGCTCCGGCGCGGACGAAGAGATCGGCCCAGGCGTCGGGGTCGAACTTCGCCATGGTGAAGCGCGGGATGAAGTCCTTGTAGCCGAATTTGGACTGCGGCCCATATACCGCGCGGTGGTACTCGTAGGCGACAGAGCCCTTCACGTACATATTGCGCGAGTACCACTCGTTGTCGAA
>Ga0134126_10008740_pt1 | contig 12739 bp, 10 predicted proteins | sample KB31752_FD_96881 | JGI IMG/M metagenome (GOLD analysis project Ga0134126, IMG submission 96881) | Terrestrial soil microbial communities with excess Nitrogen fertilizer from Kellogg Biological Station, Michigan, USA - KB3-175-2 | ecosystem: Environmental > Terrestrial > Soil > Unclassified ...
CAAATTGTTGTCGACGGTAGAAACATCCGTCACCGAATAATGCGTCAGGTCCGCCGTAACGCCAAGATTAATCCCAAAATTATCCCCGATGGTTTTTTGTAAGGGCAGGTTGACCACCGTATTGATCTCCGTACCGCGGGGGGTGAGATTGTCGCCAAAAGCAACCACTTTCAGATTCGGATTGTAGGTTAGCCCGTAGGCAGTCGGCACGCTGTTGCGCAAACCGATCCTTCCTTCAAAGGTCAGAAATTGCTGTTGCAGTTCACTGTTGGCAAACTGCAAATCTTTGGGTTGGTAGCCATATAAATAATAACCTTCTCCGCGAAAGCCCAGCTTGCCGTTCCACTCCAGGTTGTGCGGTGTTTTTACCGTTCCCGTGATGGCGGCGTCAAAAAGGCTGTTCTTCTGATATTTCAGATCTCCTTTCGAAGTATAGCCTTCCGCAAAAACATTGAAGAAACTGTATTTTTTATCGCCAAAACTCAATCCCGCTTTAACATAGGGAAGATGCACATTTCCCACGCCGACCTTGATGTAATTGTCGTTGTTCCATGTTTTCAGGGTATCACCCGGAAGCGCCACCGGGTTTAAGCCAACGGGTTGGTACTGCAGGGACAAATATTGTACGGGAAGATTGTATTGCAGGTTTGGCCGGGTGCTGTCAATCCGGGGAGCTTCTGCATTGAAACTGATCTTGGCATTATTCCGCAGGGAAGGTTTGAAAGTGGAAGTAATATTAATGGTTTTGCGCTTCGTGGTATCCTGCGCATGCACTGCAACGGAGACCATCAACAGGATGGCAACTAAGCAAATAATTCCCTTCATACTATTCAATGGATTATGACGCATCTCAATTGTCATTGCTGATTTTACTATGTTCTGCTTCTTCCTTTTTTACCTGTTCGAGTTTTTGTTCGGCCTGCGTTTTCAGTTCATCGATCGTTGCATTCTCCACCAGGCTCTGGAAAGTGGCTTTGGCATTGAAATAATCTTTTTCTTTCAGATAAATGTCGCCCAGCAACAAATAGGATTTTGTTACCCAGTATGCATAGGACCCCGATTTATGGATCACTTCAAATGCTGATTTTTCCGCGTCTTTCAACCTGTCCTGGTTAAACTGGCATTCCGCAATCTGGTATTGCGCTTCGGCTCCATAGGTTGCGCGGCTAAGGGAAACGACCGATTTAAAATAAGGCATGGCCTGGTCGCATTTTCCATCGGTCAGATAGGATTTTCCGATAATCATATTGGCAATGATCTTATCGTCTGAACCGATGCCCTTCTGACCCAGGAGGTCCTTGGCATTATCCATGGCGTTTGACCAGTGCTTCAGTTCATACTGACTCCGCAGCAGGCCCCGCATGGCTTCCAGCTTGTTTTCCTGTGAGGAGGCAAAATCTTTCAGCTTGGCATAATAGGTTTCTGCCTTGCCATAATCTTTTATATAAAAGAAATTCAGCCGCGCGGCCTGCAGCAAAGATTTTTCCGCAAATTTATTGGGCGCTTTATCGGCCACGGATTCATACCCGGTAACCGCTTTTGTCCAGTCCTTCTGACTGGCATACATCTCGCTCTTATAATAATTCGCTTCGAGAGAATATTTTCCATCAGGGAATTTTTTCAGATAATCTTCAAAGCGCTGCTGGGCAACAGAAAAGTTCCCGTTATTAAATTGTACTTCCGCTTCCTGGTAGGCGAGCTGATCCTCCTGACTGGCAGAAACGGAAACCCCCATGGATTTGGCAAAGTTGACGTACTCGCTGCTTCTTCCTTCCGCGACATAAATCGCTTTGGCATTTTCCAGCGCTTCCTGGGCTTCCACCGAATTGGGATACAGTTTCAGCAACTGGTTGTACTGGTTCAGCGCTTCTTTATTATTCTGGAGATTATAATAGGCAATGCCGGCACGCAGATAGGCCCTGGGCTTCAGGGCATCATTCCCGGTGGAACTTAAAACATTTTTCAGGTAGCTGATGGATTGCCGGAAATTTTCGTCGGCAAGATAGGTGTTCGCGATTTCCATATTTGCATCCGGCACCAGTTCCGAGTCGGGGAATTTCCGCACCAGGCTGTTGAGCAGCGATATTTTTTCATTGGAAGAATTCACGCCGGCCACCATGGCCTTCTGATAGGTTGCGTAGTCTGCCGCAGGCCAGGAATAGTCCAGCACTTTATTATACATGCTCACTGCCGTACTGTAATTCCGGTTCATATAATAACAATCCGCATTGCGGATAAAGGCATCCTGCACCAGGGGAGAGGCATTGATCTGCGGACTTCCTGCTACCTGTCCAAAAAAACTCTGCGCCTCGTTATAGTTCTCTTTTTTCAGATAGCAATATCCGAGTGAATATTTTGCATTAGCGGGGTTTACTTCTCCCTGGCTTACCGGTGTTTTGAGATAGGCAATAAAATACGGGATGGCTTCATCGAGGCGGTTCGCCCGGTAGGCAATCTCGCCCTTCCAGAAATTGATATATGGGAGAACTGCCCCATTATCCGGCAGTTTCAGGGCCTTGTCCAGCAGTTCATTTGCGTTCTGCAGCGTCCCTTCATTGATCAGTTCGGTTGCGCGGCCATACAGGATCCTCGCATGCAGCTGCCGGGCATTTGCGGAAGGATTGCGGAGGCTGTCCATCAAAGCCAGTGCATCTTTATAATTACTGGTATTGGCCAGTACATTTAATAACAATTCCCTGGCTTCCGCCACATAAGTCGATTGCGGATATGCCGTCAGAAAACCCCGGAGGCTGGTGAGCGCCACGTCGGGATACCCGAGTTCATAAGAGAGTTTTCCATAATGAAACTGGGATATCTCCTTCTGCGCCGGATAGCTGCTGTTGGAGGCGCAGAATAAAAAGGCGTTGCGCGCATTTGCTTTTTGCCCCGTTTTCAGGTAACTGTCGCCCAGCAGGTACATTGCATTCTGCGCCAGTGAATCTTCCTTACCCCCCAATTGTTTAAACCCTTCAATGGCCTTATTATAATTTTTGAGCTGATAATAACAATAGGATAGTTCGAACATATCCTGGCGGGATACTTTTTTGGACCGGTTCACATAAGCCTCCAGGTAGGGCAATGCTTTGGCAAAATCCTTCTGTTCATAATATCCATGCCCCGTTAGCTCGCGCAATTCGGCATCATAATACTGGTTTCCGGCATTGAGTTTGGCCGCAGCATAGGAGATGGCTTTTTCTTTCTGATTTTGAATCAGGTAGATATTGGCGATATAATAGGGAACCACCGTGCTGTATTTCGGATCATGTTCCACTACCGCAAAGGCAGCCGCAGCATCGCTGTAATGCTTCTGATAAAAGGAGATATACCCGTAATAATAATTCGCATCAATGTAGTTGGGATCTTTGGGGAGCTGACGAATAGCATCCAGCAGGGGTTTTGCCCGCTCAAAATCCTTCTTGATAAAATAAGCATATCCCTGGTGAAATTTCTCCGTCGCAATTTCCGCATTGCTTAAATTATCGATACCGGCGGTTTCATATAAATGCAGGGCATCGGTATAATTCCCCTGACGAAATTCGTATTCGGCCAGATGATAACTAAGCATCTGCGCCCGCGGTGCATTGTTTTCCCTTTCGATGAATAATCTGGCGGGGGCCACCGAAGCGCTGTCGTCCTGATTCAGGGAACAAACGAGGGTATAGAAATGTACGTTCTGGTATTCAAAGGATTCCCTGACCTGCAATTTGTTTTGCTGATCCTGCTCCAGTTCTTTGAAAATCGGGTAAGCCAGACTATAATACTGCTTCTGATAATATTCCTGTGCCTGTTTGTATGCCGCCTGCGGATCATTCAGATACCGGGTCTGCTGAGCATTTGCCGAAAAAGAAAAAATAAGGAGGAACGGAAAGAATAATCGTTTCATCCGGAAATAGTTAATCACGCGCCCAAGTTTCTGAATATTTTCTTCTATTACCAAAGATTGTTCCAAACAGGTGTGGATAACTGAAAGGATTAACATTTCCTTAGAACAAGCGGCAAAAACGGCAAATCCACTACTTTTGGCTAAATATTCGCGATGAAAAAACTGATATCCACCAGCTATTCCGACAATGCTTTCAATTTTGCCATGCTCGTGCAGCGGGTCGTGGTGGGGCTGATGTTACTCATGGCCCATGGACTCCCCAAGATTTCCAATTTCAACACGATGTCGCGAACATTTTTCGATCCCCTGGGATTCGGTCACCGTAATACACTCCTGCTCTCGATTTTTGCAGAAGTTTTTTGTGCCATGCTGCTGGTACTGGGATTGTTTACCCGTATTGCCGCACTGATCATTGTGCTGGACCTGTCTTTTGCCGTTTTTATGTATCACCGGGGACAACCTCTTCACAACGCGGATCTGGGCATCATCTATTTAACCAGCGTATTTTCCATTTTGCTGCTGGGCCCCGGAAGGGTTAGCGTGGATGGTATGATGGGAAAATAGAACGGCATTAAATTATCTACCATGTTTATTACAGAAACACAAATCAGGGTCCGGTATGCAGAAACCGACCAGATGAATGTTGTTTATTATGGAAATTACGCACAGTATTTTGAAGTAGCCCGCGCGGAATCCATTCGCAAACTCGGGTTCACCTACAAAGAGATGGAAGCACTGGGCGTGATCATGCCTGTGGTAGAAATGCAGACAAAATATTTACGGCCCGCCCACTACGACGATCTCCTAAATATAAAAACCATTTTGCGGGAGCTGCCCGCAGATCACCGCATCCGTTTCGAACATGAGGTATATAACCAGGAAAAGAAACTGCTCACCTTAGGAAAAGTGATGCTCTATTTTGTCAGGATGGGAAGTTTTGAAAAAAGCAGCATGCCGCAAAACCTGCGCAGTATGCTGGAACCCTTTTTTCAGTCATGAAACCGGAATGTCTTACTATACTCCGGTAAAAAAGAATCTACACGTATGACAACCGCATCCATCATTACGATTGGCGATGAATTACTGATCGGTCAGGTAACCGATACCAACAGCGCCTGGATGGCGCAGGAACTCAATAAGGCCGGTATCTGGTTAAAACGCCGGGTGGCCGTGGGAGATAACAGGGAGGATATCCGCAGGGCGCTGGATGAAGAATCGGAAGCTGCCGATATCATACTGATTACCGGCGGACTGGGTCCTACTGCCGATGATATCACCAAGCCCCTGCTCTGCGAATATTTCCATACCCGGCTGCTGATTAATGAGGAAGCGCTGAAAAATGTCCGGCATATTTTCGAAAGCGTACTGAAGCGTCCCGTCACGGAACGCAACCTGAAACAGGCTGAAGTGCCGGAGGCCTGCACCGTGATGCAGAACAAAAGGGGAACGGCGCCGGGAATGTTGTTTGAAAGAGAAGGCAGAATATTTGTATCTATGCCAGGCGTACCCCACGAAATGAAAGGCATGATGACAGATGAAGTAATTCCCTTCCTGCTGAAAAAATTTAAGATGCCATTCATCGCGCACCGGACCATCCTGACGGCAGGCGTTGGCGAATCGGCGTTGGCAGATCATATCCAGGCATTTGAATCTGCGCTTCCGGTAAATATCCGGCTGGCCTATCTTCCCGGTTACGGAATGGTGCGTTTACGGCTGACAGCGATCGGAAATGATGCTGCCGGCACAGAAGCGGAAATCAATACCCGGTTTTCCCAACTGAAAGAGCTGCTGCAGGAATGGATGGTAACGGATGAAGATATTTCTTTGCAGGAAGCGGTAGGCAGGTTATTAAAAAGCCGCGGACAAACCGTTGCCACAGCAGAAAGTTGTACGGGTGGTTATGCAGCCCATCTCATCACCAGCATTCCCGGATCGAGCGCTTATTTCGTCGGCGGTTTAATTCCGTATCAAAACGATATCAAGGAAAAAGTTTTGCAGGTGCAGGGAAAAACCCTGTCATCCGCGGGCGCCGTCAGCGAGGAGACAGTCCGGGAAATGATCAGCGGTGCATTGCATTTATTCGGCAGCGACTATGCACTGGCTACATCCGGCATTATGGGGCCCGATGGCGGAACAGCAACAAAACCCGTGGGAACGGTTTGGATTGCCGCGGGAAATCGCAGCAAAATTGAAACCCGGTTACTCCATTTCCGGTTCGACCGTCAGCGGAATATAGAACTCACGGCGACAAATGTGCTCAACTTGTTAAGAAAATTTATTTTGTCAACCCCCTGACCGGCGCTTCCCCGCGCCTTTATTAGCAATTAATATTTACTTTTGAGCGAACCTAAAGTTCATCACATGGCGATTGTAGATCTGTTAATGCCGAAAATGGGTGAGAGCATTATGGAGGCCACGATTCTCAAGTGGCATAAGCAACCCGGCGACTCCGTGCGGCAGGATGAAACTTTATTGGATATCGCTACGGATAAGGTAGACAGCGAGGTTCCTTCCACCGCTGCGGGAACACTGGAAGAAATCCTTTTTCAGGTGAATGAAGTGGTTCCGGTCGGCGCTGTTATCGCCAGAATAAAAACAGATGTTACGGAACCGGCAGGGGAAACAAAGTATCCGCAGGTCACACCCGAACGGGAAAAAAACGCTGCTCCGGAAGAAAAGCCGGATAGTCCTTATGTATATTCCGCAAATCAGGAATCCGGATCAGTGCATCAGACAAGTTCTTCTCCTGCCGGTTCCGATGTTTCAAAAACCAACGGCAACGGCGCCCGGTTCTATTCGCCACTGGTATTGAATATTGCAGGCAATGAAGGTATTCCCGTAACAGAACTGGAAAAAATACCGGGAACCGGTAATGAAGGCAGGGTAACAAAAAAAGATATACTGCAGTACGTTTCACAAAAGAAAGAAGGAAACGGATTTCACAGTTCCCGGGCGTCCGGACAAACAGATTTTACGGGTCCCTATGAAGAGCCGACTGCTTCCGGAGCATCTTCCGCATCAGCAACGGGATCCGCGGAAGCCGGGCAATTTAATTCCATCAGCGGAAATGTAGAGATACAGGAAATGGACCGTATGCGTAAGCTCATTGCAGAGCACATGGTGCGGAGCAAGCAAACCAGTCCGCATGTTACCAGCTTTTCCGAAGCCGATGTAACCAACCTCGTATTATGGCGTGAAAAGGAAAAAGCCGCCTTTGAAAAAAGAGAAGGCACAAAACTTACCCTCACCCCTTTATTCATTGAAGCGGTAGTGAAGTGTATTAAGAAATTTCCGCTCATCAACAGTTCCCTGCAGGGAGATAAAATTATCATCCGCAAAAATATCCATATAGGGATGGCCACTGCCCTGCCTTCCGGAAGTCTGATTGTTCCGGTAATAAAAAATGCGGATAATTTCAACCGGGTCGGTCTCGCCCGCCAGGTGAACGAACTGGCCAGCCAGGCCCGGAACAATAAATTGAAACCGGAAGATATTCAGGACGGCACATTTACCATCACCAATGTGGGCGTATTCGGCAGCCTGATGGGCACGCCCATCATCAACCAGCCGCAGGTCGCCATCCTGGCCGTGGGCGCCATCAAGAAAAGACCGGTGGTTATTGAAACAGAACAGGGCGACGCAATCGGCATCCGTCACATGATGTACCTCTCCATGAGTTATGATCACCGGATCATTGACGGGAGCCTGGGGGCGAGTTTTCTTGCTGCAGTGGCGGAGGAGCTTGAGGGGTTTAGTGCGTGAACGAATGGTTGACGGTTGACAGTTGACGGTTGACGGACTTCCAATGTGACAAGCAAACAGTATTTATTCTTCATGATCCACATAGAGACCGTCAACCGTCAACTGTCAACCGTCAACCATTCCCCCCCACAAAACAAATCCCCATTTCCATCGTTTTAATTTAGTAAATTGAATTACTTACTAAAGCCTGAACGATGAAAACATTATCCGAAACCTGGTTTGCCGACGGCTACATTGATTTCGAATTGAAAAAATACACCCTGCTGGCTTATCTGCAGGAGATCAACCGCCACTTCACGGAAAACAAACTTTACCCCCAGTTGGCAGAAGTCATTTTTCACTACAATAACCTGGTCGCATTCCGGGAGAATAAAAAATATCTGCAGGAGCAGTTCCCGAAGAAACTAACGGGGATGCAAATAGAAAAACTCCAGGTATTGTATGAGCAGATGATCCAGGATGATGAACTGATGCAGGAACTGGAAGAGATCATTGATTACTCTGCGGAGCACATGAAAACAGCCATCAGCAATGGCACGGAAATTTATGAATTCGTGGAAGGAAAACTCAGCATACAACCGGTGGGCATTATGCCGCTCAACAGTAAGGAAGGGTATTTTCTGCTAAGCGAGGGAGCCACCCATGCCACCCGGGTTTATAGTTACCGCATCAGTTTCTTTGAGAAGCACGATGAAAAATATCAGAGCATGCGCACCGAATACATCGACAGCTGGCAGCGCAGCATCATCAATACCTACGAGCGGATCAAGGCGGAACTGCTTACCCGGAACAGGGGGCTCGCGCATCCGGCCGTTTATTCCATTGAAACCAGCCTGAAATTCCCTGTTGATGAAACCCTGTTGCCCGTGGCCAAGCGAAGCCTGGTCCGTTATCTTTCCGCGAAAGCCGCCTGAGTCTGTTTCCCGGAGATCCTGCGCAGCCGGACCATCTGCAATACAATAGCGGTAATGATGAGGGCGAGCCCGTAATAAAAACCTGTACTTACCGATTTATCTTCCCGGTAGATCAGAAAAGCCAGCGCGATCCCGTAGATGGGTTCCAGGTTATAGGTAAGGTTTACCGTAAACGCCGGAATTTTCTGCAGGGCTTTCATGGCCAGGGTGTAGGCCAGCACGGTACAGATCAATGCCAGGAACAGCAGCCATAGCCAGTCGGAAAAGCTGGGAAAGAAATACCGCGCAGGGAAGAGATGAAGATAAAATGGCAGGAGCAGGCTCAGGAAAATCAACCCGCCGCTGAGCTGGTAACGGGTTGCAGATTCCACGCCCATGGTTTGCAGTAATCCCCGGTTCAGTACCGGGAAAATGCTGGCCAGGAAAGCCGATACCACGGAAATAATGATCCCGGTTTTATAATGCGGATCGAAATGAAATACGATGCTGATGCCCGCGATCACCAGCAAGCCCAGCAGGATTTCCACCACATCGAACGGCTTCCGCAGGAGGAGCGGCTCGAGGATGGCGGTAAAAAATCCGATAGCCGAGAAACAGACCAGGGCCGTGGAGACGGTCGAATATTTTATCCCGGCATAAAAACTCACCCAGTGCAAAATCAGAATGCATCCGATGCCTGCGGCTTTCACTATTTTCGAAAGGGATTCGGAACGCTCCTTCTTCGTAAAAGCGTGGATCATCCAGAGTGCAGCACAGGTAATCAGCAGACGATACCAGACCAGGAGCGCTTCATTTAATGTAATCAGCCGGCCCATCACACCCGTAAAGCCAGCAAGGAAAACCGCAATATGCAACTGGATGAACGCTTTCTTCATGCAGAAAGCAAAGAAAGTTTATTTTCCCTCGACTGCCATATTTGTGAGATGATTTATAGCAGGCCCCGAGTTTTTTACCCGTTTACGATAATTTTTAAAAAGGGAAAACCAGCGGAGTTTCAAAACGCCCAGAATGCCTTCTTTTACGATGCCCTTGTTCATTTTCGACACGCCCAGTTTCCTGTCCGAGAAAATGATCGGGACCTCTTTTATTTTAAAACCGAGTTTCCAGGCGGCAAATTTCATTTCTATCTGGAACGCATAACCGGTAAAATTGATCTCGTCCAGATTGATGGTTTGCAGAACTTCCCTGCGATAACAAACAAATCCTGCGGTCGGATCCCGGATCGGCATCCAGGTGATAAGACGGGTGTAGATGGAAGCCCCCTTGGAAAGGATCACGCGATCAGCCGGCCAGTTCACATTCCCCCCTCCCCGCACGTACCGCGAACCAACGGCCACATCGGCACCCTGATATTTACAGGTTTCGTACAGGGGCTGGAGGTCTTTCGGACTATGGGAGAAATCGGCATCCATTTCAAAAATATACTGATAATCCTTATTTACCGCCCATCTGAACCCATGAATATAAGCCGTGCCCAGGCCCAGTTTGCCCTTTCTTTCCTCCAAAAACAACTGATTGCGATATTTTTGCTGAAGTCCGCGAACGATATCTGCAGTGCCATCCGGAGAGCTGTCGTCGATGATCAAAACGTGGAACCCCTGCTGCAAATCAAATACCGTTTCCACAATAGCGGAAATATTCTCTTTTTCATTGTAGGTCGGTATGATGACTATCTTTTCCACATGGACTATTGACCTGTAAAATTACCTCTTTGCGCCGTTTTTCCGAAGCCGTTTGCCAATCTTAACCAACTCTTTTATTTTCCTGTTCCTAGCCGGCAGCTTTATCCTTCTTCAGCATGATCCGGTTGAAAATCTCCGTTAGTTTTTGTTTGGTATGCATCGGGAAATCCCCCTTCATCATCCAGTCGTAATATTGTGGCTCATTTTTTAAAACGTCAGCAACGGCCCTACCCTTATGCTTTCCGAAGTTAAATATTTCTATGCCATTTTCCATGGAAAACCTTCTGGCAAAATCCACAACCTGGTCATCTCCGGTAAATTTCAGCACGCCATCCAGATCGGTTCCCAATTGGGGATATCTTTCTATCTGGGCCTGCAGGATTTCCAGGGTCGCTTCCGCATCGGCCCGGGCGCCATGCGCCCCATCGTGGATCTTGTCGCAATAGAACCGGTAGGCGGCGGTCAGCGTCCGCTGTTCCATCAAATGGAATACCCTTTGCACATCAATGAGCTTTCTCCCCTTCATATCAAATTCAATTCCCACCCGCAGAAATTCCTCCACCAGCAGGGGAATATCAAAGCGGTTTGAATTGTATCCGGCCAGATCGCTGTGATCCACGAATTGTTTCAGCTCATTGGCAGCCTGACGGAAGGTCGGGGCCTCTTTTACCTGTTCATCTGTAATACCATGAATATCGGATGCCTGTTTGGGTACGGGCATTTCCGGATTGATCAGTTTGTGCTTGACGGATTTGCTGCCATCCGGCATCAGTTTCACAATTGCGATTTCTACGATGCGGTCAGTGGCCAGGTTGGTTCCGGTGGTTTCCAGATCGATGACGGCCAGCGGTTTGGTTAATTGTAACATGAATCTTTATGGGTTATGCGGTAATTTCTTTAACAAATGTAGCGATATCCAAACCATCAAAATTGCCCGAACTCATTAACAACAAATTGCTGTTCTCATAGCGCTGGTTCTTTAACCAGCCGGACAATTCCTGTGCCGAACTGATCACCAGCAGCTTTGGATTTTCAAATCCTTTTTTCACGGTTTCCGGATCCAGCGGGGGCAATCTTTTCAGTTCCAGCGCATGGGCCGAATAGTAAACGAGCGCCCTGTCCGCCGGATCCAGCACCCCCCTGTACTCCTGCATAAACCCGGCCTGCAGGCTGCTGTAGGTATGCAGTTCCAGCACCGCGATCAGCTTTCTGTCAGGAAATTGCGCCTTCATTGCCGCAATGCTCGCTTTTACCTTGGAAGGAGCATGCGCAAAATCACGGTAAACCCGGGTATTTCCCTTTTCAGCCAGTAATTCCAGTCTTTTTGAAGCGCCACTGAAGCCTGCGATCTGTTCGAGAAAGCTTTCCACCGGCAAACCCAGTTCCCGGCAAACCAGCCAGGCTGCCTGCAGATTTAACAGGTTATGCTCCCCGAAAACCCGGAGTTCCTGAAAATGACCTTCCAGCCCAACTGTGGTTTTCCCCTCTTTAACCCGGTTTTCCGGAACACCGTACCCGGACTTGCGGAAATTTCCCGATTCTGCCTCCACCAGCGCTTTCAGCACGGAATCGGTTTCATTATAGATCAGCAGTCCCCCGGGTTCGATCATCCGGATAAAGATCCGGAACTGTTCCAGGTAAAAATCAAATGTCGGAAAGACATTTATGTGATCCCAGGCAATTCCGGTCAGTACGGCGAGATGGGGGAAAAGAAAGTGAAATTTGGGCCTTTTTTCCAGGGCACTGGCGGGATATTCATCTCCTTCACAAATGATTACCGGCGCGTCGCTGATATGCACAGCATATTCAAAACCCGGCAGCTTCGCCCCCACCAGGAAATCAAAATCCTTTCCGGCTCCCCGTAACACGTGCATGATCATGGACGTGGTGGTGGTTTTACCATGGCTTCCGCCAATCACCACCCGTTTTTTATTCCGGCTTTCCTGAAATATATATTCCGGGAAAGAATAGGTCTTCAGGCGAAGTTCCTGCGCTTTCCGTAATTCCGGATTGTCTTCTTTCGCATGCATGCCCAGTATTATCGCGTCAATATCCGGGGTGATTTTATCCGGGAACCACCCTGTCCGGGAAGGCAGAATCCCCTGATCCGCCAGGTTGCCGCGGGCCGGTTCAAAGATCTCATCATCACTCCCAGTCACCTGGTATCCTTTCCGGGCCAGGGCAATCGCCAGCTGATGCATAACGCTGCCCCCGATTGCAATAAAATGAACGCGCAAAAAGATGGGATTTTGGCTTAAAAGTATTCTTAGTGAAGGGGATAAACAAAAAAAAATGAATTGTGCCCTATTGCATTTCTGAATTATATTGTTTTATTTTGTTCGATTCCCCACTATCCTTCGAAATGGCATTGTTTGTGCGTTAGGTTACCCTATGCTAAATCTTCAGTCCTTGGTGCCAAAGCTGCATCCTGTCCTTTCCTCTGAATTACCTGGTCAGATCGCCCGCATACCAGGCAATTTTTTATTAATTTTAAATAC
>Ga0134126_10008742_pt1 | contig 12738 bp, 8 predicted proteins | sample KB31752_FD_96881 | JGI IMG/M metagenome (GOLD analysis project Ga0134126, IMG submission 96881) | Terrestrial soil microbial communities with excess Nitrogen fertilizer from Kellogg Biological Station, Michigan, USA - KB3-175-2 | ecosystem: Environmental > Terrestrial > Soil > Unclassified ...
ATCCTTGAAGCGGGGGTACAAAATGAAACGGCATTTTTTCATTTATTTCGATTACTCGCAGAGCAGAGCGGTTCTTTGATAAATGTTCATGAGTTGTCTCTTACGCTCCGGATAAAGAGTGATACTGTCAGCAACTATTTGCACATCCTACAGAAATGCTTTCATTTGGCCCTGGTAAAACCTTTTTTCCGCAATCTCCGAAAAGAGCTAACAAAGATGCCCAAAGGGTTTTTGCTGGATTCCGGCTTGCGAAACAGCTTATTGAACAACTTTCAACAAATCCCTGATAGAATGGATAAGGGGGAAATTTGGGAGACGGCATTTTTTAAGGCATTGGCGGATAAATATGGATGGGATGAGATATTTTATTGGCGTACAGCTGATGGTAATGAGGTAGATTTCGTTTTGCCCCAAATTGAAACGCCCTTCGCAGTTGAGGCTAAATATGATGAAGTCGCAGCCCGTTATAGAGTGCAATAGACTCATCTATCTGTTTCCCAGCCTCTTGTGCATCCTAAAACAACTCATCCGGGCCAAATTCCTGATTGCAATGCGCGCCCTCCCATTCGGTTTCTAAAGGGGTTCAAGCGTATCATCCTTGTAATTGTAATTTAGTATTCGATTTGCAAGGAATGAACCGAATATTGTCGTTGTTTGGACGACAGTATTTTGATAATTGTCTTTATTGTAGTGACAAAAATGGTATATTTGTCGCTCTATGAAAGAAATAATAAAGGATATTCTTATAAGTAACCAGGAAAGGAAGCTTCCAGTAGACCTAAGACCTAGGAAGACTGGAATATCATTAGAGCTGGATAAGATACAGGCTATTATTGGTCCCAGACGGGTAGGAAAGACTTCTGCCATGTTATTGGCGATGGAAGACTTAAAAAAACGAGACGCGACTTCTGAAATCCTTTATTTCAATTTTGAAGACGAGCGGGTGCAATTTGAACCTCAGCAGTTGGATCTGTTACTGCAGGCGTGGAGGGAACTTCATCCAGATCGAGATTTAGAACAGGCTTGGTTTTTCTTTGATGAAGTGCAGGCGGCTCCTGGGTGGGAGCGGTTTCTAAACCGGATCAATGAGACTTTATCTAAGAAAATATTCTTTACCGGCAGTAATAGTTCCATATTACATACACAAGTTAAGTCTGTCATGAGGGGTCGCAGCATAGCAGTGGAATTGTTGCCGTTGGCTTTCCGGGAATATTGCGACTTTATAGACGTGAAGCCGTCCGCGTATGGGGCAGGAAAGAGCAAAACTATCGCAGCCTTCCAGCGGTATCTTCTCTGGGGTGGATATCCGGAAACAGTCAGCCTGACCTCAGATACGATTCACACGGCATATCTCCAGGAGTACTATAATTCCATGCTTTTGAGGGATATCATTGAATACAATCAGTTATCAAACTATGCCTACCTGCGCAATCTTTACCGACAGGCTGCCACCACTATTGGGAAGACGATCAGCGTTCGACGTTTGCATAATCACTTGAAAGCACATCAGTATAGTGTCGGTATAAATACCGTCTATGAGGCGATGGATATGGCAGAGAACGCTTATTTGTTCAAGCGGGTAAGCAAATTTGACTATTCGGATAGTAAACGGGAGAAATCGGATAAGAAAATATATTGGGTAGATAATGGTTTGCTGAATGCCAATACGGCTCAATATGCCGGCAATAAAGGACTACTCTTGGAGAATGCAGTTTTCCGGGAACTATACCGGCGGCATGGGAACATTTATAATCAAAATATTTATTATTCCGCAGATACTTCCTGGGAATGTGATTTTGTAGTATATGCTGAAGGAGAGACACCATTGCCGGTTCAGGTATGCTGGTCGATTGCGGACACACAGACCCGGGAAAGAGAGTTGAAGGGACTGATAAAGGCTTCTCAATATTGCCAGGTCAAGGAGGGCTGGATAATAACTGCCGACGAAGAAGAGGAGATGGATATCGAAGGGATTCATGTGGTGGTGAAAGCTGCCTGGAAGTGGATGACGGGTGAATGAACAAAAGATTATCCCTCGCAATTGTAGCATGAAATGTTCGATTTACAAGGATGTTTAAGCCGCCCATATACTATATCGCGGAAAAATCGAGGTGGGTCTGAGCGCTAATTCAGCTATTCGGAAATTCCGAATAACTATCGCAAATCAATGGGCTAAGCGCTCTCATGGATATGGGCTGTTGGGTAGTCCGACAGTTCTTTTGTATAAACGAAGTTAAAAAGAAAAAAGCCCCAACTTAAAGTCAGGGCTCTTGTGCCACATTTGTACCGTGTCGGGGAACTGGTTTGAACACCTTTCAAAATTTGTTGAATCTTTGCTATACATAAATCGTTTCAAATTACCGGGTTTGAAGTAATGGGAAATAATAATACTTTGATTCCCGGAATTCGTGTGCCACACAGCGGCTTGGAAAAGTGTTCGAACTCCCCGACCTATGGAGGTTACCTAAGGATTATTGGTGGTTAACTATTTTGCTTTAATTGGGTATAATTGGGTAATTTTGTGGGTATTCGATCCTGAAAAAAGGGTGCAATTGGGTAAATAAATGGGTATGATCGACATTAGTAATTTAGTGATTACACCGGAAATACTTTCGTTAGTCTCTGAAATTGATGAATTTAAGGGGGCATGGAAGGCGTTGGGCCAGCTCGCCCCGGAACAACTTTCCGGTTTAAAGCACGTAGCGACGATTGAAAGCATCGGATCTTCGACTCGAATCGAAGGGGCGAGACTCAGCGATCGGGAAGTGGAAAGACTTCTCGGCAATTTGTCTATAAAGCAATTCGGCTCGCGAGACGAACAGGAAGTCGCGGGATATGCCGGCGTGATGAATCTTATCTTTGAAAGCTACGATCATATCTCCCTCACAGAGAGTCATATTAAGCAATTACATCGGGATTTGCTGAAATACAGCGAAAAGGATGGCCGGCATCGCGGCGACTACAAGAAGTTCACTAACCACGTCGAGGCGTTCGACCAGGATGGAAAGAGTCTGGGTGTGGTATTTGAAACCGCCAGCCCGTTTGATACGCCTCTTCAAATGGAAGAATTGGTGAACTGGACGGGAGATGCTTTCCGGACAAAGGAACATCATCCTCTTCTTATTATTTCCACCTTTATTGTCGTGTTTCTTGCAATCCATCCATTTCAGGATGGTAATGGAAGATTGAGCCGTGTGTTAACGACACTGCTATTATTGCAGTCGGGTTATGCTTATGTTTCGTATAGTTCCCTGGAAGCCGTTATAGAACAAAGCAAGGAAGCATATTATTTGGCGCTGAGACGCACACAAGGCTCATTGAAAAAAGATGTGCCGGATTGGATGCCATGGGTTATATTTTTTCTGAAAGCCTTACAACAGCAAAAGAATCGTTTACAAATTAAAATCGAGCGGGAGAAACTGCTACTTGGTCAATTGCCGGAATTGTCTCTTCAAATATTGGAACTGGTAAAATCGCGCGGCCGGGTTACAATAAGGGAAGTTGTGACAATGACCAAAGCTAATCGCAATACAGTTAAAAAACATTTGGAAAGTCTTGTTAATACCAAACATTTGCAACAACGTGGCGCAGGGCGTGGCGTGTGGTATTCGCTTTAGAGGTAAGTTTCATTGGGGTTGATATATTCCCTTTTTCTCGTAGGCTTCCTGGAGATGACAAAACTAAAAAGCCCTGACTTGAGGTCGGGGCTTTTGTATCACATTTCGTACCGCGTAGGGGAATTGGTTCGAACACCTTTCGAAATTTGTTGAAAGTTTATTATATGTAAATCGCTTTAAGTTGGTCGGATTGCAATAGGAAAAAGTTCTAATGTTTGAAACTTCGTACTTCCCGTGCCACAAAAGGACTTCGAAAGGTGTTCGAACTCCCCGACGATAGCCCCCCTGAGACAACCGGCAATGGACGATTATTTGAGTAGCTTTATTCGTTGTAGCCACTTGTGTACTTCGACGTCCGCGGCGACGGCTTTTTCTCCTTTGATGACAAACAGCCGACCATCTCGTTCGATGCCGCCGCGGGTTGTAAATCCGTCGGGTATCGTGCTGTGGGGGCATAGTAGCTTTACTGAAGCGAAACCGCTGCCGACACCATAGCCTGCATTAGTGTTGAAGGGGACTACCGTTTTGCCGCTGAGGTCATATTCGTGTAGAAAACTTTTCATGGGCGGTGGTATCTGCATGTCCCAGGTGGGGAAGCCGACGAATAGGATGTCGTATTGTTGGATGCTGTCGATCTTTGTTTTTAACGGCGGAAGATAACCGGTCTCGTTTTCGTGAACTACCTGTTGCACCGTCTGTTGGTAGTTCTCCGGGTAGGGCTTTTCCAATTCGAGCGACACGAGTGTGCCACCCATATATTTGTGGATGATCTCGGCAATGGCCTGCGTGTTATGGGTGCGCGACAGATAGACTATTAGTATTTTTCGGGTCGAAGGTGGCTGTCCCTTAGCGCCGGTCGATGCCATAAGCAACGCAGTAAGAAGAATCGATAAGGATGTTTTATTTAGCATTTTCTCGGTTACTTTTTAGGAGCGGCCTCGACGCCTGAAAGCGAAAGTACAAAAGGGGGCAAACGGTCGCCTTCGATGTGGATCGCGGCTAGATCGCTGTTGAACCTCGTCAATTCCTCGGTAGTAAATTTAACATTGGCAGCGCCGGTATTTTCAAACATATGGGCCATCTGCGTGGTACCCGGAATGGGCACGATCCATGGTTTTTGGGCCAGCAGCCAGGCGAGTGAGATTTGACCGGGAGTGGCTTTTTTTTGTTCGCCCCAGGTTTTCAGCATTTTCACCAGTGCAACATTTTTCGCTAAGTTTTCGGGGGTGAAGCGGCCTTCTATCCCTCGGATGTCGCCCTGCGCGAAACGGGTGGATTCATCGATGGCTCCGGTGGTGAATCCTACGCCGAGCGGGCTCCAGCAAACAAAGCCGATGCCAAGTTCTTCACAAAGGGGAAGGATGGTTTCCTCCGGCCCTCGCCAGAGCAGCGAGTATTCGTTCTGTATGGCCGTGACGGGATGGACCGCATGTGCGCGTCTGACTGTTTGCAGGCCGGGTTCGGAAAGCCCGTAATGCAGGACCTTACCTTCTTTGATAAGGTCTTTTATGGTGCCGGCCACGTCTTCGATAGGTACATTCGGATCGACCCTGTGCTGATACAACAGGTCGATGCGGTCGGTACGCAGTCGCTTTAACATGCCCTCCACTGCCGTTCTGATATGTTCGGGCTGGCTATTTAATCCTCCGCGCATCTTGCCGGTTTGTGGGTCGATGTTCCAGCCGAACTTGGTTTCAATGACAATTTTGTTCCGGAAGGATGCGACGGCTTCACCTAGTATCCGCTCGCATTCGAATGGGCCATAGGCTTCTGCTGTATCGAATAGGGTAACGCCGTTGTCAAACGCCGATCGGATGATCTTAATCATATCCGGCCGGTAGGGGATCGTGGTTTGATAGGTACGACCAATGTTTTGAACGCCAAGCCCGATGCTCGATACTTCCAACTGGCCTCCGAGCTTACGATGTCCGGGAGCCGTCGAGGGGGCCGGAGCATGCTGCGATTTTTGCGCTGTCCAATTTCCTGCCAGTGCGGTCGATGAGAATAAAAAGGTGCCGGCCAGACTTAGACCGGATTTGAGGAGATGGCGGCGATCCATAGTTGTAGTGGTGAGTTTAGTGTTGTGGTGTTGTGTTGTTCATTTTAACCGGCCGTAACAAGGTCGAAAAAGTGAGGGAGCCCATAGCCCATTTGCCATTCTCTTTAATATAAACCTCCGTCACCATAAAGGCGTGGGTGACCTCGTTTCCACCGACCACGGCCAGCAGGTCAATGTCGTTTAGCAGAATGGCGGTATTACCGAAAAAGTTCACCGAGGCGCCGTAGACTTCCGCTTTTTTATACCAGATCCCACCGCCTTTGATGGTGTTCAGTTCCTGGATTTTACCCCAGCTGCCGCCCATATGGACGAAGACACAGTTTTCGGCAAACAGGCCGTTCAGGGAATCTACGTTTTTGTCTGCCATCCATTTCCATTTGGCGGTGGAAAGGTTAAGGATTACCTGTTCGTCCTTTGTTGTGCTTGCGGCTGGTGAGAACGGCACTTTGGCCTGCGCGTGGGACAGCAGCGTAAAGTCCATGCACATGAGTAGTACAATGATTGCTTTATTCATGATTAGTCAATTTTTCTTTCGCCAAGCCATTTGACCATGGCGGGGTCGCGGTGGTCAAAAAAGCTGCTGGCATTCGTGTCCAGCGTTTTGATGCTTTCCATTTCTTCGGCGCCCAGCTCGAAGTCAAAGACATCGAGGTTTTCTGCCATCCGCTCCTTTCTGACCGACTTGGGAATGGCGATCACGCCGCGCTGCGAAAGCCAACGAATGACAACCTGCGCGATTGACTTGTTGTGTTTGCTGGCGATACCGGCCAGCAGTTCATTGTGAAAGAGATTGTTTTTTCCTTCGGCGAATGGTCCCCATGATTCGATTTGTACGTTGTTTTCCTGTAGGAATTTTTGGGCGTCGAGTTGCTGATGGAACGGATGGGTTTCTATCTGGTTGATGGCCGGCCTGATCTCATTGTGGATGATCAGGTCGATGAGCCGGTCGGGGTGAAAGTTACTGACACCGATGGCCCGGACTCGCCCTGCCTTGTAAAGCTCCTGCATGGCCCGCCATTCACCGTATACGTCGCCGTAAGGCTGGTGAATGAGGTATAGATCGAGATAATCCAGCTGGAGCTTTTTGAGCGATTGCTCGAAGGCTTTCTTTGCCCCCTCATACCCGTTGGATTGTATCCAGAGTTTTGTAGTGATGAATAACTGGTCTCGTGGTACGCCGCTTCTCTTTATGGCTTTACCGACCGCTTCTTCATTTTCGTAAGACTGGGCGGTGTCGATCAGGCGATAGCCGGTCTCGATGGCATCTACAACGCTTCTTTCGCATTCCGCCAGGTCCTTGACCTGAAAGACGCCGAATCCCAGCATCGGCATTTTTACCCCATTATTCAATGTAACTGTCTGCATGCTTTTTTCCAATTTATGATACAAAGGTCCTGCCTTGTTTGCTCCTGAATGGTATATGGATTGCGGTTTCGCCTACCAATATTGCTGATCGGAGAGGTCCTGGAGGGGGTAAGGCAAATATTTTGGTAATTTTAGGTATGGACAAACTATTGCGGTTTGAGACGGTGAATGATTACAACGTTTTCAATAACAATGAGACGATGCATCCCCTCGTGAGCGTGGTCGATCTTTCGAAGGCGGCGCCCCGGCAAGGATCAAAGATGTACTTTGGTTTCTATACGGTGTTCCTTAAGGACGTGAAGTGTGGCGACCTGGTGTATGGCAGGCATACGTATGACTACCAGGAGGGGACCTTGGTTTTTTTGGCTCCGGGACAGGTGGCGGGTATGAACAGCAACGGCGAGACCTATCAGCCGAAAGGATATGCATTGGTATTCGACGCGGATCTGATCCATGGGACGGCGCTGGGTAAACACATGCAGGAGTATTCTTTTTTTGGGTATCAGTTCCATGAAGCGCTGCATTTATCGGGCAGCGAACGGAAGATCGTGCTGGATTGTTTTTCCAAGATCGAATATGAATTGTCACGTGCCATCGACAAGCACAGTAAACGATTGATCGTAGCCAATATCGAGCTGTTCCTGGGCTATTGTGTTCGTTTTTACGACCGCCAGTTCATCACGCGTGAAAATGTGCATAAAGGGATTTTGGAGAAGTTTGAATCGCTGTTGAATGAATATTATGCCTCGGATAAATCGCAGACGCTGGGGCTGCCGTCGGTAGCTTATTGCGCTGGAGTGCTGCACCTGTCGGCAAGTTATTTTGGCGACCTGATCAAAAAGGAGACGGGGAAAACTGCGCAGGAATATATTCAGGCCAAAGTGATCGACCTGGCAAAAGAGCGAATGTTTGATAGGGACAAGTCGGTCAGCCAGGTTGCTTATGAGCTTGGTTTTAAGTACCCGCAGCATTTTACTCGGTTGTTCAAGCAGCGGGTGGGAATGACGCCGAATGAATACCGGACGGTGAATTGAGGAAAGCCGGTTTTCCTGTGCCACACGAACTATTCGAAAGGTGTTATGAGGTGTGCTGGTCCTGACAGACGGGCTGCCGCAGGAGGATTTCCAAATGGGGGGACGATCATGGTATACTAATCGATCCCTATGCCGTTTATGACGCGGAAGTTATCCGGGGACCGGCCTCCCTGCAGTATGGCGGAAGCGCCGAAGCCGGCGTCGTCAATTTCAAAACGGCGACGGTTGTGCCCAAAGGGACATTCCAGGGCAGCTGGCTATCCGAATATCATATTAACAATGGCTATATCGGCAACTCCCTTCACCTTGGCGGTAACAATAACGGTTTCGTATATGACCTGCGTGCCAGTGGGGAACTGGCCCACAGCTATTGGAATCCCAAAGACGGTTACGTATGGGGTTCCGCCTGGAACCAGGGCAATGTCCGGCTGACCCTTGGTCTCGACAAGTCCTGGGGGTATTCGCGCCTTACGCTGAGCACTCTTTACCGTCGCATCCAGGTACCCGATGGGAACCGCGACAGCGTCACGGGGCAATTCCTTTTCGGTAATCCCGTGGGCGATAAGGTCGCGCCGACCCTGCATAATTTTCTCTCTTATAATGCCACCATTGCCGGAGACAAGATCCTCAAAGAATACCAGGCCTGGTGGCACAACAGCCTCCGGGCCGGAAAAGGAAACATCGGATAGACATTGGCTTTACGGCCAGCGTACTCCATGACATTGATTCCGGTACGGTGGGAGAGAATAATATGACGGTGTATGATATGCCGTACTGCTTAAAATATGATTTCTCTCCCAGCGTCCTTTCTCGATGGCAAAAGAATCTGAATGGCAGTAATCCCGGTCGAAAGGGCCTAAGGAAACAGGACCGACAACTTATTGAATGTCTGAAAACAGAAATTGATCGGCTGAACAGTGTAATAGTAAGTCAAAGCGCAGCATTGCTGTACCTTGTTGAATCATTGATTGTCGAAAAGATCATTCATGAAGACGGGGCGGCTCCCGTTAAGGATATGCGTAGGCGTTAGTAAAATGAAAAATTGAAAGAGGCAGGTGCTGGCGATTCCCGTTGTTCGCGATGGGGATCGTGTCGATATGGCGAGTCTCTCAAGGGGCATGTATTTTGTCAGGGCCTTAAGTCCGGGCGGATAGGTGCTGTCTGTGTAAAAATTTATAAGCTATAGCGCTCACAAAGCGGCCCGAAGCTATGACCAGTGCCGAGGCTATTATCCTGCGTGTTGACCTGAACGCATGTCAGATTACAGGGCGGGTTGAAGAGCGGTCCGACATAGCAGGCGAACGGTGTCTTATGTTGGAGGAAGCATGAGCAGTAATATCGTCTTTCAAGGAAAAATATTGACTAAATGGACCGCGACAATTACTGCTGCTGTTGTTTGTGGTTCATCAACTTCGCACTTTTGTTTGGCGTTAATTCCACGGAGCCGTTTATATACCTTTTAACAAATGATACTTTTTCTACACAGTAAGCTGATGTCGGGTGCCTCACGGCGGCTCGGAAAAGTGCTCGACTCCTCCAGCAGGTCATTGCATTGGTCGGTATAAGGATTTTATCTGTTAGGCGCCAGCTTGAATATTTCGTTCAGTTCCTTGTTGCTGAGATTGCCTATCCAGCCCTCACCCGTAGCTACCGCAAGGTTGGCGAGGTGTTTCTTTTGCTGGATCATCTCATTGATCTTTTCTTCGAAAGTACCTTTGGTAATAAACCGGTGTACCATGACATTGCTTTTCTGGCCAATCCGGTAAGCTCTGTCCGTCGCCTGGGCCTCTACAGCCGGGTTCCACCAGAGGTCATAATGGATCACATGGCTTGCCGCGGTAAGATTCAGCCCTGTCCCCGCTGCTTTCAGGGAAAGGACAAAGATCCTTTCCGCCGGGTCTTCCTGGAACGCCTGCACCATCTGTTTTCTTTGTTGCAGGGAACATCCGCCATGATAGTACAAGGGCTTCGATCTTAGGCGTTTTTCGATAAATCGTTCGAGCAAACTTCCCATCTCCGTGAACTGGGTGAAGATGAGTACTTTTTCATTGCACTCCAGTATGGTCTCCAACTTGTCGAACAGTAGCTCCATTTTCCCCGACAGAGCCGGATCAGTTGCTTTATTCTTCAGAAATTGCGCCGGGTGGTTGCAGATCTGTTTAAGCGCCAGAATCATTTGCAGCACTAGACCCTGGCGGGTAAAGAGTGATTTGCTGTCCGTGCCGGCCACTGCCTCGATGGCTTCCATGGCCTTTTCGAGCGTTTTTTCATAAAGGCCGGCTTGCTCTTTCACCAGGTGACAATAGCTATCCGCCTCGATCTTGTCCGGAAGATCGTTGATGATTGTCTTATCGCTTTTGAGACGGCGTAGTAGGAAGGGCCCGGTAATGGCCTTTAATTTCCGGGCGGCCTCCGCGTCATTCTGATTTTCGATCGGTGCCGCAAACGTATCGCGGAATTCCGATAGGTTGCCCAGGAAACCTCGGTTGCTGAAGTCCATAATGCTCCAAAGTTCACTCAGACGGTTTTCTACCGGTGTGCCGCTCATGGCGATAAAGGTGGCCGCGCCTAAGCTCTTGACGGCTTTGCTTTGAGCGGCGCCGTGATTTTTGATATTCTGAGCCTCATCGATGATCACGACATGCCATTTCAGCTTTTTTAGTTTGTCGGCATCCGTCCGCGCGATACCGTAGGAGGTCAGCAGGACATCATATACGTCTTTTTTGGAGTGACTCCGGCCGATTCCGTGATATATTTTGTGCCGCAGGGAAGGGGCAAATTTTTCCAGCTCCGCCTGCCAGTTGGTTAAAAGCCCGGTGGGGGTGATCACCAGCGCCTTAGCGTCTTTCAATAAGCCATCTTCTTTATATTTCATCAGGGCGGCGACTACCTGGAGCGTTTTACCGAGACCCATATCGTCGGCGATCACACTCCCGAACCCGATCCTGCTATTCCGGATCAGCCACGAGTAACCGCGATGCTGGTATGGACGTAAGCGGGCATTGAGGCCGGAAGGCAGGGGGAAATTTTCAGAAGAGGTGAGATCTTTGATCAATTGCCCGACCTCTTCGGTGAGCTCCACCTTTGCCCCGAAATAGTCATTGCCCAGGGCCGCCCGCAGCATTTGGAATGGCGACAGTGCGTTGGTTTGGGTGAAATGCTTGTGCAGCTTTTCCAGGTCATCGGCGGTTACATAAAGATAGCCGGTCTTGTATTTGACCAGCCTGTCCGCATTCTTCACCAATTTGCGAAAACCCGCTTCATCGAGCAGGTGATCGCCTATCGCGACCTGCCAGTCGAAATCGAGTAATTTGTCCAGCCGCAACCCCGCTGCGCTGCCTGTTTTTTGCTTAATACGGAGGCTGGGCCGGGGTTTCAGGATTTGCTGCAGGGATTTTGGCAATAGAACGGATATGCCCAGTAATCGGATGGCGGGAATGGCCTGCAACAGAAAGGGCGTAAGTCCCGCGATGTCCATCTGAATAGCATCCCGTCCGCCCGTATTGATGTGCTGATCCAGGCCAGGTATAAGCGGACTCAGCTGCGACAGCGCCTGCAAGACCTCGAACCGTCTCCGCTCGAATTTCTTCTGTGAGAGCAGATGCACGAGGGGTATTGGTGGTTCAAATGGTTTTGTGTTGTCCTGGATATTCACGGTCAGCTGGAATCTTTCGCCCCTTGATTCCTCTACCAGCAGGGCGGGTTTGTAATCCCGCTGGGTAAGGTAGTATCGTTGCAACCAAGACTGGACGGCCCCGCCTAGCGATTTTTGTCCCGGGCCGTCGAAGGGATGAATAGAATTACGGAAGAACAGGTCCAGAAAAATATCCCCGGCCTGGATGCCGGACAGCCCTTTTACCAGCGTATCCAGGAAAACGGATAACAGGTGCACTGCCGTATGCTCTCCGTCGATCTCCTGTGTTTCCAGCCATAGCAGTCCGTCCGGCAGCGAGTGGCGCAGTCTGGCAACGGCGGCGCTGACCTCTTCGCTGAGCAGGGCCGGTAGCCAGCGTATGCCATATTTTCCGGCGGCTGTCTTATATACCTGGGGGATGATGGCGCCGTTTGCCACCAGGTTCATCCCCACTAATAGCGTATTGCGAAGGGCCGCGACGGACGACTGATAATCCTGTAGCCTCCCCGGCGATAGATGCCATAGGGAAAGGGCAAGCTGTGCAATGGAAACGGGTGTTTTCTTTTCGTTTATCCCGACGCAGCCTTTATTATCGCCCGTCAGGGAAAGCCGGCATCGGATATGCGGATCGATGCTAAAAGGTTTTGCCGTTTTGGAGGATAGCGATAGGTCCAGGAGATCATCCAGCTTCGCTTTTTCATGCAGGACCTTTTGAGCAGAGCGGACGATTTTCCGGAGGACAACGGCGTATTTCTCCCTGAAATTTCCGGTATGCTGGTAAAATACAGGAGCGTCGGCCAGTAGCTGGATAAGGGCGTCGGTCAGGGGGGGCAGTGAGGAAAGATCCGGTTTTGCATACGGGTTATTGCGGTCCGCAGGGACAGCCGTCCGGTTTTTTTTTCGCCCGGCAGCCTTTCCTGCCTCTAACAAGGTTGCAAGCGAGGGAACGGAGGCCTCCCCGTTGTCCTCGATATGAATATTTTCCTTCTTCAATTCTGTAGGTAAGTCTACACGGTGTAGCTGGAAGAC
>Ga0134126_10008743_pt1 | contig 12738 bp, 11 predicted proteins | sample KB31752_FD_96881 | JGI IMG/M metagenome (GOLD analysis project Ga0134126, IMG submission 96881) | Terrestrial soil microbial communities with excess Nitrogen fertilizer from Kellogg Biological Station, Michigan, USA - KB3-175-2 | ecosystem: Environmental > Terrestrial > Soil > Unclassified ...
AACGCGGCCGCGGACAACTTCCTCAACACGCCGGACAGCGTCGCCGTGCCCGGGGTCGGCACGGTGAACCCGGGCCAGCTGACCTTCCAGCTCAGCCAGCTCGACCTCGGCAGCGCCACGGGCCTGGCCAGCCAGAAGTCCATCTCCGCGCAGGTCATCCAGGCAATCAACTACGAGGTCCCCGTCATCCAGCTGTGGGACTACATCGACCTCCAGTTCGTGAACAACAAGCGGTTCACCGACTTCCCGACCAGCGACACCATCCTCGGCCAGAACCCTGGCGTGTGGATGGCGGACGGGTACGTGCGGGCCAAGTAAAGACCGGGGGCGGCAGCGGGCAGGGCCGGGCGGTCCTGCCCGCTGCGGCGCGCCGCGAGGCAAGACGGCAGGATCGGAGGTGACACCGTGCGGCTCGCGCGCTTGCTCGCAGCGAAGCTCGTCGCGGGCATCGTGATGATCTGGGTGGTGGCTTCGGCGACGTTCTTCCTGGTCCTGGACATGCCGGGGAACCCGGCCCAGGCGCAGGAAGCGCAGGACATCCTGCACGGGATGACTCCGGAGCAGGCGCAGCGCGCCACCGCGGCGATGTTCGGGTTCGTGCCGAAGCAGCCGCTGGCCGACCAGTACGGGCACTACCTGTGGCAGCTGCTGCACTTCGACCTCGGGCAGTCGATCGCGCAGGAGGGCACCCCGGTCGCGCACATCGTCGCCTCCGCGTTCCCGTGGACGGTGGTCCTCGCCCTGTCGGGCATCCTGGTCAGCTTCCTGCTCGGCGTCAGCCTCGGCGTCATCGCGGCGGTGAAGCGCAGCGGCCTGCTCGGTGACTCCCTCACGCTCGGCGGGGCGGTGATCAACGGCCTTCCCACGTTCGTGATCGCGATCTTGCTGTTCTACCTGTTCACCACCATCTGGGCGTTGTTCCCGCAGGGCGGCAACGTCAGCGTCGTCTACGACCCCGGCTGGAACGCGGGGTACATCGGCTCGATCGTCACCCACGCGGTGCTGCCGGTGATCGCCTACGCGCTGGCGACCCTCGGCGCGTGGCTGCTCACCACGAAGTCCAGCGTGGTCTCGGTGCTCGGCGACGACTTCATCCTGGCCGCCGAACTGCGGGGCCTGCGGCCGCTGACCGTCGCCAGGTACATCACCCGCAACGCGATGCTGCCGCTGTTCACGATCCTCGCCATCGCGCTTGGCCTGCTGTTTTCCGGCTCGGTCTTCATCGAGGACGTGTTCAACTACCCGGGCCTCGGGCAGCTCATGATCAGCAGCATCACCACGAAGGACTTCCCGGTCCTCGACGGGGCGTTCCTGCTGATCATCGTGGCGGTCATCGTCGCCAACACCCTGGCGGACCTCGCCTACCCCCTCATCGACCCGCGGATCCGCAGGAGGTAGGCCGATGACCGCGACCACCGCGCTCACGCCGGAGCAACTGCAGCGCGGGCTGCGCCGCTCCAGGCAGCGCGCCGCGCGCCGCTGGGCGCTGCTCGTCAACACGCCCGGCAGGGCGCTGTCGTGCCTGATCCTCGCCGTGTTCGCGGCGCTGGCCATCGTCGGGCCCTACCTGTATCCGGCGAACCTGCCGATCAACCCCAAGAACATCTACGCCCCGCCGAGCCTTGCGCACCTGCTCGGCACGGACTTCGAGGGCGCCGACACCCTCGCCCTGATCGTGACCGGTGCCCGCTACGTGCTGTTCGCCGCGGCCCTGGCCGCGCTGATCACGGTGGTCATCGGCACCGCCGCGGGGCTCGCCGCCGGGTACTACCCGGGGCTGGCGGGCTCGTCGATCATGCGGGTGACCGACTTCGTGCTCGCGATCCCCGGCTTCCCCGTGCTGCTCGTGCTGGCGACCATCTGGAACTTCGGCTCGCTGTGGGAGATGGCCGTGGCGCTCGGCGTCTTCGGCTGGGGCGGGATCGCGCGGGCGGTGCGCGCGCAGACGCTGTCGCTGCGCGAGCGCGGGTTCGTGGAGGCTGCGCGCGGCCTCGGCCTGCCCGGCGGGCACATCATCCGCACCGAGATCCTGCCCAACGTCGCCCCCTACATCGGGATGAACCTGATGCTGCAGCTGACCGGGTTCATCTACATCGAGGTCGGCCTGTTCTTCCTCGGCGCGGTGCCGTACAGCACGAACAACTGGGGGGTCATGCTGAACAACGCGGTGTTCCAGGCGAACGCCGTCACCTCGCCGCGGGCGCTCGCGTACCTGCTGTCGCCGCTGATCTGCATCCTGCTGATCACGATCGCCCTGGTGACGCTGGCGAACGCCGTCGACGAGTTCTTCAACCCCCGGCTGCGGCGGGTCCGATGACGGGCGAGGCTGACCTGGCAACCGCCGACGCGCTTGACCGCACCGGTTCAGGGGCGGCGGTCGCTGTCCGCGTCCAGGACCTCACGGTCACCTTCCCCACCCCGGACGGGCCGCTGCCCGCGGTGGCCGGCGTCTCGCTGTCGCTCGTGCCCGGCGGCATCACCGGGCTGGTCGGCGAATCGGGATCCGGCAAGTCGACCCTGGCGCTGACCCTGCTGAACGCCGTCCCTTTCCCGGGGCACGTCGCGGCCGGCGCGGTCAGCGTCGACGGCATCGGGGACGTCCTGGCGCTGCGCCGGGCGGAGCTGCGCCGGGTACGCGGCGCCAAGCTCGGCTACGTCTTCCAGGCGTCGCAGAACTCGCTCAACCCCCTCAAGCAAGTCGGCAAGCAGCTCCTCGACCTGGGCCGGTCGCACGGGGTGCGGGACCGCCGGGCGCTGCTGCGCCGCGCCCGGCAGCTCATGGACGAGATGGGCATGGACGCGGCGCGGGTCCTCGCCTCCTACCAGCACGAGCTGTCCGGCGGCATGCGCCAGCGGGTGGGCATCGTGTTCGCGCTCGTGCTCAACGCCCACGTGCTGATCCTGGACGAGCCGACGACCGCGCTCGACATGCTGTCACAGGCCGCCGTGCTCGACATCATCAGGAAGGTGCACCGCGAGCACCACCTCACCACGCTGATCATCTCCCACGACGTCGGCGTGATCGGCGACCTGGCCGACCGGATGGCGGTCATGTACGCGGGCCGGATCGTGGAGGAAGGCCCGACCGCCGCGGTGCTCGCCAACCCCATGCACCCGTACACTCGGGGCCTGCTCACCGCCATGCCCCGGATCTCCGGGGACATCGGCGCGGCCCGGCCGCTGCCTGGCCGCCCGCCGGACCTGGCGTCGATCCCCCGCGCGGGCTGCGTCTTCCGGCCGCGCTGCCCCCTGGCGACGGACGGGTGCGCGGCGGCCGAGCCACCAGACACCGTGCTCCTCGACCGCCGGTTCGCCTGCTACGTGACCGCGGGAGAGCTGGCATGATCGAGGCGCACGGCATCACCAGGACGTTCGCCGCCCGGCGGGGCATGCTCGGCCGGGGCGGCGTGCGCGCGCTGCGCGGCGTCGACGTCACCATCCCCGACCGGGGCGCGGCCTCGTTCATCGGCGAGTCCGGCTGCGGCAAGACCACCCTCGGCCGGATCCTGTGCGGCCTCGAGGACTTCGACGAGGGCGACCTCGTCATCGACGGGCAGTCGATGACGGCGCTCAAGCCGAAGGAACGCGCGCCGCACTACCGGCGCATCCAGCTGATCCACCAGGACCCGTACACGGCGCTCAATCCCACCAGGACGATCAGCCAGATCCTCACCGACCCGCTCAGGCTGCGGGCCGGCCAGACCGGCGCCGGCGGGACCTGGGTGACCGAGCGCCGGGCGCAGCTGCTTGAGCTGGTCGGCCTCGACCCGGACTACGTGCTGCCCCGCTACCCGCACATGCTGTCCGGCGGCATGCGCCAGCGCGTGGTGATCGCCCGGGCGCTGACGGTCGACCCGGTCGCCCTCGTCGCCGACGAGGCGGTGTCCATGATCGACGTCTCGCTGCGGCTCGGCATCCTCCAGCTGCTGCGCGACCTGAGGACCCAGCTTGGCGTGTCGGTGCTGTTCATCACCCACGACGTCGCCACCGCCCGGTACGTCGGGCACGGCGGCGAGCTGTACGTGCTGTACCGGGGCACGGTCGTGGAGCGCGGCCCCACGGACGCGCTCATCGCCAGCCCCGTCCACCCGTACACCCAAAGCCTGCTGTCGGCGGTCCCGGTGCTGCGCGGCATCGAGTCCCCCGCCCGCGACCGGGTGGTCCCTAAGGGCCCGCTCGACGAGCGCGCTGAGGTGCCTGGCTGCCTGTTCGAGCCGCGCTGCCCGTTCGCGGAGCCCGACTGCCGGAACCAGCCGCCGCCGCTGGTCACCTTGGACTCCTTGGGCGACGCGCCCGGTGAGGCGCAGGCGCACGCCTGCCTGCACCCGGCCCGCCGGTCGGTGGTGCCGGTGCCGGCCGTCCGGGGTACCGCTCCCGAGGATCCAGAACGGTCCGTGCTTCCCACCCAACGCCCCACTGAGCCAGGCCCGAGCCCGACCTAGTCCCGAACTCCGCTACTCCGGCGGTCCGTCCGCCACTGCCCCCGCTGACTTAGGGCCACTTAGCGTCGTCCGGCCATCCGGTTTGGGCGGGTATGCGGAACGCTAAGTGGCCCTAAGTGGGGCTGCCCGGGGCGAGGGCGGCGTGGAACTCGCGGCGCAGGGTGCGGATGCGGTCGGCGTCGCGGCCGAAGTGGACGGCGCTCGTCAGTAGGACCGCCCAGGTACCGGTCTCCGGGTCGATCGCGAGGCTGGTGCCGGTGAAACCGGTGTGCGATACCGAGCCGGGTGGCCAGGTGCCGCGCAGGATGTCGTAGCGGTCGCCCTGGCGGACCCAGCCGAGGCCGCGGCAGCCGTCAAGCCCGGCGGTCTGCAGCCGCTCGGCCTCGCGGCGCAGCCGCGCCGGCACCGCGACGTCGTCCTCCCCCACCCACCAGGTCGCGAACGCCGCCAGGTCGGCGACCGGAGCGAACAGTCCGGCATGGCCGGCGACACCGCCCATGAGCCTGGCGTTCTCGTCGTGCACGATCCCGGTCCATGCGGTGCCGTCGGGTTTCCGCTCGGTGGCGGCGAAGCCGCCGGCACCGGGGGCACGGCTGTCGTCGACCGGTCCCATGCCAGCGAAGCCCGCGCCGCCGCGCCCGCGCCGACGGCCTTCCTGGACATACCGCCCGGCGACACGGGCCTCGGCAGTTCCCCTGACGTTCCCGGCCCCTGCGTCGGCGTCTGCGTCAGCCCCGGCGCCAGTACTATACTCAGTATTATAATCATTATAATGCCGCAAGTAATACCGGGTCTGGGGCATGTCGAGTGGGGCGGTGACTAGGCGGGCTACGGCGGCGTCGAGGGGTTCGCCCGCCACGGCCGCCACTATTTCGCCGAGGGCCATGAAGCCGAGGTCGGAGTAGGTCACCTGGGTGCCTGGCGGTGCCTCTAGGGGCGTCGTGTGCAGGTCGCGGAGCAGTTCGTCCGGGCTGGCGCACCATTCGTAGAACTTGCGGGTGTCTGGCAGGCCGGAGGTGTGCGCGAGCAACTGCCTGACCGTGACCGCGCCGAGCGCGCCGAAGTGCGGCAGGTACCGCCCCGCCCGGTCGTCGAGCCCCAGGCCGCCCTGGCCGGCCAGGGCGAGGACCGCAGTGGCCGTCCCGACAACCTTCGTCAGCGACGCCAGGTCAAACAGCGTCCCGGGCCGCATGAGCCGCTCCGCCCCCGGCGTTGTGTCGGCATGGCCGGCCACCCAAATAGCCGTGGTGTCCGGGCCCCTGCCGATCGCGGCGACAGCCCCCGGTACCCGGCCATCGCGCACGCCTTCCATGAGCACGACGCCGGCGTCGGGGGCACCGTCCTGCTCAGGGTCGCCGCTCAGGCCTTGACTGTTGCCCCGCTCAGTCACGGGCTTCCTCCCGCCGCGAGTTCCATGGCCTTAATCCCCACCGTCATCGTGCACACCCGCAAAGCCGCAGCAGACGTCGGGATCTTTGTCTGCGGCGCACGGCACTTCCTCATTCCTCGCGGCTAGGCCGCCGCGCCAGGCGAGCAGTGCGGCTCCTATCTCTGGTGGTGCCAGTGGTCGCGTCGCGCCGGTCAATTCCGCGAAGCGGTGCCAGATCACCGGGGCCCGCAGGACGCCGCCCAGGCCGCAGACCGGAAGCGGGCCCAGTTGCGCCCGTGTCGCCTGTGCGAGGGCGGCGAGGTGGATCGCGGCTCGTTCCGCGATGTAGCGGGCGGTCTCGTCTTCCCCGGCTAGCTCAGTGATTGCGGGGGCTAGGCGAGAAAGAAGCTGCCGTTCTGAAGGATGGGCGTGAACTTCGGCCACCAGCGCGGCGAGGTCGCTGCCGGATACCCGCACCACCGCGTCGCGCAGGGCGGCGGAACCGCCCATGCCGTCTTCCCAGCGCAGCGCCGCGTTCACGGCGGCCCGGCCGATCCAGTAGGCGCTGCCCTCGTCACCGAGCAGGAAGCCGTGCCCGCCCGCGCGGGCCCAGCGCCGCCCGTCCCAGCCCGTCGCCCCGGATCCTGTCCCCGCGAACACGGCGATGCCCGGCCGCGCGCCGAACGCGCCGAGCAGCGCGGTCTCGCCGTCGCCCGTGACGTAGACCGGGCAGCCCGCCCTGCTGGTCAACTCGGCGGCGAGCCTGGCCCGGGCAGCCGGCGACCGCAGCCCGGGAAGGCCGATGCCCGCCGCAGTGGCGTCCCAGCCCGTCACCAGGTCAAGCAGGCGCTCGGCGACGTCCTCGGTGAGCAGGGCATTCATTGGCGGCGCGACCTGCCGCCGGACGAGCTGGCGGCCCGCCACCAAGGCCACACGGGTCGCACCCCCTCCGGCGTCGATGCCGAGCAGGCGCCCCGGCAGCGGCCCGGGCACACTCCACGGCAGCGGTGCCGGGAGGTCGCCGGGGGGCGACGCCAAAGGTTCGTTATTCATGAACGAAATCTTCGCCGAAAACGGCATATCTTAACAAGCATGATGGTGTCTCCTGACGAACCGCCTGCGCTGGCCCCGGGCACCGACCCGGTGCTCGACCCGGTCCTCGACCTTTCCGCGACGCCGCCGACGGAGGCGCGCAACGCGGCGACCAACGGCATCGACCTGCTGCCCACCCCAGCCATCCTCACCCTGCTGCATGCCGAGGACCAGTCGGTGCCCGATGCGGTGCGCCCGGTGCTCGGCACGCTGGCCACGATCGTGGACGAGGCGGCGGACCGGGTCCGCCGCGGCGGCAGGGTGCACTACTTCGGCGCGGGCTCTTCGGGGCGGATCGCGGCGCTTGACGCCGCGGAGCTGGTGCCGACGTTCGGGCTGACACCGGGGGTTGTCGTCGCGCACCTGGCGGGCGGCGAGGGGGCCATGTTCCGGGCGGTGGAGGGCGCTGAGGACGACGAACAGGCCGGCGCGGCGGACGCCGGCGGGGTAACCGCCGCCGACCTGGTGATCGGGCTGAGCGCGAGCGGGCGCACGCCCTATGTGGCGGGTGCGCTGGCCGCCGCGGCGTCGCGTGGCGCGTTCACGGCGGTCGCGACGTGCAACCCGGGCTCGCCGCTGCGCGCGCTCGCGCAGGCCGCCATCGTCGCGGACACGGGCCCGGAGGCGCTCACTGGGTCTACCAGGCTCAAGGCGACCTCCGCGCTGAAGCTGGTACTCAACGGGTTCTCCACGGCGCTCATGATCCGCCTCGGCAAGACCTACTCGAACCTGATGGTGGAGGTGAGCGCGACCAACGACAAGCTGCGGATCCGGCGGCTGCGCATCCTGCGCGAGGCCACGGGCGAGCCGGGCGACGTGTGCGAAGCGGCGCTCGCCGCCGCCGACGGAGACGTGCGCGTCGCGCTCGTCGCCCTGGTCGGCGGGGTGAGCGCGGCGGAGGCCCGCGCGGCGCTCGGTACGGCCGGCGACGGCGTCCGGGCCGCGCTGGCGGCGCTCGGCGGCGTCGCGCGGTTAGCCCGGCTGCTTGGGGTGCCGCGTGCGGCGGACGCGCTTGGCCTGGGCGGCGGTGAACGTCCGCTCGAGCGCGTCCATCGTGCGCGGCATGTCGCGCTGCGCCAGCGTGACGAACAGGCAGTCCACGACGGTGAGCTGCGCGATCCGGCTCGTCATGGCGCCGGAGCGGAACACCGTCTCCCTCGCCGCCGTCAGGAGCACGTGGTCGGCCACCTCGGTGATCGGCGACCACGGGAAGTTGGTGATCGCGACCGTGGTGGCGCCGTGCGAGCGGGCTTCGGCGAGCGCGTCGATCGTGTCCACAGTCGTGCCCGTGTGCGACAGGCCGATGGCGACGTCGCCCGGGCCGCGCAGCGACGCGGACGAGATCGCCATGTGCGGGTCGGGCCAGGCCTGGGCGGGCCGGGCGATGCGCTGGAGCTTCATCTCCAGGTCGCCGGCCACGAACCCGCTCGCGCCGACGCCGTAGATGTCGATCCGGCTGGCGTCCACCAGCGCGTCGACGACCTTGACGAGCACCCCGACGTCGAGGCGGCTCGCCGTCTCGGTCACCGCGGCCGCGTCGGCGTAGGCGATCTTCTTGGTGATCGTTACCGGGTCGTCGTCCGGGTCGATGTCGCTCGACGCGGCCACGACCGCCGTGGCGTCGTCCGCGGCGACCGCGCCGGCGAGGGCCAGCCGCAGGTCGGGATAGCCGCGCAGCCCCACGGCGCGGCAGAAGCGGACCACGCTGGTGGCCGACGTGCCGCAGGAACTGGCGAACTCGGAGATGGACCGCCACGCTACGCCGCCCGGGTCGTCGAGCACGGCCTGGGCGACGCGCTGCTCTACCGGTGCCAGGTTCGGCAGCAGTGACCTGATGGTGATGAGTATCCCGACATCGGGACCCCCGGTGCGGGATGCGTCGGCTGTCATGGTCCCACCTCCGTGGCGGGTGTTTCGTGACCCCGTTGCCCCAGGTTACCGGCTTTTACGGCATCTTGCCCGGACCGTCGCGCACGGACCTTTGGCGAGCTTTGGCGAGCTTTGAGCCTGCCGCCGCGCGGCGCACGGCGTACGGCGCGATCGCCCGGCTTGACAGGTGAATATTCCTTTGACCTGGAAATCACCGCGCTGATATTCCTTGAAGTGTGCAGCGCGCATTCTTTCGCTGCAACGGGGTGCCCGCGCATTAGCTAAATGCCGTCGGGAGCACTCTCTTATCCCTTCTGGTAAAGGATTAATGATGAGTAAGGCGCACGACATGCTGCGCGTCTGGGGCAGCGAGGTCGATGAGGGGACCCGCGCGCAGGCGCGGCGGGCCACCAGGCTGCCCTTCGTGCCGGGACATGTCGCGCTCATGCCTGACGCGCACATCGGGATCGGCGCCACCGTCGGGTCTGTCATTCCGACGGAAGGTGCCATCGTCCCGTCGTTCGCAGGGGTTGACCTGGGCTGCGGCATGATCGCGACCGAGACGGTCTACACCGCCGCGGACCTGCCGGATGACCTCGGGCCGCTGCTGTCGCTGGTGTCCGGACGGGTGCCCGCCGGCGTCGGCAAGGGGCGCGACCTCGGTTACAGCGACGGCTACCGTGACGTGTTCGGGGTCGTGGGGACGCCGTTTACCGAGCTTTCCGCGGAGCAGCAGAAGAAGGCCATTACGCAGTTCGGCACCCTGGGCAGCGGTAACCACTTCGTGGAAATCTCACTGGACGAACGCGGCAAGGTATGGACCGTCCTGCATTCCGGTTCGCGCGGCATCGGCAACCAGCTGGCGAGTTCCCACATCCGCAAAGCCAAGGGGCTGATGAAGGAATACCTCGTCACGCTGGAGGACCCGGACCTGGCGTACTTCACCGAGGGCACACCCGAGTTCGACGCGTACATCAAGGACATGCTGTGGGCGCAGAAGTACGCCTACGAGTCCCGTGCGCGGATGAACCGGGAACTGCTGCGGTCCCTCGCGCAGGTGGTCAGGCCGGCCGAGCCGGACAGCGAGCGGGCGCTTACGGTGCAGGTCATCAACTGCCACCACAACTACACCGAGCGGGAGCATCACCTGGACCGGGACCTGTGGATCACCCGCAAGGGCGCGATCAAGGCCGACACCGGGGACATGGGCGTGATCCCTGGCTCAATGGGCACCGACACCTACATCGTGCGCGGCAAGGGCAACCCGGCCTCGTACAACTCCAGCTCGCACGGTGCGGGGCGTCGCATGTCGCGCGGGCAGGCCAAGCGCAAGCTCAACCCCGACGGGCTGCGCGCTGCCATGAAGGGCAAGACGTGGAACTCCTCGGCCGCGCGGATCCTGATCGACGAGGACCCGCGCGCGTACAAGGACATCCGCAAGGTCATGGCGGACCAGTCCGACCTGACTGAGGTCGTGCACGTGCTGCACCAGGTACTCAACTACAAGGGGTACTAGCCGCTACTGTCGTGGTGTGACGACACCTGAGCCTGACCGCATGTCCCGCGCCCGGCAGTTGTCGGCCGAGTCGATCGCCGGCGGCGATCCAACCGGCTGGTTCGAGCAGCTGTACACCGAAGGCGAGGCTGGGGAGTCGGTCGTCCCCTGGATCCAGGGGACGACCAACCCGGTCCTCGCCGACTGGGCGGCCGGGCGGTCTGGCACCGGGCAGCGGGCCCTCGTGGTCGGGTGCGGCACCGGGGAGGACGCGGAGTTCCTGGCGGGGCTCGGCTTCACGGTAACCGGCTTCGACCTCGCGCCAACGGCGATCACGACGGCGCGGCGGATCCACGCCGGCTCGGCCGTCACGTACGAGGTGGCGGACTTGCTGGCGCTGCCCCCTGCGTGGGCGGGCGCGTTCGACCTGGTCTTTGAGGCGTACACGGTGCAGCCGCTGTTCGGCCAGGTTCGGAAGGACGCCCTCGCCGCGCTGAGCGGGCCGGTCGCACCAGGCGGCACGCTGCTTGTCGTCGCTTTCGCGACCGAGGAGACCGACCCGGAGCGGTCGCCCACGATGATGCCGTGGCCGCTCACGCGGGCTGAGGTCGACCTGGCCGGCGGGGAGCTGCCAGCCGTGTCGGTCGAACTCGTCCCGATCGGGAACGAGCCCTTTCCGCACCTTCCCCACTGGCGCGCGGAGTTCCGCCGCCCCTGAGGTGTTCATGCCGCAAAGGTGCGCGGTGTCCATTTGGTAAGCGGCCCGCTAAGGTGCGTCCCTCCATAAAGTAAGTCGCTTACCTAATCGGATCCGCGGTAAACGGGCTTCACGGCAAAACTAAACTCGCTTACCTTTTATAGCTACGCGCGAATTAAAGCGACCGAAGGCAGCGTCGCACGGGCCGCCCCGGAAGCGGTACCTCGCCTTTCCGGCGGGCCGCCACACCTTTATGGTTGGGGCCATGGCACCTGAATTCCGGCCGGTCGCCCCGGTGGATCCCACGAACCTGCGGCCGATGCTGTTCCTCGACGTGGCCAGGCAGATGATGCTGGACGGCGACTGGTCGCACCGGGCCGTGTCGGTTGTCATGGAGAGCCACCAGGGGCCGGGCCGTTTCACCTTCTACGGCGCCAACCACCCGGACGGCATCGACCAGGTGGACGCGGGCTATGTCGATGTGTCGATCCTGAACCCGGCCGCCATGCTGACCATGGCGCATCGCGGCACCGGGGCGTTCGCCGCGCCGAAGAACGTCGCGGCCATCACCGTGCTGCCGCACTACGACCAGCTGGGGTTCGCGGTCGCGACCAGGCTCGGGTTCAGCAGCCTCGCGGACATCGCCGCACGGCGCTACCCGCTGCGGGTGTCGGTGCGGGGCTCCATCGACGCGTGCACGCCGATCATGGTGGACGTCGTGCTGCGCGAGTACGGCTTCACCCTCGCCGACCTGGTGTCGTGGGGCGGCGAGATCAGCTACGACCAGCCCATGCCGAACGACCCGTCCCGGATCGGGCGGCTGAAGGCCGGGGAGATCGACGCGATCTTCGACGAGGGCGTGGTCATGTGGGCCGACCTGGTGGCCGGCGCGGGAGCGGCTTTCTTGCCGCTGCATGAACCGCAGCTGGATGCCCTGGTCGCCCAGGGGTTCCGCCGTGGCCTGCTTGAGCAGTCCAGGTACCCGTCGCTGCCCGGCGACATCCCCACCGTCGACTACAGCGGATGGCCCATCTACTGCCGCGCCGACGCGCCCGACGCGCTCATCACCAAGTTCTGCCAGGCCCTGATCAGCCGGCAGGGCTCGATCGTCTGGGACATCGGCGGCCCGCAGCAGCCGCCCCTGCCGCTTGAGCGGATGGCGCGCGAGTCGCCGGCCACCCCGCAGGACGTCCCGCTCCATCCGGCTGCGGCGGCCGTGTGGCGCGCCCACGGCTTCCTGGGGTAGGCCCTTTTGGCGGGGACCGATTAGTTTTGGCGGCGGGGCACGTTTCATGTGGTGTCAGCGAAGAAAACTTCAGGAAGGACACCGACGATGACGACGATTACCCCGTGCCTGTGGTTCGACGGGAACGGCCTTGAGGCCGCCGAGTACTACGTCTCGGTGATTCCGAACTCGCGTATCACCGACGTGAGCCACTACGGCCCGGACCAGCCCGGCGAGGAGGGCGCGGTGCTGACCGTGGCCTTCGAGCTGGCCGGCCGTCCGTTCCAGGCACTCAACGGCGGGCCGCAGTTCAAGTTCACCGAGGCGATCTCGCTGTCGGTCAACGCCGTTGACCAAGGCGAAGTCGACCGGTACACCGACATGCTCACGGCGGACGGCGGCGAGGTCGGCCCCTGCGGCTGGGTCAAGGACCGCTTCGGGCTGTCCTGGCAGATCGTCCCCGATGCGCTTCTTGAGCTGCTCAGTGACCCGGACCCGGTGCGTGCCAACGCCGCCATGCAGGCCATGCTCGGCATGATGAAGATCGAC
>Ga0134126_10008744_pt1 | contig 12735 bp, 8 predicted proteins | sample KB31752_FD_96881 | JGI IMG/M metagenome (GOLD analysis project Ga0134126, IMG submission 96881) | Terrestrial soil microbial communities with excess Nitrogen fertilizer from Kellogg Biological Station, Michigan, USA - KB3-175-2 | ecosystem: Environmental > Terrestrial > Soil > Unclassified ...
GACGCCATCGCGGCCCGCAAGGCCGCGCGCGCGCGCAAGGACTTCAAGGAGAGCGACCGCATCCGCGACGAGCTTCTCGCCCAGGGCATCGTCCTCAAGGACGGCCCCGCCGGCACGACCTGGGAGGTGAAGCGGTGAGGGCGGTTGCTCAACTTCTTTCCTCCCCCGCAGTTGCGGGGGAGGGGGACCGCGAAGCGGTGGAGGGGGGAAGTCGCAAACGCAGTTCGGCGCTTGGCCCCCTCCGCCTCGCTTCGCTCGGCACCTCCCCCGTAAACACGGGGGAGGAAAAAGCCGCGCTAACCCCCTTGACGTCAAGGATATTGTTCCTACAATCCAAGAATGAGTTTGGAACAGTACACAACTACAGTAATCGCCGCCGCATCGGCCCGGCCGCGGCGGCGCTCGCCCGCTCGGCTGATGGGCGCAAAGGGGGGACCCCCCAGCGGCCTTTCCGGGAACAATTATCTTGCCGAACCCGGCGCAAAGCCCGGAAACCGCAATGCCTGGCGCCACGGCCGCTACGCGATCGCCTTCCAGTCCCGCCATCGTTCGGTCCGCCATGTTTGCCGCAAACTCAGGGAACTGGCCGCGGTGATCTCGGCCATGGCCGAGGCCGGCGTGAATCCCGACCGGCACCTGGCCTTGCTGGACGCGCTGACGCCCGCGCCGGCCGAGTGGGCCGCCTTGAGGCTCGTCGCCGATGAGCAAGGAAAGGCTGTACCTCTTCGACACGACCCTGCGCGACGGGGCGCAGACCCAGGGCGTCGACTTCTCGGTCGAGGACAAGCGCCAGATCGCGCTCGCGCTCGATACGCTGGGAATAGACTATGTGGAAGGAGGATGGCCCGGCGCCAATCCGACCGACACGGCGTTCTTTACCGAACGTCCGCCGCTTGGCCACGCCCGCTTCACCGCCTTCGGCATGACCAAGCGCTCGGGACGCAGCGCCGCCAACGATCCGGGGCTGTCATCCGTGCTGGATGCGAAGGCCGACGCGGTCTGCCTGGTCGGCAAGACCTGGGACTTCCATGTCGACGTCGCGCTGGATATTCCGCATACGGATAATATCGACGGCATCGCGGAGTCGATCGCCGCGGTCGTCGCCAGGAAGCGCGAAGCGCTGTTCGACGCCGAACATTTCTTCGACGGCTACAAGGCCAATCCCGACTATGCGCTGAGCTGCATCGGGGCGGCGCACGACGCGGGCGCGCGCTGGCTCGTGCTGTGCGACACCAATGGCGGCAGCATGCCGGAAGAGGTGTTCGAGATCGTCGGCGAAGTGAAGCGGCAATTGCCGCAAGCAGCTCTCGGAATCCACGCCCATAACGACACCGAGCAGGCGGTCGCGGTCAGCCTCGCCGCGATCCGCGCCGGCGCGCGCCAGGTGCAGGGCACGCTCAACGGGCTCGGCGAGCGCTGCGGCAACGCCAATCTCTGCGCCCTGCTGCCGACGCTGCTCCTGAAAGAGCCCTATGCCTCGCTGTTCGAGACCGGCGTCTCCCACATTCAACTTGCGCAGCTGGTGCGCGTGTCGCGTCTGCTCGACGAGATCCTGAACCGCGCGCCCAGCCGCCACGCCGCCTATGTCGGCCCGTCGGCCTTCGCCCACAAGGGCGGCCTGCACTCGTCGGCGGTCGCCAAGGATCCGCGCACGTACGAGCACGTGCCACCGGAGACTGTCGGCAATGCGCGCAAGATACTGGTCTCCGACCAGGCCGGCCGCTCCAATCTTCTTGCCCGCCTGACCGAGGCCGGCATCGACATCGACGCGCGCGACGAGCGCCTCGCCCGCCTGCTCGAAGACGTCAAGCAGCGTGAATTCCTCGGCTATGCCTATGACGGCGCCGAAGCCTCGTTCGAACTGCTGGCGCGGCGTGCGCTGGGCGAAGTGCCCGACTATTTCGAGGTCGACTCGTTCCGCGTCCTGGTCGAGCGCCGCCACAATGCCCGCGGCGATCTCATCACGGTCTCCGAAGCGGTGGTCAAGCTCACCGTCGGCGGCGAAGCGCTGATGAATGTCAGCGAAAGCAACAACGGGCCGATCGACGCACTGGACCAGGCGCTGCGCAAAGATCTCGGCAAATACTCGTCGCATCTCGCCGACCTGCGGCTGGTCGACTACAAGGTGCGCATCCTGACCAGCGGCACCGAGGCGGTGACGCGCGTGATGGTCGAAAGCGCCGACGGCAAGGGCAATCGCTGGTCGACCGTCGGCGTCTCGGCGAACCTGGTCGATGCGTCCTTCGAGGCGCTGGCCGACTCGGTTCGTTACAAATTGTTTCGCGACGGCGCTCCCGGTGCATAGGAGATGCGCGCGATTTCGCGGTGCATTTCTTCAACTGCTCCCCGATTGTCATCCCCGCGAAGGCGGGATCCAGGGCAGCCGGCGCAAAGGAGCGCCCTGGATGCCCGCCTTCGCGGGCATGACACCAAGGGTTTAACGTGACCGAACACGAACATCACGGCGAAACGCGCGGTATCCTCTATGCCGGCGGCGCCTACTTCATCTGGGGCCTGGTGCCGCTCTATTGGCAGCTGCTCGGCCGCATTTCGCCGGTCGAGATCACGCTGCACCGCATCCTGTGGTGCGCGCTGTTCGGCCTTGTCGTGACCGCGGCGCGCGGGCGGATGTCGCGCTTCTTCAGCGTCGTTCGCACGCCGAGGCTGATGGGCGCCCTTGTGGCCTCCAGTCTGCTGATCACGGTGAACTGGACGCTCTACATGTATTGCGTCACCAGCCATCAGCTGGTCGATGCCGCGCTTGGCTATTACATCACGCCGCTGGTCTCCATCGGGCTCGGAGTCGTTCTGCTGAACGAGAAGATCTCGGTGCTTCGCGTCTGCGCCATCGCGCTTGCCGCCGTCGCCGTCGCGGTCGAGGCGCTGGCGCTGGGTCACATTCCCTGGGTATCGCCGGCGCTCGCGCTGACGTTCGGATTCTACGGCTATGTCCGCAAGCTGACGCCGGTGGATTCGCTCGACGGCCTCACCATCGAGACGACGCTTCTGCTGCCGGTGACGTTGGTTCTGATCGCCGCCTGGGCGTTGAACGGCACCGGCGCCTTTCCCGCTCCCACGCTCGGCCGCGATGCCCTGCTGATCTTCACCGGACCGTTGACCGCGCTCCCGCTCGTCCTGTTCGCCGCCGGTGCGCGCCGCGTGCGCATGACGACGCTCGGTTTCCTGCAATACCTTTCGCCATCGATCACGCTGGTCGTGGCGACACTGATCCTGGGCGAGGCCTTCAGCCGCACCAACGCCATCGCCTTCGGCCTGATCTGGTCGGCGCTGGTCCTGGTGAGCCTCGAGGGCCGCGTACCGCTGTTAACGCGCCGCGTGGCGGAATAGGGGTGCGAGCTTTTCCATTGCCGCTTCCGGCGTCTTCACGACGTGGTAGAGCGCCTCGATGTTGCGGTGCGCGAAACCTTCCTGCACGACCTTCTCGAGCAACGGCCGCAGCACGCCGAAGAAGCCTTCCGTGTCGACGATCACGATCGGCTTGTCGTGCACCTTGAGCTGCGAGATCGAAAGGACTTCGAACAGCTCGTCGAACGTCCCCAGTCCGCCGGGCAGCAGCACGAAGGCGTCCGCCGCCGCCAGCATCTTCTGCTTGCGGATCTGCATGTCGGGCACGATCACGAGGTCCTCGGACTCCGGCGCCAGCGGCACTTCGATGCGGCGCAGGAAGTCGGGAAGAATACCGAGCACCCGCGCCCCGGCCGCGTGCGCCGAGCGTGCTACGATGCCCATCAGGCCGTTGTTTCCGCCGCCGAAGACCAGCGAACAGCCGTTCTCGCCGATCAGCCGGCCCAGTTGCTGCGCCGCCGCGGCATAGGCCGGTCGCGCGCCGGACGAGGAACCGCAGAACACGCAAATGGCGGGAGCCTTGTTGTCCATGGTGCTTTCAGGGTTGCACGTCTGCGCGGCAGTTCCTAAACAGATTCGAACAGGAAGGTTAGCCGTGCGCGCTGTCATCATCCTAGGCATCATCGCTCTGATCGCCGTCGTCGCGGGGTTTCTCGCATTCGGCGGCGGGAACATGGGGCACTAGATGGCGGCACACCCCGTCGAGGAAGGGGACGGCGCACCGTCACTGCGCCCGCTCTGGACGCTGCTGCCCTATTTGTGGCCGAAGGGCCGGCCTGACCTGAAGGGCAGGGTGGCGATCGCACTCGTCTGTCTGGTGTTGGCCAAGCTGGCGAACGCCACGGTGCCGTTCTTGAACGGCAAGCTGGTCGACAGGCTCAATCACAATCCGACCATGGCCATCCTCGCCGCCGTCGTGGGTCTGATCGCCGCCCAGATCGTCGCGCGTATCCTGACCACAGGCATCGCGCAGCTGCGCGACGGCGTCTTCGCCAAGGTGCAGTATCACGCGCTGCGCCAGGTCGGCGTTTCGACCTTCGCCCATATCCACACCCTGTCGTTGCGTTTTCATCTCGACCGCAAGACGGGCGGCCTCTCGCGCGTGATCGAACGCGGCACGAAAGGCATCGATACGCTGCTGTCGATCGCCATTTTCAACACCTTTCCGACGCTGCTGGAACTCTCGATCACCAGCGCCGTCTTCCTCTATTTCTTCAATCTGTGGTTCGCGCTCGTCACCATCGTGATGGTGGTTCTGTACGTGTGGTTCACCTTCGCCATCACGCGCTGGCGCATTCAGTTCCGCCGCGACATGAACCAGAGCGACCAGGACGCCAACACCAAGGCGGTCGACAGCCTGCTGAACTACGAGACCGTGAAATACTTCAACAACGAAGGGCACGAGACGCGCCGCTTCGACCGGTCGATGGAACGCTACGCCAAGGCCTCGATCCAGGCCCAGACGTCGCTGGCCGTGCTGAACACCGGCCAGGCGATCATCATGGCGGCCGGCCTGGGCGGCGTGATGGTGCTGGCGGGCATCGGCATCATGCACGGTCAGGTGACCGTGGGCGGATTGACGATGATCACCGGCTATCTGGTGACCCTGCAACAGCCGCTCAACTTTCTGGGCACGGCCTATCGCGAGATCACCCAGTCGCTGGTCGACATGGACGCCATGTTCCGCCTGCTGCACCAGCCGCAGGAGGTGAAGGACAAGCCCGGTGCGCCCGATCTCGCCGTCCATGGCGGCGAGATCCGTTTCGACAATGTCGTGTTCTCTTACGAACCCGCCCGCACGGTGCTCAAAGGCATCAGCTTCACGGTGCCGGCCGGCAAGACCGTTGCCGTGGTTGGCCCATCCGGCGCCGGAAAATCGACCATCAGCCGCATTCTCTACCGCTTCTACGACATCCAGTCGGGCCGGGTGACCATCGACGGCCAGGACATCCGCGACGTCACACAGGCAAGCCTGCGCCAAGTTATCGGCATCGTTCCGCAGGACACCGTGCTCTTCAACGATACCGTCAAGTACAACATCGCCTATGGCCGCATCGGCGCGACCGAGGCCGAGGTCAAGGAGGCGGCGCGCCTTGCCCAGATCGACAAGTTCATCCGCGAGTTGCCGCTCGGCTACGACGCCATGGTGGGGGAGCGCGGCTTGAAGCTTTCCGGCGGCGAGAAGCAGCGTGTCGCCATCGCGCGCACGATCCTGAAGAACCCTCCGATCCTGCTGCTGGACGAGGCGACGTCGGCGCTCGACACCCACACCGAACGAGAGATCCAGGGCGCGCTGGCCGAGGTCTCGCGCAACCGCACCTCGCTCGTTATCGCCCATCGCCTGTCGACGGTGATCGACGCGGACGAGATTTTGGTGCTCGACCATGGCGAGATCGTCGAACGCGGCAGCCACGATGCACTCGTCGCGCTCGGCGGCCACTACGCCGCGATGTGGAACAAGCAGAAACAGGCGGCCGAAGCGCGCGAGCTGCTCAAGACGATCGAGAACGATCCCGACGTCGTGCCGGGCATCGCCCACGCTGCCGCGGCCGACTGATCACTCGGCCGGTTGCGCCTTCGGTTCGGTGCCGACGCCGCGCCAGTCGCGCACCTGCTGCGTCGCCGACGGCCTGGCCGAGGCTGCCTGTGCCGCGCGCCACTCCTTGAGGCGGTAGGGCAGGGCCAGCATCGCCGGAACCAGCCCCAGCGTGATCATCTTGGAGAACGCCAGCCCGAACACGATCGCGGTCGACAGGCCAACCCACATCGCGCCGTTCGGACCGCCGATCGTGACCTCGCGGGTCCAGAAGTTTATCTCGACGGCGAACATCATCGGCAGAAGTCCTCCGATGGCGGTGATCGTCGTGAGGAACACGGGCCTGAGGCGTTGCGCCGAGGAGCGCACCACGGCCTCGATCGGATCCATGCCGCTGTCGCGCAGGCGATGGAACGTGTCGATCAGGACGATATTGTGGTTCACGACGATGCCGGCCAGCGCCAGCATGCCGGTACCGGTCATGATGGTCGAGAACGGCTGGCCCATCACCACCATGCCGAGCAGGGCGCCGATCATTGCCAGGACCACCGCCACGAGGATCAGCGAGGCGTGATAGAAGCTGTTGAACAGCGCCAGCAGAACGATCGCGATCAGGAACAGCGCCATCAGCGCGGCGACACCGAGGAAGGCCTGAGATTCGTCCTGCTGCTCGCTGCCTCCCTTGAACGTCACGTGCACGTCGGACGGGAAGGGCTGGGTCGCAATCCACGCCCGGATCTTGGCGATCTCGGTGTTGGCGTTGATGCCGGGATTGACGTTTGCGCGCACGTGGTAGACGCGATGGCCGTCGACGCGTTCGATGGAATTGACCTGCGGCTCGGGCTTGAGCGTCACGAAGTTGCTCATGGGCACCATCGATCCGTCGGGCGCGGTGATGCGCAGATTATCGAGCGCGTGGAGCCCGCGCGCCGCGCTGGGATAGCGAACGCGGATGTCGATCTCGTCCTGGCTGTCGTCGGGGCGGTATTTTCCAACCAGAATGCCGTTGGTCACCAGCTGCACCGCAGTGCCGATGGTCTGCGCATTGGCACCGAAGCGGCTGGCAACTTCGCGGTTGATCTGCAGGGCATATTCGATCCCAGGCAGCGGCCTGGTATCTTCCACGTCGCGCAGCTCGGAAAGCTTGTCCATGTGAGCGCGGATCGCGGCGGTGACCTGGGAAAGTTCGAGATAATCGTCCGACGACACGTCGATCATCACGTCCTTGCCGGTCGGTGGGCCGTTCTGCGGTTCGCGCACTTCGACATGGACGCCGGGGATGTTCGCGGTCTTCTCGCGGATCCGCTCCTCGATCCACTTGGCGGGATGGCGCTCCTTGTAGTTCTTAAGCTCGATGCTGAGGATGCCGATGTTGTCGACCGGCACGCCGCCCTGACTGTTGAGGCTGTTGAGCTGACCGCCGGAGGAGGCGGAGATGTCGCGGATGCCGGGAATGGACTGCACGATGTTCGAGATGTTCATCACGATGTCGCGCTTCTCGTCGGCCGAGAGGTTGCCGCGAGCCGAGATCAGGACCTGGGTGAAGTCGGGGTCCTCGTCGGCAAAGAAGATCACGCCGTGGTTGAACACGATGAACAACGTGATCACCGCGACGACCATGCCCAGGGCGCCCAGTATGACGCGCCCGGGATAGCGGGTCAGCCTCTCCGACAGATGGGCGTACCAGCCCGTGATACCGGGAATGTCGCGCCAGTCGCCCGTTTCCGATGCTTCGATGGCGCGCTCGTGAAGGGGGTCGTGCGGCGGGGGCCTGCCAAACATGCCGCCGAGCACGGGCATGAAAATGAGGGCGACGACGACCGCGGCCGACAGGATGATGATCAGCGTGATCGGGAAATAGCTCATGAACTTGCCCGCGACGCCCGGCCACAAGAGCATCGGCAGGAACGCGCCGATCATGGTCGCGGTGGCGCTGAGCACCGGCCAGAACATGCGCAGTGCCGCTTCGGCGAAGGCCTGCTTCGGCTTGTGGCCTTCCGTCATTTTGCGGTCGGCATACTCGACCACGATGATCGCGCCATCCACCAGTATGCCGACCGCGAGCAGCAGCGCGAACATGATCATGAAATTGAGGGTGTAGCCGATGCCGTTCAGCACCATGAACGCCATCAGGAACGAGGTCGGAATCGACACGCCGACGAGAAGACCGGAACGCAGGCCGAGCGCGCCCACAACGATGATCATCACCAGGACGATGGCAAGGATGATGGAGTCGGTCAGCGAGTTGAGCTGGTCGTGAATGTCCGTCGATTCATCGAACAGGTAGGTTACGTGGACGCCCGCGGGCCACGACTTCGCCGCCTTGTCGACGAGCGCACGCACCAGCTCGTTATTGGCGATGATGTTTGAGCCGATACGCTTGCTGACCTCGAGCGTCAGCGCCGGCCTGCCATTCACGCGGGAATAGGACGTCGGATCTTCAAATGTGCGGTGTACCTGCGCCACATCCGACAGCCTGATCGTTGAATTTGGCGTCGAGCGGATAGGCAGGCTCAGCAGATCGGACGCATTCTCGATCACGCCCGGCACCTTGACGGCGAAGCTGCCGTGACCGGTGTCGATCAGGCCGGCGGCGATCAGCCGGTTGTTGTTCGCCACCGCAGCGTAGAGCTCCTGCTGCGTGATGCCGTAGGTCTCGAGCTTGGCCGGATCGATCAGAATCTCGAGCTGCTCCTTGCGCTCGCCGCCGATATCGACGTCGAGGACGCTCGGGATCAGCTTGATCCGGTCCTTCAGGTCGCGGGCGAGGTGCAGCAGCGAGCGTTCGGGCACGTCGCCCCACAGCGCGATGGCGATGACAGGTTGCAGCGCGATATTGCGCTCCTCGACCACCGGTGGATCGGCCTCTTGAGGCAGAAGCGACCGTGCTTCGTCCACCTTGGCGCGCACGTCCGCGAGCGCCTTCTGCTTGTTGAAGTTGACGTCGAACTCCAGAATGATGACGGCGGTGCCGGAATAGGCGCGCGCAGTCATCGTCTTGATGCCTTCGACAGAGCGCAGCGCGGTCTCCAGCGGCTTGACCAGCAGCCGCTCGCTATCTTCCGGGCTGATGCCTGGATAGGTGACCTGGACGATGAGCACGGGGATAGGGATGTCGGGCTGCGCCTCCTTCGGAATGCCGGCGAACGCGGCAATGCCGGCCACGATCACGACCGCGATCAGAGCCAGGACGACGCGCGTGTGATTGACCGCCCACTCGACGATTCTGGTCATGAAGACTTCCCGCCCCTCTCCGGAACGGCCTCGACATGCTGGCCATTGTTCACGAACTCCTGGCCGACGGTGATTACGTTGACGCGATCCGGAAGTCCGGTGACCCAGGATCCGTTCGCGTCGTCGCTCAGCACCCGCACAGGCATGAATTGCACGATTCCCTTCTCGACGAACCGCACGCCCACCGAGCCGTTGTCGCTGAGTACAAGGATGCCGGGCGAGATGTGCTGGGCCCTGACCTTCTTGACTGCGATGTGGAGGTCGGCGCTGACTCCGTCGCGCAGCTTGGCGTCCTTATTGGGAAGCGTTACTTCAACGCGGAACGCACGCGTGGTCGGATCGGCGCGATCGGCGACGAAACTGACCTCGCCCATGACCGTCTCGCCCGTAACCAGATTCACGGTTGTCGGATCGCCAAGGCTGATCTGGCCGACCTGGTCCTCGGACACCGTGCCGACCGCCAGGAACGGTTCTGGCGCGATCACCATCTCGCACTTGTCGCCCGGGCGCATGTAGTCGCCGGCATTGACGTAGCGGTCGTCGACGTAGCCGTCGAAGGGCGCCTTGATATGCGTGTTGGCCAGCGCGACGTTCATGGTGGCTAGTCCCGCCTGCGCCTGTGCATAGGCGGCTTCCGCCTGCGCCAGCTGTGTCTTCGAGCGGAAGCCCTCCTTGTAGAGGTCCTGCGCGACCTGGAGTTCCTTCTGTGTCTGGGCGACGAGGGCCGCGGCCTGCGCGACCTTCGCGCTGCGATCGTTGTTCTTTATCTCGCAAAGCGTGTCGCCCTTGCGCACGCGATCGCCCTTGTCGAAATGGATTGCCTGCACCACGCCTTCGACTTCGGCGCGCACGTCGACTTCGTTCTTGGCCTGGGTGCGGCCCTGAATCGTGATCGTGGCGTCGCGCTCGCTTGACACGAGCGCCGCGACGCTGACGCGCGGGATGCTCGACGTCTTGACCGGATTGGCGTCGCTGGGTTGGGCGCGGCCGCCGAACAATCCGGTGGCGATCCACAACGCCACCAGCAGGGCGATGCCGCCGGCCCACTGGTACCGCGGCTTCAGGCGCAGCCAGAAACCTGGCATTACGCTGTCGTACAGCCGACCGATCGCGTTGGCGAGATTGCGGAACATGCTCCGATAAGCTCCGTTATTCGGCCGCCTCGGCCGTGTGTTGTCGTTCCTCGATCTCGGCGCGATGGGCAGTCAGGAATTCCAGGAGGGCCACATAGACGGCGCGACCGATGCCGGCGGCGAACTTCTCGCCGCTCGATTGGGATGCGGTCTCATGGCAGATCAGATGCGCGAGTTTGTGTTCCACCTGGCCGATATAGTCATCGAGCATTGCGGTGACGCGGCTTTGCGGCAACAGATCGGCAAAAAGCATCGCGAACACGAAGGGTGAGCGGTGGCGGTCTTCCGGCAGCGGCCGCAGGAGCGAGGCGACAAAGGCGCTGCGACCGGCCGGCGTGATGGAATAGACCTTGCGGTCCGGGCGCTTTTCCTGCGCCTCGGAACGCACCGAGACAAAGCCTTCATTGGTCAGCCGGCTCAGTGCCGGATAGATCGACCCGAAGCTCGCTTCGGCAAAATGCTGGTAGCCGCCGTCCTCGAACAGCTTCTTGATCTCATAGCCGGTGGCGTCGCCACGCGTGAGGATTCCCAGGCAGATTGTGCGTACGTCCACGACGTGTCGCCCTAGCGATCTATATTGGTCCGATATAGATCGTGGCTATATATGTTCGCAGCTGCAAAATTCAAGCGTCGGCCGGACATTTTGTACGCGACACGGGGTTGCAGAACGGTCAACCGTTGCAACTAGTAAAAAATCCATTGCTGAAAATGACTTAGATGACCTCGACCCGGTCGACCTCGACGCCTTTTTGACCCTGGCGCGTGGAGTAGCGGATGCGCTGCTCCGGCTCGAGAGCCTGGATGCCCGAGCGCCTGAGGGCGCTCGCGTGAATATAGACGTCGCCATTGCCGGCGTCCGGCATCACGAAGCCGAAGCCCTTCTGGTCGTTGAAGAACTTGACCTTGCCTTCGACCATCGGGCCGCTCGGGCCGGAATCGCGTTCCCGATGCCCGAAGCCGCCACCGCTGAAACGATCTCCGCCGCCGAAGCGGTCGCCACCGCCGAAACGATCTCCTCCGCCGCCAAAACGATCGCCACCACCGAAGCGGTCGCCACCGCCGCCGAAGCCGCGCCCACCGCCGCCGCGGCGTCCGCCGCCGTCGCCGAAGTCGCGACGTGGACCGCGCGGCGCGCTTGTATCGGCCGTGCTGGTGTCGACGCTATGCACCGCCACCACCTGAAGTCCGCGCGGCGAATCCTGCAGATCGCATACGATCGTCGCGCCCTGCGGAAGTTCGGAATGTCCCGCCGCCTGGAGCGACGAGGCGTGACAGAATGCGTCGCCGCCGTTCTCAAGCGTTATGAAGCCGTAGCCCTTGGTCGCGTTGAACCACTTGACTGTGCCCTTGACCGACGCCTGCGCGAGCGAGCGCGAGCCGCCACTATCGAAATTTGCCATGCTGCCGCCGAATGCCGTACCCCGCCGGAGATTCCGATGACGCCCCTTGCCGCCGGCAACGGCCGGGAGCGTTCCAGCTATCATGCGCAAAACTAGGGTGAATCCGCAACAGGGTCGCGGCGCCCGGTAGCACGGACGGCCGCCTTCCAAAGAGGGAGTTCGGCGTGGGGTCGGTGCGCGCCGCGGCCGCGCAAATCCTGGCGCGGAACCGGGGCCGCGTGTTGATCAAGCGGTGAATTCAATGAAGTGCCGGTATTTATTGGGCTTTTGCACGAGGTCCGTCCCGCTGTTCGAAATCATGGCGGGCTACTTCAGGAAGTCGACCAGGATCGCATTGACCGCCTCGGGCGCGTCATGCGCGACCCAGTGCGTCGCTTCCGGTAGCCAGTCCAGGCGCGCATCCGAGCATAGTGCCCTGCTTGCGTCCGCAAGCGCGGGAAGCGCGTAGGGGTCGTTTCTGCCCCAGATGATCTGCACCGGCACGGCGATGCTGGCCGGCGCAATCGGCGCGAAAGTTCGCCGCCGGATTGCCCGGTACCAATTGATCATCGCCGTCAGCGCGCCGGGTTGGCTCCATGCGTTGCGATAGTGCGCGATCTCCTCATCGGAGACAGGCGCCTTCGCCTGGCGCAGGGCGCTGACCAGGGCGCGGAAATTGCCTGCGCGCATGAGTGCTTCGGGCAGCCATGGAATCTGAAAAGCGCGCACGTACCAGCTTGCGCGACGTTGAACCGGATCGTTGTCCATGGCGTCGCGCCACACCGCGGGATGCGGACAATTGAGTACGGCCAGTTTGCGGATCTTGGCCGGTGTCCGCGTGGCGGTCCACCAGGCGGCGACGGCACCCCAGTCATGCCCGACCAGCGCGAACGGTTGCGTCGTGTAGTGCGCCGCGAGTGCCACGACATCGTCGGCCAGGCGATCGACGTCGTAGTCCGCGATCCCGCTCGGCTTGTCCGAAAGATTGTAGCCGCGCTGATCGGGCACCACGACGCGATAGCCCGCCTGCACAAGAGCGCCAATCTGGTGCCGCCAGCCGAACCAGAATTCGGGAAAGCCGTGCAGC
>Ga0134126_10008745_pt1 | contig 12735 bp, 10 predicted proteins | sample KB31752_FD_96881 | JGI IMG/M metagenome (GOLD analysis project Ga0134126, IMG submission 96881) | Terrestrial soil microbial communities with excess Nitrogen fertilizer from Kellogg Biological Station, Michigan, USA - KB3-175-2 | ecosystem: Environmental > Terrestrial > Soil > Unclassified ...
AATTGCCCGTCACCGGTACCTGGATCGTCGTGAGCGTATTCCCGTTCCCATCCTGCAAAACAAAACTCGCACCCGCATCCACGGACGACACCCGGAAACTCACCGTATACGCACCGGCAGTAGCAACATTCACCGAATATTGCATCCAGGAACCCTGATAAATATACCCGACGTCCTGACCACCGCCTGCATCACCCGTAGTCTCCGCCTGCACATTCGACATCGATGCATAGCCCTCCGCCTGCACCGTACCCGGGACCGCCAGCGCGCTACCCGTGGGAGCCGAAGTACCCACCGCCGGATTGACATTGATCGTATCCAAAGCCGAGGCGGTCACGCCCAGGACATCGGTCACCGTAAACTTGAAAATATAGGTCCCGGTCACTAAATTGCTGACTACCGGATTGGCAATGTTTGGATTCGAGATCGTGTAGGTACTGGGACCGCTGAAATACGCCCAGTTGTAACTCGCGATCGTACCTCCCGTCTCACTACCCGTACCCGACAACGCGACACTGTTCACAGGCAGCGTGATCGTCGGATCCGCGCCTGCATTAGCCACCGGAGCCCCTGACTTCACCGGTGTCGACGTCGACCCTACCAGCGTGGTATCGCCCTGACGCAGCATCCATTGAAAAATAGAGCTGCCCTGGATATAGGTGCCCCGGGAATTCGAATCGGCGTTCGTGCTGACATACGTTCCATAAGGCGAAAAACTTTGCCAGCTATGAAGATTCGGATCATATTCCGTGTTCCAGCAACAGTGCGAACCGCCGCCAACGCTATTGTACGTAAAATAGGCCGAGCCCCTCACCGAATCATTCATACCCTTCTCGAGCAACGGCGGATTCGTCACCTGGGCATCTGCATAGCCCACCGTGAGAAAGGCCTTGCCATGATATTTCTTTGCCCAATGACCAAAAATGGCCCAGTTACCGGTGCTCGTTGCAGCTCCCGACAACAGTACCACACTGGTCACAGGCTTCATGCCCGCCTCATCACCCGGCTTATTCTCAAACGAGATCATCCCGGACCACGTGAACGCGCCTTCCGATAAACCAGCTAAATGTACGCCATTCGGCTTGACATGATAATGCGAAACCAGGTAATTGACGATCTCCAGACATCCGGGTACCGGCGGCTGAGGCGGATTGACATCGCAGATGATCGTTACCAATATCGGATAGTGGGTACCATTGCCCAATACCACCGATCCATCCCAGCCATTGTCCATCCAATAATGCGGACCCCAGGTTTCCAGCGTCGCCGTGTTGGATCCCATATCGCCGACCCCCGGCATGGTAATAAGCGCCGGACGCGAAGCCGTATCCGGACTTCCGGGCGTAAATAAATTTGCAGGCCTCGAGATCCTCAAGTAAAAATTAAAGGAATGCCATGCATCATAATGATACACATACATGGTATCATAAGTAATGAAATTGTGCGTCTCGCTCTGAGCTCTTACGGCCAGGCATGACAATACAAAGCCGCATAGGGTAAGAAATGACTTCATAACCTAGTTTTTTAGAATAGTGGAATTATTATTTTATCTCCTCGGTGGGAACAAATGGAAATAGCCGGCAAAATCGCCGGTCAATAACAGAGGTATCGTAAATACTTAAGTAATGGGTCCCCGGTTGAACGGGCAAGACCAAAGAGAGGAGGAAGCGATAAGCACAAGCACTGGGTAGATCTCAGGATCATAAGCTTCAGGGTTGGTTCGTTAATTAAAAACATTTTTTCAACATGACCGCATAGGGCAACCTTTACGGCCGCACAAGACGTGTCGTTGGTCTGTCAATTTCATAGGTCAAAGCAATGCATAAGGAAAAACCACATGTTACCGCAACCATTGGCGGTAGACAATAAACCTAATCGATGGGCTGATGTAAAAGCCAGAATCATGCCGAAATTACCCAATTGGCATTATTTTTGGCGCATTAACATAACAGTCGCGTTTTGCGAAATTTCTTCCCCAGCATTTCTCATTCCATGGAAATTCCTCCTTCATTAGGAGGGACAATCGTTTTTGCCTACCTTTAAGGGCATGCGCCTAAAAGGAAAACTGCCCCTTTCCCTGTTTGTTTTTTTAGCCCTCACTCTTGCCTCGCTCATTTATTGGAAGGGATACGACAAACCTACCTACGGCATCGATGACGCCAATATTTATATGGTCTATATGCGGCACCTCGCCCAGGGCCATGGATTCGTATGGAACATCGGCAGCGAGAAAGTAGAAGGCTTCACTTCCTTGCTCTGGACCCTCATCGGCGCCCTATTCTATAAAATAGCAGGCGAAAATTTCCCTTGGCTCCTCCTGGCGTTGGGCTTCGTGCTGACCTATGTGACCCTGGTACGGCTTTTGCTCTTCGTCCGGCGCTGCAATAACACCCAGGACAAAACGGTCACCGTCACGGATGTCCTCATCCTCTGCCTCCTCTTCCTCCCATTGGGATTCATCGAATGGAATGTGCTCGGCCTGATGGAAACCTGCCTATGGCTGTTCCTGATCGTCGGTAATACCCTGACCCTCGCAGAATTTTATCTCGATGGCCGCCGCCCTTCCTCCTTCTGGTTCGGGATCATGCTGGCAATCATGATCGTGACACGACCCGAATCCATCGCCTACGGCCTGCTCTTTATCGCAATCCTCTTTATTCAACAAGCCACCGCCCGAAACATCCGCCAGGGCATCCTGTCCATCATTTTCCCAGTCGTCGCCTATGGACTCACCCTGGCAGGTCTTACCGCCTGGCGCCTGTCCTACTTCGGCTGGCCCTTCCCCAATACCTATTACGCTAAAGTCTCCGCGAGCCTGAAAGACAATATTGCCCATGGCCTCGGCTATCTCCACCGGCTGTTCTATGAATATCCCCAGGTCGCCCTTACCGTTGCCGCCTGCATCCTGGCGCTCGGCTTCATCATCGTCAAATGCCGGCGTGCGAAAAAGCTCACGACGCTCACCAATACAGACAAGCTCCAGTTAGTTTTGCTTGCCGTAATCCTGCCCGGCCTGGCCCTGCCCGTGGCCACCGGCGGCGACCATTTCCGATACGCCCGGTTCTACCAATGCATCATCCCTTTGACGTATGCCCTTTGCTTTAACTTTCCGTTCTGGCGGACCTACCTGGGCAATATTACCATCCCCTCCCGGCGTAACCGCATACTCCTTACCGCAGTAGCCTGTTTCGCCATCTTCTTTGTCGGGAAATCTACTTTTTACGATTTTACTACCACGGATCGGATCACCAATACCCGCATCTCACCCGAATTCTATCATGCCCGCATGGGAAGAGGGATCGCTCTGGCAGAAGATTCCACTTTCGCACCATTGGGCCACTATCCCAGCGTCGGCATCCTCGCAGCCGGCGGCTTCGCCTATGACTACAAAGGACAAACTATTGACCTCATGGGGTTAAACAGCACCCTCATGGCCCACGCCAACCCCATCAAACAGGGATTCCGGAACCATGCTTCCTTCGATATCAAAACTTTCTGGAAATTAAAACCCGATATGGTAGGTACCTTTTATGGCGGCGAGATCGTGAAAGCACGGGATACCAATATGTTCAACCTTGCGGAGAACACGGATACCTTCCGGAACGGATATTTCGTATACGTAGCCTATAAAGGGATCTTCGACGAGCCCGAATTCATAGCCACCTATCTCCCGGCCCTGGTCCGCGAAAAACAAAACGACTTCTACATTTTTGCGTATTATAACAAGGAATTCCTCGACGAGCTCAACAGGAATAAATACGATATTATCTTGCTTCAGCGCCGCTACGTTAAGCGGTCATAAGCGGCCGTGCGCCAAGGCGTCAACGTTCCGCGACGGTGATCACCGATAGCCCCAATCGCTTCCCTGCCACCCGGTCCACCAGCCGCATCACCGGAACCATCTTTTCATAAAGTTGCAGCGGCGTAGCCTTGATCCTGTCTATCCGGAATAGCGTACCGGTAACCCACCAACCCGGGATGGCCGCAGCATTGAAATATTCCTGATGCAGGACCCGCAACCCCTCCGCCTCCACCAGCGCGGCCATCGTCGTCCGCGTATACCGCCTGCAATGTCCGAGCTGCTTGTCTATCGGGTTGTAAAGCCACTTGTACGCAGGCACCAGGATGATCAACCTTCCACCCGGCTTCAATAGCGCACGCGCATTTTGCACCGCCCGCCCATGATCGGCGATATGCTCCACGACATTCAGGGCGATCACGCAGTCGAACTTACAGATAAGCTCCGGACAACGGTCTGCAAGATCTCCCACTGCTAAGTCGAGCCTGACCACCCCCTTCATACCGGGGTAACGCTGAAAACGATCCCTCAAAATCGCACAGTATTCGGACCGCAGATCGCTGAGGGTCACATCATCCAATTGCTCCAATAACAACGTGGAAATGTTCCCGATACCACTGCCGATCTCCAGTACCGCCCCTCTGCAGTACGGCCGGATCACATCGAACATCCAACGGTTGAACGCCTTGGCGTGGGAAAAAAGCTCCAGCGTCTCCAAACCGGTTACATCGCTGGCGGCGTGCTTCTGGGGTTTCATCAGGGTAATTTTATAACAACAATGGATTCATATCCGATGCCGCCAGCCTCCCCGGCGGCAAACCATTCAGCCAGTTCTTCAGCTCATACTCCTGTGCCGGATGCACCGGTCTCGCCACTCTCGCTCCATCCGCCATATAGGTGATGGTCATCATCTCTCTGCGTTTATCGGCCAGATTGGCGGACGTATGATGGATCGTGTTCCCATAATGCCAGCTCGCATCTCCTGCCCGCATGCCTGCCGCGCGGCTCAACGGGAATTGATGCTCCCGGATATATTTCCGGTAGGACCCATCCGGCTCCGAAGATAGCTTGGGGTCCATTATCGTCCCATGCTTATGCGAACCGCTGGCAAATACGAACATCCCCATCTCGATGCTCTGATCTACAAGCGCGATCGCTACCGTAACCGTATCCGCCGTATCCAAAGGCCAGTAATATTGATCCTGGTGCCAGTATGTCGCCCGCCCCCCCGCTTCCTTGAAAAGCGTATGGTCATGATAGATACGGACATTCGAGACACCCATCAGATCCGCCGCCACTTTGGCCAGCCGCTTCGATAGCACCAGTTGGCGGACGCCCTCATCCGCTCTCCACAAATTCACCAGCTGGCCGAAACTCCGGCCATAGATCCCTCGCTCCGGCGCCTTTCGCTTTTCTCTGTTCTGGCGCTTCGCCGCCTCTATCACTTGCCCGCGATAGGCCCCGATCTCCGAGGTCTTTAGCAGACCGCGTACCAGCAGATGCCCATTGTCCCTGAACTCATCCCGCTGCGCGGTAGAGATAGCAAGGAAATCATCCAATGGCGCTAGTGTTTTTACGCTGGAGTGGTGCATTGACCCCGGCAAGTTACATTTTTTATGCTTACTGCGTGGTTTGCAGAACGCGGTCCCAGTCCTTCCATACGACATCATAACCTTGCCGGCGGATCATCGCCGCGATCTCCGCCGGACTCCGGTCGTCATCGATCTCGAATTGCTCCAACGACTCCGGGTCTACCGCATATCCGCCGGGATTCGTACGAGACCCGGCACTCATTGCCGTGACTCCCAGCCGCACCGCATGATCCCGGAATACCGGACTCTCCCGCGTCGACAAGGACAGTTCCACCTCCTCATCCAGCAGGCGGTAAGCGCAGATCAGCTGGATCAGCTCCCGGTCCGTCTGCTCTACCTTGGGTTGCAAGCCTCCCACATGGGGTCGTAACCTTGGAAAAGACAGCGAATATTTAGTCTTCCAATAGGTTTTCTCTAAATATTGCAGATGCAGCGCGGTGAACCAGCTATCCGTCCGCCAATCCTCCAACCCGATGAGCACCCCCAACCCCATCTTGTGGATACCCGCCTGACCCAGCCGGTCCGGCGTCTCGAGCCGAAAATCAAAATTCGACTTCCGCCCCTTGGGGTGATGCAGCTTGTAATCAGCTGCACAATAAGTCTCCTGGTAGACCAGCACCGTATTGAGCCCGTGTTCCATCAATTGCCGGTATTCGGCTGCCTCCAACGGCTGCACCTCCATCGAAAGATGCGCAAAATGCGGCCGGAGTACATCCAGCGCCTTCGCAAAATAATCTACCCCCACGTTGAGGTTGGCCTCGCCGCTCACCACGAGCACGTGCTCATACCCCATCGTCTTGATGGCCGCGGCCTCCGTCAGCAGCTCCCCGGCGCTCAGGGTCCGTCGCCGTATCTTGTTATCATAGCTGAACCCACAATAGGTACAGATATTCTGACACTCGTTGCTGACATACAACGGCACGTAGAGCTGCATCACCTTCCCGAAACGCCGTTGCGTCAACCGGTGACTCTGCTGTGCCATCTCCTCGAGATACGGCGCCGCGGCAGGCGACACCAAAGCCTTGAAGTCCTCCAGGTCACGGTGCCTGCGCCGGAGCGCCCGCTCCACATCCGCCGCCGTCTTATTATAAATGCTCTGTCGGATAGCCGCCCAGCTGTATTGTTCAAATACTTCAGAAAACATAACAAAGCTGTTTAATCTAAAAAAGCCGTCAGCGGACTGCTTGCCACCGCCGCCACCACCCCGGGTCCCGCAACCGCGGGCAACCCAGCCTCGAACGCCATCCTCCCGCTCTCCACCGCAAAACGGAACGCCCGCGCCATTTGCACCGGATCACCACTGGCGGCGATCGCCGTATTCACGAGAACCGCATCCGCCCCCATCTCCATCGCCCGCGCCGCATCACTGGGGGCGCCAATACCCGCATCTATCACCACCGGCACCCGGCTTTGCGCGATAATGATCTCGAGAAAATCCGCCGTCCTTAGCCCCTTGTTGCTCCCGATAGGCGAGCCTAACGGCATCACCGCAGCGACGCCAACTTCCTCCAGCCGCTTGCAAAGCACCGGATCGGCATGCACATAGGGCAATACCACAAAACCTCGTCTCACCAGATCCTCCGCCGCCGCAAGCGTCTCCACCGGATCGGGCATCAGCCAGCGCGGATCGGGATGGATCTCCAGCTTGAGCCAGTTTGTTCCAAGGGCCTCCCGCGCCAGCTCGGCCGCAAAGATGGCCTCGCGGGCATTCCGCACACCCGACGTATTCGGCAGCAGATGCAGCCGGGGATGCTGCAGATACCCAAGCAAACCCTGCCCCGTTTCCCCCGTCTCCACTCTTCTCAAAGCAACCGTCACGAGCTCACTGCCGCTCTCGAGCAAAGCCTCCTCCATCAGGGGAAGCGAACCGAATTTCCCCGTACCCGTGAAGAGCCGGGAAGTAAACCTTTTGTCCGCTATCGTTAACATATCACATTTTGTTTTAGCTCGTTTACCATCTCCATGCGGTCTTTCGCATGTACCAGCATTCCCGAGAAAGCGATCCCATGCAAACCCGCCTCCAGCAAAGCCGCGGCATCGGCCCTGACGATACCGCCGATCGCTACCACCGGAATGGAGATGCCCTCCCGGCGCAATTGATCCATGATCCGCTGATAACCGCCCAGACCCAGCATCGGGCTCAGATTCCTTTTCGTGGTGGTATACCGGTAAGGCCCCAGCCCGACATAATCGGCTCCCTGTCTCGCGTGCTCCCGGATGTCCTCCAGGGTGTTCGCCGTACCGCCAATGATCCGCTCAGGCCCCAGTATGCGGCGCGCCTGCCCGACTATCATGTCCTGTTTACCCAGATGAACCCCGTGCGCATCTACCTCGACCGCGATCTGCACCCTGTCGTTGACCAAAAAAGTACACCCATACGCATCGCAGGTCTTCTTCGCCTCGACCGCAACCTCTCGCATCTCGTCGTCGGAAGCAAGCTTCATCCGCAGCTGGATACATCGGATTCCCGCCGCACACGCCGCCTCCACCTGCGCAACATGAGTCATCTGCACCTCATCCATGGTCAGGAAATACAACCGTTCCAACGATGCCATCCTAAAAGACTTTTATTACTGGTTAAAAATTCCGCCGTATACTGTTTCGCCCGAAGAGATGCTAGCGGTAATGCATGCCCCAATGCCAACCCTGCCGTGAGGGCGGAAGCCAGCACGCAACCCGAACCGTGCTTGGGATAAACGATGTCCGAACCTTTATCCGCCTCCATCACCGTCGCCTCCCCCTGGCTCCAAAGGATATCGCGTCCGGGGAAACGCGGATGGTGTCCTCCTTTGAGATAGATCGCGCTGCCCGTACGGCTCAGCTCCCGGCACCGCTCTTCCACCTCCTCGCCGGGATACAACCAGCCCACCTCCTCCCAATTCGGCGTCAGCACAAAACATTCCGCCGCCAGCTCCCGCCAGGCCGCCGCCCGCTCATTCCCTCTCGCCACGCCATCCCCCACCTCGCCCGAAGCCGATCCACCCCCTGCACCAGCCACCCCGGCCCAAAAGGTCGCCCCGCTGCTCGCCTTGATCACCGGGTCCAACACCACCTTCGCCGCAGGGTTGTGCTTGTGCACATGCCGGATAATGGCTGCCGCCGAAGCCATCGACGCCGTGATGCCCATCTTGACCCATTCAAAACCCGCCGACGCAAAACACACATCGATCTGCTCCAGCACATCCGACTCCCGCATCCACTCGATCCGCCGGATCTCCCGCTCATTTTGATAGGTCATAGCCGTACAAACCCCATATCCATATACCCCATGTGCCTCGAGCGTCTTGATATCGGCAAGCACCCCCGCCCCACCGCTCGGGTCATACCCGGCGATCACCAGTACCTTAGGTCGCATCTGCAATAATTTTTTGTAATTCTTCTAATCGGTTCACGGCCTGTTGCGGTTTCTCCCAGATCCATCCAAGCACGGCCGCTCCCTTCCATCCATAGTCCAGCATCTGCCCGATCGTCTCTCCGCTTACGCCGCCCAATCCCACCGGCCGGCAGGGTAGTTCCCCCCCGGGCCGTTTCAATAACCCCGCATTCGCGCGATACCCACGTTTCGAGATGCTGTCGAACAAAGGACTGATGAACGCATAAGCCAGTCCTTGAGGCAACCGGCTAAACTCCTCCCAGCCATGCGCCGAAGTAGACAGCACGAATCGGCCACCGTCGGACTTCGCTCCCGCCGGCGCGCGTCCGACTTCCATCGCCCTGCCTGCTTCACCGCCATCCACTGCCGGCCCGCCCCCACTATACCCACTCCCATCCCTATACGCCACGGCTCCATGTACATTCGGCACACCATAGCGCAGGGCCAGCTCGCGGCTATCAGGCCCATGCAACACCAGCCGCTCCGCCCAACGCGGCGCCAGCCGGCCTACAAGCACTTCCAGCTCTTCCGCGGTTGCCTCGGGTTTCCGCAGATGCAACCTCCCCAGGCCCGCGGAAAGGAGGGCCTCCATACAGTCCGCCTCACCGGGAAATACCCCCGGCAGACTCAACACGGCTAGTAAGAAATTGATCATATTAAAAGCACGCGACGGTCATAAATAAATTTCAGAGCCAGCCTGCTTGAACTGCTCCGCCTTCTCCTGCATTCCCGCCTCCATAGCCTGGTCATCCGTCAACCCCTTCTCACCGGCAAAATGCCGTATCTCCTGCGTGATCTTCATCGAGCAAAAATGCGGTCCGCACATGCTGCAGAAATGCGCGATCTTGGCGCCTTCAGCCGGCAACGTCTCATCATGAAAGCTCCGCGCCGTATCGGGGTCCAAACTAAGATTGAATTGATCCTGCCACCGGAATTCGAACCGCGCCTTGCTCAACGCATCGTCTCGGTACTGTGCCCCAGGATGCCCCTTGGCCAGGTCGGCAGCATGCGCCGCGATCTTATAAGCGATCACTCCGTCCTTTACATCCTTTTTATTCGGCAATCCCAGATGCTCCTTGGGCGTGACATAACACAGCATCGCCGTGCCATACCATCCGATCATCGCCGCCCCAATGGCAGAAGTGATATGATCATAACCCGGCGCGATATCCGTTGTCAGGGGCCCCAGCGTATAAAAAGGTGCTTCTTCGCACAGCACCATCTGCTTGTCGACATTCTCTTTGATCAGATGCATGGGGATATGCCCCGGCCCTTCGATGATCACCTGGCAATCATGCCGCTTGGCGACCTTCGTGAGCTCGCCCAGCGTCTCCAGCTCGGCGAACTGCGCCGCATCGTTGGCATCGGCGATCGACCCCGGCCGCAACCCATCTCCCAGCGAGAACGAAACATCATACGCCCGCATGATATCACAGATGTCCTCGAAATGCGTATACAAAAAACTTTCCCGGTGATGCGCGAGACACCACTTGGCCATGATGGACCCGCCACGGGAAACGATGCCCGTCATCCGCTTCGCTGTTAAGGGGATATAACGCAAAAGAACACCCGCATGAATGGTGAAATAATCCACCCCTTGCTCAGCCTGCTCGATAAGCGTATCCCGGTAGACCTCCCAGCTCAGCTCCTCCGCCTTACCACCCACCTTCTCCAAAGCCTGGTAGATCGGAACCGTACCCACCGGCACCGGCGTGTTTCGCAGGATCCATTCCCGCGTTTCATGGATACTGCTGCCGGTGGATAGATCCATGATCGTATCCGCGCCCCACCTGCAGGCCCACACCGCCTTCTCCACTTCCTCGCCGATACCCGAGCTCACCGCCGAATTTCCGATATTGGCATTGATCTTTACCAGGAAATTCCGCCCGATGATCATGGGCTCGCTCTCGGGGTGATTGATATTCGCCGGTATCACCGCCCCTCCCGCCGCTACCTCCGCCCGCACAAATTCCGGCGTGATGCGGCTCTGCTGATTGTTCTGCCAGCCTTGCGCATTTCTTAGACTTTCTCTGATCGCAATGTATTCCATCTCCGCCGTCACGATCCCCTTTCGCGCATAGTACAGCTGCGTCACCGCCTGGCCACTCTTCGCCCGCGCCCTGTCCCCACGTTCGTCGACCCATGCCGATCGCAGCCGGGGTAACCCCTCGCGGATATCGATATCCACCGCAGGATCGGTATAAGGTCCGCTGGTATCATACACCACCACCGGTGCATTGGGCGACACCGCCCGCGTATAACCATCCCTGGTATCTCCCACGGCGATCTCCCGCATGGCTACCTGTATCGGATGAAACGTTCCCGGGACATAGATCTTCCGGGAAGCAGGTAAAGGATCGCGGCTGATCAGCTCGCTGCCCGGTAAAACTGCATTCTTCATATCTCTAAAGTTTTTGTCTATCCTCCTTGCGTCGCCCTGATCACAAATACCCGGTCACCTTCCCGCAGCACATACTTCGCCCATTCCCTGCCGGGCACCACTTCCTCATTGACGGCAATGGCAATACCATCCGCTTGCGCGATCTGCAGCAAGGGAAGGACATCGGCCAACGTGCCGGGTTCAGGTAACTGGAATTTCTGTTGATTGATTACCACCTCTGTCATAACATCCGGATTGACGCTTTAGAATGCCCGAAGGCATCTGGAGGTGCTGGAAAAACTGGTGAGATAAAGCCGCAGAGAAGTCCAAAATGCATGACGCTAAAATGCCAAAGGTGTCGCGTCCGCCTTTTCCCTTCGCCGGTACTAACCGGATCAGGTTCTGAGGGTATCATCTCAGCCCGCTTATGCGAGCACCCCTAAAGTTCGCGACAAAGGTAAGGGAAACGAACTAACGCAAAATAATTTTTAACAAAGCACATCCATGCGCCGGCAATTTGCGGCTGATCTCCTTCTTATAGATGCCAAGATCCTGCCGCTGCCATAGATCACGCACCTGCACGGATCGCCGAAGTCCCAACTTGTCGAATCCCACAGCCACATCCTGCACACTATCGCTCAGATTGAATAGTCCTACATACAACGCTCCACCTCCTGCATCCGAGACCCACACCATCCTGCGCTCATCCTTGAGAACCTGCCGCGGATGCACTCCTTCCTGGTCGACAGCCAACACCTCGGGATTGGACAACAACCGTTGCTCGATCTCCCTGTTTTCAGGAAGATTGCCGCCAATCATCAACGGCGAACGATACATACACCAAAACCCGAGATGCGTTTGCAGCTCGTCATCGGTGAACCGGCTATATCGCTCAGGCCCCACCGGCCCGCGTTTCGAGATCTTCCCGATCTGCAGCATATCGCAATCCGGCCAATGCCCGGGTCCGCCCACGCCCTGCCATCTCGCGGCATAATCGAACATCTTTAACATCTCCGGCCAGCTGTCCCAAAAATCATCTGCCATCCGCCACATATTGCCATTGGTCTTTACATGCAAAGAATCAGCCAGGGGCGTCTCTCCCGGTGACAGACTAAGAACGATCGGCCGGCCGCATGCCGCAATAGCCTTATGATACCCCTCTATTTCCGCCGCATGATATGGCCGCGAGATATCATCCACCTTGATCAGATCGACACCCCAGCTGGCATACAACGCCAATAATGAATTGAGATATTCCTGCGCACCCGGCGCCTGCATGTTCAATCCATACATCTGATTCATCCAGGTACAGGTCGACGAAGTATCGGCGATCGCATCGGCGGTGATTCCATCGGTGCCCATCACTTTGCTATGCGCCCAAACCGCCTGCCTTGGTATCCCCCGCATCACATGGATGCCGAACTTCAACCCGAGTGAATGCACATAATCCGCCAATGGCTTGAACCCATGACCGCCAAACGCGCTCGGAAATTTATCGACATGAGGCTGCAACCGGCCCCACTCATCCATGGCCAGCCAGGGCACATAACTTCCATCGCCCAGCCGGAGCTGATAAGGATTGCCTATCCGG
>Ga0134126_10008746_pt1 | contig 12732 bp, 25 predicted proteins | sample KB31752_FD_96881 | JGI IMG/M metagenome (GOLD analysis project Ga0134126, IMG submission 96881) | Terrestrial soil microbial communities with excess Nitrogen fertilizer from Kellogg Biological Station, Michigan, USA - KB3-175-2 | ecosystem: Environmental > Terrestrial > Soil > Unclassified ...
ATTGCGCGGTATCGCCGGCAATCAGCGCGTCGAAGCAGGCGTGCTGCAATTTGTTTTCCGTGCCGAGCGCCCATTGGTGCGTACTGAAGTCCGACAGGGCGGAAGCCCACTCGCGCGGATCGGACAGCGCCCGCGCAACGTGGCGGCGGATGCTCTCGACCAGCTCCGGCGGATCGGGATTCCGCACGTAACCCACGGATTCCAGATTCGTGCGCAGGTCGCGCATTAGTTGCATGATGGATAGTTCCGACATCACCTGTCCTCCAATGATTCGCGGTTGTATTCGCGCATGGCGGCAATCTCTGCCGGATCGCGCATCCTTTCGTCGTCGCGCTCACGTTCGGCGCGAATCTGGCGCAAGATGGTTTGGTGGGTGGCTGCGCGCGGTTCGGGAATCAGCGGCGCATGGCGGTTGATTCGCGACCAGTCGATGATCCCGTGATCTTCGACGCTGGATTCCGCGATCATTCCGTAGCGGATGCCCAGTGCGGCCAGGGTTTCGGTGCCGTACACCGGCTTGATTTCGCGCTCGGCGCACTCTTGCTCGTATTCCTCGCACAAACGCTCAGCGAGCCGATCGGTGGCCGAGTTCCAGTGGCACCAGTAATACGCTGCGCCGATGTTGCGGATTTCGCGCAGGTCGGAGTCGGTGGCGATCACGACACGTACCCCCACGCGCGCGCCAGCAGCATCCCGACGCAGATCAGCCCCATCAGGATGAGGAATTTCCAGCTATTCACCAGAGCGGGCGGCTCACGCTCGGGTCGCGGATAGGTGAAGAAAGGCTTCATTCTGAGTCCCCCTGCCGGTTGGCGATGGGGAGACATTACCGAATGGTAATCAGCGTGTCAATACCTTTCGGTAATATTTTTTTGCGTGCGATGGAAGTCACAGTCCCGGGACCGGGAGTGACTAGATGCTGCGCGGGTTCTCAGGCGACGCGACGCGCTGACGGTTCAATGGTCGAACGTCGAAAACTATTCCTGTGGGGGAATCCGATGCTAGCGCTAGACCCTATTTACCGCGCTTGGTGTGCCGAGCAGAACCAGCGCGCCGCAGAGCTTGGGAAGCCTCTGCCTCTGCGGTCTGAACTTCGGCAGCGATTTCTACGAGTCCAGCAAGGAACCCTTGCTCTGGAGAAAAATGGCGAGCCTTCGCGGCCCTCCGCACGTCATCAAGGAAGGCCGACGCTGACCCTGGTACACGCTGAAGCACGGTTGCAACAAGGCTTTCGAGACCAATCCGAACAGCTACCACATCGTCGGCTGCGCGTCGTTCGGACGTAAATATTGGCCTCTGCTCCTCGATCCGGGAGGAGGGCGCGCGTTCCAGCGGGTGCTCCAGATAACCCTCTGGCATCTTGGCTTGACCTTCCAGCTTGCGCGCCTTCTTTTCTCCGAATGGCTTGTTGGCTAGCAGTGCCGAAAGCTCACCTTGATTGATCTTTGTGGCGCGGATGAACGCTGCTTGTGACCCGTCGAAATGGTCAGCAATCCACGCGCTCAGCCGCGCGCGCCGTGCCGCAACGATTTCATCGTCTGTCGCCATTCGCGCGGAGTATCCATTACCTTCGGGTACATGACCAAAAGGTATTGACTTTCGATTACCATTCGGTAATATCGAGGCATGGAAACACTTCGTGCCTACTTGGCGACTCTCACCCCCGACGAACAACGCTCCTACGCCCAGCGTAGCGGGACAACGATCGGCTACCTCCGCAAGGCCCTTTCGACTAAACCCAACCTTGACGGTGGGCTTGTGCGCAGCCTTTGGGAGAACAGCGGTGGTGCGGTGAGCCTTCACGAATTGCGTCCTGACATTTGGCCAACGAAGGCCAGCGAAAAAGCAGCTTGATCCTCACGCCGGGCCGGACGCTCGGCGTTTTCTTTGTCCCACGGAAGGGCTTCCGAATCCATCCGAACTTTTCGGAAAGGTGCGTAAGGTGCAGCAGCAGGCCCTTTTCCATGAGTCACTGGCCGACGCGCTGCAGGACTGCGTCCGCGCGCTTGGCGGAGCGAAGTCGGTTGGCAACGCGATGCGTCCGGAAAAGACTGTGGACGATGCGCGCCGCTGGATTCTGGACTGCTTGAACCCGGATCGGGCCGAGAAATTCGCGCCCGACCAAGTGCTGTGGATCCTTCGAGAAGCGCGCAAGGTCGGTTGCCACGCGGCCATGACGTATCTCGCCCGCGAGTGCGGTTACGCCGATCCGCAGCCAATCGAACCCGAAGACGAGCGCTCGGCGCTACAGCGCCAGTTCGTCGAGCAATCGAAAGCACTACAGCAGCTCGCGCATCGCATGGAGCGATCCGGGCTGCTGCCGTAACGCACACCCCGCGCAGGAAGCGCGGGCAGGGGGCATCGGAAGCCGTTGAGAGTCCTCGCACGGACGCGAGCGCGCAACCGCGCGCGATCACTTTGCGAGTAGCCGATGAACTTTCCCGAAATGGTGTGGACGTATGGCCGCGACGGCTGGTTCTCGCGCCCTCTCACGGACGGTGACCGCGAACGCCGTGCGCTGATGCGCCAGTGGGCGAACGGCGAACTGACCTATCACCAAGTCGCCAGCATCGTCCGCGACAAGGGCCTCTCGGCCCAGGAATGCGACTGGCGATGAACGTCCTCACCGAAGTCGAAAACCCGGACGGCTCCAATCTCGCCGCGCTCACGCAAGAGCAGGCGCAGGCCCGCATCGAGCAGCTTCGCGGCGTGCTGCAAGGGCTGGACGTGAAACGCGCTGCTGCGGAATCAGAGATTCGCGCACTGGACCGGATCGCCAACCCTGAAACCGCATACGGCGATCACTACACGCCGCGCGGACATATGCCGGCGTGGGCCAAATGACCGAAATCCTCACCGACGCCGAACGCGAGCAGGCCATCGCCGAGTGTATGCGGCGCATGGAAATCGCCCGCGATCCGCAGCTCAAGCGGTCCTGGTTCAAGCAAATGGCGGCACTGATCGCGGATCGGAGTCCGGCGCAGGTGGAGAGGATGGAGCGGGAAAGGGGACTCATGTAATGGCCGGTGACTGGATCAAGATGCGCGTCGGGTTGACCACAAGCCCCAAGGTTATGCGTATCGCGGAATGCCTGCTTGAGAACGGCACTTACCTTGAGTGGTCCGCGCTGTCCTACGGCATGGGCGGCTATCCGCCGATGAGCGATGCAGAAGCGCGCTCCGAGCGTCACGCCGCGTTACGCGTCACGCGTTACGTCACGGTGACGGCGTTACTCCGTTTTTGGGGTTACGCGAACGAACACATCAAAGGCGAGTTTGTCGCCGGAATATTCCCGGCCGACGTTGACGAAATCGTCGGCGTTCCTGGTTTTGCCGATGCCATCGAGGCCGCTGGATGGGCTGAATTTGAGCCTGATGGCGGCATGACTTTGCCCAACTTCTGTGAGCACAACACTAGTGCTGGCGAGCGTTCAAGCGGTGCCGAGCGGCAAAAGCGCTACCGCGAAAGGAAGCTTGTCGAGGCTAAAAGTGACGGCGTAACGCGTGACGTAACGGTGACGCCTAGAGAAGAGAAGAAAAGAGAAGAGAAGAAAGAGCAAAAGCAAAAACAGCCACCGGCTGCGCCGGTGTCGGTTGTGCCTGATCCGCCCGATTGGGTTAACCGTGAAGCGTGGGAAGGGTTCGTCGCAATGCGGCGTTCGCAGCGCCACCCCTTGACGCCGCGTGCGGCCAAGCTGGTGTTGACCGAACTCACGAAGCTGCGCGCAGACGGGAATGACCCGAACGCCGTGTTGGATCAATCCACGCGCAACGGCTGGCGCGACGTGTTCCCGCTGCGCAAAGACCGCAATCAGCCGGCGCAAGTTGCGGGAGGACTGGTGCTATGAGGGCAACTGAACTGGCGCAACGGCTGGCAATGCAGGCCGAGATTGTCGCCAAACTTCTGCTCCCGAACGGCAAGCGGATCGGCAGCGAGTGGCGCGTCGGTTCCACGGCTGGCGAGGCCGGGAAGTCCATGGGCGTGCATCTTGGCGCGGACAAGCCTGGCGTGTGGCTGGACGGCGACACGGGCGAACACGGCGACCTGATCGGCCTGTGGATGGCGACGCGGAATCTCAGTCTGCGAGACGCCTGCCGCGAGGCAATGGAGTTTCTCGGCGTCAGGGATGATCGCCCGGCGCATGTGGCGAAGACCTACCGCAAGCCTGACCGCGAAGGCATCCACCGGCTGACACACGAACACGCGGCATGGCTGCGCGACGTTCGGAAGATTCCAGACGCCACGATTGCCGCGTACAAACTCGCAAGCCGTGGCGAGCGGCTGATGTTCCCGTACCTGCGAGGGGATGAGTTGGTGTTTGCGAAATACCGCAAGCTGCCGAAGCAATTCTCCGCCGAAGCCGAGTGCGAGCCGATCCTGTTCGGCTGGCAGGCCATTCCGCCGAACGCGCGGGCCGTGATCCTGGCCGAAGGCGAAATGGACGCGCTGGCATGGCACGCCTACGGATACCCGGCGCTGTCGGTTCCGACTGGCGCAACGGCGCACAAGTGGATCGAAGGCGAATACACCGCACTGGAGCCGTTCGACACGATCTACCTGAGCTTCGACATGGACGAAGCGGGGCAGCGGTCCATCCGCGAACTATGCGACCGGCTGGGCCGCGAACGCTGCAAGGTGGTTTCACTGCCGCGCAAGGATGCGAACGAGTGCCTGATGCAAGGCGTCACGCGCGAGGCCATGACGCTTGCGCTGCGCGATGCACGCACGCTTGATCCCGACGAACTGCGCAACATTGGTGAGTTTGAGGACGCGATTGTTGCCGAGCTGACGCGGCGCGACGAAGGGCTTGTGTTGCCGTGGAAGAAAACGCACGACGCGATCAAGCTGCGTTCGGGCGAAGTGAGCGTGTGGGCAGGCATCAACGGGCACGGCAAGAGCGTGCTGGTGTCGCAGATCGTCGCCTACCAAGCCGTACAAGGAACGCGCTGTTGTGTAGCAAGCATGGAATGGCGCACGCCGCGCTGGGGCTTGCGCATGGGCCAGCAGATCGGAGCTTTGGAGAACCCATCGGAATCCTACCTGCGCACGATCATCAAGGCGCTGTCTAGCTCGGTGTGGACGTTCCACGTGGCAGGTTCCGCGAAGGCCGCGCGAATCCTGGAAGTGTTTCGGTACGCGCGCCGCCGCTATCAGATCGAACTGTTCCTGATTGACAACCTGACCAAGTGCGGGTTTGCCGATGATGACTATGCGGGGCAAAAGCAGTTTGTCGAGGCGCTGGCGGACTTCGCCCGTGAAACCGACTCGCACGTGATGTTGGTCGCGCACATGCGCAAGGGCGAAAGCGAGGACCACCCCAGCGGCAAGTTTGGCGTGAAAGGTTCGGGCGGCATCACCGACATGGTTGCGACCGTGGTTGAAGTGTGGCGCAACAAGGGCCGCGAGCGCGCCAAGGTGGACGCAGAGCAAACGCGCGAGCCGATGCCGCAGAAATATCAAGCGGACGGACAGCTCGGCATGGACACGATGCTGTATGTCCACAAGCAAAACGCGAACGGAATCGAGCCCAAGGTTGCGCTGTGGTTTGACGCGCCGACCGGGCAATTCCTGGCGCGTTCGCACCATCGCCCGCGTTCGATGATGCCGCTGGCTGGGATCGCCACCGCGGGGAGTGCCGCATGAACACGCAGCGCGACCCACGCGAGGAGCAAGCCCAGCGCAACCGCGAACGGTTTCCGACCGCCGCCGAATTGCTGGATTGGGCGAACAAGCATTTCCCCTGCACGCCCGGAACGCAGGGCCACCGCATTACCTACGCCCGCAACGAGCGCGGCGAGGAAGTTGGGAAACGATGAACACGCAGACCTTCATCCTGCCGCCTGAGTCGCGCGAACGGATCGCGGACAACCTGCGCGCATTCGTGCTGTCGGCATTCCCCGGTAAGCGCGTGAAGGTGACGGTCGAGCTGGCGCGCAAGTCACGCTCACACGAACAGAACGCCTACCTGTGGGGCGTGGTGTACGAAACGCTGCGGCAGGCAACGGGGCAACCCGCCGAGGACTGGCACGAATACTTTCTCGGGGAATGGGCCGGATGGGAAGAGTGCGCACTGTTCGGCAAGCGCAAGCTGAAACCGCGTCGGCGCAGCTCGAAACTTTCCACGGTCGAGTTTTCCGATTACGTGGCCTTCATCCAGCAACGCGCGGCCGAGAACGGCGTGTATATCCCCGACCCGAACGAGAGGATGGTCGCATGAGGCCCGCGAACCTTCGCAGGCTGGCGCGTGGCAAGCCCTGCATGGTGCGCCTACCCGGTTGCGATGGCGGCGGCGAGACGACCGTACTTGCGCATTACCGACTCGCCGGGGCGTGCGGTATGGGCATGAAGCCGCCTGACATTTGCGGAGCATGGGCGTGTCATCACTGCCACGACGTGATTGATGGGCGCAAGAAACCGCCGTTTGGATCGTCGCGGCTGGATGTACAGCACGCGCATGCGAACGCTGTGATTCGCACGATATTAGAGATTGAGAGGATGGGGGTTAATTCATGAGAAAGACCCAAACGCGCGGGCGCAAGCTGACGCGAGAAGACGCGGCGCTGATCCGCCAATTAATCGCGGAACGCCAGAAACTACGCACGCAGGCTGACGAGCTTAGCAACCGCAAGATCGCGGAGAAGTTCGAGTGCGCCCGCGCAACGATTGACCGTATCCAGTTCGGGACGCTCTGGACGTGAGACGTTACGCCGCCCGCGTTGACGCCAATCACCGCGACATTGTGTCCGCGCTGGAAGGCATCGGCTGTTACGTGGTGGATTGCGCGCACGTGGGGCGCGGATTCCCCGATTTACTGGTTGCGTGGCGGGGCAAGTGGACGCTCATTGAGGTGAAGGACGGGGACAAAAAGCCATCGGCCCGCAAGCTTACCGCGCGGCAGGTGGTGTTCCACGCTGAGGCTGCCGCAAAGGGTGCGCCAGTGCGCGTAGTGACTGACGTTGAGAGTGCCATAGCCGCCATGCAGGCGGCGACGCTGGGGAGGGTGTGATGGACGTTCGCAGGATCATCGGCCGGCTGTATCCGGCCGCGATGAAATACGAGGTGGGCAACGGCGGCGTCCCGGTGTTTACGCAGGCCGACATCTGCGCAGCTATCGCCATGGCCGCCCAAGCTGACCGCTTCGCCACGGAAGTCTGGTGCGCGGTGTGGTACGAATCGAGCAAGGCCGATGGCCTGATCCGGCATCGCCAGTGCGAGGAATACTTGCGCCGGGTGCAGGCGGTCGAGATTGGCCGACTGGCGGCGCATATTGCCGAGAGCGAGGCCGAGGATCACGCTGGCGTGCCTGGTGTGCGGCGCGCGCTATCGGCGGCACGGGCAGAGCGGGACGAGGCCGAGGCGTCTCGCTGGCCCGCGTATTCCGCCCGCTACGGGCTGATCCGAAAGACCGTGATTGCGGATTTGGGTTCGGCCAAGGTGTGCCCGACGTGCGCAGGGCGTGGGCATGTGACCTCTGGAACGCTGGTAGTGAACTGTGCCCACTGTGGCGGGACGGGCCGGAAGCCTGCAAGCGAGCGGCAGCGTGCCGAGGCGCTTGGGATAAGCCGCCCGAGTCTTGCCCGCTGGCAGGACGTGTACGACTGGACGCGCGAGCTGTGCGCGAGAGCCGAGAAGCGCGGCACGGTCCTGCTGCGGCAGACGTTGGGCGAGCCGAAAATGGCAGCTTGACAGGTGCCGGAAAATGTGGCTAAATTCCTATCGTCCAAAGTTGCGCCACGAAGCCCGCCAAGTGCGGGCTTTTTGCGTTTGGAGGCCCGGATGCAGACCCGCAAGGGATCGTTTGTCGAGGCATGGACGAATATCGCCATTGGCTTCACGATCAATTACACGGCCAATCTGCTGATCCTGCCAGCGTTCGGCTTTCACTCGCTGACGCCGGGCAAGAATTTCATCATCGGCTGTCTGTACACCTGCATCTCGCTGGCGCGTAGCTACGTCATCCGACGCTGGTTCAACGGATTGCGCTGGGGCAATCGGTGAGTACGCTCCCAACTGATGCAGCGGCCCGGAATGAGTATCCGATGGCCGACGGGCTGCTGTACTACTTCCCGGCAGCGCTCGCGGAAGTGGCGAAGGTCAGCAAGATCGGCAACGACCAGCACAACCCAGGCGAGCCGATGCACTGGGCGCGGGGTAAGTCCACCGACCACGCGAATAAGATCGTGCGGCACCTACTGGACGCGGGAAGTCTGGACAGCGACGGCACACGCCATACGGCCAAGCTGGCATGGCGGGCGCTAGCTCTGCTGCAAGAGGAGCTGGAGCGTGCAGGCGCACCACTGGCGCGTAACGCACGGTTGCCTGACATCGGCACAGAGCACGCGCCGTGAACCAGTGGATCATCCACGCAGGGAATTGAGCCATTGGCCGGAAGCATTGACATTGCAGCCGCGCAGGGGTTTGCCCTTGCGTGGCAAAAGGCGCTGCGCGAAGGGTTGACGTATCACCAATTTGCGGGCCGTCTAGGAGTTACGCAGCAAAACGCCGCACGCCGCCGCAGGCGTGTTGAGAATGCGTTGGGGATCAAGCTGGATTCCTTCGCTGCGACGCCGGCAACCAAGGCGCGGGCCGAATCACAGGCCAGATTGCGGGCATTCAAGGTCACGTCCGAGCGACCGAGCGACGAGGCCGAGCGCCCGATTGCTGAGCTGGTCGCGGACCGGCTGAAGGCCACAAGCCGCAGGCTGCGCAATGACGCGCTTCGCGAGCTGGTGAAGATAGACCTGGACGTGTCCGGTCCGTATGCGATTGCCATGATGGGCGATCCGCACATGGACAATCCCGGCTGCAATCTGGAATTGTTACTGGCGCATACGGAGCTGATCGCGCAGACGGACGGCATGTTCGGCGTGTGCGTGGGCGATCTTCAGGACAATTGGGTGGGTCGGTTGGCCCGTTTGTGGGCCGATCAAGGCATTGCGGCGCGGGATTCGCAACGGCTGGTGGATTGGTGGCTTCAACAGTTCGGCGGCAAGCTGCTGGCGATCTGTGAGGGTAACCACGACTGCTGGTCGCACGGTATGAACACCATGTCGCCGCTGGCATGGATCGAATCCAAGCTGGGCGCAGTGGTGGAACGGCACGGTGTGCGGCTCCGGCTGAGCCCGCATGAAGGCGATCCGGTCACGATCAACATGCGGCACGATTTCCCGGGCCGGTCGCAATACAACCCGGCTCACGGGCCGAACAAGTCTTTGCTGTTCGGCATCCGCGACGATGTTGCGGTGGCCGGGCATACGCACGAATTCGGCTTTAGTGTGCGGCTTGACCCTGAGACGCGCAAGCCGATGCACGCGCTACGGCTGGGGAGCTACAAGCATAGCGACGAATATGCGCGCACGCTTGGGCTGCTCGACAACAACGTGACTGAGTGTGCCGTGCTAATGGTGGACCCGGCTGAGGCCGACCCGCGTCATCGGACGTGGATCGAAACGAACCCATTCCGCGCTGCGCGGCTGCTTAAGCTGATGCGGCGCAAGCGCTGAGTTACACCACTGGCTGACCATGCGGTGGTGTAACGGTTATACGTAACCGGCGCGCAAGTTAGTACAACCTTTCGGCGGTCGCATCACAACCGGCCACGCGTGCATCGCGAAACCGTGGCGAGGGCGGGAAGGCGGGGAGCACCAGTCAGCGACGATCCGTCCCCTTTGCAACCCGGATGCGGTAAAGGGCAGCGCTGCCCGTTCCGCCGATTCATTCGAGGTGGGTATGGCCGACGAAGATTTTGCGCGTTGGGTGAACGCCATTTTCGGTAGCTGGAGCGCTTACACCGCATCGCTGCCGTGGCGGGTTTGGGGACGCAACGCTGCCGGCAAGTGGACATCATCCCCACGCTGAGGGCGACGTATGGCCGACGAACCGGAAGAACTCGACGAAATTGGGGTCGAGGAAGAATCCGAATACGGCTATGTCATTTGCGAAAAGGGCGAAGTGATCTTTCCGCACGGGTTCGCATGGTACGCGGACACCCACGGGTTCAATCGCATCTTTGTGTATTACAAGACCGGCGACGTGATGGGCTAGGACAACGAGACGGGCCTGATGCGCAAGCCTGCCCGCAAGGCCGCAACACTGACCGACATCAAGGGCGGAAAGCCATGAAATGGCTCTGCGCAGCCATTGTGCTGTGCTGCATCGTCTTAGGCGCAGTCCTCGGCTACGACAAGGCGTTGCTCGACAACATACCGACTCCGGCCCCGGCCTGTCTCGCATCGCACCGCGAGCTGATCATTACCGAGAAGTTGTGCAAGGACGGATTCTGCCCTGTGCCAATCGTGGTGACGGTCTGCGACAAGGCTGCGCTGACGATGCCGCAGGGTGTGCGGTGATGCTTCATGGCCGCGATTTTGCGAGCAGGCGATTGATTACCGCCGTTGCGGTTTCGCCCTTTGCGGTGTGTGCGGCGAGCTTGGCCGTCGCGGCGGCAGAAAGCGTGACCGTGATGGTCTGTCCGCCGGATTGAGCGCGCGCAGCACGACTGCGGCGCTGGCGCTCGGCCGCAGTGAGCGCGGATTGGCTAACGGTTTGGGTGAGCATTTTTCCTCACGGAAGCATGGGCGGTGGCGTCGCTTTTGGCTTGGGCATGATCCTGAGTCCAACCTTGCGCGGCCGCCCAAGCCAAACCATTGGAAAGCGCCTCATCGGCTGTTTTGCATTCACCGCCCAAAAACGAACCGAACGGGAGTGAGCAGCCGAACAGGCCGGTATCAAGTTCGACGGCCCGCAAAACGTGTTGGCGGACAATCGGGCGGAACCGACCAACATCGGTCGGTAGCTTGGTTTCGCGGTTGGAAATACGAATTGAGTCGGCTTTGTAGATCGTTTTCATAACTCAAGCCTCCAGGGCTGCAAATGCTTGTTCGTTCGGAGCCCACCAAACCTTGGCTTGGCCGTCGAACCGGAAACCGGCTGACTTGATTGAATCCTTGTGCGCAAAGGTGTTGCCGACGAGGCCGTAGACCTCCTCGTATGCGCGGATTTCTTTGACCGCGAGTTTGCATCCCAGTTTGTCGCAAACGGCCCAGAGAGCGGCGTTTTGCGGGATGCGGTCTTGGATGATGGTCAACATTGTCTGTCTCCGAAGCCCCTGAAGCCGAGGCGCGCAACGGTCTTTGACCGTGGAGATAGCTTACAACGTGACTTGTCACGAGTCAACTACCGTTCATCGGATATTTCTTAACATTTCATTCACTTTTGCCCGCGCCGGCCATGATCCCGGCAATAGCGCAAGGTTCGCCAAGCGTGCGGGCACCTATTCGGCGCGGACGCTACATGCGCACAACTTGGCCCTCCCGTGAGGCACCGCCGCGCTACGGATGACAACGCTTACGTGAGTCTCCCGCTAGATGTGACACAGCCGCTCGCGTACCCCGCCGAACTTTAACGATGCCGCCATGTTTGTGCACGTATCACCGCATCCGGGGATCGCGCACTTCATCGCGGCGTTGATCTGCGGCCTGATGTTCGCAGCCATCGTGTGCATCGGCAGAAAACCGCCGGACGAACCGTAACCAGGGAATTGACCGATGCCGACTGACCGCACGCTTTCTGACGCAGACGTGGAGGCGATCGCGGCGGCATTGGAGTCGCGCTTCACCAACAAGTTTGCACAAAAAGCAGGGTTCGGCATTTTGAATCTGGCGTGGAAAGGCGTGCTGTACGCACTGGCGGCATTGACCCTGTACGGCTACATGCACGGCGGTTCGCGCTGAAATGCTCGAGCTGCCGATCCAGCCGAAAGATGCGCTGACCGGCATCGTTAACCCTGCGCTGGAATTGCTGCCGCAAGCAATGCGCAGCGACGAGGCACGCGTAATGCAGATCGCAATCGCCTTGCAGGAATCTGGGCTCGCGACGCGTGCGCAGTACGACGGCGGTCCCGCGCTCGGACTCTGGCAGAACGAGCAGGGCGGCATGGTACGCGGCGTGCTGAAAGGCCGTGCAACGAGGCGTTATGCCCTGCAACTGTGCGAGGTGCGTTCTGTTGAGCCGATTGAGTCGGCTGTCTGGGACGCGCTGGAAGACGATGACATTCTGGCGTGCGGCATTGCCCGGCTGGGCTTGTGGGCTGATCCGCATCCTTTGCCGGACGTGAAGGACATCGATGGCGGCTGGAATTGCTACCACCGCAACTGGCGTCCAGGGAAACCGCGTCCGCTCGCGTGGCTTGCCAACTTCGCAAAAGCCTACATGGCGGTGATCGGATGAAAGACCGAGGACTGATTCCCGGCACGATCGCGTTGGTGGTTGTGCTCGCATTCTGCGCGTTTGCCGTCTACACGGGCGTGCATTCGCTGCCGGCGGCCAATCAGCACTATCTGGACATCGTGCTCGGCGTGCTGGTCGCCAAGTTTTCGGACGTGATCGGCTACTACTTCGGCAGCAGCAAGAGCGCTGAGCGCGTCAACCCGCCCGTGCACGTGCAACCGCCGAGCACCGAACCAAAAAAGTCTTAGACCCCGCCAAGGTGGCGGAAGGAGCAAGCATCATGTCATTCAACTTCAAAACGATCACCACTGTGATCTCGCTGCTGCCGGTACTCGACCAGCTCGTGTCCTCGACCGTGCAGGGCGTGGAATCCGCACTGTCGGGCTTCAACGGCAACCAGAAGTTCGCTGCCGCCGAGGCGAAGGTGAATACCTTCCTTGCCGGCGTGTCCGCCGATGTGGGCGTGGTAGGCGACCTGCAAGCGATTGCCGGGCCGCTGATCAA
>Ga0134126_10008750_pt1 | contig 12731 bp, 34 predicted proteins | sample KB31752_FD_96881 | JGI IMG/M metagenome (GOLD analysis project Ga0134126, IMG submission 96881) | Terrestrial soil microbial communities with excess Nitrogen fertilizer from Kellogg Biological Station, Michigan, USA - KB3-175-2 | ecosystem: Environmental > Terrestrial > Soil > Unclassified ...
GCTGATCGAGGAAGTGAAAGACAGGTAATCCTGTCTTGACATCACCAGTACATGCTGAGACAGTATCCATGAAGGGAAGGAAGGAAGCATGACCGAATTTACCGGGCTGCCCATGATCGCCGTCGCGTTTGACTGCGACGGGGTTCTCACCGACCAGGGCACGACCACCATCGGGAAGGACACCGACCGCAAGTGGGACGTCACCCCCATCCGCATCGCGCTGAGCCGGGGATTCTCCGTAGGCGTCATGACCTGCAACGTCGTGAGCTACGTCGCGGAGAGGCTCCGGGACCAGGGACTCACCGTCCTGCCCGATGAGCAGATGCGCTACAAGGCCTGGAACGGCGGGGAAGATGGCTGCACCGTCCTGGTCACCAACCGCAAGCTCCTGGCTGACCGCTACGTCGATGACCACGGGCTCGGGTGGTCTTTCGGGGACGACCCGGAGCTGATCTTCGCCGGGCTGCCCTGCACCTACGACTACCGGACCCCGGAGTACCGGCGGTATGTGTGGTCAGTGACCCATGGCGTTGCCGGTACCGAGATCATCGGCGCCGCCACCCGCGCCGCCTCGCTGTGGATGGAGGCGCGGCATGCCTGAGTACCTGGTCATGATGCAGATTCACTTCCCGGAAGAGATGCCCCTGGCTGAGCGCAGGAAGCTGCTGGAGGAAGAGAGCGCCGCCGCTGCTCCCTGGCTGGACTCCGGGCAGATGAGCCGCGTATGGCGCACCTGGGGCGAGCATGAAGACAGTCACGGGCACCTCGCCCTGTGGAACGCTCGTGACATCTCTGACGTGGAATCCGCCTACTTCGGGTTCCCGCTGGTCCTCAAGGGCTATGGGCACGTCTCCACCATTCAGCCGCTGATGGTCAACCCCAACGACCGCAGGAGCACCCCCCTGGTCGCCGATGCCCCGTTCCCGCTGACCTACTACAACCTGCGCAACTGGCTGGATCAGCAGGGCACCAAAAGCAGCGTGACCAACGAGGGCATTACCGCCGTCGTGGTGGAAGGCCAGCTCTGGGTTCACGATCACCCGCACTCGGGACGTCCGCGTGAACTCCACGTCATGGCGTCCGGTTCTTCCGGATGGCAGAAGATCGCGGAGATCGGACCGGAGACCAGGGGAGAAAATGAGGACGTGGCTCCCGGCTACATCGATCTTCTCGCGGAGTGGGACGGCAAGCCGGTTCACCATGAGCAGTGGAAGAACCGCATCCTGGCGGACAACGGGCTGCTTTTCAGTGATTACGAATCGGCGCTGAAGGCTCCCCGCAAGCGTCACCACCTGGAGGGCTGACGTGAAGGAATTCGTGAAAGACAACATCGTGGTGATCGCCATCGCGGTCATCATGGCCGGGATCGCCATCGCGGTCAGCGTCATCCAGTCACCGGAATGCCTGATCATGACCTGCGTCAAGGTGGTGAAGCCATGAACTCTTACGATGTGATCATCATCGGGAGCGGAGCAGGCGGGGCTACTGCTGCCCGCAGGCTCGCGGAAGCCGGGGCGAAAGTCCTGATCCTGGAACGGGGGGATTACCTTCCCCGCGAGCCGCAGAACTGGGATGCCGCTGAGGTATTCGGCAAGGGACGCTACAAGACCACTGAGACGTGGCTGGATTCCCGCAGCAAGCCGTTCACCCCCGGCGAGTATTACAACGTCGGGGGCAAGACGAAGGTGTTCGGCGGAGCATTGTGGCGCATGCTCCCGCAGGATTTCACCCAGACGGACTCCCCCGCGTGGCCATTGAGCTATGAGGACATGGAACCGTATTACGCGCAGGCTGAGCAGTGGTACAAGGTGAAGAAACTGCCGCATGAGCTGGTCATCTCACAGCTTGCTTTCGAGATGAAGATGCACGGGCTGAACCCGGAATACGCCCCTGTGGCTGTCGATTACGGGGAAGGCGCGTGCATCCGCTGCTCCACCTGTGACGGGTTCCCCTGCAAGCTGCTGGCGAAAGGTGACGCGGAAGCCTGCGGCATCGCTCCTTCTCTCGCAACGGGGAACGTCACGCTGAAGACCGGCGTGAAAGCCTCCCGGATCGTCCGCAAGCTCTCGGGGAAGGTCCACGGGACCTGGGCGGGAGATGAGTTCTTCAGCGCTCCTGTGGTCATCCTGGCAGCGGGAGCGGTCAACTCCGCAGCCTTGTGGCTTTCCTCGGGATTGCCGGACTCCTCCGGGCAGGCGGGACGCAACTATATGTGCCACCAGTCGCAGGCAGTTCTCGCCATCGGGGAGAAGTACATTTCCCGTGGCTTTCACAAGACCCTGAGGGTGATGGATTTCTACGACTCCTACGGGTCCATCCAGATGGCGGGTCAGCCGCTTCCCGCGATGCTCAGGGGAGAATCCCGGCTGGCTGCCCTCATGCCCGGAGTGGCGCTGCGGGAGATCGCGGAGAGGTCCCTGACCTTCTGGCTGATGACGGAAGACCTGCCCTGCGAGGACAACCGGGTCACCATCGACGGCGGGAAGATCAGGCTGAGCTACGCCACGTCACTGCAAGGCAAGGCATACCAGCTCTACCACGAGCTGGCTAAGCGCCTGCCGCACATGGGCTATCCGGTCCACCTGCGTAAGTCCATGCCGCTGTCCGCAGTAGCCCACCAGTGCGGGACGCTGCGCATGTCCGCGACGGCTGACAGCGGCGTGGTGAGCCCCTGGGGGGAAGCCTGGGAGGTTCCCGGGCTCTACCTCGCGGATTCCTCGGTGTTCCCCTCCAGTTCCGCCGTCAACCCCGCCCTGACCGTGATGGCGAACGCCATCCGTACCGCTGACAACATCACGAAAGGAATGTAGATGATCACCGATGAAGCTGCCAGGGAAATCGCCGACGACCTGAACAAGCTGCGCCGGGCTATCGGCTGGACCGATGGCAGGGAGAATGCCGCGCTGATCATGGTGGCACTGCCCCCGCTGCTCGCCAGGCACCTGGACGCTCCGTCCCCCTGGAGCCCGGCGTGAACATCTGCGCGAGTTACCTGACCCTGGCGGGAAGCTCCTACGGCAAGCCTGCGAGATACAGCCCTCTTGAGCGGGCTCAGGCTGCCCACGCCGCTGGCATCCCCGCGATCGGGGTGAGCATGCATGAGGACATCGATGAGTCCGTGCTGCGTTACGTCACAGTCCCCGAGGCCGAGTGGGTGGAGCTGAGCTTCCCTCTGTTCACCGAAGAGCGGTACAGGCTGGCAGCCCTGCGCAACGTCCTGGGAGTGACCAGGATCAACGCGGGAGTCACCCTGCCCCGGGTGAGCATCGCGGAAGCTGCGGTCAACCTGGCGAGGCTGGCAGAGATCACTGCCCCGCTGGGGATCACGGTAGCGGTAGAGCCCGTTGCCTTCGGGTCGCACAAGACCATCGATGACATCAGGATGGTGCTGAAGGCATCGGGGGTGAGCCCGGAGCATGCGGGACTGCTGTATGACTGGTGGCAGACCTCCTATGACCCGGAGAACCTGTTCGCCTTCGGGGAGCACGAACCGCTTCCGCCGCTGGCTGAGGTGCAGCTGTGCGGGTTCCGGGAAGATGACCCGGACACTGAGGACCCCGCTGTCACCAGCCAGGACAGGCCGCTGCTGGCGGACTGCGCCCCCTCCTCGGTGCGCTGGCTGCGCGATGAGCTGCGCAAGATCAGCCCGGACGTGCCCCTCTCCTACGAGATGCCCCGCGCTGACTGGCGGGAGCTGCCCCTGATCGACGTGGCAGAGCTTGCCGCGAAAGACATGTCCCTGCTCAGCTGAAGATAATACCCTCAAGGAAAGGAACGAGATGTAGTGGAAGAGATGCCCGCGCTCCCCTCTGCTGAGGTACTGGAGCACATGATGGCGCACGCCGCCGAAGAGGCGATCCTGCACGTCCGCGAGCAGGAGAAACTGGAACAGCAGCGCATCGACAAGCTGATGGCGAAGCTGGACCTGTGCGTGTTCATCCCGGTGACCATCGCGGCGATCATCGTGATCGTGACGCTGCGGCTGTCCATCGGACCGGAGGCGGGCACGCTCGCCATGCCAGCGGGGTACGCCGTGCTCCGCATCTTCGTCGGGAAGAAGTTCTGAAGGGAAGACCATGAAGGAGCTAACCGCCAGCGAGCACCGGGAAGAAGCGCTGCGGCTGCTGGAAGAGCATGTCGCCCCGTGGATGAAGCGATGGAGCAGTAACCCCGCGCCGCCGCTGGTGATCTCCACGCCCGTCCAGGTGGCGCTGTCCGCCGCGCAGGTGCACGCCACGCTGGCGCTGAGCGCCGGGGAGGGCTGATGGAATTCGCCGTCCTGGTCGCGGGGATCGCCGCCGTGCTGATCGTGATGAGCATCACCGTGCCGAACGCGGTCAGGGACATGCACAAGCATGCCCTGAATGACCGCAAGGAACAGCGGGAGCTTCAGGAGCGCCGTGACGCCGCCGACCACAAGAGGTACCTGGAGATGCTAGATGCCCAGCAGGAACCCTCTGAGCTTGAGCTGGAGGCCCGCAAGGCACAGGCTGAGGCGGATAGAGCCACCGCGCTCACCGAGCGGGACAGGTTCCTCAGGGGAAACAGGAGGTACTAGTGAAGAGCAACATCAAGATCGACATGAGTGCGGTAGCGGACACCTGCCGCCACTCCCCCGATCAGAAGATCATCGAGTTCTCCGCGTACCGCAAGGACATCGATGAAGACGGCAGCTTCAACACGCTGCTGGGCGGGCTGATCAAGTTCCGCGTCATCCGCAAGTCGGAGACCGAGCCGGAAGACCGGCTGATTATCTCCGTCGAGAGGGCCGATCCGAACGTGGAAGTCAGGTGGTGCAGTCATGAGACACAGTGAAGCCTGGTATCACGCGCTGGCGGAGAAGTCAGGGCACGAGGGGTTCGTGACCCTTGCCGAGATCACCAGGGCGGAACAGGAGGAATCATGATACTGCTGACCGGCAAGGAAAAAGACAGGCTGCTGTGCAAGCTCTGGAAGGGCTATGCGGCTTACCAGGAAACACAGGGTTATCATCTGGCAGGGGAGCCCGTATTCCTTGATGACGTGGCGTCCGAGCTGTACGGAGCCTACCGGGGCGCGGTGAACGCGGATACTGCCGATAGCATCCGCCGGGACCTGCGCACGGCAACCCCGGTGACGAGAGCGCGCATCTGCCGCAAATACGCACCGCAGCACGAGGAGGACTGATGTGCACCCTCAAGCTCGACTGGAGCGATGAGCGGATCGAGGCGGTCACCGAAGTCCTGGGCAGTTACCTGGAAAACGCGACCTGGGAGCCGCTGAGCACTGCCGGGATGAAGCATCACGAGGCGGACGTCCGGGGAGCGCTGGATGACATCCTGATGTACCGCGAGATCACGGAAGAGGTCATCGCGGAGATTACCGCCCGCCATGGACCGTATTACCAGAAGACCACGAACCTGGTCATCGAGTACAAGCGTCCCGCAAGAGGACCGCTCACGCCGGAATCGGAATGGCTGCCATTCTTCGCCGACCCGGAAGACGCGGAGAGCTGGCGGGATTACCTGCCCGTCAGCAATGACGGTACCCGTTACCGCCTGGTCCGGCGTACTGCCACGATCACCGATGAGGTACTGGGGGAAGCATGAAGATGTGCAAATGCGGGCACCCCGAGAGCAAGCACAGCAAGATCAGCAAGGCATGCCATGCCCTCGTCGGGGGGATGCTGGTCATATGCCCGTGCTTGCGGTTCACCGAGAGGAAAGATGATGACCAGGCTGACTGATGAGCACGGCAGGGACCTGGGGGAGATCATCGGGACGTCCCGGCAGGACTCCCCGGCTCCCGAGGTGAATATCTACCTCGTGTATGTCCGTAATCCGAAATTGGACAAGGCATGATCGCTAACTACAAGATCACGATCACCGAGCATGATTACCACTACAGCACCTACATAACATGGGTGCAGGGATCATCCCAGGTGCAGGCGGTTGCCAAGGCGGGAGCCCTGGCAGGGCAGGAGAAGAACCGCAGGCGCTATGAGCTGATGGGCAGGCCTTCGGATTTGTCCCCGGAAGGGCTGCTGGAACCGGAGGTGAAGGTTGAGAAGGTCTCCCTCGATGAGTACTGGGAACACCGGGAAGAGGTGGTGATGCAGTCATGAGAGCGCACAGGATCCACGTCTGCCACGGCGGGGAGTACAACGGGGAGACGTACATCTGGTGTGAATGCCGGACCCCGGAAGGGGAATCTCCCGTGCACCTTTACGGCAGCACCGTCCCGCATATCTTCGATGCCCTTTTCGAGGCTGATCTCGATGAGGGACCGGGAGTGCTGCTGGCATGGCTGAGGGAGCACGGGGCATGATCTATCATCCCGCCAACGATGTCACCGATGAGCTTGACCTCGATGACGCTGAGCCGTTCGAGCTGCATTCCGCGATCATGGCGGCTATCCATATCGGGGAGCGGCTGTACCTGACCCGCAATGGGGAGATCGTCGCCACGGTCACGCCGGGATGCCAGTAGGAGGCAATCATGAGGATCGTCGTGCAGCGCCGCATCGTGGAGGTCATCCAGAAAGAGATCGCGGAGTACCGCTGTGACCGCTGCAGGAGCATCTGCGGGACGAAGGAGAACAGGAAGGAGACCTGGCACGGGCAGGGCAAGGCAAAGCACTACTGCAAGAAGACCTGCTCACCCCGCATGCACCCTCAGCGGGATATAAGCCACGTGCTTAACTGCGAGCTGTGCTATGCCGCTGCGGACAAGTCAGACCCGCGTATCGCGGAGGCAGTGCTGAGGGCACTGGGAGGAGGATCATGATCTTTGCGCATCCGGGTGGTGAGCGGCTGGAGAATAGGGATGGGCTGAGGTTTAGCCCAGTTCCTCGATCCGGTATGGAGCCGGGAGTATGAATGAGGAACGGCTCCCGTGCACTACTACGGGAGAAGAGCGCCGCTGTGCTTCAGTCTCGGTTCCCCTTGTTGTCAGGGAGCTAGCGGAGATGGGCTCTGCGTGTCACCTCCCGGGCTGAAGCTCGTTCAGCAGACCAGTCAAGGCAGCCTGAACTCGAACCGGAATCTGAACATGGCTGACCCGACCGCTCTAACCGGGAGATGACACCGCCTGGCCCCTTCCTGTCACTACAGGATGGTTACTATCCTCCCGCTGCAAGTCCAGGGTCGATTCCCTGTTAACGTACGAGAGGAGCCGCCGTAAAGCGTGTGCTTGATGCTCTTTCCTCTCAAAAATATCAAGTCGTCCGAACAAGATGCCGGGCGACACGCCGGATGCAAGAACTTTTTTCGAAGGAGATTCATGGACGAGACGCTAGCGAAGCAGATAGAACGGACACTGGCTCTGCTTGCCACCAGGCAGGGCGGGGAGCTGGCTATGGCACTGACGGAGGTAATCAAGGTCACGCACCGCTGGCGGGAGGAGACCACGCTGGGCATCCTGTCCGTGGATGTTGCCATCGATGACATCCTGACCGCGATCGAGAAGGGAATGAGACTGTGAGGACAACCGCGCACCGTGATCTGAGCTACCGGGTGGAGTTCATCGCGGGAGACAGTGAAAGCTGGCTGTCCGCTGAGGGGAACATCACCTATGAGGCTGTACGGGTCCTCGTGAAGGTTACCCTCAACGAGGACAGGACCGCCAGCGCGAGCACCCCGGTGATCTCCCGAGGGTACGTGCTGAGGAAAGACGGGACCTGGGGACGCCACATCGACCAGCACACGCGCCACTGCATCACTGGCGAGCAGGGAAAGAAACTGAAAGCACAGGCTATCCGCATCGCGCAGGACAAGGAGGTGGAGGATGGATACCTCCCGCCCTTCTGAGGAGGACCCGATGGATCAGTCAGCGAAAGACCGCATCATCGACAGTGCAGTCATGGACATCCTGTCAAACCGTGACAGCATAGCTGTCCTCGTGCGGGTACTGAACAGGGTGTTCGGCAAGGGCTACGGCTACGGGCTTTCCCAGGGTCACCATGACCGCGACCTCCCGGAAGGATGAGACATGAGCGAGCAGGAACCCATGGTGGTGATGTTCCGGAGGTTCCGGGACGGAGCCAGGGAGATCATCGCGATCTTCCCGGAGATTCCCGCCGATACTGACGGGCTCATGGTGACATCCTTCATGCATCCCGGAGGTCACGGTCAGGCTTCCCCTGATGTGGTCTACTGGACCGTCAGGGCTAAGCCGGAGGAGTACCGGAGCCTCATGCTGGAACTGGAATCAGAGCCTTACAACTACGTGCTTGACATCAGGGAGAGAACCCCCAAGGATGCCGCCGACAAGCGGAGGAAGGCAGTCAGGAATGGATGAGAGCAGTTACACCACCGAGGAGTTCCGGCAGGCGCTGAAGGATACAGGTCACGCCGGTCTCGCCGAGTCGTTCACCGATACGATCACGGAGCAGATGGACAAGAACCGCGCCGTGAAGCAGGGAACCGGGTTCACCGGGAAGCAGGTGCACACGGCTGTCGCCAATGTCCTCATCAGGGATCACGGCTACTCGGCTTTCCATGCCGCGTCACTCGCCAGTGCCGTCATCAGGCAGCTAGGAGGCTCTCAGGAGCCCGTAAAGGGCGGAGTGTACCGGTCACCCGCCGGGGTCCTGTATAAGCGTTCAAGCGCCAGCTGGCTCACCTTCGGGAGCGGTCACAGGTTCGGTGACGATGAGCTGAACTACCCCGTCAGCGAGCTGGAGAGGGTGCTGTGAGGATCATACGCACAGCGGGCATGGGTTTCTCCGGCGGGACCAGGCAGCTGGTCGTGCAGGAGGATGCGCCTCACGATCACACCGCGCGGGTCAGCATCACGGATGGCAAGATACTGGCTTCCATGCTCATGCAGAAAACCGCGCTCGTCAGGTTCGCCCAGGACATTCTTGAGACATTCGGGAAAGAGGACAGATGAGCAAGTTCGCCTGGATGTGGTACATCTGCATCTCAATGGTCGGGATCGGTGCTCACGCATACCCATAACCCCGCTGAGATCCTCCAGTTCACCGGAGGCTGGCTGATCACCAACGGGATCGCCGCCGGGGGATTCATCGTGATATACCTGAAAGGAAAAGGAAATACGCATGACCGATCCGAGGATCATCCACGAGGACGCGGTAAGGGAGCGGCTGGAGCGCATCGCCAAGGCTGCTGAAACGCTGGAGGAAGAGATCAGGACGGCTAACCGGCATTTCGCGGAGGAAGTATCCGAAGCGCACCGGATGTTCACGCTGCGCCTCACGGCGATGCGGCAGACGGAGGAATCATGACTGAAGATGAGCTGATCACGCAGTCCCGCGAGATCGAGACGCAGCGGCGCTACGCGGTGCAGGATGCCAAGGAACGCTACCGCCAGACGGGAGTGCCGGAGCGGCATAACAAGGTCATCACCCCGCAGATGGACCCGTCCAGGTTCACCGCAGACGAGAAAGCCGTCTTCGATAAGGGGCTCTGCGGCTGGATCATCGAGTCAGGGACGATCAACGGCATCGTGTATTGCGGCAAGCCATCGAAGCCGGGAGCTACCTTCGGGCTCTGCGAAGCCCATGAGGCTGAGCTGCTGGAGGACTACTACCCGGACGGGGGCAGGAGGAATACATAGTCTCTCAGCATGGTTCAAGCTGAGGGAAGGAAGGGAAGAAGATGAGCATCGAAACTGCGGAGCCGGAGAGCGTCCGCGTCCTGGATGAGATCCGGGACTGGTTCACCGATCATGTCGTCGCAGGAGAGTCCGCGATCACCGCGATGATCCTGTTTGCCGCCGCATCATGGGCAGGAGGGGTTGCGGGACCGTTCGTCACGCTGCCCCGGATGATCATCCTGGGCAAGGCGGAGTCGGGCAAGACCACCGGCATGAACACTACCGCATCCCTGGGACCGAATCCCACCGATGCTGACGGCACCTACGCCGACCTGCAATCCGCTCTTGCGGAAGCTGCGAATACCCCGGAAAATCCCCTGCGGATCTTCTACTTCGATGAGATCGGGGAAGTCTACGGCGATGACGGGCAGAACAAGGGTGCCAACAAGACCCTGAACAAGCTGCTGCGCAAGGGCTACAAGCGCGGCGCCACCGATGGCAGGAGCCGCAACGGCATGTCCCGGCGGTTCTCCATCTTCTTCCCGGTGATCATGACCGGGCGCGATGTCTCGATCCCGGTGGACGTACGCGGCAGGACCATCGTGGTCCGGATGGAATCCGGCGAACCGCGCCGGTACTTCGATGCCCGCGAGTCCGAGCCGGAGGCTTTCGACTACGGGCAGTCCCTGCGGCATGCCGTCCAGGAGCACACGGAGGAGCTGAGGGCCTTCCGGGCGCGGGGTTATCACCCCAAGCTCACCAAGCGCAAGCTGGAGGTCTGGGAGCCGCTGTTCGCCGTCGCCAAGGTCCTGGGCGGGCAGAAATGGCTGAAGCTGTGCCTGAGTGCGTTCCTGGAGCTGGCTCTCGCGTCGGAGCAGGTTGCCATGACCCCTCGCCAGCGAGTAGTCCGCGATCTCACGGACATCCTGGGCAAGGCGGCGTTCGAGCTGCCCAACGGGAAGATGTTCGCCGGGGCGGAAGCCCTGGCGGAGCAGATGCGGGACCTGGACCCCGAGCGCTACGGAGACCGCTCCATGACCCAGCTGATCGCCCGGACCATGGAACCCGTGGAATCAAGGCAGATCCGCATCGGGGACAAGCGCATCCGGGGTTACTATGCCAGCGACATCCTCGCCCTGTGGGAGGAGATCGCACCGGAGGAGCTGAAGGACGTGAAAGATCCCGACGACGACGACCCGCTGAAGATCACCGACACCGACGATGAAGTGTTCGAGGCGCCTGTCACGGACCCTAAGGACCCTGTGACAGATCCTCGCAGGTCAGAGCGATCTGTCACAGGGTCACAGGGTCACAGCGAAAAGCTGCCGACTACACGACATACGAAAGCGAAACTGCCGGATGTGGAGAAGAAGTTCCTCATCGAAGGGAAAACAGCGTGATCAGTGAAGCTGACCTCGGGTGGGCAGGGGGCATCATCGACTTCCAGGGTCATATCGTAAAGAAGTCCAACACGATGCGGGCGGCAGGGTCGATGCAGATCACCTTGTACGTGGAGACCTCGCTGACCGAGATCATCACCAAGCTGGGTCGGCTGACCGCGACCAGTCCCGAAGCGCTGAAGACCAGGCTGCGCTCCCCTGACATCGCCCGCCGGAACTGCGTCGAGCACTGCCCCGAAGCGCATGTCCATGTTCTTTACGAGGGCGGGGAGATGCCCCCGCAGCAGCGCTGGACGGTCAGCGGGGCATCTGCCGCGATCGTGCTGTGGAACCTGCGGGACCTGCTGGTCACGAACAAGGAGCCGTGGGACTGGGCGCTGGCGATGACGCTGGCGTCCACCCGGCTGGCGGGGCAGGGATCAGCGACGGCAGTTACCGCGATCCGCCGGATGGCAGATGCTGGCTGGGAGATGCCGCCGCTGTTCCGGTCGGTGACAGAACAGCAGGCGATCAGGGAGGCGAAGTGAACATTCATCCTCACCGACTACGAGAGGCAAGGTAATGCTCAGCAGGTTCATCGGGTTGATGTGCGCGGTATTCGCCGGGGCATTCGGCATGTACGGACTGAACCGTCCGCAGGTAGAGGCCGCTCCCGTCATCATCGGAGGGGTCATCCTCCTGATCGGCGTCATCATCAACTCATGGGACAGGAAGCGGTAATGCTGGTTATCAAGACCATCGATGAAGATTCCAGGGAGGTCACCCTGGAGTTGTCCGGGATGGAGAACGGCTGCATCAAGTTCTCCATCAGCGGCAAATCCCGGGATGCTACTGCCATCCTTGACGACGCCGAGACGGAGGAAGTGCGGAAATGGCTGAGCTGAAGCTCGCGAGGGAAATACGCGCGGTAATGACTGATGAATCACCGCGCACGGAAACGCAGATGCGGCAGGAGATCATGCGCCTGTGCATGACGCGCTCCCTGCTGTACGTGGAAGTGCAGTTCGATCCGTACGGCACTCCGTTTCATCCTGCCATCACCGGCAAGCCTGCCGATGTGGCGGAATGGCTACGGCAGCTGGCTGATGATATCGAGGGGCTGAAATGACGGAAGCCGAGATCGCCGCCTGGAAGGAGCAGCTCCGCTCCGCCCGGGAGGTACGGCACACCAGGATGCATTACGCCGCCAAGCGGCACATGATCAGGATGCAGCAGGAACTGACACGCTGGCAGCAGGAGATCGCGGAAATCGATTCTGCCTACTTGAAAGAGACGGAAGGACTGGGAAGTGCCATCGACAAGGGATGAGCTTTACGCACTGGCGAAGAAGAAGCGCTCCAGGAAGAACTTGGAGGCTATCCAGGAGATGCTGACCGAGCTGCGAGAGCACGCGGACAGGGCGGAAGAGGCGCTGACCGCCCTGAACCGCATCCGCGAGGACGCGAACATCTTCAGCAGCGAACTCGATGACGAGAACATCTTCCTCCCTTCGGGAAGTGACATCCAGGAGAAGCTGCAGGCATTCCTGGATGAGCTTCCCGGCGAGGGAGAAGATGTCGATGACCTTCTCTCCGAGGCGGAAGCCCGTGCGGAGGAATACGAGAACTGCCTGGAGGACAACGACTATTCCGCCGACAACCGGGAAGAGATCTGGGGCAACCTTCTGGATACCCTGGAAGACATAGCGAAGGTGATGTCATGAGAACAGTCAACGGATGGACCTGGGACGAGGAAGCCAAGCGGTGGTACGTCATCAGGAAAGGCGTGAAGATCATCGTGCGGCAGCTCAACAGGA
>Ga0134126_10008751_pt1 | contig 12731 bp, 6 predicted proteins | sample KB31752_FD_96881 | JGI IMG/M metagenome (GOLD analysis project Ga0134126, IMG submission 96881) | Terrestrial soil microbial communities with excess Nitrogen fertilizer from Kellogg Biological Station, Michigan, USA - KB3-175-2 | ecosystem: Environmental > Terrestrial > Soil > Unclassified ...
ATAACCTGGCGATGCAGAAGTCGATCACGCCGTCGATTACAATCACGGCGGGTTACTCGGGCAGCCAATCGCACTTCCTGGCCGGAGCCACCGTGCCGGGTTTCTGGTCTGGTCAAATAGATCCTGCCTATCTGCCCTCACTTGCTCCCGTTTACTCGGCGCAGGGGCAATCCATCTTCAGCGCACCGGCCACCCCCGCGAACATCGCCTTGGCTCAGGCAGCGAACCCGAGTGTAAAGGTTCCTTACGCGACCTATGTTCAGCCCGCGGGTGGAACGTACGGCACTGCAAACGTGGGTCGCATGCTGCGGCCGTTCCCGCAGTATTCCGGCCCTCCGGGGGTGACATGGGACAATATCGCCAACCTCAGCTACAACGCTTTTGAGCTCACGCTTAAGCAGCGGCAATGGAAGGGACTGAGCTATACGGTCAACTACACCTATTCCCGAAATATCGGTGACGACGGTACCACTCGCAGCGCCTTTCCCGTCCCTGCTGCTGCGTCCTCCAGCGGAGTCGCCATTCCCGGCAACAATCGCGCTGACCGCGACCTGACGGCAACTGATGTTCCGGAGAATCTCAACATCTTCGGGTATTACGAATCGCCGTTCGGACGGAACAAGATCGGCGGCAGCAACTGGGCGGTCCGCACGTTCGCCGGAGGGTGGCAGCTCTCGGGGATATTCTCCTACACTTCGGGAACGCCGATTCTCGTCGTCGGCTCTGGATGCACGACGCCGTCATCGGGCACCTGCATGCCAGACCTCGTTCCTAACCGCAAGAACAGCATCCGTATCAACGGAGGGTATGGCGGACCTGGCATTACCTACGCGAACTTCTCAAAGACCGCGTATTTGGATACGGGCGCTTTCCAGACACTCAACTACTTTGACGTTCCGCCACCCTCAGCGACGAATGGCACGCCTGTAACACCGATCACCAAGATTGGCGACTCGCCGCGGAGCTCACTCAACCTGTGGGGTCCCAGCCACTACAACCTGGATGCCTCTCTCCAGCGCAGCTTCAAGCTCAGCCCCGAACGCTGGAAGTTCATTCTGCGCGTTGACTGCTTCGACGTGACGAACAAGGTGACGTTCTCGATCGGGCAGAAGCAGAGTGTGGCCGGCGCAGTAGCATACTCAAATCCGAATCCGACTCAACCACCAACGCAGGCATTGGAGGACCCCGGAACGCCGATTAAGGCCACCGATTCACCCTCCTTCGGTCATCTCTCCAGCTTCAGCGGCAATCGCCGGTTCCAACTCGAAGGACGCATCGTCTTCTAATCTTGTCACCTGAAGTTCCTAACTAAGCGGTCGGAGCTCCCCCAAATGGAGGGAGCTCCGGCTCAGGTTTTTGCGAGTCAGTCAGAGTGGAAGTGTGAATCTCATCCTGTGGTTTGAGAGCTCACATCAGGTCTTCGTTCCACCATCTGGAAGGGCAATTTTGTGGGCGGCACGGTCGTCTGCGGTCTCGCAAACGACACGCCGGTCCGGAAGTTTCTGCTACAACAGAGCCAGAACACTCCGGCACGATCCTTGTCTCTCTCCCCGCCATTTCGGCTCTTTCGTCGTATGGGTACTTCATGGGGCTATGTTTTGTTGTCTCTGTTGGTATGGACACCCTTTGTGGTACGAGGCGATGTTCCACGGAGCCATCAAGCCTGGTCGACGGACGAAGGGCTACCCGAAAATAGCGTTCATCAAGTCTTTCAGTCGCTTGACGGTTACTTGTGGCTGGCCACTGAAGGTGGCGTAGTTCGTTTCGATGGTTCAGCTTTTCGGGTCTGGCGCCATGAAACCGATCCGGTTTTCATTAGTAACGACATAAGCGCGATTGCGCAGGACTCGTCGGGTGCGCTCTGGTTTGGCACGGCGGACGGATTGGTGGAAAGCCGCACGTCATCCTTTCGTCGGTTTTCTGAACGGGATGGGCTGCCGTCCTCGACGATTAATTCCCTGGCCGCGGCACCGGACGGATCGCTGCTGGTGCTCACGTCGCGCGGACTCGTCCGGTTCGATGGTGTGCACTTCAATCGGCTGCCGGCTGGCAACGGCACAATCCTTTCCTTACAAACCGCGCCAGACGGAGCGGTATGGTTGCTGACCAGCGATGGTCCAGAGCGATATGAGCATGGAACGGTCACACGCCAAACGCTCCACTCCGCAGCTTTGCAGAGTTCTCCTGGCAACGAGAGCCTTCTTGGCATTCAGTTTGGCCCGGGCGGCGCCGTGTGGACTCGCTCAGCACGGTCGGTCTCTCTGAGGCTTCCAGGGTTTGAACGCGTGCTGCAGGCGGGGCGCGAACTACCCAGCAGTCGCATCACGGCTTTATACGTGGATCGGCAAGGCACAGGATGGATTGGAACCACTCGGGGCCTCTTTTCGCTGGAGCCCAAGCCTGAGGCCACCGCACAAGCGGTGGAACCGATGCGCACGGAGTCGATCCTCTCGATTATGGAAGACCGCGAGGGGAATTTGTGGATCGGCACCGAGACCTCGGGATTGCATGCACTACGGCGACGCAAGTTTCGCAGCGAACCTGCAGCGGCCGGCGAATCCGTCACGGTGGGAACGCAAGCCTCTAACGGAACGCTATGGTTTGGCACCCGCGAGGATGGCGTCCGTCGAATTCGGAATGGCGTGGCGGAGCAACCAGTGCCCCTCGCGTCGCTCACTAGCCCTGTCATTCTTTCCATGGCGCCGGGCAATCATGGTGACGTTTGGATTGGCACGCCAGACGGCCTAAACCACATCGTTGGCAAAAGAGTAGATCAGTACAACTCTTCCAATGGCCTACCGGATGATTTCGTGCGGTCCGTGCTTGTAGATTCGCTCGGAACTGTATGGGCGGGCACCCGTCGAGGGCTGGCAAGAATCGAGGGAGGGAAGGTCACGACGCTTACGCACGCCGATGGATTGGGGAGTGACTCGATCGGGCCGCTCCTGGAAACGGCGACGAAATCCGTCCGTGGCACCAAGACTGCTTTGTCTCCTTCGGAGATTTGGGTTGGTACCTCTAGCGGGCTTTCGCATATCCAGGGTCACCATATCGAAAGCTTTTCTCCTCACTGGAACCCAGCCGGGGACGCGGTGAGCGCAATTGCGCAGGAGGATGATGGAAGTCTATGGGTTGGACTGCATGAACGAGGTCTAAGCCGATTTGCCAACGGAAAGTTTACTCGCATTGCGTCGGCTGCCCTTCCATCGGAGATTACGTCTCTCTTCGTCGACCATCAGGGTTATCTCTGGTTGCGGAGTGTGCGTGGCATTTATCGCGTTTCCGTTGGAGCGCTGCGCGCATGCCTGGCGCAGCCGACAGAGTGCTCCCTGGCTGTTGCGGAGTATGGTGTCGCGGATGGACTGCCGAGCGATGCCGCCTCCGCGCAAGGAATGGTATCCATTTGGCAGGGGGACAGCGGAGAACTGTGGTTCGCAACTCCAAAAGGCATTGCTGTCGCGGACCCCGCGCAACTCTCCGTGAACTCAGTTCCACCACCGGTCGTGATTGAACGGTTCCTCGTGGATGACACCGATGTTCCTCTCGGGGCGGGGACTACGAAGATCGGTGCAGGCCACAACCGCTATACCTTCGATTACGCCGCTCTCAGCTACACAGTTCCTTCGAAAAACCGGTATCGCTACATGCTGGAAGGTTTCGATCGTGACTGGATTGACGCGGGAAGCGTTCGCACAGCGTCATATACCAGCCTGCCGCCCAGGGAGTATCGCTTTCGAGTGCAGGCACAGAACAACGACGGGGTCTGGAACAAAACTGGCGCCGAACTGATGTTCAAGATTCGGCCTCCGATCTACAAGAGATGGTGGTTCTACATCATCGCCCTTTTCACTATTGCAGGCCTTACAGCCGCGATCTTTCAGCTTCGCCTGCGAGCAGTCCAGCGACGATTTGCTTTGGTGCTGAACGAACGGAACCGGATGGCGCGCGAGATCCACGACACACTGGCCCAGGATTTCGTCAGTGTTTCTCTGCAGTTGGATATCGCGAGCCAGATGCTTCGAACTAGCAACGTCGAGCAAGCCACGTCGCAACTGGAAGCGACCCGCAAACTTGTGAAGGAAGGTTTGGAGGCTGCACGCCAAAGCATTTGGAATCTGCGGGCGAATGCAGCCGAAGGCAGTCTCCCAACGAGGTTGACCTCTCTTATGAACCGCTATGCCGATACAGAGCATCCACCGCGTCTCAAGATTGGCGGGGCTTATCGCAAGCTTGCACCCTCCCTGGAGAATGATGTTTTTCGGGTTGCTCAGGAAAGCCTGGCCAACGTTTACCGTCACTCTGCGGCCAGTCAGGTCCTGGTTCAGTTGCACTACGACCCAAATGTGCTACGGCTCAACGTCCGTGATAACGGCCGCGGGTTTGTGCCGAGCGTCGCTGAAATCCCGGATGGGCACTACGGGCTTCGAGGGATAAAGGAGCGCGCCACATCTCTCGGCGCAACGCTTACGATAGTCAGTAATCCGGACGAAGGCACAGCAGTTACACTTGTCGTGCCGCTCGCCGAGTAGGAAGACAATCAATCATGGCGACTATCCGCGTTCTTATCATCGAAGATCACCCTGTGGTGCGGCAGGGGCTCGTGGCACTTCTGTCTAACGCACCAGATATTGAAGTCGTCGGATCTGCTGCGGATGGTGTTGCAGCGATGGAGATTTTTAAGTCCGTCCGCCCTGACGTCACACTGATGGACCTGCAGATGCCGCGCCTGGGAGGTGTGGAAGCGATCCAGCGTATTCGCAGCCAGTGGCCGGATGCGCGCATCATTGTGCTCACCACCTTTGATGGCGACGAAGATATTTACCGTGCCATGCAGGCCGGAGCCAAAGCTTATCTGCTGAAGGGAATGGAGGTCGAGGAACTGCTTGCCGCGATTCGAGCGGTGCACGCAGGGCATGCAAGAGTTCCATCTTCTATCGCAGAAAAGCTGGCGCAACGGGTGGCTTCGCAGGATCTGACGGCGAGAGAAGTGGAAGTTCTGGAACGTATTCTGGCCGGCCGCGCCAATAAAGAGATTGCGACTGACCTAAATATCTCGGAGGCTACGGTGAAATCACACGTGAATAGTCTGCTGAGCAAGCTGGGCGTGGACGATCGCACTCACGCTGCGATGGTCGCACTTCAACGAGGCATCGTTCATCTGCCATGAGATCTCTTCATACGTCCTTGCAGTTTTCGCGAAGATTCGTGATGACCATGGCGTTCTTTTTAACCTGCACGGCAAATGCGTTTACGCAGACGCGTGCCGCATGGCGCGCCGCTACCGCCGTGGAGTTGGAGGCGGCGCTACCCACGCGCGCTCTCGTGGGAACGGAGCGAATTGAAACCGAGATGCGCACCGCGACGGGGATTGTGGACGATCGCGGGCATGTGATTGCTGCTGTAGTGCTAATCACTGCTGGATACGCGGCGGATGGTAAGTATTCGCATTACCTGCTTGTGCAAGCGCCGATTAGCTTGGCGGATCAGAACCTTCCTGCCGGAACCTATGTCGTGGGGTGGTCACGCCTGGAGGAGGGACTTGCGGTACATATTTTCGATGCTGCCACGGGCGTGGAGCGAATCACGGTGGTCGCCAAGCCGATAACAGGATCTCATCGAGTCGAGAGCTTTCATATCTGGCCACCTTCCGAGCGCTCGATTATTCAAATTGGACGTTACATGGTGCCATATGCGGTTCGGCCTTGAAGTGCGGGGAGTCATCTTCGACGGAGATACCAGGGCGGTCCAAGATTGAAACTCCGGTTCCTGCCGAGGGGAGGAACGGACTCTAAAATCAATATCTTGCACCGGAGACCGGCGTCCCTTAGTATCGGTGTACTTGCGTAACCGCTAGCGCACCTACGCCTGAGGCACCCCATGCTGGAGCTTTCGGCAAGGTTCTCGGAAGGCGACGTCATTGCCGACCAATACCGGATCCTTGGAGTCGCAGGCGCCGGCGGAATGGGTGTTGTTTACCGCGCACAAGACATCCATCTTCAACGCACGGTTGCCATCAAGGTGCTGCCCCCGGTGCAGGATCTGCGCGATGAGGAGCGCTGGCTGCGCGAAGCCCGCACGGCCTGCTCGCTCGATCACCAGAACATCGGCGTCATCTACGAGGTGGGCACGACCGGACCCGGAACCCACTTCATCGCGATGGCCTTCTATGAGGGTGCATCGCTCGCTGAGCGCCTTCGCGATGGGCCGCTACCGCCTGCATTGGCACTGGACTTGATCACCCAGGCTGCTGAGGGCTTGCGCGAGGCCCATCATCGAGGCATTGTGCATCGCGATATTAAGCCATCGAATCTGATGGTAACCAACAACAACATGGTTAAAATCGTGGACTTTGGTCTTGCACAGGCCGCGTCCGCCGCCACTGCCACATTTACGGGAACAACGGGTACTGTCGCCTATATGTCTCCCGAGCAGGCACTCGGCAGAGCCGTCGATCAGAGAACGGACTTGTGGTCGCTTGGCGTCACTTTTGCAGAGGTGCTGACAGGTCGCAATCCCTTCTCGCGCGACACGATTCCCGCAATCTTGTTTGCGATTCTCAACGACGCTCCGCAGGGCATTGAGACTGCTCCCTCGGCGTTGCAGCCGATTCTGTATCGATGCCTCGCTAAAGATCCGAACCGGCGATACGCATCGGCAGATGAACTCCTCGCCGATCTCAAAGGAGTGAGGGAATCGGTCTCGTCCGACACCGGCGCTGCCAGCAGCGTCCGGTCACTTTTGCAACCCGGGCGTGCACAGACCCGCAGAGTGCGTGAACTGGCGTCTCGTTCCGCCATTCTCCCCGGTTCGCAATCGAGAAGTGCCAAAGTCCTTATTTTTGCGCTCACGATTGCGGTCTTGCTCATCACGCTTGTGATTGCGTATGGAATTCACCGAAGAGGACAGAATCGTGCGGCCAGCGAGACTGAACCGCCGCACGTTGCCGTACTTCCGTTTGAAAACATCGGTAGCAATCCCGCGAACGAGACACTTTCAGCCGGCTTGATGGACTCCCTTACCGGGCACCTCTCCGATCTGAAGATTGGTGACAAATCGTTGTGGGTTGTGCCGAATAGTGAAGTCCGCCGGTTGAAGGTGACAGACCCGCAGGACGCGCTCGAAAAGCTGAAAGCGAACCTCGTGGTTAAGGGATCGATTGAACGCGAGGGCCAGCAGGTACAGCTGCACGTGAACTTGATTGATACAAAGAATCTCCGGCAGGTCGGTTCAGTCCAGGTGTCAGATGCGACCGGTGATCTGGCACTGTTAGAGAACGAGACCGTCGCGAAGCTCGCTCAGCTGATGCACATCCCTGCAACGGCAGAGATGCTGCGCACGACCGATGGTGCGGTGAATCCTGCAGCGTATGAGAGTTATCTGACCGCGCTCGGTTATATGCAGCGTTACGACAAGCCCGGCAATCTCGATCTGGCTGTCGCCGAACTGAAGAAGAGCACGATTACGGATCCCAGGTTCGCTGTCGGCTTTGCGCAGCTTGGTGAAGCGTACAGGATGAAGTATCTCGTATCAAAGGATGCGCAGGCGCTCGCCGAGGCTGAGGCAAACTCGCGTAAGGCAATCGAACTCAACGATCACTTGGCCGAGCCTTACGTGACATTGGGCAAGATACACAACACTGCAGGCCAGCATGATCTTGCGGTTCAGGAGTTCCAGCGGGCGCTCTCCTTGAATTCCAGGAACTCGGCGGCACTAACGGGGCTCGCTCGCGCTATCGAGAACGCCGGGCAAACACCAGCGGCCGAAGCAGCCTTCAAAAAGGCTGTAGACCTGAGCCCGAATGACTGGGATGCATTGAACAACCTTGGAGCTTTCTACAATCGCCAGCATCGCTACAAGGAGGCAATTAGCAGCTATCAACAGGCTCTTCAGCTTGCGCCGGACAATGCCCAGTTACTTCTTAACATTGGCGCAGCGTGCATCAACGCTGGTGATCCGTCTTCGCTCAAACAGGCCGAGCAGGCATTGGTTCGATCCATCGAGCTACATCCGAGCTATGCCGCTTACGCCAATCTGGGAATGTTGTACTACGGTCAACATCGTTTTAGTGATGCGGCCAACGCGCTGAATAAAGCACTCGAGATCAATGGTTCCGACTATAACGTGTGGCACGATCTGCGGCTCTCGCGGGAATGGATGAACGACGCTGCCGGAGCCAAAGCGGCCGCGGATCGCGAAGCTCCACTTCTGAAGTCTTACATCGAAACTCACCCGCAGGATGCAATCGCGGAGGCAAGCTACGCTAATCTCCTCGCCCGTTTTGGCTCTCGCGATGAAGCTTTGCCGCACCTGAGAAGGGCACTAGCGCTCTCACCCGACGACCCGGCGGTTCTGGAGACAGCAGCCAGCACTTACCAGAACCTGGGGGATCATGAACACGCGGTCATGTATCTCAAACGTGCTCTCGAGCGGAAATACCCATTGGCTGACGTCAAAAACGATCCGGAGGTAAAATCGCTGCTCGCCGCTGCTGGTGTCTCTTAGCGGTTTGTGAAAGGGCCAGCTTGTAAGAGTTACTAAAACTTGATCCAAAGGAGCTGTGCATGGCTGAACTGACAATTGGCGGATCTCCCGACTATAAGTGTTCGCCCCATAACGGAAACCTTCACGTTAAACACAACGGAACCCTGAAGGTGAACCCACCCTCCGAAGGGTGCACTATCTGCTTTTCTCAAGCTGTAAATGGGCAGAGTAATTATTCGTATTCGAACGGCAACCAGAGTGATATCTCCTTTTCTGGCATCGCTGTGGGCACCGTTCTTGATTACTGTACCTGCGCTTACCAATCCACATGCACTCCGACTCCGCGTATAGCCAATGATCCGGGACATACAATCACGATTGATAGCAGTGGCAAGTAGGCTCACCTGCAACACAGACAGCGTCGCTTCACAAGCAGGCGGCGAGGTGAGAGGAATACGGCTGTGACAAACGAGCAAGTAGGACCCTCATCCTCGCCGGAGCTGCATCTACGCGACGGAGACCTCTGTCGTAATGTAACGCTGCATGCTCAGCCATTCCTAATTGGACGGGCTCCCGAATCACACCTTGTACTCACACACCCTTTCATCTCTCGTCGGCACGCAGAGATCACGATTGAAGATAATCAGTTCGTAATTCGCGACATGGGAAGCCGTCACGGCACGTACGTGAACGGTCAGCTAATCACTTTGCATCAGCTTCACCCCGGCGATCTCATCAAGTTCGGTTCTCTGACTGGACCGGAGCTGTGTTTCGGCGCCGATTTGCGTGCGACTGACTCCCGGGCCTCCACGAACAACCTGATCGAACAACTCAAGGCATTCGAGTCTGAAAAGTCGGATATTCAGAAGCTGCACTGGTTCCTTGACGCAGCACGCGAGCTGAACAGCGCAGACGCTGTCGATCGGGTGCTGGCCTCGTTACTGCAGACGACCATTCGCCTCGCCAGGGTAGAACGCGGATTCGTTTTTCTGACGGATGCCGCCGGAGAATTGCAGCTTGCGTCGGGCATGGACGCAAATGGCAAAGAAGTCCAGGATGGCTCGACGATTTCTCGAACCGTAATGGGACAAGCCATGAAGGGTGGGGAGCAATTTCTGATCACTGACTCTGTTACCGCCGAAGGCGCCGCTCTTCCCGAGAGCATGGTCGCTCAACATATACGTGCGATTATCTGTATTCCATTGCGTCGGCGCCCTCAGCGTGATCGTCCTGAGGAGGGACGTTCGTTCCTTGGCGTCCTGTACCTGGACAGCCGCTTCGAACCCGCGCAGTTCACGCGCATCGATCACGAACTACTGAAGACGATTTCTCGTGAGGCGGCAGCTCTTGTGGAGAATGCACAGCTCGCCGTCATTGAAGAGAACGCCAGAAAGCAAGCGGAAGAGTTGCAGTTCGCCGCTAGAATTCAGCAGGCGCTCATGGCGTCGAAGATTCCTCGTCCGGACTTCGCAGACGTGCAGGCACACAGCATTGCGTGCAGTGACGTTGGAGGCGATTTCTATGACGTGCTCCTCAAGAAAGACACTCTCTGTGTAGCGCTAGTGGACGTTTCGGGCAAAGGCACGTCGGCAGCTATCCTTGCGTCGATACTGCAGGGCATGCTGTACGTCCAATTGGAAGGCGACAGGCCGCTGGATGAGATTGCGGGATCGGTGATTGACTATCTCTGCAGAAAAGCCGTTGGGAAGTATGCAACGATGCTGCTGGCTCGTCTGCACAAAGATGGCCGCCTCGATTACATCAATTGTGGACACGTACGGCCGCGAGTTTCTGTGGGGCAAGACGTGTTTACGCTGGACGACGCAAGTCAGCCGGTCGGCTTGTTTGCAGGTACACAATTTGAGTCCGCCACCGTGCAGCTTTGCCCGGGATCACGTGTATTGCTTGTAAGCGACGGATTCACCGAAGCTGAAGATCCGTGTGGAAACTTCTTCGGCGATGAAGGGCTTGATTTAGCAGCACGCTGTTCGGAACTGCCGGCAATGCTTGACCTGCTTGGCGACTTTTGCAAGGGCAGCCCTGCAAGCGACGATTGCACATTGGTGCAGCTCAAGTTTCTGCCCTGACCACTCAAATTTGCTCCACAACTCCAACCCCATAATTGAGCGACCTGCAAAGTCACAAGAAGTGCGTTTGTCGGTCCGAATCCAAGCAGGTGAAACTGCACAAGGACAACTTCTCCGATCCGATGGCCCATTCCGAAACACGCCAAAACTCTTCGACACTCTGCAGAGCTTCGACCGTGAAATCATATTTCTAGAAGTGGAGTGGTCGCATATATACAACCTTGCACCGCCCAGGAACCTGAAGAGGATTTGCTTTCATGCCCAATCAGCCCAACCGACGTACTTTTCTTAAGCTCTCTGCGGCAGCCTCCTCCGTGATTACTGCTAGGCTCGCCAACGCAATTCCGACAAATGGCTCAATCGCGCTTGTTACAGATGAGAGCGCTCTTATCGCTGAAGAACCTGTACATTGGGCTCTTGCTGAGCTTCGCCGCGCCTTTACGGACAAGGGTTTCGTGCCATCGGCAGCGTCGGACAAATTGGCTATCGTTGTCGCTCCGCAATCCAGCTCACTCGCGACTGGCTTCGGAACGTTGCCGCCAATCACGCGGGCGGAGACCACGGCCCTCATTCCGGGGAGGTATCACAATTCTCCAGCAATTCTCGTGACAGGCATCGATGCTCGTGGCCTCGTATACGGCCTCCTTGAACTTGCCGACCGCGTAAAGCTCAGCGATGATCCTCTGGGCGCGCTCCATTTCACCGCACCTATTGTGGAAACAACGCCCAATAAAGTCCGTAGTGTCGCACGCGCGTTCCTGTCGGAGATTGAAGATAAATCCTGGTTCTATGATCGGGCCTTTTGGACACACTATCTCGATACGCTTGCTTACGCTCGTTTCAATCGGTTCAATTTCGCACTCGGCTTCGGTTATGACTTTCCTCGTGGCGTCACAGGCGATTACTTCCACTTTCCATATCCCTACTTAATCGAACTGCCTGCATACAGTCACGTCGCCATCGAGCCACCTCTCGCACCTGGTGAGCGCCAGCGCAATCTTGAGACGCTTCAATTTATCGCCGCGGAAACGGTTCGTCGTGGCTTGGAATTCCAGCTCGGCATCTGGACCCATGCATATCAGTGGACCGACAGCCCGAAGGCCGATCACCGCATTACCGGCCTGACATCCGACACGCACGCAGCCTATTGCCGTGACGCGCTATCTGCGCTGCTCAAAGCCTGCCCGCAGATCAGTGGTCTGACCCTGCGTATTCACGGCGAAAGTGGCATACCCGAGGGCAGCTATTCGTTCTGGCAGACACTCTTCGAAGCGGTTTCCGGAGCTGGGCGCACTATCGAAATCGATATGCATGCCAAGGGTCTCAATCAGACGATGATTGATATAGCCCACAAGACCGGTATGCCCGTCAAAGCCGGCGCCAAATTCTGGGCGGAACACCTGGGCCTTGGCTACCATCAGGCAGACATTCGGGCAACGGAATACCCACGTGAGGGTGTTACGGGCACCTTCGCCGTGTCCAGCGGCGCACGCAACTTTACTCGCTATGGCTATGGTGACTTCTACGGCCAGCGTGAAGACATCACGCTGCTTTATCGCGTTTGGCCCGGCACGCAACGCCATCTTCTCTGGGCTGATCCGGCGCTTGCAGCCGGATACGGCCGTGCAGCTCACTTTTGCGGAGCAGCCGGTATGGAGCTCTGTGAGCCGCTGACCTTCAAAGGCCGCGAAGGCTCGGGCCATCCTGGCGGCCGGAATGCCTATACGGATGGGGTGCTCGCCGCGTTCAACCCGGACACGGACAAGTTTGCTATCACCTACCGCATGTGGGGCCGCGCGTTATATACGCCTGAAGGCTCCTCAGATGCATATCAGCGCTGGTTCCGTCATCAATTTGGACTAGCAGGTCCTGAGTTGATGTCCGCTCTTTCGTACTCCAGCCGCATCTTGCCGCTCATTACTACCGCGTGGCTACCTTCTGCGTCGAACCACAGCTTTTGGCCTGAGATCTACTATCCCATCTCGTTACTTCCCCCCACGGGAAAGCCACTTTATACAGATTCACCAGCTCCCCACAACGTCAGTGCAATTAGCCCGCTTGATCCGCAGCTCTTCTCCACGATCGACCAGCACGCGGCCGATCTGCTCGACGGCACTCAGAACGCCCGCTACAGCCCCAGTGAAGTCATCGCGTGGCTCGAAG
>Ga0134126_10008752_pt1 | contig 12730 bp, 9 predicted proteins | sample KB31752_FD_96881 | JGI IMG/M metagenome (GOLD analysis project Ga0134126, IMG submission 96881) | Terrestrial soil microbial communities with excess Nitrogen fertilizer from Kellogg Biological Station, Michigan, USA - KB3-175-2 | ecosystem: Environmental > Terrestrial > Soil > Unclassified ...
GGATGGCCTTGAGAACATCGCCAGGCTTGGAGATGTGAGACAGGTCGATCTTCGGCTTAACGCCATCGGCTTCGGGACGCGCGGAGCGGCCCGATCTCGCGGTCTGGCCGTTGCCTGAGCCCTGCAAAACTTCGCGGACTTTGTCCGCTTCATGGTCTTCAAGTGAACTGGAATGCGTTTTCTTCTCGGTGACCCCTACTTCCGTCAACACGTCGAGAATCGCTTTGCTTTTGACTTCCAGCTCTCTTGCCAGATCGTTAATTCGAATCTTACTCATCCGCCTCTTTGTCCCTCCGGACTGTCCCGCTAAGCCTTCATATCAACCTCACGGTGTGTAGAGACGTAGCTCGCTACGTCTTTGCTGAGACGTTGCCAGCAACGTCTCTAGCCATCAATTTATTCTTTCTGTTCTGCAGGCTCGGACGATTGTTCGCTCTCGACGGCCTGCTCGGGTTCCGGCTCGGTTCCGTTAGCGTGCTCGTCGATCGCGGCTTCAGCGCCGAGTTCCTCCGATCCGGCTTCGCCCTGTGATTCACCTTCCGGCTCGGCTACAGCTTCTTCCGTTGCCCCCGTCGCAACAGCGTCGCCTTCATTCTCCGGCAGAGCCATTGCCTCGCCGCCTTCGAGTGCGGCAAAGTAATTATTGACCGCAACGCTGATTTTTTCCACCGTTTTGGGGCCGATGCCTTCAATCGCTTCAAGTTGTTCTGGCGTCATGTCAGCCAGCGCCTCAACACTCGAAATGCCGGCTTCCTTCAGTTTTTCAACCAGCCCTTCGCCCAATCCTTCGACACTTTCAAGCGGTGTGGCGGTCGAGCTGGTGAGCTCAGCCATCTGCGCCTCTACTTCCTGGCGCTTTTCTTCTTCGCTCTTGATGTCGATCTTCCAACCCAGCAGCTTCGCCGCCAGGCGGACGTTCTGGCCTTTCTTGCCAATAGCAAGCGACAGCTGGCTGTCATCCACTACGACTTCAAGATGCTTGTCCGCCGAATCAACCACAGTGACTCGGCTGACTTTGGCCGGCTGCAACGCCTTCTCGGCGAAGGTCACCGAATCCTCGTGATACTCGATGATGTCGATTTTTTCACCGCGCAATTCGCGAATGATCGATTGCACGCGCATGCCCTTCATGCCAACGCAAGCTCCGACGGCGTCCACTTCTTTGTCTTTGGACATCACGGCGATTTTGGTTCGCTCGCCGGCTTCACGCGCAATGGCGCGGATCACCACCGTGCCGTCGTAAATTTCCGGAACTTCGGTCTGGAACAGATGCTGCACTAGCTCCGGGGCAGCGCGTGAAACCACAACGCCCGGGCCCTTGGAAGCTTTTTCTACGCGGGCGATCACCACCCGCACACGCTCACCCATTGCGAACGACTCCAGCCGGGACTGTTCTTTGCGCGGCATGCGCGACTCAGCTTTGCCGAGATCGAAGATCACATCCGGGCCTTCAATTCGCTTCACCGTTGCGTTTACGATCTCGCCCACGCGGTTGATGTACTCGTTGTAAACTGTGTCGCGCTCGGCTTCACGCACTTTCTGGAAAATAACCTGCTTCGCGAGCTGCGCGGCAATTCGTCCCAGAATGCCTTCAGTCTCTTTCGGAATCTGCAACTCGCCACCGACTTCAGCATTAGCATCAGACTTGCGCGCGTCATCGATCGTAACCTGCAGATTCGGGTCCTCGATCTGCTCCGGAGATTCGACGATCGTCTTCACCGCATATGCGCGAATCTTCCCTGTGTCCTTATCGAGGTGCGCGCGCAGATTTTCCTGAGATTTATAGTACTTGCGGGTGGCCACAACAATGGCGTCTTCCACCGCGGTCACTACAATTTGCGGATCAATCCCTTTGTCTCTGCTCAATGCGTCGATAGTGTTGTAAAGCTCGCTAGCCATAATCAAACCCAACTTTTAGCTGTTAGCTCTTAGCAATTAGCTGTAACCGGTCCAGTCCCGCTAAAAGCTAAGGGCTAAAAGCTAACAACCACTTTAAATCTCTGGCACCAGATTGGCCTTCTCCACATTGGTCAGTTCAATCTCCAGCTTCTGTGGCGCGGGTGCCTCGCCCGCGTTCCTGCGAAGTTTTTTCCGCGCCTCGGCTAGATCCAATGTCAGACGCCCGGCCCCAAAATGCTCGAGCCGTCCTTCAAAATGGCGGTTGCCGTTTACCGGGTCCCTGGTCGTAAGTTTCACCCGGCTTCCCTGGAACCGTTCGAAATCAGCGGCCCGCGACAGCTTGCGGTCCAAACCCGGGGAAGAAACTTCCAGCACGTAAGGACCGCCTGGCATTGCGTCCTCGACGTCAAATATCGTGCTCGCTTCGCGGCTCAAGGCCGCGCAGTCTTCGTGCGTCACACCCGACGGCTTGTCAATGAAAATTCGCAGCATGCGTGACTTGCCGCCGCCGCGCAGTTCGACTTCCACCACTTCCACGCCCAGCGAGCCCGCCACGCGCTCCACAATCGCACGCACGTGATCCAGGTCAACTGCCATAAAAACAGCGGCTTAGATGCCTCCCAAGCCGCAAAAAGCCACCCGCAAGTAAAAAGTGGGCTTGCGCCCACTGGTGTGTTTCGCCAATCCTGGTACTACACAGCAGTTCCAGTACCTAATATACGCCCGTGATGCTCAAAAGACAAACCGCTGGAGAGGATTTAGAAGCAGCTAATTCCTTTAGCTTTTCATCCCGAACGCCCGCTGAAGTCGGACGCGAGAGGGAACTCTCAGCTGCCAAACTGGTGTATCAAAGCAGCTCCGGTCTCTTCTTGAAGTTGGCGATAGTCGCAATGGATCGTCGAGCGCAGTGCTGATTCAACCGATTCACCCTGACCAAGCCGATCCAGAATTCGTAATATGTCACTCATCCCGTAGCGGTCACGAATGTAGGACACCGTCGCCAGAGACTCAGCATAAGCAACGGCCGCTTGCGCGCCGGAAAGATTTGAGAATCCGCTCTCCATTGAGTTCAGCGGAATCGCACGATCGCTTTTGAACATTTGCGCCAATGTCGCCCCGCCATTGAGGGCTCGCGGTTCGAGCATCTGGGCAATGCCTTCATTCAGCCATTGCGGACACCTGCCCATGGTGATTTGATCCACAAAAGAATGAGTGAGTTCGTGTCTCAGTATGCGGGCAAGCAGAGGAGTCACGGTTGTCATCCCGCGCAGAGGGATGCGGATCTTGCCGTCGTTTAAGGCGCCCATCCAGTTTCGCGCATGAGTTACGTCGAAGAAAGCCTGGTTCGTGTACAAAACAACGGGAACACTGGAGCGGGGCTCATTTCCAAACTCGCGCGCCAGGTCCCGGTATGCTGACTCCAGAGTTTCCAGAATTTGCGCTCGCAGTTCGTCGGAGCTCTGCGCTCCTTCATAGTGCAGCACAAAATGTCCGGTTTCACGCTCCGCGTAATCGCTCTCAACTCGACTTTCCCTTAGCGCCCGCGCCAGAATTTGCTGAATGGAAGGATCAGGCCGCAACGTCAGCGACTTCTTCCAGCTTTGAATTGCCTCTTTCGGATGGTCGGCGGAGTATTGCGCATAGCCGAGCACCGCGTAAGCATCAGCAGAATCCGGCGCCCTCTCGACCGCGCGTTCAGCATAGACAATAGCTTGGCGCGGATTTGCGGTCTTGACCAGCAATGCCGCATAAAAATTAAGGATTGCAGGGTTGTCGGGATCGTTTCGCAAAGCCGTTTCTAAATCCCTGCGCGAGGTTGCGTAATCTCCCGACTGAAATTCCTGTTTGCCCGCGATGTAAAAGGCAATGGCAATTTCGTCGCGGTTTGCATGTGAATCAATTTGCAGCAGGGCGTTGCGGTCCACTTTCCCGCCATGCAATATCTGATCGAGAAAATGCTCTTCGCCGGTTGCGGGAGTTTCAGGTGTGTAAGTCGGAAGAGGTTGTACCGCGGTCGACGCGCTGGCCAACGGCGCTGTCGCTTTTTCTACGCTTTGGACGACCGAATTCGGAATGGTATAAGAGTCATCGCCCTTCTGATATTCAATACCGCTTGCAGTTTGTTTCGTCTGATCGGCATAGATCGACTCTCCATTTTTCAAATGGATGATATCCGCCCCGGCGGGCCCGACAAGCCCGCCAACCAACAGAATGAGGCCATAGTATGGCGTGACAAATATGCGCACTTAGGCGCATTCTATGGGTGCGGGAGCCTGATTCGAAGGTGACCAAGGTCACGCAGAAGGATTGGCCTCCGGGTCCCATCAAGACCATGTGTAGGGTTCTCAAAGTATTTTCGACCGCGATCTTCCTCTCCGTCATTGCTGTCCTCGGCCGCGCGCAAGTACCCGCTACGCCAACCTCCGCAGATGCTGACCCCAAGAATCCAGGGCAGGCCTTCTATCTAAAGCTTCGATCGGTGGGGCTGGATAAATCGAAGGTTTATAAGATTCGAGAAGCTTCGCTGGATCGAGCGCAACTTCATATCTCCCTCGATGACGGGACCATCGCTTTTACTGAAGCCGTCGATGGGCACATCACCGGAGCGTTTTACCAGGGCTACGGCGAGGTGTTGCTGATGCCGCCTAATCAGGCGGAGCGCGCGTCGATGTCTCTTTTTACAGGAAGTGCGATTCTGGAGGAGACATTTTCGGACGCTTATTTTCGCTTTAACGACGACGTGTTAGCCGAGTTGCAGCCCTACTTGCGCCCGGCCGATGATCCGGGTGGGTTCGTCGCGTTATGGGGCGGCACGGCGATCAATCTTGCAGAGGAAGATGCGCTTCGGCTGCTCTTAAGTTATAGCGAGTGCTTGCCTGGGGCCAAAGCCCCACCCATAAAACCTACAGACCGGATGCTGCACGCCTATGTGCAGGGCAACAGACTCGGCGCTTTTGATGTGCGTTATGACTCGTTGCTGGAGGAGCAGGTTGCGGCCGGGCAACACCGCCATGCAGATGGTGAAGATTATTACGATGTGTGGGCTTCATTCGCCGTGCCAACCCCCGCCGCTTCGGCCCCGGTTTCAGAGCGCAGCAAAGTTGACGAACCTTCCGCTTCTGATTTCGACATCACCAATTTCAAGATCGATGCTCATATCAAACCGGTGAAGGAATTTGAGGCGAAAGCCACTCTCAGCGTGGTCGCGCGTCAGAGGACCAGGCGTGTCATGTTTTTCGAGCTATCACGTTTCCTGCGCGTCAGCGAAGTGACAGCAGACGGCAGCCCGGTGGAATTTATTCACAATCAGGCAGTCGAAGGTTCGCATCTGGCGAAGCAAGGCAATGATGCTATCGCGGTAATTTTGCCTGACTCGCTTGAAAAGGGGCAGAAGCTCGAGTTGACATTCAAATATTCTGGTTCAGTACTTTCGGAAGCCGCCAACGGATTGCTCTATGTGGGAGAGCACGGAACCTGGTATCCCAATCGCGGTTTTGCCATGGCCTCATTCGACTTGGAATTTCATTACCCCGCGGCTTGGACGCTGGTGGCCACTGGACATCGAACACAAATTAACAGCGCCGGGGGTGAGCAGACTTCAAAGTGGGTGACAGACCGACCAGTGCCGGTCGCAGGCTTTAATCTGGGCAAGTATTCAGAGAACGTGAACCGCACCGGGGCCGTGACTGTATCGACCTACGCCACGGTTAACGTGGAACGCGGGTTCCCGGGAACCACTAACCTTGCCGATTCAGTCATTCCATCCGTGCCTAGTCCTGGGAGTGCGGTGCCAAGTGGTCGGCTGCGTTCGTTTCCCATAATTTCTGTTCCGGAAGCCCCGTCCCCAGCCGTGAATACACAGGCAGTTGGGGCCGCATCGGCGAAAGCGATCGAATTTTATGAGCGCTACTTCGGCCCGTATCCGTACGACGAACTGAATATTACGCAAATGCCGGGAGCCGTAAGCCAGGGCTGGCCCGGGCTGATTTTTCTTTCCACTTATTCTTTCCTCACGCCGCAGGAAAAAACTAAATTACAACCTGATCCGGTGCGGAGAATCCTTTCTGACCAGGTGATCGCGCATGAGACAGCGCACCAGTGGTGGGGCGACCTGGTGAATTGGAGTGGTTATCGCGATCAGTGGATGATGGAGGCGCTGGCCAACTACAGTTCCATGATGCTGCTGGAGTCACAAGATCCAGCGAAGTTCCGCCGTGTAATGGCGAGTTACCGCGATGATTTGCTGGCCAAAGGACCGAAAGGAATTCCACTGATGGACGCTGGGCCGGTAACCCTGGGATTCCGCCTTTCTTCATCACAATTTCCCGGAGCCTATCAGCCGATCTGCTACGGGCGTGGCACGTGGATGTTACACATGTTGCGCACCATGATGCGAGATGCGCAAAGCAAAAGCTCATTGGGCAGTGTCAGCTCACGAAAGATGGCCGATGAACCGTTCTTGCGCGCTCTGCGCAAGCTCAGGAAAGACTATGAGGACAAAGCATTAAGCACCGCCGAGCTAATGCACATCTTTGAATCCGAACTGCCGCCATCGCTTTGGTATGAAGGTCATAAGTCGCTTGACTGGTTCTACGAAGGGTGGATCAATGGGAATGCAATTCCGGCGTTTGATCTTCGCGATGTGAAATTCAGCGAAAAAGAAAAAAGCAAAACCACTCTGGTTACCGGCACTTTGGTCCAACAACTGGCGCCGGACACGCTGGTCACTGCTGTCCCCATTTACGCCTCGATTGGCGGCAAGAATATTTTCCTGAAACGAATTTTCGCAGAAGGTGAAGAAACTCAATTCCGGATATCCGCGCCCGCCGGAACCCGCAGGCTGGTCATCGATCCCGAGCAGACGCTGCTGTCACGGGCAAAGTGATTTGCTGTTGTAGATCTCGCATTATTCGGATAATCAAGGACGGCAATATACGACATGCAGATTGAGGGGCGGGCATCTCGCCGCCCCCATTACGCCGGTAGCAGCATGCCCTTTTCCAGGTGCCGGGTCACATGCGCGTAAGAGGCCGCATGTGGATCGTGAGTCACCATAACCACGGTCTTATGAAAGTCTTCGTTCAGCCGCTTCAGGATTTCCAGGACTTCGCTAGCAGATTGGCTGTCCAAGTCGCCCGTCGGCTCGTCCGCCAGCAACAAAGTTGGATCGCTGACTATGGCGCGTGCGATGGCCACGCGTTGTTCCTGTCCGCCAGAGAGCTGTTTCGGCAAATGATGCACGCGCTCTTCAAGACCGACTAGCTTCAACGCCGTCATCACATGGTCTTTTCTTTGCTGCGAGTTCAGCTTAGTCAGCAGCAGCGGCAATTCGACGTTCTCAAATGCTGTCAGCACCGGGATGAGATTGAACGTTTGAAACACATACCCTATGTGCTCGTTCCGCCACTTCGCCGATTGCCCGTCGCTAAAGCTGAAGATATTCTGGCCAAGCACCAGAAGCTCGCCCGCCGTCGGCCGGTCAATAGCCGCAATCATATTCAGCAGGGTGGTCTTCCCCGAGCCCGAGGGCCCCATAAGCGCAAGAAATTCTCCGCCCGCGATCTCGATGGAAACATTGTCGAGCGCCGTGACCTGAAACGCGTCACGTTTAAAAATCTTGCTGACGTTTGTCGCCTGCACAACTTTCGTTCCTGTAGCAACTTGATTCATCGTAGCAGTGCTCATGATTGTCCCTTGATCTTGATTTTGTCCCCATTTTTCAAACTCTCAGGCGCATTGGTAATCACCGGCTCGCCGCCGTTCAACCCGCTCACCAGCGCGCCGCCGCTGCGCTGCGAAAGAATTTTCACGTCGCGGCGCAGGGCCTTGCCGTCGAAGGCGAGAAGTACATACTTCTGGCCGTCGGCATCGCGCAGTCCGGCGGAGGGCACGAAAGCTCCCGCCGGCTGCGAGTTTGCATTCCTGCTTTTGTCTTCATCCGCAATAAAGCGGACCGTGGTATTCATCTCCGGGCGCAAATGCGAATCCGGATTCAGAATCTGCACCTTTACCTCGATGGTTGCCTTCTGGCGGTTGGCCTCGGGCGAAACTTCTGCAATCACACCGTCCCAATGCAGACCAGGAAACGCATCTACGGTGACGACAGCTTTCTGATGTGGGGTGAGCTTGGCGAAATCGTCCTGGGCAATATCCAGATCTGCCTGGATATCGTGCAAGTCTGCCAGAGAAACGACGGAGCCTTGTGGCCCGCCTTCCGCGGAACTGGCAAATTGCGCCGTAATCAGCTCGCCTTTTTCCGCGGTGCGCTCAAGAATTGTCCCGTTTACCGGAGCTCGAATTGCGGTGGCATCCAGCAGAGACTTTGAATATGCTTCCTGGCCCTCAGCCTGCTCGAGTGCGCCTTTGGCGCGCGCAATTTCTTCTGCCCGAGGCCCAAGTTTGGAAAGCTGAAGAGTTTTGTCCAGTGAGTCGACCCGCTGCTGGTCGGAATCGAACTTAGCCTGGGCGTCGTCAAGCGACTGCCTGGCTACCACGCCCTGCGAAAACAGGTCGCGTGTGCGGTCGAGAGTAAGTTTATCGTTGGCTAGTGTTGCGCGGGCCTCGTCCAAATTGTGTTGTGCCTGCGCGATTTCTTCTGGGCGCGATCCGTGCTCCAGTTCGGCAAGATACGCGCGGGCACTTTCAGCCGCGCCGTGTGCCTGCTGGTATTGCGCACGGAATTCGTCGTCCTCGAGCTTCACCAGGATCTGGCCTTCTTTGACGGTGTCGCCCTTTTCAACTCCAATCCACTTCACCCGGCCAGTGACTTTGGAATTCACGTTGATCTTGTGGTGAGCAACGATATAGCCCGTCGCGCTCAGGATAGTGCCGCCCACGGTGCTGCTCTCGACGGACGCATGTACCACTTCAACTTCCGGCGCCTCACTACCGAACAGGCGATACGACAAAGCTGCGAGTCCGAGGACTAGCACCACAGCAATGCCAATAACGATGTAGCGGCGGGCCCATGGGGCGCCCTCGCCATTGTTTTGATTCACCGAGCGGTCGATGCGCAGGCTCTTTAAGTCGTCATGTTTGGTGTCAATTGCCATCTTCAGTAACTATCCTCGAAGAGCATTGAGAATGTTTTGTCGCGCTGCATGCCAGGCTGGTGCAATACCGCCAATTAGCCCCATTACAACCGCAAAACCAACCGCGGCCCCAATCACCACCGGAGTCATCTGTAAACTGAATACAACCTCGCTGAACGTGGTCTGGTTTTGGGTTCCGGTGGTCATTCCGTTAAAGGGCAACATCAGCAGAATGCCTATTGCCGCTCCAAGCAAAGACAACAGGACAGCTTCCAATACGAAAGATGTCAAAATGCTCGGGCGTGAAAATCCAATCACCCGCAAAGTTGCAATCTCGCGCGAACGGTAGGCCACAGCCGCATACATGGTGTTCATTGCCGCAAAGCTCGATCCAATGGCCATAATCACAGCCACCACTATTCCGATAAAGCGGATGACCGCTCCGGAACTGGTTTGCTTCGCGTAATACTCGGTCTCCAAAGCGCCGTCAAGCTTCAGCCTCTGGTCGTCGCTGACCCGGTTCTTTAATGCTTGCGCTGAGAGAGGATCGGTGGCCCGCAAGTAGGCAGAACTGTACACACCCTGCCGATCGAAGTCGGAGTTCATCTGGTTGACGTCGCCCCAGATTTCGGACCCGTAGGCGGTGCCGCCGGCATCGAACACGCCCACTACTTTCCACACACCTTTTCCGAACTCCATAGTGTCACCGACGTTAGAGTTGCGGAACCGCTTGTGAATGCTGTCGCTGACCACTACCTCGCGCTGCCCGGGCGTGAACCAGCGGCCCTGAGCAAGCTTCACTCCGCTGCGAAGCTCTAAGCCATCCTGCATCATCCCGCGCACGGAAACATTGACTTCGCCAGATCCGTCGGCGCGGGGTAGGACGATTACCACTACGGTTTCCCCGGAAACCAGCGGCTCGCCGTGACTGTCCTTGGCTACACCGGGTAAAGTCTTGAGAACCGGGAAATCTTCCGCCGGAAACGGACCGGTTAGCTCGCTGGTTGAGCCTTTGCGAAGCACCATTACGTTCAGCGGATTGCCACTGGTTTTGAACGCTCGGTTCAACCCAGCCAGCAGCGCCATGATAAAGAGTGCAGTGGTAACGGTGAGAGCGATGCCCAGCGCGGTCATGATGGTCAGGCTCTTGCGCAATTTCAAATTGCGTACGTTGTAACTAATAGGAATTGCCATAAGTTTTCGCTAGCCGATGTGGCGCAAGCCCTCCACAATACCTAGCCGCGAAGCGTGATAAGCGGGCACCAGCGCACTGAAAAAACCCATAAAAGCCGCCGCCCCCCAGGCCACCAGCATGGTCGCAGGCTCCACTTTCAACGCGCCCGCCATGCCTCCAGCCTTGGCCGCTCCAAAGCTCAGAAGCAGCGCAACCAGCGAACCCGCAACTCCGCCAATCAGCGCCAGCACCACCGCCTCTCCAACAAAAAGACTGAGGACCGTCTGCCGCGTGAACCCCAAGGTCTTCAGCACTGCCACTTCGCGGGTTCGTTCGCGAATGGACATCGCCATGGTGTTTGCCGAAACCAGAAGAATCGCGAACACCACCGCGCCGCAAATACTCAAGATGAAAGCTTTCACATTGCCCAGCATGGCGAGAAATCCGAGTTGGAAAGCCTTTTCGGTTTCAGTCTTGGTGGGTTGCGGCGAACTATGAAAGGTCTCGTCAACCGCGGCCTGAATCTTGGGAACGTCCTGCGGAGACTTCGCCAAAATCGTATAGAAGCCATTAACGCCCTTCAAATATGGGACGGATTCCTCCACGTATTTCTGGTTGTAGTAGAGCGAACTGGTATCCTCCGGCGCGGTATAAAAGCCACGAATGTTCAACTCCAGATTTACAGGAAAAATGGTTCCCACGATGATGATTTTCTGTCCTAGCTTCCAGCCGAATTTCTGTGCGACGTGGGTGTCCACCACACAACCAGCGCGGTCGTGTTGCCATGCGGCGATCTGGTCCTCCGGAATTTTCCAGTCTTTATAAACCTGAAAAAACTCGTCGGGATCGGTGCCGAACTGGGCGAAGAAATTGTTCGACTTGTCATCCTTGTATTTGCCGCCAAACCAATTGCCGGGCACGACGTTAGCGACTCCAGAGATGGCACGAATTTTCTCGCGATAGTAGCTGGGCATCTCAAAGGCCAGTGAGACTTTGTGTCTGGTTACCAGACGCAGCGCCGATACCTCTGTGCCCTTCTGAAGATAAAAATTTCTCCAGATCGCCATCATGAGGGTAAGCAAGAGCAGAGAAAAGCCGATGCTCAGGACGGTCAAAATGCTGCGGCGCAGGTTGCGGAACGCATTCTTGCGGACAAAGGTGGTCAATGTCATATTCAATTCCTGGGGTGACGACTTGACGGTCGAACCTTTTTGGGGAGCATCTAGGATAGCCGATCAATTGCCGCCCTAACAACCATTTCCAGAATGATTTATCGCGCTTTAACCTGCCAGTGCAGATCGTCAGCGTCGGTATCTGACATTTGTCATCTGCCATAAGCATGGCTTGCTGCTTGCTTAATCGGCTCCGCAATCAGCATGCTTCTAATACGTGGTGACCGCAAAATGGTTCCATTTGAGTTCTTCTCTTTCATCGACGAGCAAAACTATTCTGTGACTGGCTAATTGCCTCTTGACTCCGGCGACATTCGGCAGCACAATACGCGCTGAATCGCCTGTCCGAAGAGCAGCATTCGCACGACGGAAGTGCAGCACCCCCTCAGGCGAAACGACCCGGCTCCCGGGAAACAAATACACCCTGTTCGAAAATTGAGACACAGAACTTCCGGAAAAAGCCGGAATGAGTACGTCTCGTTCGAAGTAGCTGCATAGAAAACTCTACAGACTAACAAGGAGGATTGGTATGAAACACGCTCGAATCGTGTTTGTGATCGTTTCTGTCGCTGTACTCTTCATGGCGATGGCGCCTCAACTGACCGCTCAACGGTGCTCACGAGGCACGGTGGCCGGGGACTGGGCGGCAACCCTGACCGGGACGATTATTCTTCCAACTGGTGGGGTTCCAGCTGCGGCCGTCCTCAGAATCAGTGCAGACCTTGCCGGAAATTTTTCTGGAACGGAAGCTAGGAATGTTGGAGGCGAATTCGTCCGCGAAACACTTACAGGAAACTGGACCGTAAACCCGGACTGCACAGGTAGGGTCACTGCAAGTATTTTTCAGTCGGGAGTTTTGGCTCGCACAGTCGTGCTGGCTGTTGTGTTTGACAGTCTTTCCACCGACCTGCGCATGGTACAGAAATCGTTGACTCTGCCCGATGGAACATCTATTCCCGTGGTTATAACCCTCGAAGGCAAGAAGCTGTCAGGAGACTAAGCTCGTTCTAGACGCAGCCGCCGTGGTGCATCCCTGAATTGGCGACGCACCACGGTACTTTGACTGTCCTCCTCAGGATTCGTAGGTACTTCCGTAATTCCCGCTTAGACCCGATTAGAACTTATTATTTCAGTTACTCACTCTAGCTGTAAGTCTTCGACTGGAGTGTGAGGCGAAAAATGCCTACCAAAATCGGACGTTTCGAAATCCAAGGTCAGCTATCGCGCTCCGCGTTTGCGACTGTGTACAAAGCGCTGGACACTGAGACCAAGCAGATTATCGCGCTGAAGGTGGTCGCGCTGAATAATCTGGCCGACCGCGACGATCTGGTCAAAACCGTCTGCGAAGAAGCCGACCGTTCGAAGCCGTTGAACAGCCACAACATTGCTGTGCTCTTCGGCGTGGGCGATGGAGAAGGGCAACTGCTGGCGGCCGCCGAATACGTACAGGGAAA
>Ga0134126_10008753_pt1 | contig 12730 bp, 12 predicted proteins | sample KB31752_FD_96881 | JGI IMG/M metagenome (GOLD analysis project Ga0134126, IMG submission 96881) | Terrestrial soil microbial communities with excess Nitrogen fertilizer from Kellogg Biological Station, Michigan, USA - KB3-175-2 | ecosystem: Environmental > Terrestrial > Soil > Unclassified ...
ATCTGAACGCTTCGTCGGCCTCGGGCGCACCCCATACCAGGTTCAGCGGCTGGAGGCGGTCATCTCCGTGGCGCCCGTCCGGCAGCGGCCGCGCGAACTTCGTCGATATCTCCCTGAAACTCAATGGGAGGCCCGGAAGAATAGCGCAGAGATTCGGGCCCGAGATCGTGCAGTTTCCGCGCGCGGTCCAGGCATTCCTCAACTACCTGGCGCAGATCGATCGGCGAAAAGTTCAATACGCGATTGCGCGGGCCAATACGTCCTGTACGCAAGACCTGCTCAATCGTAGATAGCAGCCGCTCGCTATCCTCGAGCATCACCTGGTAGAACTCATTGCGCTTCTTCTCATCAACCGTCCGGCTCATGAGCGTTTCCAGGTAGAGCCGTATCGACGCAACCGGAGTTTTTAGCTCGTGCGTCACGGCATTGATGAAGGCATCGTGCTGCTCATTTCGGCGTATTTCGCGCACCAGGAAAATAGTGTTCAGCACCACGCCGCTGATAATCATTGCCAGCAGCAGAATTCCAAAGAAGAGCAAGATGCCGGTCCGCCAGTTCAGGAGGACCCAGCCGATATAGAGAAGAAGGATGACCGAAATCAGGCAGGCGCCAAGCGCAATGAAAAACGCGATGGACTTGCGCCGGCCTGCTACAACCATGCATCCAGCTTAAGCCGCGCCTTGGCTGGAATGCGGAAGCGGCGCGGTTTAGGCGACCTTACGCTCGGCCAGAGAGCTTCCGAGCTTGGCGACGTGAACGGATTTCGCGATTCCGAGGACTCTGAGGCCTTTGAGCAGAATCCAGGAGGGGTCGAATTCGTACCACGCCAACCCGTGGCGTGCCGATGTGGGGTGGGCGTGATGATTGTTGTGCCAGCCCTCGCCGAAGGTGAGGAGCGCTACCCACCAGTTATTGCGGGAATCGTCGCGCGTGGCAAAACGCCGGCGGCCCCACATGTGGGTAGCCGATTTCACCAGCCAGGTGGCATGCAGACCGACAACGACGCGCAGACAGATTCCCCACAAGAACATGGGGAGGCCTCCCAAGGCGAAGAGCAGAGCGCCCAGCGCCACCAGTGGAATCCAATGGTAGTTGTTCAGCCAGACATAAAAACGATGCCTTGCCAAGTCGGGCGCATACTTCGACATCGCACGGGTGTTGTTATGATTCGTCTCTCCAAAAATGAGCCAGCCCACGTGTGCCCACCAGGCGCCGTCGCGGGGACTATGCGGATCGCCCTCCTGATCCGATTTCTGATGATGGATTCGATGCGTCGCTACCCACGAAATCGGTCCGCCTTCCAGCGTCAGCGCACCGCAAATCGCGAAGAAATACTCGAGGACCAGAGGCACCTTGTACGACCGGTGCGTCTGCAGCCGGTGATAACCCAGACTGATGCCGAGGCCAGTGGCCATCCAATAGAGAAAAATCGCAGCCGCGAAGGCGTGCCAGTTAAACATGAACAAGGCAGCCAAGGCTCCCAGGTGGAACAGCGCCATCACGATCGTTGTCGCCCAGTTCAATCGCTGGCCTCGGGAAATCCCGACAATATCGCCGCCCACTTGGTCTCTCGCAAAAGGCATATATTCCGACCGTAACAAGAAATCGTCCTTTGCTCTGTAAGACTTGTGTAATTTCGACCCGGCTCAGTTGCGGCGCAGTTCGATCAGAACGAGCGCGTTCGCCTGAAGCGTCAAATCCAGGTGATTCCCGTCGAGGTGTTGCCGGCTCGGCGGCGGAAGCGCGGTCGCGGCATTCATTTGCCGAGCCTGATCGTCGGTTGGATAGCGCGGGCTGCCCATAGCTTTGTAGACCGCCAGCGTGTCTCCGTGATCGTCATCCACCCGGCTTAGTGTGACGGCAGCATTGGCAGGTACGTTGGCGAAGATCAATCGAACCGTCTTCGTGCTCCCGGTTTTGTCCGGATCGACCAGATTCCAGAGCGCGATCGCCAGCGTTCCGTCTGTTCGTTTGGTAACAATGACGTTCTTGTCTGGATTCGCGAGACGCAGATTTCCGAGCTGATGCAGAAGGCTGAAATCGTAGTAGCTCGGCTTGTTGATACCACCTTTGGCTCTTAAGCCGAAGTGTCCCTCGAACGGCAAGGGAATGGGGCCGCCTTCCTCGAAAACATCCGAGAAGGTCCAAAAGGACAGGGCGTCCACCATTCCGTCGCACTCTCGAACGGTGTTTGCCACCGCAGGGCCGACGTAAGAGGTGTCGCGCGCCTCATCCATTCCCGGAACGTTCCACTCCGTCCACAACAACGGTAGCTTCGGCGTAGAAGAGCTCTCAATCTGCTTGCGCACTTTCGCAACGGCCCGGCACACGCGGTCATCCATGGGGATGTCCTGGTTCGTGCCGAACAGGTTCTCGACGGTGTCGTCCGCATAGCCGTGGGTCGAGACGAAGTCGACCGGCACGTGGCTCTCGCTGGCGTGCTTCAGAAAAGCGTCTATCCACGAAGCGGCCGCGGTTGCGGGCCCGCCGACTCGCAGCCGTGGACTGACGCTCTTCAGATCGCGCGCCGTGTGATCGTAGAGCTCGAAATAGCTCTTCTGACGCGGAATGCCGCCCCAAAAGTCGATGTTGGGTTCGTTCCAGATCTCGAAATACCACTGGGCCACCTCGTCCGCCCCGAAGTGCTGCACCAGGTGGCGCGCGAAGGCTGTGATGAGGCCATCCCATTTCTCCCAGCTCTTCGGAGGCGAGACGTTGGGCTTGTACCAGAACGGGTGAAGCCAGTCCGGATTAAAGGCGAGCTTCTTCGGCATGAAGCCGATTTCCACCACCGGGCGCACGCCATTCCTCAGCAGCCCGCCATAGATCTCGTCTACATAGGCGAAGTTATAAACCGGATTGCCGTGCTCATCTTCGGTATAAACGCCCACGTCGTCATCGAGGATTCCGTGGAATCGTACGTAGCGAAGATCGGTTACCTGCCTGACTGCTCGCAGATCGTTCCGATAGCTTTCGCGCAGCGCCAGAATGGCGCGCCCGGAGCCGAACATCTGTTCCCAGAAATGCGGGAAGGGCGATGCCGGCGCGCTCGCGTCGATCTTTATCCGTTCCTGCGCGCGACACGGGCCGCCCGTCCACATCGCAAGAAGGATGGAAACGATTGCGATGCAGCGCGGGCCCATAGACTCTTTATTGCACGACTCTTTATTGCACCTTGGCCACGGTGCTATCATCTTCGTGTGCTGCGAGACGACTCGCAACATCCTTCGCCAGCCTCGGTTCGTGAAGCGGGTGGGGCTTACACCCGCAAGGAAGTCTGTCGGTTGCTTAAGATTGAGAACCGGCAGCTCAGAACCTGGGAGCGGCAACAACTCATCCCACAACTCGAGCAGTACAGCTTCGCCGATCTGCTTGCGCTGAAGCGGATCGCGCGGCTGCGCGCCGAGAATGCACATCCGCGGCGCATCCGGCTTGCGCTCGAAGCTCTTCGCGCCTATCTCGCGGAAGCGCCGTTGCTGGAACGGGATGTGCAGGTCTATAAAGACGGCCGCAGGGTTCGCATTCAGATCGGGAAGCAAAAGCTGGAGCCCGGCTCGGGTCAAATGCTGTTCGACTTTGCAGCAGACGAGTTGAACAAGATTCTGCGGCTGCCGCCCGCTCAAAAGCACTCCGCCGATATCGCCGACAGGCTCCGCAAGAAACTGGAAGCGGATCGCTGGTTCGAGCACGGGCTGGAACTGGAGCAGACGGGCGCGCCGTTTGAGGAGATCATCGAGGCTTATCAGAGATCGGCCGATCTGGACCCGCGTTCGGCAGGCGCGCTGGTGAACCTCGGGACGGTGTTATTCAACGGGCACGCCTGGTCGGACGCGGAGCAGCAATACAAGAAGGCGCTCGAAGTGGACCCGAACTACGCGCTGGCGCACTTCAACCTGGGCAACCTGTATGACGAACAAGGCGATCTTCCCGCCGCCCACCATCATTATGAGGAAGCGCTGCGGCTTCAGCCTCATTATGCGGACGCGCACTACAACATGGCGCTGCTCCATCAATCCATGCGCGACGTCATGGGGGCCGTCCGGCACTGGCGGGCATATCTCAAACTAGACGGCACCAGCACGTGGTCGCAGATCGCCAGGCGCGAGCTGAAGAAGCTGGAAGCGGTTACCGTTGTTCCGGGAAGCAGGCCCGCGGCGTCGAAGGTGCACCTGCTCAAGAGCGAGAAGGCGTAACACTCACGGCTTCGGTTTTGGCTGATCGGGTGGCGGAGTCTCAGCGCCGAAGGTGACGGTAGATTCCGCGCCGAAACGCTTGTAGTCCGAATAGCGAATTACGATCTTGATGCGCTGCGGCCAATCGCGGAAGTATAGCGTGTCATCGGCATAGGTCTCAAACGGAAAGAACCATTTACCATCCACCTCGTGACGGATGGTAGTGAAGTGCGGAGTCAGGTTCTGCTCTTTCAGCGTCTCGATCTGAGGGACAGCTTGTCCTTCGCTTTGCACCACCGAGAAATCCGACTCGCGAACCCAAAGCAAGCCGTCGAAGAAACGCTGGCCGGAAAGGATCTGGCGAGGACGGACGTGCTCGACGAAGCACGGATATCCCTGCATGGTTTGCTCACCCTTGTACTGGCCTTCATAGAGCGGCACCTGCGAAGTCGTGAGGAGGAGCGGCTCGATATTGCGGATATCGGCGAAGTCTTCGGGAGTCAGTTTAATGCGGGTCAGGGTATTGCGAGGCGCTCCGATCTGTTGCTCGTAGCGGCCGCGGCTTGGCGAGAAGGTGACATCGGTGACCTCGCGATACTCGCCGGTTACCAGGCCACGGTCGTTGAGCTCCTGAATGGTTACGGACTGGCGGTAGGTGTAGTTCTCCCTCGCAAGGGCGTTCTGGGTTTCGCGCTCGGCGATCTTGCGGAGCAGGCCGGGAGGCGGCTCGGCAGCGCGCGCAACGGACGGGGCCAAAGTGAATCCCGATGCTACGATGAGGGCGATGTCTCGGACAATCCGTCCGTTTTTCATAACTTTAGGGTGCACGTGGATCGCGCTGTTTGCAACCGCGCTGGTCTATTCACGGCAACACACCTACTCACAATGGGTGATGACAGCGGCGCTGCCAGCGTTTCTGGTGGAGGCGGTTTTTTATCTGGGGTCCATTTTCGAAGAGACCCGGATGTGGTTCAAGCGGATCCGCGTGCCGCGCCTGAAGGCCGCCCTCTTATGGATGAGCGCGCTGCTGCCTTACTGCATCTTCAGCGTGGCCGCCGGCACTTTCCAGCGAAACGCGTTCTACCTGCTGGCGGTGTTGTGCGGCGTGTTCGCCTTCTGGTACGTGCTGCTGCCGCGCCGCGTGGCTTATGACATCGGCTTTCTGGTGATTGCGGCAGCGCCAATCATTACGCGCGTTTTCCAGCGAATCTACCGATCTCCGGATGACACGCGGGTAGACATTCTGGGGCATTTGATGTGGATCCGCCTGGGCATTGCGGCGCTGCTGATCCTGCGGGAGTGGAACCCCGGAGCCTTCGGCCTCTGGCCCCGGGCGCGCGAGTGGCGGGCCGGGCTGCTTTGGTACTTCATATCTGTGATCCCGATTGTGGCGCTTGCAGTGGCGATCGGAGATGTGCGGTTCCAACTAATAGATGGGCCATGGTGGCGGGTCGCGGGCGTCGGCGTCGGAACCTTCTTCGGCATTCTCTGGGTAGTCGCGATCGGCGAGGAGCTGTTCTTCCGAGGCGTGATCGAACGCGCGCTGATCGATAGCTGGCGCTCCACGGTACTGGCGATTGCGGTTTCGGCCGTGCTATTCGGAAGCGTACACCTCGGGTTCCGCCAATTTCCAGACTGGCGCCGGGCCGCAACAACGACCCTGCTGGGCATCGCGCTCGGCATTGTCTACGCCCGTACGGCAAGCGTGCGCGCCTCGATGGTGACGCATGCGTTTGTGGTGGCTACCTGGAGAGTCTTCTTCAGGTAATCACGAGATCCATTCGACATTACCCGCCGCGAGATCTCCACCGAGCATGCTCGCGGCATATGCTTCTACGGCGTGCAGAATCTGCTCGGCGTGAACACGATCATTAGATACGGTGACAGCGGCGAGCACGGAATTCTGCCAGGAATCGAGATGATCGATTTCCGCGACCGAGATGTTGAAGCGCTCGCGAAGCCGGTCTTTCAGGCTCTTGATTACGTGGCGCTTCTCTTTCAGGGAATGAGAGTGTTCAACGTGTATATCAAGCGTTAAGACCCCGATGGCGGGCATCGCTCAGCTAGCGCGCAACCGGAACCTGCGGGGCGATGCGCTCCATGGTGAATGCTTCGAGAACATCACCGGCTTGAATATTGTTAAAGTTGGCGAGCGAAATGCCGCACTCGAGACCGTTCTTGACCTCGCTTGCGTCATTCTTAAAGCGCTTGAGAGCTTCGATGCGGCCCGTATGGACGACGTCGCCGTCGCGCACGACGCGAATCTGGCTGTCGCGACGGATGGTTCCATCGGCCACAAAGCAACCGGCCACGGTGCCGACCTTGCTGATCTTGAAGGTCTCGCGAATTTCCGCGTGGCCTTGGATGGTTTCCTTGTAGACCGGTTCCAGCAAGCCGGTCATCGCCTGCTGCACTTCATCGATCAGCTCGTAGATAATGCTGTGCAGCCGGATATCGACCTTTTGCTGTTCGGCAGTTGTCTGCGCATTCCGTTCGGGACGAACATTGAAGCCGATGATCAGGGCATCGGAGGCGGAACCGAGCAGCACGTCATCTTCGGTGATGGCGCCGACGCCCGCGCGCAGCACACGCACGCGCACTTTCTCATTCGAAAGCTGCTGCAAGGTGTCCGAAAGAACTTCGGCGGTACCGCCTACGTCGGCCTTGATGATCAGGTTCAGGTCCTTTAACTGGCCTTCCCTGAACTGCTCATTTAAGGATGCGAGCGTCGCAACGCGAGCGCCCTTAGCCATGGCGGCATCGCGAGCCTTCGCTTCGCGATAGATGACGATCTGCTTGGCCTTGGAGGTGTCTGAAACGACCTGGAAGCTGTCGCCAACTTCCGGCAGGCTCTCCAGCCCGATGACTTCGACAGGCATGGACGGTTCGGCTTCCCTGGCCGGATTGCCGCGATCATCGAACATCGCACGCACCTTGCTGAAAAGCGCGCCGCAGATGAAGAAATCGCCGGTGCGAAGGGTTCCGTTGCGGACCAGCATGGTCGCGACCGGGCCGCGGCCTTTGTCGAGCTTCGCTTCGAGCACAGTGCCGACGGCCGGCCGCGCGGGGTTCGCCTTGAGATCCTGGATATCCGCCACCAGCAGAATCATCTCCAGCAACAGGTCCAGATTCTGGCCCATCTTGGCCGATACCGGAACCATGACGACATCGCCGCCCCAGTCTTCGGCAAGCAATCCGCGATCGGCAAGCTGTTGCTTTACCCGCTCGGGCTGGGCATCCGGCTTGTCAATCTTATTAATTGCGACGATCATCGGAACGCCGGCCGCTTTAGCGTGATCGATGGCTTCGAGCGTCTGTGGCATCACGCCATCATCGGCTGAAACCACCAGCACGACAATATCGGTGACCTTTGCACCGCGCGCTCGCATGCGAGTGAACGCCTGATGGCCCGGCGTGTCGATGAAGACAATCTTGCGGCCATTTTTCTCGATGTAATAGGCGCCGATATGCTGCGTGATGCCGCCCGCTTCGCGGCCCGCCACATTGGTTTGGCGGATAGCATCCAGCAGAGAGGTCTTGCCGTGATCGACATGGCCCATGATGGTTACGACCGGGGCACGCTTGACGAGATCGGTAGTCTCTTCGGCCAGCTCGATATCCTGGGTCGATTCCTGCTCATAGCTGACCTGGTTTGTAGACGCGCCGAAATCACGCGCCAGCGCCTCGGCCAGCTTTACATCGAGGGTTTGATTGATGGTGGCGAAGACCTTTCGCTCCACCAGCTTCTTAATGATCAGATTGGCTTTGACGCCGAGCTTTTCGGAGAGCTCCTTGACAGTGATGCCTTCGGAAACCGTGATTTCGCGATCGATGGGAGGCGGCTCGGCAATTGCCGGACGCTTGGAGATGCGCTCGCGAAGGTTGCCCTCCTCGAGATCTTCGCGTTTGCGGGGGACGCCACGCACACCCGGCTTGCCCTGGTGGCGACGCTGCTCGGTCGGAAGCGGTGTCGCCGATTCCGGCCGCAATGCAGTGGGGTGCATCGGCCGAAGACCGCCGGGGCGGCGCAGCCCCGCTTGTCCGGGACCAGCAGGCGCACCCGGTCCGCGCATGAGAGGCTGGCCGGGACGAACGGGGCCACGATACAGAGGCTGGCCAGGAGCCGGCGACGGACGAGCCGGAGTTCCAGGCCGCGGTGCGGCCGGCGCAGCCGGACCGGGCCGCGCCTGCTGCTTATTCAAGCGCTGCAGAATATCCTGCCGGGGCGGCACGACTGGCCTGGCAGCAGGCTGGCCGGCTAAATTCGCGCGGGCATTGGCGGGGCGCGGCGCGATGGGCGCACCTGGAGTCAACCCCGGTGCAGCAGGCCGAGGCGGCCGCTGCGGAATCGGTGCGCCAGGAACTGCGGCGCCGCTTGTTGCCCCTGCTGATGCTGCGCCCGCCGAACCGGGGGCAACCACATGCGTGGGCGGCTGGGCTGCGCGAGAGGGCAGACTGGGAGCCGCCGACGGCGGCGGAGATACAGGCCGTGCCGGGAAATCGGGAACCGACGGCGTGCGGGCGCTTCGTTCAGGCATGGACGGCCGCGAAGGTTCAGGCGGCAACGGCTGGCGTGGTCCAGTCGGAGGCGCGCTTGGAACTGAAGGGCTCGTCCTGGGCGTGGAAGGAGCGGGCCTGGCCGGAATCGCGATGGCTCGATTGATCGGGCCCGGCGCGGATGGTTGCCCGGGCTGATGCGCCAGAGGAGGATGTATCGCGCTACCGCCTCCCAACGGCGGGCGCAAGGGCTTGAATGCAGGGATCGCGCGCTCCGCTTCGGAGGAAGCGTTCTGCGCGGATTCCGCTGCAGCGGCAGCAGGCGTCGCCGGTTCGGCTGCGGAAATCGGTATGGCTGGAGTCTCTCGAACGGGCGGGTGCGGTGGTACCCGAGGGTCCGCCTCGGGCGCGGCTGACGTAACGGAATGTGCCTCGGCGGGAGCCGGTTCCTGGTGTTCGCGCTGGCCATTCTGGCTGGCGGGCCGGTGTTCCCGTTGGTCTTCTCGTAAAGGCGCATCAGATCCGGTAAGACGCCGCCGCAGTTCGAGAGCGACATCTTCATCGACCGAGCTGGAGTGCGTCTTCTTCTCCTGCACGCCCAATTCGGGCAGCATCTCGAGAATGACGCCCGGTTTAACTTCAAGCTCCCGCGCCAGCTCGTTGATTCTGATTTTCTTCATAGAAGAGACTGCTAGATAACTCCTTAAATTACTGCTACTTGTCGGGATTATTCGGTAGTTTTCATGGTATCAGAGCCAGCGGTTTCGCCACCTTCATCCGACTCCACGAAATCTCGAAGCGTAGAAGGCGCTCCCGAAAGTCCCTCCACGCGCCCCAAGTCTAGCGCTTCTCCGTCGTCCGTGTTATCGAGAAGCACTGCTTCATGACGGGCGAGATCATGTTCGAGCACACCAGTTTCGATGTTTTCGAACACCTCCAGGTTCTCATTATCACCCGAAAAGCCACCGTCATTGTTTACAGGGCCGCTTGCATCGATGGCTTGCTCAATTTCCTGCTGATCGGCGGGGGCCATTTCCGCCGCGGCTTCCTCGTCATACTGGCCATAGAAGGAAACGATCACAGCCTGGATCTGCCCGACTAATTCCTCATCGATACCCGGAATTGCTTCCAACTCTTCCGGGGTCATGGAACCGAGCCGCTCCACTGTTCCGATTCCCGCTCCGACCAACATTTCTACGATTTCGTCGGGCAAACCATGATCGATCAAGACCGATACGGGAGCACCAGAAATTACCATATCCGCCATGCGGACGTCCAGTTCCCGGCGCTTCTCTTCCTCGCTCTTGATGTCGATTTTCCATCCGATCAACTTCGCCGCCAAGCGAACGTTCTGCCCGCGCTTGCCGATGGCCAAGGAAAGCTGCAGATCATCTACCACTACTTCCATGTGTTTGTCGACGACATCGATGATGGTGACGCGCGAAATCTTGGCCGGGCTCAGCGCCTTGGTGACGTAGAGAACCGGATCGTCGGAATACTCGATAATGTCGATCTTTTCCCCGCGCAACTCGCGAATGATGGACTGCACGCGCATGCCTTTCATTCCAACGCAGGCGCCGACGCTGTCGACATCGCGGTCGCGGCTGAAGACAGCGATCTTGGTGCGCTCTCCGGCCTCGCGCGCGCAGGCCTTGATGGCGACGGTGTTGTCGTAAATTTCGGGGACTTCCTGCTCGAAGAGACGCATGACCAGCTCCGGGGCCGCACGCGATACGACTACACCGGGGCTCTTACCGCCGCGCTCAACGCCCTTTATGACACAACGAACCCGATCGCCAAGGCTGAAGTTCTCGACACGCGACTGCTCCTTCTTGGGGATGCGAGCCTCGGTCTTGCCCATGTCGACGATGTAGTCCTGTCCTTCCAGACGCTTTACGACGCAGGTCACCAGTTCACCCTGGCGGCCCTGGAATTCCGAATAGACGGTGTCGCGCTCCGCTTCGCGCACTTTTTGCAGGATGACCTGCTTGGCGGTTTGCGCCGAAATGCGTCCTAATGCCTCAGTCGGCTTGGCCTGCCGGATCTCTGTTCCCAGCTCTGCGTTCGGATCGATCTTTCGCGCCGCGGAAAGGCTGATCTGTTTTAACGGATCTTCCACTGCATCGACGGCTTGTCTGACGCTGAAGATTTGAATATTGCCGGTGTTCTGATCCAAATCGGCGATCAGATCTTCCTGCGAGCGGAAGTGTTTGCGGGCCGCAGCCAGCATGGCGTCTTTCACCGCGTCAAGAACAATCTGCGGATCGATGCCTTTCTCCTTGCTCAGGATTTCGATGGACTGATAAATGGAAGCCACGTAAAAACCTCTTCAATAAATAATGATTGGATCTCTTAGGATGCGCGAAGGCTCGCGGAACTTACCACTCGAACTTCAATTTGGCCTTCTGCACATGCCTGAAAGGGATGCGCAGCAATTCGCCCGGCGCAATCTCCAATTCAAGCGTTTCGCCGGCGCATTGCGCCAGCTTGCCTTCAAACCGCACCTGGCCCTGGATGGGCTGCTGAACGGACAGGCGTATTCTCTGGCCGACAACACGCTCAAAATCGCGCGGGGTGACTAAATTCCGGTCAATGCCCGGCGAACTGACCTCCAGGGTGTAGCTATCGCCGGGAATCGCATCCTCGTCATCGAGCAGCTTGCCGAATCTTTGAGAGACCAGCTCGCAATCACCATGCGTGACGCCGCCCGGCTTGTCGATATAGACGCGCAGCAACCGGGCTTTGCCGCCGCCGCGCAACTGCACTTCGGCGATCTCGATATCGGTTCCCGAGATGGCGCGTTCCGCCAGCCCGGTAATTCGATCCATAAGCCCGTTTTTTTCTGCCGTCTGCATCGCAACCACGTGCGAGCAATAAAAAAGTGGGCTTTTCGCCCACTTTTCCTTTCGCCGCTACAACTCCATTAGATCACTTCCGGAGCGCAGGCGCAAATCGGCGGGGCCGAGGGGGGAAAGATGGGCAGCGGGCAGTGAACTACCCGCCGGCACGATGAATCGTGCGCCACGCCGGTCTCAGAGTCGCAGGGTTTTGTCGCGCGGTCCGCCTCACCTGGATCCGGGCATGGTTGCGGTTTCAGCGGGCCTTCTTCTTTCTTTGCAACAGGCGGCGGGTCAAGACCGGCGGCGGTGGCGCGCGCGCGTTCCTTCATCTCCGCGGACGGCGTGCCGCGGTTGAAATGCGCTTCTAACTCCTTGAAGAAACGGAAGAAGGTGCGCTCGGCAGCGTTCTTGTAGCGGGAGAAGTTCCGGAATAGACGTTCGTGCTCTTCAGTCCAATGATAAGCGTTGCCGGGAAGTTCCCATTCCACGTCTTCGAGGTGTTTTTGGGCGCGCTTCAGGAACCAGTGGGCGCGCACGGTTTCTTCGACGAGCGCGATGGCGAGATCGGTTTCGGGTTGATAATGCCGGAACCAACCCTCGCGCAAAGCGTCGAAGGCGGCCGGATCTTCGCTGCGGATGATCAATTTTTCGGAGCGGCAGCCGTGCGTGAGGGCATTTCCGCTGGAACGCTCTTTGCCTTCGGACGAACGCGGTCCGGTACAGCCGCGGCGTTGCGCTTCGAGCGGCATTTTTTCGAGGTGTGATTGCTCGTGAGTGGGATCGTGCATAGCTGCAGTTGCTACGAGTTTCGCGGAACGACAGGACGAACGGCGGTCTTGTTTCGCGTCGGGCGATTGATTCTGAGGGGGATAGAAGATTTTGAAGAGGCGTGATTGAAGAAGCGGAGGGCGTGTGGGAGGGAAAATTACCAAACGAAGTGGGGGGCGCCGAGAAGCCGAAGAGATCGTACGGTAGCGGAAGCGTCTGGAGCGTGCCGGATTAAAGGCAATGGATGCGAGATCGAGTGGCGAGGTGGGTTCGGTCTCAAGGTGAGCCGGGCCGCCAAGGCGGCGCGGTGGACTGGAGCCGAGTTTGCGGTCCTGATCGACTCCCGCTCATAGGCGGGTAGCCGACTCAAGATGAAGATCGAGCGTTTCAGGACCGTCCCACGCTCGCTTGCAGGTTGACGAGAAGCTGGTCCAACTGCTCGAACGACTCGCC
>Ga0134126_10008755_pt1 | contig 12729 bp, 8 predicted proteins | sample KB31752_FD_96881 | JGI IMG/M metagenome (GOLD analysis project Ga0134126, IMG submission 96881) | Terrestrial soil microbial communities with excess Nitrogen fertilizer from Kellogg Biological Station, Michigan, USA - KB3-175-2 | ecosystem: Environmental > Terrestrial > Soil > Unclassified ...
CCCAATGTCGAGCGCGACGCCCAGCGCCGCGTCAATATCCGCGTCACCGACGAGATCGTCACCGCGCTGAACGACCGGCGCATCGTGATGGCCTACGAGCCGGTGGTGGAAGCCTCGAGCCGCGCACCGGCATTCTACGAGTGCCTGGTCCGCATGGAGCAGGGCGACGGCCAGATGCTGCTGGCGCCGGATATCGTCCCCGTCGCGGAACGGCTCGGCCTGATCCGGCTGGTCGATCACCGCGTGCTGGAGCTCGTGGTCGCCGAGCTCGCGGCCTCGCCGAACGTGCAGCTCAGCCTCAACATCTCGCCGGACACGACCATGGATCCGGACTGGTCGTCCTCGATCGAATCGCTGATGCGCGCGCATCCGGGCGTCGCCGAGCGGCTGATCGTGGAAATCACCGAGACGGTGGCGATCCAGGACATCGACGACATCAGGGGTTTCATCACCCGCCTGAAGAACTTCGGCAGCCGGATCGCGATCGACGATTTCGGCGCCGGCTACACCTCGTTCCGCAACCTGCGCAAGCTCGGCGTCGACATCGTCAAGATCGACGGCGCCTTCGTGCAGAACATCGCGCGCTCCGCCGACGACCGCGCCTTCGTGCAGACCCTGATCGATCTGGCGCGGCGGTTGCAGATCAAGACCGTCGCGGAATGGGTGCAGGACGACGAATCCGCAGGCATGCTGCGCGACTGGGGTTGCGACTACATCCAGGGCCGCCTGATCGGTCTGGCTTCCGCGCAACGCCCCTGGGACAGCGGACCCGATGTGGTGCTGCCGGCGGCGAGCTAGCGGCCAGGCGGCATGATCGACGTTCAGCGTCAGATCCGCTGACACACAAAAAGCCCCGGCACTGCCGGGGCTTTTTGTGTTGGCCGTCCTGATCCGGCGGTCGCGACGGAAGACCCTGAGCCTCCGGACAATCTTTGGGTCAGTCGACCCACCGCCGCCCAAACTTGGGCGACGCCATGCTTTCCGTCTTCCAGCCGTAGAAGTGATAGGGGCCGGTCCATGTATGGACCTCACTCGCGCAAACCTTGCAGGCGAAGCTGCCGGAATATTTATGCTGATGCTGCTCTTTGGTCGCGCTGTAATTCATCCCGCATTTGAGGCAGGTAAAATATTCTGTTGTCCAGATGCTGTTCGCCATCCCGCGATCATGCGACGCGCCGGGCGGTCGATCCAGCCAAAAAGCCCGCCACGATCAATCAGCTCCTACCCGAATGCAGGAAACCGCGGACTATCTGATAGAGCTTTGTTAATTCATGCATTGCCGAGGTATCCGGCGCCCGGGGCCCCCGGGTCTGTCGCACTTGGTTTCGCGATCGGGAATTTGCAGTCGGGAATGATCCGAAGGCAGACTTCACATCCGGGGCGGTTGCGATCGCAGCCCCCGCGGTCGCCCAGGACAAGCCGATGCACCACATGATGAAGAAGGAAGGCATGTAAGGACGAATGGCCCCCAGCGGGGCCGTCTTTCTTTATTTCTTCTGAAACGTCGTGGGCGTCAGGAACGTAACTTGCCATGTCGGGCTTGACGAGGGAGCCCACCGGTTCCATGGCTCGTGATAGCCGGGCGGAACAACCTCCTCGGGTGAAGCGCCGCTCGGCTATTTCCATCGCAGCGAGCCTGATGCGAGCGCTCCTTTTGACAGGCGGAAGATTTATGACGCAGGCAGACACGCATTCACGATTGAGGTCAGCAACAATCGCGGCTGCAGTGGCCGTCGTCGGGCTAGGTGCGTTGCTGTTGGTTAATCACGGACCCTGGAATAAGCGGTCGGCGGAATCGGCCACCATGATTGAGGTTGGCAAGACCGCCGGCGCTGCGGCAGCCGTGGGGGCCGTCGTCAGCCAAACCGCGCTTCCCCCGGCGCGGGTTTCATCCCGGCCAATGTCGGACCCGTCCGCAATCAGGGATTGATGGCGATCAAAGCAGGCGGAACAGGGCGTCGTCGCCTTCCTTCTGGGCTGTTTCGCGTGAGGCCGCGCAGCCCCTGATCAGTGGTGAACCGTCTTCACTCACACACCACTCCCACCGCGGCGGTTGCCGGCCGCTGACCGAGACTTGCAGTAGTCGTGGTGATCGGCAATTCGTCGCGGTGCGGCTCTTGCGGGGCATTGTAACCTCGACGATCTGCTCGTTGGCATCAGAAAAAAACCGCCCGGGCTCGACGCCGGACGGCTTCCTCCGCTTCTCCCGGGGACCGGTTCTGAAGCTGCATATCAATGGCCAGCGGTTCGGAATGTTCCGAAATCGTTCGGCCGATGAGCGACCATCGAGCAAAGAAACAAGGCCGATCTCGTGCCGTAGTCGTTCTGGGCAGCGGAACTTATCTCACGAGGCTTTTTGCCCGCCGCGGCGAGAGCCAGGATGGCCTGTTCAACCTCCATATAAGCGTCATCAGAAAATCGGTCTCTATTTCGAAATTACTAGAAATATGGTTGACCGGCCGCGGCCTTCGGCGTAGGTTGATCGAATGAAAATCGACGACGCGGCAGCGCGCCTGGAAGCGCTTGGGAATCCGACCCGGCTGAAAATCTACCGGACCCTGGTCCGTGCGGGTCGCGCCGGCCTGCCGGTCGGGCGGTTGCAGGAGCGTCTGAAGATTCCTGCCTCGACGCTGTCGCACCACGTCAAGGCGCTCGTCGCGGTCGGACTCGTCACGCAAGTTCGCGAATCCACCACGCTGGTCTGCCATGCAGAATACACGACGATGCAGGGGCTGGTCGACTTCCTCGTTGCCGAGTGTTGCGCCGACGAGAACGAATGCAAGGAAGCCGCCCGGCCGGCGGCCTGATTTTTTTGTTCAATGTTTCGATGATTCCAGAAGGACAGGAGAAGCAATATGAGCGCCAGGAAAGTTGCGATCATCGGTGGTGGCCCGGTCGGCCTGGCTGCGGCGGCGCACGTCCTGGAACGCGGCCTCTCGCCGGTCGTGCTCGAAGCCGGTCCGGAAGCCGGTCACGCGATCCGGCAGTGGCGGCAGGTGCAGTTGTTCTCGCCGTGGGAATACAACGTCGACAAGGCGGCCGCGCGCCTGCTGGCGCCGACCGGCTGGAATTCACCCGATCCCGCCGTCTACCCCACCGGAGCCGAATTGCTCGAGCGCTATATCGATCCGCTGGCGACCAGGACCGCGCTGTGTGAAATGATCCGGACCAACAGCCGCGTCACCGCCATCGGCCGCGTTGGCTTCGACAAGACCAAGACGAAAGGCCGCGAAGCCGCGCCGTTCGAGATTCGCTACCAGAACGGCAAGGGGCCGGAGACGCTGCGCGCGGACGCCGTCATCGACGCGTCCGGAACGTGGGCTTCGCCGAACCCGGCCGGCGCCGGCGGCCTGCCTGCGATTGGCGAGCGCGAAGCCGCCGCGCGGATCGCCTACGGTATGCCGGACGTGCTTGGCCGGGACCGCGCCCGCTACGCCGGAAAGATCGTCGCCGTGCTCGGCGCAGGCCACTCGGCGATCGGTACGCTGACGGATTTGGCGACGCTGGCGCGGCAGGCGCCGGGAACGGGGGTGATCTGGCTGCTGCGCGGGACCGACCCCGCGAAGGCGTTCGGTGGCGGCAGGAATGACAAGCTCGCGGCGCGCGGCGAACTCGGCGCTCATTTTGCTGCGCTGGTCGCGTCGGGACAGGTCCAGGTCGAAGCCGGCTTTCCCGTCGACACGATTTCCGAAGTCGGGGGGCGGCTCCGGATCGCAACGTCTTCCGGATGCCGCGGGCGCAGCGTGCTCGTCGACGAACTGGTGGTGGCGACCGGCTTCCGGCCGGACCTCTCGTTCCTCAGCGAGATCCGGCTTCGCCTCGATCCCGCGATCGAGGCGCCGCTCGCGCTGGCGCCGCTGATCGACCCGAACGAGCACTCCTGCGGAACGGTCCGCCCGCACGGCGCGCGCGAATTGGCGCAGGACGATTCCGGCTTCTACCTCGCCGGCATCAAGAGCTACGGCCGCGCACCGACGTTCCTGATGATCACCGGTTATGAACAGGTCCGTTCGATCGCGGCCGACATCGCCGGTGACAAGGAGGCTGCGGCACGCGTGGAGCTTGAATTGCCGGAGACCGGCGTTTGCTCGCGCGGCGGCGTCGAAGTCGCAGGCGCGTCGGGATGCTGCGGCGGGCCGGCGCCCGCTGGCGCCGACGCTTGCTGCGCCGACGACGTATCGGCCAAGGCGGCCGGCAGGTCCGGCTGCGGTTGCGCCTGATGGAGCGAGGTCGACTGGGAGTTGTTGCGGCGCTGGGCACCGCGCAGACGCTGGCATGGGGGTCGAGCTACTATCTGCCCGCGATCCTCGCCGATCCGATCGCAAAGGACCTCGGCATTTCCTCGAACTGGTTCTTCGCCGCGTTCTCGGGTTCGCTGGTGATCTCCGGGCTGCTTGGCCCGCAGGTCGGCAGGCAGATCGACCGCGTCGGCGGGCGTCAGGTGCTGTGCGCCTCGAACCTCGCTCTCGCCGCGGGATTAGTGCTGCTCGGCGCATCGACATCACTGTGGACGATGGCGGCGGCGTGGCTACTGCTCGGCATCGGCATGGGTTTAGGCCTCTACGACGCGGCGTTCGGCGCGCTCGGGCGCATCTATGGCGCCGACGCCCGCGGCGCGATTACCGGCATCACGCTGATCGCCGGTTTTGCCAGCACGGTCGGCTGGCCGTTGAGTTCGCTCGGTCTCGAGACCATCGGGTGGCGGGAGACCTGCTTCGCATGGGCTGTGGCCCACATCGTGGTCGGACTGCCGCTGAACCTGATGCTGCCGCGGACCGAGCGTGCCGCCGCCGCTCAGGGGCCGGCCGTCAAGCCGCACATCCCGATCGACAGAGCCATGGTGCTGCTGTCGTTCGCGTTCGCCGCCGCGTGGACGGTGACGTCGGCAATGGCGGCGCATCTGCCGCGCATCGTCGAAGCGTTCGGCGCGACGCCGGCGCAGGCGGTGTTCGCCGGCATGATGATCGGGCCGGCCCAGGTCGCGGCCAGGATCATGGAGGCAAGCGTCCAGGGCCGCATCCATCCGCTCGTCTCCACGTGCCTCGCATGCCTGACGCATCCGATCGGCGCGGCGGTGATCGGAATTTTTGGCGGCGGCGCGGCGGCCGCCTTTGCCCTGCTGCACGGCGCCGGCAACGGCATTTTGACCATCGCGCGCGGGACGCTGCCGCTCGCGATCTTCGGGCCGGAGAACTACGCCTACCGCCTGGGGCTGATCGGCGCGCCTTCGCGCATCGCGCAAGCGCTCGCGCCGGTCTTGTTCGGGCTGCTGATCGGACCTTTGGGCAAGGGCATCGTCATCGTCTCGGCGGGGTTCTGCCTCGCCGCGCTGGGCGCGCTGCTTCTGCTGGCACGGGATACTTCGGAACACGCTCCTGCGCCCGTCAAAGGAAAGGCGGCGCTTCAGTGACTGACCTCGCCGCTCGCAATGCACATTTGCCGCCTCAACGCGGCGCCCAGCCCTGCGAAAGCACCTCGGCTTGTTCAAGAACTGTCTGCGTGGCCTTCTCCTGCAAATCCGGCGGATAGCCATATTTGCGCAGGATACGCTTCACCAGCACCCGCAGTTGCGCCCGGACGTTGTCGCGAACGGTCCAGTCGATCGTCACGTTGGCGCGAACAGTGGCCACCAGTTCGCGGGCAATGATGCGAAGCGCTTCGTCACCCATCACCTTGACCGCGCTGTCGTTGGTTTCCAGCGCGTCATAGAAGGCGACTTCTTCATCGGTCAGTCCCAGCGCCTCGCCACGAAGCGCCGCCTGGCGCATGTCCTTGGCCAACTGGATCAGTTCTTCGATCACCTTGGCGGTCTCGATCGCCCGGTTCTGGTAGCGGCGCAACGATTGCTCCAGCATTTCGGAAAACGCGCGCGCCTGCACGACGTTGCGGCGCGAGCGGATTTTGATCTCGCCCTTCAGCAGCTTCTGCAACAATTCGACCGCCAGATTTCGCTGCGGCATGCCGCGGACTTCCGACAAAAACTCGTCCGACAGGATCGAAATGTCCGGCTTCTTCAACCCCGCCGCGGCGAAGATGTCGACCACCTCGTCGGAAACCATCGCCTTGGAGATGATCTGCCGGATCGCGTGGTCCAGTTCCTCGTTGCTCTTGCGCTCGCCCGGTTCGTTCTTGGCGAGCACCGCGCGCACCGCCTGGAAGAAGCCGACATCGTCGCGAATCCGGATGGCCTCGGGGTGTGGTACGGCCAGGGCAAAGCCCTGTGAAAGCTCGGTGACGGCCTGCATCAGCCGGCTCTTGCCGTCCTCCTGCGCCAGGATGTGTTCCTGCGCGGCCGGCAACAGCGTCACCCGCTGCGCCGATGTCCCGCTCAGCCAATGCGACCAGTCAAAGCCGTGAAACAGGTTGCGGCAGATTTCGTATTTTTCCAGCATCAGGGCGACCGCTTCCGCCTGATCCAGCGCGGTCCGTCCGGTGCCGCCGGCTTCGGTGTAGACCACCAGCGCCTTGCGCAGTTCGTCGGCGAGGCCGAGATAGTCGACCACCAGCCCGCCGGGCTTGTCCTTGAACACGCGATTGACCCGCGCGATCGCCTGCATCAGCCCGTGCCCGCGCATCGGCTTGTCGACATACATGGTCGACAGGCTCGGTGCATCGAAACCTGTCAGCCACATGTCGCGGACGATGACGATCTTGAACGGGTCTTTGGAGTCACGAAAGCGCTCCGCCAGATCCTCGCGGCGCTTCTTGCTGCGGATGTGCGACTGCCATTCCAGCGGATCCGACGCCGAGCCGGTCATGACGATCTTGAGCGCGCCTTTCGCGTCATCTTCGCTATGCCAGGCCGGTCGCAGTTTTATGATTTCGTTGTATAGCGCGACCGCGATACGGCGGCTCATCACCACCACCATCGCCTTGCCGTCCATAGCCGTCAGCCGGTTCTCGAAGTGCTCGACCAGATCGCGCGCCACCAGCTTGATCCGGTTCTCGGAACCGACCACCGCTTCGAGTTGCGCCCATCGGCTCTTGAGTTTTTCCTTGCGGTCGATCTCCTCGCCTTCGGTGGCTTCCTCGAACTCGGGGTCGATGTTTGGGCGCTCGGAAGCCTTCAGTTCCAGCTTGGCCAACCGGCTCTCGTAATAGATCGGCACCGTGGCGCCGTCGATGACCGCGCGCTGGATATCGTAGACGCTGATGTAATCGCCGAACACGGCGCGGGTATTGGCGTCGGTCTTCTCGATCGGCGTACCGGTGAAGCCGATGAAGGATGCGCGCGGCAGCGCGTCCCGCATGTGACGGGCAAAGCCGTCGATGAAATCGTACTGGCTGCGATGCGCCTCGTCGGCGATGACGACGATGTTGCGCCGTTCCGACAGCACAGGGTGCCGGTCGCCGCGCTCCTCCGGAAAGAATTTCTGGATCGTCGTGAAAACCACGCCGCCGGCGCCGACCGAGAGCCTGGCGCGCAGATCGGCCCGATCAGCGGCCTGCACCGGTGGCTGCCGCAGCAGGTCGCGGCAACGGGCGAATGTGCCGAACAACTGCTCGTCGAGGTCATTGCGGTCGGTCAGCACCACGATGGTGGGGTTTTCCATTTCCGGCGCCAGGATCACGCGGCCGGCATAGAACGCCATGGTCAGACTCTTGCCGGAGCCCTGGGTGTGCCAGACCACGCCGACGCGATGATCTCCCTCCTCGCCGCCGGCCATCGGACCGGCGTCGTAGCGGCCGGTCTCTTCGGTAAAACCCTGCGACTTGCGCCAGCTTTGCGCCGGGATCGCCGCCCGCAGGGTCTCCTCCAATGCCACGTTCACGGCGTGAAACTGGTGATAGCCGGCCATCTTCTTGACCAGCTTCCCGCCGTCGAGCGCCTCGAACACGATGAAGTAGCGGATCAGGTCGAGAAACCGGCGCTTCTCGAACACGCCCTCCAGCATCACCTGCAATTCGGCCAGCTTTGTCGGCTCGTCGCGTCCGGTAATGGTGCGCCAGGGCTTGAACCACTCGCGGCCGGCGCCGAGCGAGCCGATCCGCGCCTGCGCGCCGTCGGAGGCAACCAATGCCATGTTGGTCGTAAACAGCGCCGGAATCTGCGCCTGATAGGTCTGGAGCTGCCGGAACGCCGCCCAGACGTCGGCACCCTCGTCGGCGGCGTTCTTCAGTTCGATCACGGCGAGCGGCAGTCCGTTGACGAACAGCACGATGTCCGGTCGCCGCAGATGCTGCCCTTCCGCCACCGTGAACTGGTTGACGGCGAGCCAGTCGTTCTGTTCGGGATCGTCGAAATCGATCACGCGCGCCTGCGCGCCGGCGATCGAACCGTCCTTGCGGCGAAACTCGACATTGATGCCATCGACCAACATGCGGTGGACCGCGCGGTTGCGCTCGATCAACGAGGGCGCGTCGAGGTGCATGAGCTTGCGGTGGGCATCTTCCAACGCTTCAGGCGGCAGATCGGGATTGAGGCGGCGGAGCGCCGTGCGCAACCTCGACTCCAGCACCACGTCGCGATAGCCGGAATCGCTGCGCTCGGCGGCAGGTTCGCCGGCGGCGATCTGCGGCCCGTGCAGCACGCCATATCCGAGCGATGTCAGCCAATCGAGCGCGGCTTCCTCGACGACGGATTCGGTGAAGGCGCTCATGGTTTTGGCTCGCGCTTGGTCAGCCGGCGTGCCTCGGCTTCAAGCCTTGCCAGGTCTGCCTCGGCTTCCTGCTCGGCCTCGATTGCCTCGGCGGTGCGACGGCTGGCCTCGAAGGCGTCGAACCGCGAGTGGACGATCTCCTCCATCTGCTCGTGCGACATCCGGCCCTTGCCCTTCAAGACGTCGCGTTCGTTGAAGGCGAGGAAGCGGTCGGTCTGCGCGATCCAGTCGGCCATCCTTGTTTGCTGCCGGCGCGCGGCGCGGTCCTCGGCGAAATCGAGGAACATGGTGGTGAGGCGGTTGAGCTGTTCGATCTCGCCGGCATTGAGGTAGTTTTTCGACACCGTGACATCGGCCTTGCGCACCCGCTCGCCGGTCCAGGTCGTCAGCGCCATGTTGGGCTTGGCGGGATCGGCGCGCGCGACGATCAGTTCGGCGGCGGTGCGGCCGGTTACCGCGAAAACCAGCTTGTTCTGGATGGTGGCGAAGAACGCCTTGGCGGTTTCGGCGGTGCCGTCGTAATCGACGCTGCTGGCTTTGAAGAGGTCGCGGACCTTCTGGTAGAACCGCTTTTCCGAGGCGCGGATGTCGCGAATACGGCGCAGCAGCTCGTCGAAATAGTCGAACCCGCCCGGCTCCTTCAGCCTGGCGTCATCGAGCACGAAACCCTTGATCAGGAATTCGCGCAGCACCGTGGTCGCCCAGCGGCGGAACTGGCTGCCGCGCGGACTGCGGACGCGGTAGCCGACGGCCAAAATGGCGTCGAGATGATAGACCTTGAGCGAGCGCCGGACCGCGCGGGCGCCCTCCTGCTGAACTTGTAAAGAATCCTTACAAGTTGCCGTCTCATCCAGCTCGCCGTCGCCATAGATTGTGCCCAGATGCTGGGTGACGTTCTGCGGCGTGGTGTCGAAAAGAGCAGCGATTTCGGCCTGAGCCAGCCAGACCGTGCCATCCACTATTCGCAGCCGGATCGTGTCCCGCCCATCCTCGGTGCGGTAGAGGATCAATTCGCCGCGGGACGGGACGTCGCTCATGCAACGGCCTCGATGATTTTCTCGGCGGCCTTCACCCGGAGTTCGCCGGAGATGAGTTTGGGAAGGAGGGCGTCGCGGAGGGCAGCTAGGGTGCGGTTCTCGTGAATTGAACCGAGAAGGCGCTCAACTTTGGAATTAATCTGTGCAGTAAAGGCCTCGGCCACGTCTTCGGGCGGAATGACGACGGGAAAACGAGCCATTTCTCCCCAACTCGTCCGCGGCATTTTCGTACCAGTCGAACCCGCATTCGTATGTTCCACAAAGGCATCGCTTGAGACATGACCGAGAACAAATCCGAACCAAGCTTCGGAGCGCGGTACCACAACAACGATGTCGGTCGAACAAACGCCGTCGACCGGAGCAATACCAACTTTGTGAAAGTATGGTCGGAGCTTGCCGAAGAGAATTTCTCGCCTCTTGAATTCGAGTTTTCCGCTTTCCAAACCTTCGGCATGCCCCCACTCGGAAAGAGATATGCAACGCTTGGGCATATTATCAAGCGCTATGTACGGAGTAGCTTCATCAATCTCGGCCGGCCGAATGCCCCGCCGAGGATGCTCAGCCACGTCACCGATCAATCCACTTGACCATCCTCTTGGGATTGGTCCGAGCTCAGACTCGTCAAAGCCATCCGAAAACAGCTTGGCAATCGACTGCGGCAGGTCAAGATTCCGTCCTTCCAGTTTCCTCCGAACAGGATCGAAGTCCACGAACCATGACTTGAACAGCGCCTGCGCCATCGTCTCTAGCGTCTCGTTCATCCGCCGGTTCAGCTCGATCTTGTCGTCGAGCGCTTTCAAGACATGGCCAATTGCCACCTGTTCATCGACGGACGGCAGCATAATCGCAAGCCTTGCAAGCATTTCGTTGTTCAAGCTTGCCCTTGTTGAAAGAGATGACATTGCGTAAACGGCGCTGCGAAAACAGGGGCTTCTAAAAAAATATCCAGCATATTCCGGCACAATTGCGCCTTGGGATTTCGGCCTAAGTCTCTTTGTGAAACCATTGAACGTGGCATTTGGAACGTCTGCCAGAGCAACACAACTCATTCCAAGCTCATCTACCGTCTCGCTCGTTCTCGTAAGAAAAACGTCTCCCCTCTTGATTGATAAATTTCGTTGTTCAGCCTCCGACGATTTCACAAGCTCCCTCAAATTTTGTGGGACAAATGTATGGTAAAAGACGTCTTTAAATGAAAGGAACGGAAAACCCTCTCCAAACTCGGACCGCGGCTTCGAAAGGCCGGAAGCAAATTCATACAGCTGATCTAAATGGACCAGAGGCCTGTTAGTCGCCATACCCGAACTCCCTCAGGTTAATGGCAATAGCAGCGTCCAGCTTCGCGGCTTCTTCTTGTTGCTCACGCAGCGTTGCGACCAAACGCGCCATCTTGTCTTCGAACAGTTCGTCATCGTCCTCAGCCGCGGCCGCACCGACATAGCGGCCCGGTGTGAGTACGTGGCCGTGCTTACGGATGTCGTCGAGCGTCGCAACGTTGCAGAAGCCAGCCACGTCGGCGTACTCGTCGGCTTCTCTATCGCCCCTCCACGCATGATAGGTGCCGGCAATCCTCGCAATATCAGCGTCGGTCAGTTCGCGATGCACGCGGTCGGTCAGCGTTCCCATCTTGCGCGCGTCGATGAACAGCGTCTCGCCGCGGCGGTCGCGAAAGCGTCCGTTCTTCTTGGCTCGCGCCAGGAACCAGAGGCAGACCGGAATCTGTGTCGAGTAGAACAACTGCCCCGGCAGCGCCACCATGCAATCGACCAGATCGGCCTCGACAATGGCTTTTCGGATGTCGCCCTCGCCGGATGCGCTCGACGACATCGAGCCATTGGCGAGCACGAAGCCGGCCAATCCGGTCGGGCTGAGGTGATGGATGAAGTGCTGCACCCAGGCGTAGTTGGCATTGCCTGCGGGCGCGTGCCGTAGACCCAACGCTTGTCATCCTTCAGCAGCTCGCCGCGCCAGTCGCTGTCGTTGAAAGGCGGATTGGCCAGCACATAGTCGGCCTGGAGATCGGGGTTGCGGTCATCGTGGAACGTATCGCCATGACCGATCTGGGCGTCGATGCCTCGAATCGCGAGGTTCATTTTGGCGAGCCGCCAAGTCGTGTAGTTCGACTCCTGTCCGTAGATCGAGATGTCGCCGAGCTTGCCGGCGTGCGCCTCGATGAATTTTTCGCTTTGCACGAACATGCCGCCGGAGCCGCAACAGGGGTCGTAGACGCGCCCCTTGTATGGCGCCAGCATCTCGACCAGCACGCGGACGACATGCGACGGCGTGTAGAACTGGCCGCCGCTCTTGCCCTCGGCGCTGGCAAAGCGGGAGAGAAAATATTCGTAGACGCGGCCGAGCGTGTCCTTGGATCGGTCGGCGGGCGCGCCAAGCGCGATGTCGCTGACCAGATTGATGATCTGGCCGAGCCGTTGCTTGTCGAGGCCGGGCCGGGCAAAATCCTTCGGCAATACCCCCTTGAGCGAGACGTTGTCGCGCTCGATCGCCGTCATCGCGTCGTCGACAAGCTGGCCGACCGTCGGCTGCGGCGCCATTGATTTGAGATAGGCCCAGCGCGCTTCCGGCGGCACCCAGAAAATGTTCACCGCGCGATATTCGTCGGGATCTTCGGGGTCGGCGCCTTGCGTGCGCTGCGCATCCAGTTCCGTATGCTTGGCCTCGAACGCATCCGAAATGTATTTCAGGAAGATCAGGCCAAGCACGACGTGCTTGTATTCCGCCGCATCCATGTTGTTGCGCAGTGCATCGGCCGTGGCCCACAGCTTGGCCTCAAAAGCGCCATTGCCGTTATTTTCCGGGCTCTGATCAGCCCCTTTCGCGCGCTTTCCTGGACTTCGTGCCATTCTCTCTTCTTTTCCCGCAAGACGTGTGTTCACCAATACGACATTAGCCGTATGGGTTGCAGCCGCTTTTTAGCGGCGCAGCGGGATTCGGCAATGCACCATTTGGAGCTGATTTTGCGTATATTCCGATTTACAGAAAAAATCTTGCTTTCCTCCGCAAATCACCGGCTCAATCTGCCCATCCTGTCCCGCCAGAGGGGCGCTCGCGAACGTCACGAACGTGGGGGCAGG
>Ga0134126_10008757_pt1 | contig 12728 bp, 12 predicted proteins | sample KB31752_FD_96881 | JGI IMG/M metagenome (GOLD analysis project Ga0134126, IMG submission 96881) | Terrestrial soil microbial communities with excess Nitrogen fertilizer from Kellogg Biological Station, Michigan, USA - KB3-175-2 | ecosystem: Environmental > Terrestrial > Soil > Unclassified ...
GACTTGAAGAGTAAGTACTCATAGCTGCTGGTGTTTATTGATTTTATTTTTTAGCGGAATCAACGGCAAAAAGACAGAGCCCCTGCAAAGCGGCTCTGTCATTGGCTCATTAAAAGAGAACATTATCACCTTTGTCTATGCTCGAGAAGGAAGGAGAGCAACTGCCGGTGACAGTGAAGCCGGGCAGGCAGGTAGTGCTTGGTGTAAATGGCGCGCACAGCGATAAGGCTTCCTGGGCATCGGATACTCTGCCGGCGGCTCTCGTATCGGACTTCACTAGTTGCCTTGGTTTCGAAGAAGTTCTTTCGTCTGCCATAAGAATTGATTTGTAATGATGAACTTGAGATACCGTCGGCTAAAAGAGGATATCATTGTCCTTGCCTGTGGAACTGAATGTCGGCGTGCAAGTAACGGAAAAACCATTACCGCACGAAACATTATACGGATTGCACAAGGATTGTACTTCAGTCTCCTTTTTTCCAGGGAGATTGGCTTCGGGTTTTACCAGAACGACGACTTTATCTGATCGAATTTCGTTTGTCATAAAATCTGTTTGATTGTCAACATTAATTAAAGCTTTAGAAAAGAATATCATGGTCATCGCCCGCGCCTGTGAACTCAGCGCAGCTAAGTGAGAAGGTACCTTTGCAGCTCCAATTGTACGGTGTACACAGCGATTCAACAGGCGTCGTAATAGACTGATTCTGCAAATCGTCCCGGGGTTTCACTAATCCCCGGATCATTGGTGTTTGATTGTTGTTTGACATATAGGCGTGTTTAATTGGTGACTAACTCTTCAATTTGATCGTTTTTAACATTAATTAAAGCTTTAGAAAAGAATATCATGGTCCTTTCCCGCGTCGGTGAACTGGGAGCAGGTCATCGAGAAGCCATTAGCGCAGGTGAAATTGAAAGGTGTACACAGCGATTCAACGTCCGTTACAATAGACGGTTTCAGCGAATCGTCCTGGGGTTTCACTAATCCCCGGATCGTTGGTGCTTGATTGTTGTTTGACATATATGCTTGTTTAATTGGTGACTGATATTCCAACTTGCCGCTTGCTGATCGAAATCGCTGTCTGTAATACCTTATCCTGGTAAGGCCTCAGATCGAAAACAGAACGGATATCCACTTTAACGTCCGGTTTGATCCCGCGATGTTCGATGTTATTTCCATCCGGCATGACGGCAAAGCCGGTTATGGCGTCATTGATAAGATAAAACCCCGACGGGAAATGGATATCATATCGAAAAGCCACCATTCCCGCGGTCCGATCGTCCGCGCTAACGTAGGTTACATTTGGCAGTTGTTTCATTCCGTATATAAAGCTTTCCGATGCGCAGGCAGTGTTGGCATCACCCAAAATGATGACGGGTCTGCTTACCGGGAAATGATACAGCGGGTTTGGCCTTATGATTACCGAATTGCGGGAATGGGTATTTAGGTCTTCGGAAATGGCAAATGGCATCGGTTTGTCAATAAAGAGCGAAAACACCCGCATACCCGAAAACAGTTCGCCTCCGCCATTCCCTCTCAGATCGATGATCAGCGCCCCGGCACTGTCGATAGTCTTCCAGTCGTTGGACAGACGCAAATAAACATCGGGGAACCAGCTGTTGATCCGGAAATAGGCAATACGGTTATCTTCATAAGATCGTAGTTCGGCGTGAATAGGCCGGAAATTAGGTGGGATATTCAGCCTGCGATTAAATTTCAACCAGGCGGATCTCTCCCCGTTAGCTTCCAGATAAGTGAGCAGCAAGGAATCGGTTCGCCCCCTCTCGAGCAACACCGATGCATCCATGGCGATCCATTTTCGTTGCGCATCTTTGTTGGGCCCGCCTAACGCGGCACGCAGGCTGTCGATAAGGGCTCTGGCGGGCCTGTGATCGATCTCTACAACCAGGCTGCCGGGGGATAAATGGTACAACGTATCCAAAACGGCCGCGACATACATACTATCCCCAATGGCGTATATACGGACGGGCGAGGACACCCTGACATCCGCGTTTTGTTTGATCTTACAGCCATTGCTCACCATCAGCCGGAAGTGACCGTCCTGAAACCGGGATTCGATAAAAGACGCAATGGCATCCAGTAAATCGCAGGAAGAAGACCGAACGTGGCTATCCCATACACTCAGGAATTCTGCTATCGCGGTTGCTTTGTCGACCCCATATTCCTTGTAGTACGGATACCGCTGCAGACATAGGAGAATCGTTTTTTTCAGCAGGTCTATTTCATTGCCTCCGTCGCCTTTAATCTCGATATATCCGTTCAACGTGGTATTTTTGAAAGAAGGCGGAACGTCCCCGGCGTATTCGCTCACAAATGGTGGTGCAGGACATGTCCTGCGGGCGCTCTGGCGGATCAGGCTGTCGAAAAAGGGAGTTTCCACTTTCACTTCTCTGCGCTCAAAGTGGCCGATCGTCAGTTCGCCAAAGATAAAGCGGGCTTCCACCGGATCATTCTCCGTCTGATAAACGAATAGGCTCTGGCCCTTCGCGGATATAGGTATGGAGGCATTCAGCATCGCTGCTTTTGCCGAGTCTTTAATCTCCTGGAATTGCCAGGTCTTGAACATTGCCGGCTCCTGAAATCCCTGGTAATCCACTTCATTCCGAATACCGAACCAGCTATGGCGGGGTGCAGCGTATAAAAAAATCGAGTACGCGCGAATATTGTCGCAGAAGACTATCTGTCTTATGGCCAGCGTATCCTTGACGGGGTCCACCTGGATTTTAAGCGGCTTCAGCCAGAAAAAGGTGTTTCGGCCGGACGATTTGTCCCCTGATGGGATCACTATGCCGCTGGCAGGAGGCTTTTCGAACGCAAAATATTCAGGAAAGTTTAGGGAAACCGGTTTTGTCAACGATATATCTTTCTTTAAATCGTATATAGTGTCCGTCAATATGTTCTGGAAGGTCACCGCCCGCCATTGGGCCAAAGAATGCAGAGGCATTCCAACGATCAGCAGAACGGTAAATACGCGGAGCTTTTGCAACCAAATGCTTATGTAGGAATAAGGTAACACGGTGGTGGAATTTGAATTTCAGTATAAAAATAGAATAAGAGTCAACTGAATAAATTCCGTTTTTTTGATGTCAGTGCCTTAAAATTTTTTGATATTGAACAGCTGTGCAGAAGGCATCAACTTCGATCCGCCTTAAGTCGCTGAGCAACCCTTTCTTTTTTGCTTCTTGAGATGGGGATCTCGTCGCCGGTTTCCAGCAAAAGATAGTCTCCTTCCGCTTTAACCCAGCTTTTAATATAGTTCCTGTTTACCAAATGAGATTGGTGACAGCGGATAAAACCGTAGTCATTTAAGATCTCCTCGTATTCGTAAATGGGTTTCGATACCAGTATCTTTTCGCCGTTTTTGAGAAAAAAGGTCGTATAATTATTGGATGACTCGCAGCGCAGGATGTCGTTCGTATTGACAAAGCGGGTCTCCTTTAGTGTCGTCAGCGCAATTTTATGGACTTCTCGGAAGTTTTGATTTCTTAGCAGCTGAAGCAAATTGTTTAACTGCGGATTGTCCAGACTCCGTTGCTTTTTATCCATTACCCGGCCGACCGCGTGTTTTAGTTCGTCGATATTCACCGGCTTTACCAGGTAGTCGATGGCGGAAAATTTTATAGCCTGTATCCCAAAATTGTCATGCGCGGTGACAAAAATGATCTCGAAGTCATGGCGGGGAAGACTTCTCAACAAGTCGAATCCACTTTGTTCGGGCATATTGATATCCAGAAATACCAGGTCCGGTTGATATTGCGAGATCATTTGTTTGCCTTCGGCCGCATTTATCGCAGAGGCGACGACTTCCACCTCAGGGCAATTTTCGGCAAGCAAATTCCGGAGATTGTCCAGGTTGTTCCTCTCATCGTCTATCAGGATGGATCTCAATATCATAGAAACCAGTTATTAAACAGAAAGATAACTGACGTACCCTTCGGGGACTCGGATACGATCGACAAGGCGATCGCACGTCCACCAGGCAATTTATTCAATATTTCAATACGGTTCCTGGTCAGCCTGATACCAAATCCGCCGGCTGGCTCATTTGCTCTAAATCCACTGCCATTGTCGATGACGGTTACGATCATCTGACTTCCCTGCTTTTCGAAATTCACTTGCACCCTCCCTTGTTCGCCTTTTGAAGATATACCGTGTTTTACGGCGTTCTCTACTATTGGTTGAAGCAGGAGAAAGGGGATTTCCGTCTCCGATGGGTAAAAATTGTCGCTTAGCCCAACCTCAAATTGAAACCCGAAACGCAGCTGTTCAAGAGACAGGTAGGTCTTTATAACTTCGATCTCTTTATCGACAGTGGTAAACTCCTTTTCGCTGCCTGTCAATGTCGCGCGCATCAGATCGGAGAATTTGGAGAGGTAAATATTGGCTTCTGAAAAATTCCTTTTCCCGATCAGGCTTTGAATACTGCTCAACGCATTGAAGACAAAATGCGGATTCAGCTGGGCGTAGATGGCTTTAAGCTCATATCCAAGCCTTTCCTTTTCCAATTCCTCCTTTTCGAATTTCCGGCGCTGCTTTCTCAACTGCAAAACGACGGCGATAAAGCAGAAAAAGGCGGCTATTAAGCCGCCAAAGATGATCTTAAACAATGCTGTCTGATGCCAGACGGGTTTGACCTGGAATGGATATTCACCCACATTCTGGCGCTGACCGCTGTATCGGAAACGCAGAAGGTAATCCCCCGGAGAAAGCTTGTTAAGCCAAATCAAATTGTTATCAAAATCATTCTGTTTCCATTCCCGTACTATTTTCCCGTCATGGATCAACTCGTATTCTATCCCTTCTTTTTTATAGACAACGCCATTCAGATAAAATATGATCCCATCTATGGGAGCTTGTAACACGAGCCGTTTTGGAAGGCCGGACGAGGGATCCAAATCCTTTTCAGGATATTTAGTCTTCCATTTTTCCCTGTCTTTCACCGTCAGTTCAACGTTGCCTGACTGCCTGAATTTCAGGAGGAATTCATTCATTTCGTCAGTGGTATAAATATTCAAAATCGATGGACGCACCTGTTTCCAGTATATGGAAACGACTGACAACAAGGTGTCGGATCCTTTTTTTCTTAATTCTGCAATGAGATAGTTGTCCCAATCGGTGGAAAAGGATCCCAATTCTGCAATTCCCTTCTTTAACAGGTCGTAGCCCAGATCATCCTTGGTAAACGACACGATTTCCTTCCATGGTGCGTTCTCGCCCGGATGATGAATCACCCGGAATTCGTACCGGGCAGCATTGGTCCTGGTAAGCAAAGGGGCTAGAAGTTCCACCGGCGATGAGTCGTATGTGCTCAAGCTTAGATACCTTATGCCTAGCATTGCCTTATATTGATCCGCAAGCGCCGTATATTCCGAAGTCGCCGGTTTTCGGTCATCGGGGACCTTGTATTTTTTGTTGTAGGGAATACGAGCGACGATAAAAGGCAAGCTGTCTTTTGTTTGCATATAAGACCCGTAATAGTCATTCCACTGAAACGTTACCAGCGGGCCACCTATCTGGGCATGCCCGATATGACAGGAGCAAAACGAAACGATGGAGAGAATAAATGATTTAATGTTCATACTCTTAGGTTTTGAACAAAATTGCTTCTTCCGGCCGGCAATATTTTTGCCGGCGTGAATCCGGATGGTTTTGATGTGAATTTGACCGAAATTCGGATATAAACTAAAAAACCTATCACATAATACTATTTTCGTGGGTAATTTCATTATCGAATTCCTCCCTCCCTTAAAGTGGAAAAGGCCTGGAAGGAAATGTTCCATTTGACATACCAAGTATCGCATTGGTGACTTCAGGCAATTCACACAGATCGTTTGCTTCAAAATGACCGAAGCGATGTTTGACTATTACCTGCGCCTTTAGTTCTTTTTCGCAGGCCGCCCAATTTTCCCTTGGCACGAATTCGTCATCGTCTGAAAATATCGCCGTAATATTTTTGCTTTTACCGACGACGTTGCTTAAAACAAGAGGGGGCGTCATCCAATCATTCAACACAGCTTTTTCAGCCTCCGACCTGCCGTTCCAGTTTGGAACGCTCACCCAGCCTCCGGCGAGCACTGCACCTCCGATCATTCTTCCGGAAGGCAAGGCATCCAACAACCTAAGCGTTGAGTGACACCCCACGCTATGCCCGACCAGATAAGTATCTTCATCCATCTCGTCCTTAAGGGGCATCAGCGCCTTCATCCAGGCTGATTTTTTGGGTTTGTCCGGATCAGGCAGTTCTAAAATGGTCATTGCAAATCCAGATTGCTCCATGGTCGATTTTACCCACGGATACCAATAATTATTGGGACGCGCTCCCCGGCTGGGAATAAGATAGACTTTTTTCATAAAAGGCAATATTCTTTTGCTTTTTCAAAAGATATGCCAGGGCCCATGCCCCTACCACACATACGTCCCCACCGCATACCCATTCAACGTCGTCGAAAAATTCTTCCCATTGAACTGCACCGTGAACGTCTGCGCGCCACTCCCCGTATTCAGTACGATCAACACCTTCTTCCCCCCCGGCGTCACAAAAGCCACATTCTGCAATGTACCCGCGATATTCGACGCTACCCGCACCGAGCCCGGCCGCACGAATTTCGAAGCGTGAGCGATAATATAATACGAAGTATTCCGCAAAACACTCGTCCCATTGATAGTGAACGCCCCCTGGCAATTTCCGCACCCGCCAACAGTATGCGGACCATAACTCGCATCCGCCGCCATATTCCATTCCAAAACATTCCGGCTCCAGTTGCGCGTCGCGCCGACGATCAGATTCTGGACCGCCCAATCCAGGTCACCCTGGAAATTACCCGGCCCTCCCACATATTGCTCCGTGAAATAGATATTCTTAGAAGGAAAAGCATCGTGAACCGTAGACAATGCCGAGATGCTCCCTCCATAAAGATGCCACGCAGAGCCATCCACAAACTGCGCCGCCACCGGGTCACTGAAAATATATTCAGGATAGGACGGCACGTCGCAGTTATGATCCCAGACAATGATCTTTGTGGCGATACCAGCCGTATGAAAAGCCGGCCCCAGATAATCCCGCACAAAAATATTCTCGGCAGTATCCTGCATAACATTGCTAGGATTGTTATTCGCATTCAACGGCTCATTCTGTGGCGTGACGGCATCGATCGTGATCCCTGCCGCCTTCATCGCCTGGATGTATTTCACGAAATATTGCGCGTATACCGCATAATACTGCGGCAGCAACGATCCCCCGGACGCACTATTGTTACTCTTCATCCAGGCCGGCGGCGACCACGGACAACCCAGCAGTTTGATGGAAGGATTCACCGCCAATATCTCTTTCAACAACGGCACCAGATAGGTCTTGTCATCCGACAGATCGAAGTTGGCAAGCGTCGTATCGGGCGCAGACGGCGAAGCATTGTCGTCATACGAAAAGACCCGCGCGCTCATATCCGATGCGCCGATGGTCAGACGCAAATAGCTCACTCCGATATTCGTACTGTCCGTGGCGAAGAGCTCCTGCTCCAACGCTTGCCGCTGCGCGGTCGGAAGACTATAGATCAGCTGCGCGCTGCCCCCCGTCAGGGCATAACCGAACCCGTCGATGGTCTGATAGGTCTGCGTCGTATCCACGGTGATCACCGGTTCGACGGCCAGACCGGTCCCGAAATTCAAAGTGACGTTTTGCAGCCGGAACAAGGCGGTCTTGTCGGTATTCGTCAGCCACAAGGCTACCTGCGAGCCCGCCGGCGGAGGAGTCACCGTCGTGTCGGGAGGAGGAGTCACCGGAGCCGGATTGCTCTTCTTGTTGCAGGAGCACATCCCGACCACCACCACCCCCATCAAAAAAATCATTATAGTTTTCATATTATTACTGGAACACCCGCACATAATCTACAAACATCCGCTGCGGGAAGACCGTCGTCCCATCCGGCGGCCCCGGCCAGTTCCCTCCGACCGCTACATTAAAGATAAAAAAGAATGGGCTATTAAAGGGATAGGTTCCGCTGGTCACATCCGACGCCCCTCCGTTCACATACGGCTGATCGTCCACCAGGAACCGAACGCTGTCCTTCTGCCAGATAATGCTATATACATGAAACTGCTGTGAAAAGTCTCCCGTATTAAGATTGTAATTGTTATTGTAAGTGCCCTCGCTCCCTCCGGATTGCTGCCAGTGCAATGAACCCGTCACGCGACCCGGATAAGTGCCGATCAGTTCCATGATATCCGTTTCTCCGCATCCCGGCCAGGGCACGGTAGAAATATCCGAGCCCAGCATCCACAAGGCCGGCCACATGCCTTTCGATACCGGCAATTTGGCGCGGATATCGATCCGGCCATACGTGAAGGACCGTTTCCCCTGCGTCGTGAGCCGCCCCGAAGTATAATTGTTGCCGCCATACGTCTCCTGTCTTGCCTCGATGACCAGGTGCCCCGCCGAAACAAAAACATTCTGCGTCCGGTTCGTGTAATTCTCCAGCTCATTGTTGCCCCACCCCGATCCGCCCTGTTCATAATTCCAGTCCTGCGTGTTCAACGCATTCCCATTGAACTCGTCGCTCCAGACCAACGTACGCCCGGGATAGCTCGCTGGCGTCGTATAACCCGTGCTATCGGTAGGCAGATACAATAGGTCCGTGTTAAGGATCGTCCCCATGGCCCTGGCCGTCCCCACAACCGCATTCGTGACGGTACCAAGAGCAAAAGAAAAGGTCTGATTGGCCCGCCGGAGACTGTCCCCCGACACCGGCACGTCGACATAAACCTCCGTCTGCCCCGCAGGGATCGTAATCGTTCCCGATTCGGCAGTATAGTCGACCCCCGCCTTTGCCGTCCCGTCCGAGGTCGCAAAAGACACGCTAACGGCTTGGGAACCGGCTGCGCTGAGATCGATATAGAACCGGAATGCCGATGCCTGCGTCTGACGCGCCTGCGTCACATCAGTGACCTTCACGGACGGCTGACTGCCCCTGTTCGGTTGCCCGCCCCCATGGCCGCCCTTCGAGCAGCCCATCACCGGCACCACCAGCAAAAAGATCAAAGGTCTTGCCATCGAACAAATTTATCAATGATCCAACAGGATATCCGTGACGGTCACGCCGCCCGACCCTAAATTACCACCCGCACTGCCCGCTTTGATGACGACATAATACGTACCACTGGTCGGGAAGGTGATAGTCCCGCTGGACGGACCCGATCCTGAACAACCGATACTGACCACATCCCCATTAAAGGCATTATGGGCACAACCCGCCCACCAGTTCAGCGAATATATCTTATTATCCGAATAATCCGATCCCTGCGTTGGCACGGTGGCGCCGATATAGAACTCCACCCAGGATGCATTGATCCCCGCACCCTGCACGATCGCGGAAAACTTATAATTGACCCCGGCCTGCACCTGGATGGCCTGATAAACGCCCCCGTTCGTATTGGCGCCTGAACCGGTATTGCTCAAAACCAGCCCGTTCGCGCCAAAGGTAAAAGTTGTCGCCGTTCCCCCTGTATTCAGAAAGGTCCAGGAAGACGAGCTCGCCGTATTCAACATGCCACCGGCGATCAACGTATTTCCCAGATCGTCATTCGCTACGGATACTACCTGGCTGGTCGTATCGTATCCGCCTTCACCCACGGCGGTCAGCACTATCCTGTAATTCCCGTGCTGCGAGAAATGGATCGTATCGCTCGAAGTACCCGGAGAGGGATTCCCGTTTCCCGAGCTCCAGTACCAGGCAAAGACACCCTGCGTACCGGCCGAACAGATATAGGTATTCGTAGCCCCGCTCAATGGGGTAACCGTAAAGCTGGCTTTGGGCAATGCACTCAGCGAGGCCGATTTGTTATCGGGCGTACAGCCGCTTACACAGATCGCAGCCAGCGCCAACCCCAGTCCGCAACAAAAAAAGAGATTTCGCATATGGCAATAATTTTTAAGGTCCTATTAATTATATCCCGGATTTTGAACAAGTTTCGTGTTATTCAATTCCTGCAGGGGTATCGGCAGCACTTCATTCTTACCCGCCGTGAACCCCTTGAAACCCAGCACCGACGCCGCCCGTCCCGTACGCACCAGGTCGAAGAAGCGATGCCCTTCGGTAGCCAGCTCCAGTCTCCGCTCGTTGTAGATATTGTCCAGTGTGGCCGGCACCGACGGTAACCCTACCCGTGCCCGGACGGCATCGAGCAGCGACTGCGCCTTTGCCGCAGAACCACCACCCCTCACCAGGGCTTCTGCTTCCAGCAGATAAGTATCGGCCAGCCGGATCTCGATCTCATCATTCGTCCAGTTCAACGGGATATCCCCCACAGTCCCCTGAAATGCAGCCAGTGGCGCGAATTTGTTGATAAAATAACCCGTGTTCTGATAACCTGGCTGGTACTTGCAAACCCCCGCCTGCGAAAGACTGTCGATATTTACGATCGTAGCCGCATACCGGGGATCGTTCTTCAGGGCATTCACCAGGTTCATCGTTATCGGACAGAAACCATATCCCGCGGTTGCAGCCTCATAGGTCGGTCCCGAATATCCGCGGGGGCCCACCATCTGCACGCCTACATTACCGTCGAAATTGGGCCAGTTGCCCCAACCTTTGCCGGCCGCCGCCGTATGCACGATCTCGAAGATCGATTCCGCATTGAACTTGTTGCCGGGATTGAAAATATCCGCATAGTTCGGCAGCAGATGGTGGTTGGGGGAAGTATTCACCTGGTCCAGGTCGTTCGCGGCTTCCTGCATCCTGGAATTATTGTTCTCGTAAATAATGGCCTTCCCTAACAATGCCTGCGCTGCCCCCTTCGTGACACGCCCGCCTTCCGTCGAAGGATTCACGGTGGCGGGTAACCCGGGAATGGCCGCATTCAGATCCTTTTCGATCTGGGCATACACGTCGGCAGGCTTCGCCTGCACTTGCGTAAACCATTCGCTCTGGCTAAGCACTGTGGTTATCAGCGGGACATTCCCGAACAGCCGCACGAGATCGAAATAATAATAGGCCCGCAGGAAATACATCTCCGCCGTGTACCTTGTCTTCAGATCGGTGGTCAGACCGGGAACGTTGCCGATCTTCGACAACATAGTGTTGACACGCGCGATCCCCGTAAAATTCCGGTTCCACAGGTCGGCAGGCACATTCGGGGTGGCCGCTGCCAGGGTATACGTATTCCAGGCCTGCATGCCGGGGTTGTCCGAGTTCGATCCGCCGCCCGCATAGGCTTCATCCGACGCCAGGCTCAGCAGCACCATCTTGGGAGCATACGAGCTGACCACGGTCCATGACAACGGGTTGTAAGCCGCTACCAATCCGGCAAACGCTTCGTCCGGCGTCTGATAATAATCGCTTTCCAGCTGCGTCCCCTGTGGTTTCACATCGAGAAAACTCTTTTTGCAGCCAGTCGCTCCTATCGTGACCCCCGTCACAAACGCAAAATATATTATGGTTGTCCTGTTCATGATTTTCATTTTTTTATAATCGTTAGAATCCGACACTGAGTCCAGCCTGGAACGAACGGGCCTGCGGATAAAAGCCCCTGTCGATCCCATAGCTGCTGCCGCCGATCTCCGGATCATACCCGGTATATTTCGTAAAAGTGATCAGGTTATACCCGCTGACATAGACCCGCACTTTCTGTATCGTCCACTGACGCAACAGGCCCTGCGGCAATGTATAGCCGATCTGCAGGTTCTTGATCCGGAAATAACTGCCATCTTCCAGGTAAAATGAGGAAGGGTTGGTAAAATTGGAATTGGGATCCCCATCCACCAACCGTGGAAAGTCATTGGATGTTCCGGGCCCCGTCCAGCGGCTAAGCGCTTTTGTCGAATAGTTGGCCGTCTGTATATCCAACCTGCGCAGACCCTGGAAGATCTTGTTGCCGCCCGCTCCCTGCCCGAAGACAAGAACATCGAAATTTTTCCACGAGGCGCTGACAGTAAAACCAACAGCATATTTCGGCGTAGGGTCGCCGATAAACGTCCGGTCACCCGCCGTGATCTTCCCATCCCCATCCAGATCGGCCCACTTGAAGTCACCGGGCTTTGCATTGGGCTGTACCGGCGCTCCGGATTTACCCACATATCCATTGACATCCGCCTGCGTCTGGAAGATGCCCAGCGATTGGAAGCCATAGAACGATCCGATGGCATGTCCCGGCGTGGTGCGGCTCAGCTCATAAGCGCTCGATTGAAGCGTAGCCCCGGTCCGGTATGGTGTGACTCCCAGCGAGGTCACCCGGTTCTGCAATAATGACCCGTTGGCTTTCATGCTGAGGTTCACCTGCCCGATCTTTTTGGTATACCCCAGTTCCAGCTCGATGCCCTTGTTGGTCATATCGGCGATGTTCCCGGTAGGCTGACCGCTGGCGCCGACATACATTGGCAGCTGCTCGGCAAGCAACATGCCGGTCGTTTTCTTATTGTAGATATCGAAACCCACCGAAAGATGACTCATCAGTATGGCGTCGAAACCCACGTCGGTCTGTGCCGTTTGTTCCCATTTCAGATTGGGATTGGGTGGCGCATTGTTGCTATACCCTATCTCATAAGTGTTGCCGATAGTATAGTTGCGGCCACCGCTGACCGTGGACTCGAAAAGAAAATCCCCGATATTGTCGCTCCCTGTCACCCCATATGATCCGCGGATCTTCAGGAAAGTGACGACCGGGTTTGCCGGGAAGAAATTCTCCCTCGTGACGACCCAGCCTATGGATGCTCCCGGGA
>Ga0134126_10008758_pt1 | contig 12728 bp, 10 predicted proteins | sample KB31752_FD_96881 | JGI IMG/M metagenome (GOLD analysis project Ga0134126, IMG submission 96881) | Terrestrial soil microbial communities with excess Nitrogen fertilizer from Kellogg Biological Station, Michigan, USA - KB3-175-2 | ecosystem: Environmental > Terrestrial > Soil > Unclassified ...
GTTACGTTCTGGTTCGAGGAGCCCTTTACCCACCATGAGAGCTGAAAGCTATAACTGCCGGCTGCGACATACAAAATGGGATCGGGGAATCCTATATTTACCCCCAGCAGAGCCACTGGATAATTCACCTGAAAATTGGAGTTACTTTGGTCGGTTGCATTCACAACGGCAAATGCCGCCGGCTGGACATACGCATTCGTGGGATTAACCTGGCTCGACTTAGCATTTACCATCAAGCTGGATTCATCCACCGCCTCAAAATTGGCCAGAGTGATATGCGCGTTACTGATTTGCCCGAGTGCGCCTAAGGCCGACGGATCGCGGCTCAAATCGGTATCCGCTGTAATGGCCGGACCAGTTCCGGCATCCGCCAGAATCATGCCGTACTGTTTGAGCCCGGTCAAAATCGCCTGGGCCATCGCACTGAACTTCGAAATATCGTAACTCGCTTTCAGGCGAAAGCGCGCGCCGTAAGGCGGACTGTTGGTACAGCAATTTGCAAAGTGAGGCGAAGTAGCGGGCCAGTAGACCGAGTTAGGATTTCCGTAGATGAAACCGGCTGCCAGCGTAAATCGCAGGGCATGGTGAACGGCGCCATTTTTTATCTCATCCAGGTGGAGCGTGAGTGGACCCAGCGGCAAACCCGCGGCATCGGTTGTGCCGCCGGTAGGAAGACCATAGCTGAGGCCGTTATAGGAGTAGCCGCTGGTAGCAGTGTAATTCACACCATTCGACAAACGCGGGGTGAAGTAATTGTTATACACCTCCCAGAACTGGCAGGTGTCTTTGTTGACGGCCAGAATGTGATGATCGGACCCATTCTGGTCGCTGACATATGTGCCCATTTCGCGTTTCAGCTCGGGAAGGAAAGGTAGCAGCCAGGATCCGTTGTATCCGCCCGTATAATAGAAAATTTCATTGGTCAGCGGAACAGTATTATCTACCACGCTGGTTCCCCATCCGGTATCGAATCCGAGCCCGTTTGTTCCAGTGTTCGCCGTGCTCGTCCAGTTTGCATTGTTTGCGTTGACGGGCAGGTTGTCGATTCTGGTATTGAAAACCGAATCGTTCGGGAGCACCGGACATCCCGCCATGACATTCTGATTCGGAATGGACGCAGGAGCCGTGTAGGTGGCGTGAGTGGTATCGGCCACGGTCAGCGTACCAACGCTTCCCGCGGCGAGGGACCAATTGACCGGCCGGTTCGAACTAATGCTTACCGTCCCGCCAATCTGCGCTGAAGTAGCTGTTGGATTGATGCTCAAGCCGCCGCTGGTGATAAGATTCTGGCCGGTTCCCGTCAGGGGAATCGTATGAGGCGAACCGGGCGCCGAATCCACGATGGAGATGGCAGCCGATTCGGCGCTAACGATAGAAGGAGTAAATGAGACGGTAATGGTGCAACTAGCGCCCGATGGTACGGTGCTTGCACAATTGTTTGAGGCGGCAAAATCGGTTGCATTTGGACCCGTCACCGTGATGCTGGTGATGCCTAAGAACGAATAGCCGGGATCGGAGAGCGTGATTGTCTGCGACGCGCTTTTGGTGTTAATCGTTTGATTACCAAATGATACGGATGGTTTACTTAGCGATACCTGTGGGGCTGCGCCTCCGCCGCCTGCGAGTTGAGTCCAGTTATTCACGGAAGTACAGGCGTAGAGATTTTGGCCGGGTACGGCTGAGCTCATAAAGAATAGCTGGCCCACCAGACACGTTGCCGGGAGCGCCGTTCCGACTGATACCGGCCGCGTGATCGGGAGCGTGGAGAAATCCGCATTACGGCCCTGGGTCCCAAGATTGATCGTGGTGGGGCTCTGTCCGAACGTGGCAGAGCATAAACTGAACGCTGCGACAGCGAGCACATGTCCAGCAACGCGGAGAGTTACTCTATCCCGATTCCCTGCTGGCGGAAGGCATTGACGTGGGTGCTGCAAAAGAGGATGATCCTTTCTTGCTCAGAGGACCATGCGTGTTCGCGCTCCCAGATACAGCCGGACGACGGCAATGCGCGAGCCAGTTCACGCAAGCTTCGGCTTTTCAAAGCGTTAGGCGTGCAATCCGGAAGATATGTAAATTTTTGCGAAGTTGTGACTGCGGGGTGGCGAGCAGTGAACTGCCCGCGGGCGATCAATCTTCGGGAACTTTATGCGTATAGGCCGCGCTGCTTGATTGCGTTGGCGACCCGATCGAGGGCAAGCATGTAGGCAGCGGTTCTGTTATTCACGCGGTGTTTTTCGGCGTAGGCAATTACGGCATGGAAGCTGGCCACCATGATCTCTTCCAACCGATCGTTGACCAGGCCCAGGTTCCAGAAATAGCCCTGCCTGTCCTGCACCCACTCGAAATAGGAAACGGTGACTCCGCCGGCGTTCGCAAGTATGTCGGGAATGACAAAGACTTTCTTATCAACCAGAATGGAATCGGCCCCAAAAGTTGTAGGGCCGTTCGCGCCTTCGCAAAGGATTTTAGCTTTGATATCGCCGGCGTTACGGGAGGTGATCACGTTTTCGTGGGCGGCCGGAACCAGCACATCGCATTCCATCAGCATGGCCGCATCTTTGTCCATGTCCTCAGCTTCCGGAAAGCCTCGAATGGAGCCCGTTTCGGTGCGGTGCTTCATTAAAGCATCAATATTGAGTCCATGCGGGTTGAAAACCGCGCCATCGTATTCGATGATGCAGGTGATTTTGAACCCGCGCTGGCTCATTAGGCGGGCCGCCATACCGCCGACATTTCCGAATCCCTGGATAATCACGCGAGCTTGTTCAGGGGCAAGGCCAAAGCGTTTTAATGCCTCCATAGTCACGATCATGCAGCCGCGGCCGGTGGCTTCGGGACGCCCCAGGGAGCCGCCCAGTTCCAGAGGCTTTCCAGTCACAACTGCCGTAACCGTGTGCCGCTTGTGCATGGAATAGGTGTCCATGATCCAGGCCATGGTTTGCGCATTGGTATTCACGTCCGGGGCTGGCACGTCGCGTTCCGGCCCTATGAATTCAAAGATTTCAGCGGTGTAGCGGCGCGTAATCCGTTCCAGTTCGGCTTCGCTCAGCAGATATGGCTCACAGATGACGCCCCCTTTGCCGCCGCCGAACGGAATATTGACAACGGCGCATTTCCAGGTCATCCAGGCCGCCAGAGCGCGGACCTCATCCAGGGAAACGTCGGGCGCGAAACGGATGCCTCCTTTGGCAGGCCCGCGCGCAATGGAATGTTGGACGCGGTAGCCGGTAAATACTTCGATGCGGCCGTCGTCAAGCACCACTGGAATATTCACTGTGAGTTCCATGGCTGGCTGGCGCAGCACCTTGCGCATGCCGTCATCGAGCTTCAAAAGCTCGGCAGCTTCATCGAACCGGTGGGCGGCCGATTCCCACGGATTAATCTCTTGATCGGCGGAAGCGAGCGCATCCAGAAGCATATATCCACTACACTGTCATGGGCGAAAGCATTCTGGCAACTTCCCGAAGTTCTTTCCGGTACCGGACCGGTCCGGCCGAGCAAAATGAACCGCAGGCCAGCCGCTTGCGTCTAATTGAACGACGAAAGGCATCCGACCATGACCCCCGACGAACGAGATATGCTGCAGGAACTAGCCAACAAAGTTGCGCAGACGCCTGCCCCGCCGAGAGATGCGGAAGCGGAAGATTTTATCCGGAAAAGTATCGGCTCCCGCCCCGATGCGCTGTACCTGATGACGCAGACTGTTCTCATCCAGAACATTGCTCTGCAACGGGCCCAGCAACAAATACAGGAGCTGCAGCACGCCTCCCAGACGCCCGTTTCAACGGGTTCGAGCTTTTTAGGCGGAGCGAGCGCCCGGCCGGCTGGTTATTCCCAGCCGGGCAACCCCCAGAGTCAGCAGCAATATTCAGCTCCACCACCACCTCCTCCTCCGCAATATGCGCCCCCGGCCCAGAGCGTTGCCAGCCCGGGCGGCGGTGGATCTAGCTTCTTACGCGGTGCGGCACAGACCGCGGCTGGAGTGGCGGGCGGGGTCCTGGCGGCGGATGCGATCTCCTCGATGTTTGGTCATCACGGCGGCGGATTCGGCCCCTTTGGGGGAGGCGGGTTTTTGGGCGGCGCTGCGCCTACCGAAGAAGTCATCAATAACTACTACGAAACGCCCGCGCCACAAAGCCCCGCCGATGATTCCGGCAACTATGGCGATAGCGGGAATTACAATGACGCGAGTGCGGACCAGGATCAATCGGACGATAGTGCTCAATACGATGACGCGAACTACGATTCAGGGGACGATGGCGGGTTCGATGACAATTCCGGCAACGATTTCGCGTAGCAGCCTTAAGACGCGCGCGGGTAATCGAGATTGCGTTTATGCAATTTGAGCCTTGATACGGAGCCGTGAGCGTGAGCGAACTTGACTGGAGTGCGCATCCATCCTTGGGTCGCTTTTCGCTTCTGCCTCAGGCGTGATTCTTAAGCCGTTCACTGAGCTGCCGTAGCAGTTCATCGCGTTGGGGACCGTCGAGTTCCTGCTGAAGGCGGCGGAGCGCGAATCCAACCACGTCGCGATGATGAAGTTTTGATCCGGTTGCCTCGTCGGCGCTCAGCCGCAGCCATAGATCATGCAGCTTGTCCACATCCTCAGGCCAGAGCCGGGGCGGATGTGGGCCGAGATTTACGTACGTGGAGGGTCGCCCGGGTGTGATGATCTCGAGCGAGAACGGATGCCGCGGCTCCGCAAGGCGCTCCCAGGCAAGGCCGATTCTCCTTGCCAGCTCTTCCGATGTCATGCGCTGTGAAACTCCGGTTACAAGCCTGGACACTTTGAGCTGAGTTGCTGTCTGGACGAGCGCCTCAAAGGGATCTATTGCGGGGACAACCAGCAACTCAACCGGCTTTCCTTCTTTTTCCGCCAAGTTGACTACGGCGGTGAACAAGCCTCTTTCGTCTCTTCCGAATAGCTGATCCTCGTTAAGGTCATATTCGCTTTCAATACCCAGCGGCCGGACCGTCATCACGACAATGTCATTGCGGCGCAGGTCGGTCCGCTGCAGCGTGCGCCGCAGGTGCTGCATGTTTTCAGGATTTCGAACAGCTACCAGAACACATCCAGGCCGGGCGTGCAGCGCCTTGGCATCGATGCTCGCCTGCTGCAGCAAGTTGAACTCTTCAAGGGAACGCTCTTCCCGCGTTTTGTGCTTCCGCAGGTTGATCCGCTCTGAAATGGTGAACACCATGAAAAACGCGATGGTAAATCCGACGCCGTACATGGTTGCGTACTGCTTCGAGAACAGATTGACAATGGCGGTGGCCAGCAGAACCAACGTCGTCATCGCCAGCCCAACCGGTATTTCTTTGCCAGCAATATGAAAATTGATCGGAACTTTGTACTCCTGGTCGTGCCGCTGAAAGCGGAGTGCGAGCACGCCCAGAGCTTTGAGCGCAAAACTCCAGATGACGCCAAAGGCGTAGGCTTCCCCAAGCAGGTATAAATCGCCGCGGCTCAGGACGATTGTTGTGAGCTGCAGAAGAGTGATGAGGTTGATGATGCGGGAGGTGGTCCCGAACTTAACGTGGGGTTTACGGAACAGATCCAGCAGCACGCCGTCTTCGGCTACTCGATTCAGAACGCCGTTTGCGCCGATCATGGATGTGTTCACTGCGGAGGAAAGGATCAGCACTCCCACGATTACGACAAAGATATGGAATAAAAGCCGCAGCAGCTCCGGGCCGGCCAGATTCATGGCTAATCCGCCAATCAGGTTGTCCACATAGGTCTTGCGGACTGCATCTGGAATAATCATCGCGGCAAACAGCGTAATCAGGCCGGTGGAGAAGAGCGCATATATGCAGACAATGTTGCCGGTAATCTTAAGGTTCTTCATCTTCGGCGAAGCAATTTCGCGGTATACCTGGGCCAAGGTCTCAAAGCCGCTCATCGAGAGCAGCGAGTGGCCGAAGGCGATGATAATGGCCACAACCGGCAAGGTGGGCCAGATGGTGCCATGAAACCAGCCGAGCGACCCCTTGCCTAACACCAGGTTGGCAGGCAAAGGACTCGGCGGAAGCTGCCAGCGCCCATGCAGGATGATAGTCAAAGGGCACCAGATCAGAAGCGCTACCACCATTACAGTGGTAATTTGCATAATTTTCAGAGCGGCCGAACTCGACTCCTCGATACCCCGGATATTGCTTCGCCAGAAATAAAGCGTGACCAGCACGCCAAAAAACGCAGCAAATGTATTTGGGTCGATTTGCGTGCTGCGATGCGCGAACCCGAGTAGCTCGTTGATCAAACGCCCAAGGTATTGCCCGGCCGTTACGCAGCTGATAGGGCCGGTCAGAATGTAATCGAAGACCAGCGCTGAAACCGAAACTCTGGCAGCGAACGGCCCCATGCTGTCGCGCACCACAACGTATACGCCGCCGCGGACGAACATGCCGCAGCTTTCCATGTACACGGAGCGAACGGCAAAGCTGAAAACCATTACAGCCAGCACATACCAGGCCGCCGATTTACCGATTGCCTGCTCGGCGATGCCGCCGGCATAGAACATGGAGGAGGCCAGATCGCTGAGAACGATCGCCGCGCCCCGCCAATAGCTGATGAATGAAAGCGCTACCGTGGTCGCGACCACAACCTTGGCAGTTGTGGGAAAACGAGTCTTCGTATCCATTTAGGAGATGAAGTTTCCAGTATCGCTCGTGTCTATTGCTTAGTTCACAACAGACTCTTCAGCCTGCGGCTTTCAGCCCGTTTTGAGATCTGGAATCAATGACTTTGTCCCGCGGCTTTTGCAGTCTCCTCAACTTCCTTCCACTCCTGCTCGTTCAGCTTCAGATCCGCCGCGGCTACATTCTCCTCTAAATGCTTTACTGACGAGGTTCCCGGAATCGGCAGCATGACAGGCGAACGGTGCAGCAGCCATGCCAGGGACAATTGGGCCACGGAAACATTATGGCGCTTCGCCAGCGATTCCAGCGGCCCCCCGGGCGCTACTAGTTTCCCGGCTGCCACCGGGAACCACGGAATAAACCCGAGTTGGCGGTTTTCGCAGTAATCCAGCGTCTTTTCGTGCTGCCGGTCACTGATGTTATACCGGTTCTGCACGCTTACAATTTTGGCGGTCTTTCCGGCGCGCTCGATTTCGTCTGGCGATACTTCCGACAGACCGATATGGCGGATCTTACCCGCTTTTTGCAGTTCGACCAGCGCCCCCAACGACTCCTCGACAGGAACCTTCTCGTCGATCCGGTGCAATTGATAAAGATCGATTCGCTCCAGGCGCAATCGGCGCAAGCTCATCTCCACGCATTGCGTCAGGTACTCCGGACGCCCCACGGGCAGCCATTTGGCCGGCCCCTGTCTGGTCAAGCCGCCCTTCGTGGCAATTACCAGGTCTTTGGGATACGGATGAAGGGCTTCGGCAATCAGCCGCTCGCTTACTTCTGGCCCGTAGGAGTCGGCAGTATCGATGAAGTTTATTCCAAGTTCAACCGCCCGCCGCAATAGGCGACGCGCTTCGTCCGCATTCTTGGGCTCGCCCCAGATCCCTTCGCCGGTAATCCGCATCGCGCCGAATCCAAGGCGATTAACCGTAAGATCGCCGCCGATTGTAAACACACCGCTGGCTTTCGCATTTGCTGTGATGGTTGTCATATCCAAGCTGATTCGCTGGATTGAAAATCGTTTCAACGGCGCCGGACACTAGGGCCCGGCGTCGCTCGGCTTCGAACCTGAATTAGTTCTGGCTACCGCTACCCGTTTCGCCGTTTGAGTGCTTTTCCCGCCACTGTTGCATCCGCTCGCGGCGATGCTGCTGCATCTGATCCCAGGTCTGCTTCTGGTTATCGTTCAGAACGGCCTTGATCTTGGCATCGCTGTCCTCGCGAACTGTGCGCATTTTTGCATGACGATCTTTGGCCGATAGCGAGTTGTCCTTCAGAATGCTTTGCATCTGCTGCTGGCGATCGGTCAAAATCGGCAGGATCTGATTCTGTTGATCGGTTGTCAGATCCAGGCGTTTGGTCAGCATCTGGACTTGCCGGTTCGGATCCATCTGGCGATGTTCGTGGGTTGCCTGATTGCTTTGAGCTTGCGCGGGCTGCTCTTGTGTTTGTGCTGCGCCAAGCGCCACGCCCATTCCAAAGATTGTGGAAAGGGTGATTGATACGATTTGCTTCTTCATAATGCCTTTCTCCTTGCGGAGAAGATTCTCTCTTTCTAACTGGAAAGACGAACAAAACCCGCTAGGGTTAACCCTGCGGCTGTTAAAGTTTGTTTAGCTTCGCGACCTGACAAACTGGAATCATCGTGCTCCCGGTTTCATTAGCTGATCCGAATCTCGCATTCCTGCTGCTCATACTGGGAGCACTGGGCGTTTATTGGGAGTTGCATGCTCCCGGCATGATCCTGCCCGGCGTCGCCGGTATCGTTTTGATGTGCCTGGGGGCTTATGGGCTTTTTGAAGACAGCCCGACCTGGTACGGCTTAACTCTTCTGACGCTGGCGATCCTACTGCTTGGGATCGAGTTGAAGTTTTACACGCATATGATTTCCGGCATCGCTGGAACAGTTCTTCTAGCCATAGGCGCAATTGTTCTCCTCCAGGGACCCAAGCGAATCACTCCAGCTTTCGCGGTTGCGGTAGCCGTGGGTTTCGGGCTGATTGCCATCTTTCTGGGCATCCTTGCGAACCGGGCGCTCAGGAGTCCTGCTATGACAGGCCTGCCGCAGCTCGTCGGCGCAACCGGCATCTCGCGTACCGACATCAATCCGGAGGGGACCGTTTTTGTTGATGGCGCCTATTGGCAAGCCCGTAGCGATCACGCCATTCCCGCCGGCAAGCGCGTCTCGGTAGAGCGTATCGATAATCTTGTCTTATTTGTGAAGGAGGCCTGAAGCATTGACGTCAAACGAATTCTTTTCTGGCGTAGTGGTGATCGTCATCATCATCGTGATCTTTTACCTGATCTCATCCATCAAGATTCTCGCCGAATATGAACGCGGCGTTATCTTTCGGCTGGGCCGCGTGCTGCCTCAACCGAAGGGCCCGGGCATCATACTTGTTTTTGCTCCGCTGGATCGGATCGTGCGCACCTCGTTGCGCATCGAAGCCATGGAAGTTCCTCCGCAGGACTTGATCACCCGCGACAACGTAACGGTTAAGGTCAATGCTGTTTTGTATTTTCGAGTGGTCGATCCGAACAAGGCCGTAATCGAAGTGGCAAATTTTCTCTATGCCACCAGCCAGCTTGCCCAGACGACGCTGCGCAGCGTACTCGGGGAGGCAGAGCTCGATGAACTACTCAGCCACCGTGAGAAGATCAACATCCGCCTGCAGGCAGTGCTGGACGAGCACACCGGCCCCTGGGGAATAAAGGTCACCATGGTGGAGGTAAAGCAGGTCGATTTGCCCGACCAGATGATTCGAGCCATCGCGAAGCAGGCCGAGGCGGAACGCGAGCGCCGCGCAAAGATCATTCAGGCCGAGGGCGAATACATGGCAGCCGAGAAGCTCACGATGGCAGCCGAGCTGATCCAGAAGCAGCCGGCAGCCATTCAATTGCGCTACTTGCAGACTCTGCTCGATATCGGCGTAGAGAAGAACACTACTGTCGTCTTTCCGGTGCCGATCGAAATTCTCAGCCCGCTGGCCAAGCTGGTCGAAAATCTCGCATCCCGGGAGCCGAATCCGGCTCCCCGGCAAACGCAGGCGGATCAGCCCAGACTGCGGCCGCAAGATTTGTAAATCTCGGACATGTACTGCATATCGCGCAGACCTTCCTCGCCGTTTGTCTTTGGTTCTTTATTCTGAAATACGCAGTCTGCGAAGTAGTCGCCTTCCAGCGCGAACTGGTACGGATCTTTTTCGGTATTCCGGTCATCAATCGGCGGCTCGCCGTGAATCTCAGCTTTCAAGTGCAGGCCATCGTAAGCGAATGCCGGTTCCATGTGGATCATCCCTTTCGAGCCGTGTACCCGAAAGAAACCCGGCATGTTAGCGCCGTAGGTCGTGTTGCAGCTCGCCACAATTCCCGAGGGGAATCGCATGGTCCAGCCGTCGTTCTCTTCCACTTGGGCGAACCGTCCGTCTTTGTCGACCACCGTGCAGTAGCCCTCAATATGAGCCGGTTCCTCGCCGGTCAGATAGCGGCAGGCATTCAGGGAGTAAACGCCGACGTCCAGCAGAGGCCCGCCGCCCGCCATTTTTTGATTCAAGCGCCACTCGCCCGCCCGCTCGTTGAAGCCATTTGCACTTTCAATGGCCTGAATGCTCCCCAGCTTTCCGCTGCGGATAAGCTCAATGGCGCGCAGGTTCGTGGGTTCATATTGGCAGCGGTATGCGATAAGCAGCTTCTTGCCGGCTGATTTGCAGGCGTCGATCATCGCCTGGCTGTCCTTCACGGTAGTGGCCATGGGCTTCTCGCAAAGAACATGCTTGCCGGCGCGCGCCGCACGAATTGTATATTCGGCGTGCATGTTGTTCGGCAGCGCGATGTAGACCGCGTCGATGTCTTGGTTGTGCGCGATTTCGTCGTAGTTCTGGTAATTGTAGATATTTTTGGCCGGTACACGGTATTCGGCGGCCATTTTGTCCGCCTTTTCGCGGTGTCCGCTCACCAGCGCCGTCACTTTCGATTTCTGAGACATCTTGCAGGCCGGCATGAAGTGGCCCATTGAGATGCGTCCCAGACCTACAATGCAATATCCCAGCCTGCGTTGCTCGCCCTGAGCGTCAATAAGCGCAGCAAGGGGTGAGAGTGCCGCGCCAGCCGCTATGCCGGTTGTGAAAGCCCGCCGTGTGATGTTCATGCATTGATCTTATGCCCGCTGTACCGCCCGCTTCATCTCGGGGATAGACAACACCAGCGTTCCAAATGTCGCTCCAGCCACCAATAGCGACCACAAGGAAAACTTACCCAGTTTCGTGCATTGCGCCACGCTCAATTTGCCTGCCATCGCGGCGTCGCAAATCGCCTTCGCGCCCATCGCCAGCGGAACCCATCGGGCGGTCTTCCACCTATCTTGCTTCCCCATCCCGGCAAGGCATGCAGTCACCGAATAGCTCGCCATCCCGAGCAGCGCGTCCGGCGTTTGAAGCAGCGAATATGCCTGCAGTGATCCATTCACGTCATCCGCGTTGAATCGCGGCAGCGGGGGATCTGGCAGTGTCTTTAGCAAACCTATCTGGAACAGCCCAATGCCTCCCAGAACCACACTTGAGAACACCGAGAGGCCTACAATCGCACGGCGTCTCCTGAGCAAACCGTCCGTGCCGTGCCGAAGCTGCCGCCTCAGCTCTTCGAGATCGTCCTCACGCTGCATTGCGCCTCCAAAGAAGCGCCCCCACCCCTGCGATTCCAGCCGCCGCCAGTGCAACCGGCACGCGGCGGAGATTCACCCAGTTCTGCAAGCTGAAATCTTTCGCCTGATTCGTAAAGATGCCATGCGCCGCCCAATCGCCCGGCACCGGCTCAAACAGATTGTCGGGGCGGTCCGGCGGCACCGGCTCCGATGTTTGTTGAGCTTCGTATCCGTGCGTGCCCAGATACCAGTCCGCAAAAGATGGCGCAACATCCTGTCCATAGATCGCTTTCACCGTGGGACCACCCACGAAGATTTCCCGACGCTTGGCGTGCGCTGCGTAGTAAATCGCTCGGGCGGCAACCTCGGGCTCAAAAATCGGCGGTACGGGTTGCGGGTGCCTTGGCAGGCGCGTCCGGCACCAGCTAAATTGCGGCGTGTTCATGGCTGGCAGGTGAACCACCGTGACGTGAATGTTGCTGTTCTGGTGAATCAACTCGCAGCGAAGCGAATCGGTGAAGCCGACGATCGCGTGCTTTGCTCCGCAGTATGGCGCTTGCAACGGAATAGAACGATACGCCAGAGCCGACCCAACCTGCACAATGGTCCCCTGGTCCCGTTCTCGCATGACCTTCAGCGCAGCCATGGTGCCGTATACACATCCCAAATACGTCACCTCGGTCGCGCGTTTGAATTCTTCGGGCCGGATATCTTTGACCGGGGCAAACACAGTGGTCATCGCGTCGTTCACCCATACATCTATGGGGCCGAACCTGCTCGCCACCTCGTTGGCCGCCTGCTGCACGGCATCCGCATCGGAAACGTCCACGGACAGAACCAGGGCCCGGCCGCCCTGCTGCTCCACTTCCTGCCGGGTTGCTTCCAGACGATCTTTGCCTCTTGCGATAAGCCCAATGGCCGCTTTGCGCCGCGCAAATTCACGGACTACGGCCCTGCCTACGCCCGCCGATGCCCCCGTAACCACAACCACTTCCGGTCGATCCTGTTCCATCTGGTGCCTCCACTTCGGTGATGCGGGCCGCAGAAGAGCGTTACCAGGCATCATTGGCCCCGCGGCTTCGAAATATAATATTGTCCGTATCCTGCGCGGCTCGCCCGGATGGACCGGCATGCGCTCAATCGCGTTGCCAACACGCGAAACTACCAGCCACAAAATCGCCTCACATCAAATAGACAAAAGGAACATTCCTGTGAAAACAACCTATGAAATCGATCCCGCACACTCGAACGTGTCGTTCAGCATCCGCCACCTGATGGTCACGAACGTTCGCGGCTCATTCAAGGGCGTGAAAGGCGCCCTCATCTACGATCCGGAAAACCCGTCCGCGACTACGGTTCGAGCCGTTATCGACGCCGTCACACTCAGCACAAACGACAACGAGCGGGATGCGCATGTGAAAGGGCCGGATTTCCTGGATGTTGACCACTATCCCAA
>Ga0134126_10008760_pt1 | contig 12727 bp, 5 predicted proteins | sample KB31752_FD_96881 | JGI IMG/M metagenome (GOLD analysis project Ga0134126, IMG submission 96881) | Terrestrial soil microbial communities with excess Nitrogen fertilizer from Kellogg Biological Station, Michigan, USA - KB3-175-2 | ecosystem: Environmental > Terrestrial > Soil > Unclassified ...
GCAAGCCACGGCAACAACCCAAGCCGGGCGCTGCTGTGCAACTCGCGCTTGCGCAGCAAACCGGTAAGTTGGGTTCCATACAGGCTGGCAGACTGTGGCATGATTGGCACCCGCAAGAAATCCTTGCGGAAGAAAATCTCTTCGCCGCCAAACCTTGACGATTCGGTCACCAATCGCGGCAAATTGAGGCCGGTGCCGCGATATTGCTTCACATAGTCCGACACAATGACCAGATAGGTCGCGACCCCTTCCCAGATTCCGGAGGCGTTCGCGGAATAGCGCAGGTCCTCGTAATCGAGTGCGCCCGATTCAACCAGCATTGCCGAGTCCACAATGTCGCACAGACGGAAATAAAAGTGCCGGTACATGCGTTGCAGGGTCGAGATCATCAGCCGGTCAGACGCCGATGTTACGCGAAAGGTGTCATCCCCGATGCGAACCAGGCGTGTCCGTCCCATCAGACGATCCGCCAGCGTGATCTGCTCTCCGGTCTGGCCGAGCCGTCCAACGTGAATTTCCACGGATTCCGGCAATCCGGGGATCAGGAAGTTCCACTTGCAAGCCAGGCGATCGCCCCAGCTTCTGGCATCCAGTTCCGCCTGGAAGCGCCGCCTCATCAAGGGGATCACTTGTTCCGGAGTTGCACTCGTGTACAGATCCAAATCGCTGCCGAGGTCCGGCCAGTGGTCAAGCGACTTGATCACGGTTACCTCAAGACCTTCTTCGTCAAAGGCAGTGCAAATGGCGCGAAGGAATGGAATGGCATTGTCGATGCGCGCACGCTCCTCGGCGAGTGCAGTTTCAGCCCATTCCGCCCGCATGCCGTCCCGAGCGTCCTGAAAGATTTTCAGGGCGATCTCAAATCCACGCACCACCACGTGATTCAGGTTTGCGAGCGCAACCAGGTCATGGAACTCTTCACGACTGATCCCGATGATTTCCGAACTCAAGGCCGGGTTGGATTGCGCGGATACATCGCCCGCGTGCTTGGACAAAAGCAGGCGAGAAAGGGTGACCATTGATTTAGACGAAATAGGCTGGGCAGTTGATTTAGGCATATATGCAGTCGGTCTCTTAGTTTGAATTAGGTGCTGGTGCTTCAGTGTTTGGAACTGCCGGCGTCGGAGACTTTTTGGGGGTTGTGCTCGGTTTTGCCGGGTGATTGCCACGACGAATTAATTCGACTGGACCGGTTTGCTGACGCGCTGCCTGTCGATAGGCGTCGATCTCGGTGTTCACTTTCTGGTTGCTTGCGCCGGCAACAGTATTTAAATCCTCGCCTTTAGCGGAATCTACCGTAGCCAACCCGATTCGTGCATTTGCGTTATCGGCACTGCGTGCTTTGGAGTAATAGAACTGAGCCGTCTCGAGGTCTCCATTCTTCTCAGCCACGTACCCCAGGTTATTCAGCGAAAACGCACTGTGAGGATCGAGCGAGTACGCTTGCAAAAAATCCTTCTTCGCCGCAGACCAGTCATTCTGGTTTGCCGCAAAGACTCCGTGCGTCGTCAACATTCTTGCCTGCAGTTCTGTGTCCGCCTCATTGTGGATTCGCTTTCTCAATTCACGCGCACTCGCAGCGGCCACTTGACTGATGGGTTTTCCTCTAGTAGCCCGACTCAGCGTAACCACCACGGGTTCAGTGGAGTGAGACGCCGCGGCCGCATCGTATTTTTGTAAGGCTCCGGTAAGGTTCCCGGTAGCTTCTTCCGCTACGCCCAGATTGTTCAGCGTGAAAGGATTCTGCGGATCGAGCTCCAGGGCCTGCCGCAGCATGACTACGGCTTCGAAGCCCCGATCCTGCGCTAGAAGCTGGATGGCCTCAACATTCATCCGATTCACCCGCAGGGGCTTGTCTTTCAAGTCGGAGAGGGCATATGTCAGGGGTTTTCCTTGCAGATTCTTGGAGTTACTCTGCTCGATGATTGCGGTGCTGCCTTGTTCTGACGCCAGAGCATAGAATTTTTGAGCGCGATCCAGCTTCCCCTGGAGCTCGGAAATGTATCCCAGGTTGTTGAGAGTGAACGGGTCGGAGGCATCGTACAGGTAAGCTTTGTAGAACATTGCTTCGGCTTTTTCATATCGATGCCGCCGTACTGCATCCACCCCTTCGCGATTTAATCGCTGCACCGGGGTCAATTCGCTGCGTTTTGGAATGGTGATTCGGATATCTTTCCCCCAGGCATGGTGGAATCCGGTGGCCGTGATCAGCACAGCGGCTGCCAATAATCGAAGACGAAACACAGACATTTCAGTTTTCACCTTTCTGCCCGATCTGGGAGTACGAGCCAAATGGAGAGTGCTGTTAGTAGATTATTAAGATGCGCAATATCAAAATGTGTTGCCAGGATGGCCCGACCTATTCTTTCTGGGCTACCCTGAGGATGAAAGAAATTGGGCTGAGCCACCCGCAGCCGTCTGGCACCATCAAAAAGAGATGCTGAAAAACTATGAATCGCCTAAGGTGTTGAAAATGCGTCTTTGTTTCGCTGTAATCTTGCTCGCCAGCATGTCACTTGCACAAGCAGCATTTGCCGCACAAAGTTCAGACCAAGCTGCGAACATCCAGCCAGTGGCGAGCGCCGTGCCCACCACAGTCGACGGGTCTGCTTTGCCGGCCCCGCCGAAAGGAAAAAGCACGGTGGAGGGGGGAACGATCCGTAGTGTCGATCCGGTTCGCGACCAGTTGATCCTGAACGTTTACGGTACTAAACCGATGAAAATATTATTTGATGAGCGAACCCAGGTGTATCGCGACGGAGTAAAGGCGCCGCTTAGCGACCTGCATGCACAGGACCATGCCTCGGTGCAAACGGTGTTGGATGGCACCAAGATTTTCGCGTTGAGCATCCACATGTTGTCCCAGGCGCCGGAAGGGCAAGCTCAGGGGCAAGTCGTGAGCTACGATGCCGGGACTGGTTTGTTGCGCCTAACCGCGGCGCTCTCCGGCCAGCCGATTACGCTCCACGTTCCGGCTGGAACCTCGGTTGTTGGCGTCGGACAGGTCACCGTTGCTTCGCCAGCCGCGGGCTTGCAAGAACTGGTGAAGGGAACCCTTGTAGCCGTTAAGTTCGGTTCCAGCAACAACGGTCGTGGCGTTGCAAGGCAAATCTCGATTCTGGCGACCCCTGGATCTTCGTTCGTATTCACAGGCAGTGTCGTTTCGCTTGATTTGGCTGCCAATCGTCTGGTCTTGCTAGATCCAAAAGACGAGCAACGCTATTCAATTGTTTTCGACCGCAGCCGCTTTCCGATGAGTCGTGATCTTCACATTGGTACACGTTTGAGGGTTACCGCCAGCTTCGATGGGTCCCACTATGTCGCCACGGCGGCGAAAACCCTTTAGTTGCTTCAGACGGAGTCGACAGAAAACCCGATCTACGCGAGCGTCCAAGCATCTTGAATTGAGAGACAGGCATCTATACTGCGAATCGGAGTATCTCCCAGCTCATTGCTCATCCGACGTCGGGTAAGTGGCCTGAATTTGCGTTGTTTTTGCTCACTTTTTGGACGCCGGGATCGTCTCATGTTTACTTAAAGATGGTGACCGTGCATTTGGCCATGAAGCGCTTAATGATTGTTACAACTTTTGTCTGGGCAGGGCTTATGTCGGGCTGCCGCGGCGCCGGTTTGCTTCCCGCCTTGGCACCGGTGGCCCCCACGGCGACGCTAACTGCCTCTCCAGCCACGGTGACGCCCGGAAGTTCTGCGACCTTGTCCTGGACAACCGCGTATGCTTCGACAGTTACGATTGACAATGGGATCGGCGCCGTTGCCACGTCAGGATCGATGTCGGTAAGTCCATCGTCGAGCACGCAGTACACATTGACCGCGACCAGCGTCGATGGCACTACCACCTCTGTCGCGACTGTGACTGTACAAGCACACCCTCCGACAGCGAAGCTCACGGCCGCTCCGACGACCGTATCACCCGGCAGTTCCGCGACGTTGACGTGGACGACTACGAACGCCACCAGCGCCTCCATCGACAACGGAATCGGAACCGTGGCTGTGTCCGGGTCCACTACAGTCAATCCGACTACGACGACTACCTACACTTTGACCGCGACCAGTTCTGCCGGCGGAACCGTAACGGCGACGGCTACTGTCACAGTGCAGAAAATGATGCCGACGGTGACGTTCACTGCCTCACCTTCGACCATTACGGCGGGCCAGACCTCAACCCTGACATGGTCGACGACAAATGCGACCACAGTTTCTATCGATCAAGGGATCGGGATTGTTTCTGCTTCTGGAACGACGGTTGTCAGCCCAACCAATACCACCCAGTACACCTTGACAGCTACCGGATCCGGAGGCACTGCAACTGCAACCACGACTGTGACGGTGCCGATGGCCGGCACCACCAACTCGCCCATTTCGCACCTGGTTATCCTGATGATGCAAAACCATTCATTGGATAATTTGTTCGGCACCTTTCCAGGTGCGAATGGACTGAATGCGACGCTTCCCAGCTATCACCAGGTGGATGCGGCCGGCAAGACGGTCTCGCCAACTGCAATCACGTCGCTTACGACCGCGGACTTAGACCACAATCAGCCCGTTTATGCGGGGAGCTGGGATGGCGGCAAGATGGATAAATTCGCTTTCGAAGAAGGCGATCTTTCCATGCAGTATTACAACTCTTCACTTTCGGGCATGACGAACGATAATAAGCCGTATGGAATTAGCACACTTTGGAACTATGCCACGGAGTATTCGCTGGCCGACAATTTCTTCATGTCCGCCATGAACAGCGAGCCGGCCCAGGAACTGTACATGGTCGCGGCGACCGTACATAGCAACCACAATTCGTCAGCTCTTCCTTTTTATGATCCTTGCAGCACCGTCGAACAGCAAGCGCAAGGCGCCGGTACAATTGCGGCGCCAATGACCGAGACCAACGTCGGAGATCAATTGACGGCCAAGCAAATCTCCTGGGCTTACTCCCAAATAAACTATGCCAATTCGCAAAATGGGACCTGCACAGATTATGTACCGCAGGAAAACCCTTTCCAGTACTTCACCAGTACGGCGAACTCCTCCGACCATATACAGAACTTCACCATGGCATCGTTCAAGGACATGCTGACGAGCGGCACTCTGCCATCCGTTTACTGGATTCAGCCCGATGGGGCGAGGGATATGCACCCGGGCGCCGGCAACGTTCTGGATGGAATCGAATTCATCGACAATGTCGTCCAGGCAGTCAAGAAGTCAGGCGAATGGCAGAGCACCGCGATCATTGTGCTGTGGGATGAGAGCGGTGGCTGGTATGACCATGTTCCGCCGCCTCAACTCTCCGTCGCGGATAGCGGTGTCTTGCCTGGTGGCCAGGGACTCGGAATGCGTGTGCCGGTCATTGTCATCTCTCCGTATGCCAAAACGAATTACATTTCGCACCAGCAGATGGATTTTGTTTCCATTTTGCGCTTCATCCAGTGGAACTGGAACCTTGGAGAAATCCAGGATACGAATCAGCATGCGCGGGAGCAGCAGAGCGGCGACCTATGCGACCTGTTGACCTCGAAGTGCGGTGCCCCTTCGCCGTAACTGTACACGCAAAAGACCCGAGGCCGCATGTGCGGTATACGGCGAGATTGACGTCGCCGACAGCGAGCGCGCTGCGAATCACACAATGCCCGAGCCCTTCCAGCTTCTCGAAATCTGCCCGTCAAGTAAGCTATTGAGAGCGGCTAGTCGATGACGGTGGGTGTTGAGGCGAAATGGTTTCAAGGAACAGACGAGATTTCATCAAACTTTGCGCTGCATCTGTGCCCGCCCTGGTTGTTACGAACGGAATTGGTGCCGAACAGATTACAATCAGCGCGCCCGCTCAACCGGCATATCGAACGCCTTCCACTATCGACCGGTACATCGATCCACTCCCCATCCCGAAGCGATTGGTTCCTCACAGCAAGCGGAAAAATAAGGTGCAATATCGCGTTCGAATGCTGGAATTCAAGCACCAGATGCATTCTCAGCTTCCACCCACAAGAGCATGGGGATACGAGGGGCAATATCCGGGTCCGACCTTTGATGTGATGTCAGGTGTTCCGGTCGAAGTTACGTGGGAGAACCGTTTACCCTCGAAGCACATCTTTCCGGTTGATGCTCACATTCACGGAGCAATGCCTCCATCGCCCGCGGTCCGCACGGTGCCGCATCTACATGGTTCGCGTACGACGTCAGAAAGTGACGGGTTGCCGGAGAAGTGGTTCGAATCCGGAAAGTCGGTACGTTATTACTATCCGAACGATCAACAGGCTGCGACGCTTTGGTATCACGACCATGCTTTAGGGATCACTCGGCTAAACGTGTACGCGGGGTTATCGGGTTTCTATCTTCTCCGTGATGCTCATGAGCTCGGCATGAATTTACCTTCGGGCGACCATGAGATTCCACTGGTGCTTCAGGACCGGTTGCTGGACGACAAGGGGCAACTTACCTATGTGGCGTACTGGGATGAAGGCGCACCGGCGCCTTCGGGAGTTTGGGGGCCGGAATTCTTCGGTGATCTTCCCGTCGTCAACGGCGCTATCTATCCGCATCTTGATGTTGAACCATGCCGCTATCGATTCAGAGTTTTGAATAGTTCAAATGCGCGGTTTTACAATCTGTACCTCAATCTCGCCCAGCGTCCTACCGATATTCCTTCGCTGGTTCAGTTCCATCAAATCGGTAGTGACGGAGGTTTTCTGAGGAAGCCAGTCGCAATGGAAAAGCTATTGCTGGCTCCGGCAGAACGCGCGGATTTGATCGTGGATTTTTCTGGCCATGAAGGAAAGACAATCACCCTTTCAAATAGCGCCTCGGCCCCGTTTCCTGGATGGGACATAATTGATCCAATTCATCCGACGCTGTATGAGTTGATGAAATTTCGCGTAACCCTTCCCGCCAGCAGTAAAGTGAAATCCTTCAGCATGCCGAGTGAGCGACCGCTGCCAAGGATGGAGCCGACGGCAACGACAGTCAACCGGGATTTTATCCTCTCCGAAGACGTCGATAAGCAAGGAAAAACGCTGGGGCTGAAGATCAACGGAAAGGGATATGACGACCCAATCACGGAGTCGCCGAAGTTAGGTTCCCTTGAAACCTGGCGGTTTATCAATACCACAGACGACGCCCATCCGATGCATCTACACCTGGTGCAATTTCAGGTGCTGCATCGCCAGGGGTTCAACCTGGGCGATTATCTTGTAGATCAAAAATTGGTGTTAATTGGCTCGCCTCGTCCGCCCGCGGAAAACGAAGCTGGATGGAAGGACACAGCCGTTGTCTATCCCAACGAACTGCTGACCATCATCGTGCGATTTGACGGGTATATAGGCCGGTATGTCTACCATTGCCATATGCTGGAGCATGAGGACAATGACATGATGCGACCGTACGAGGTTGTAGCCGATCAGTCATAGGTCTGCGACCGTTAGATTGCAGGAGGAACGTTTGCCGCGGGCACGACGGACGGATTTGCATTCGATGCAGGACTCAGCAGCGGCCAACCCTTGTGGATGACATAGTCCAGCCAGGCGCCCGCGATTTGCGATGTCAGTACCGCCGCCAGAATCAGCGTCGTGAAGAATTTCGGACTGATGATGCCGGCATCGAAAGCAACACTGGCCAGCACGATGCCCGGTCCTCCGCGCGCATTCGTCGTGATCGCAAGATTGATCATGTCGAGGCCGCGGAACCCCGCAAAGCGTGCCGCCAGCGAGACCGAGAGAATCTTGATCAAGCAACTCCCAAGGATGAATGCGGCCACCATCGGCCATGAGATTCCACGTATCAGGTCCAGTTTCAATCCGACAATTGCGAAGTAAATTGGGATAAAGAAAGCGAACGACACTTTTCCGATCGCATCCAGGGCATCTGCAAAAAGTCTGCGTTTTTTATGCACGACGGCGAACCCGGCAAGGAACGCGGCAAATACCAGGCTGACATCCAAAGCGCCAGCGACCACGCAGTATCCCAATAACACAGCAATCGCATAAGCAACCGGCGTTTGTCGCGCGAATACGTTGAACTTGGATTTATTGATTCTCTTGATGGCGCGAGGCACCAGCGTCAATCCCAGCACAAAAAAACCGATCGTCACCGCCAGGTGAATCGACATCGCTCGCCGGTTCAGTACAGTGTTCGCGGCAAGCGAGGTGGCGATCGCCAGCACCAGCCAGAGGACGATGTCTTCCAGGACAGCAACTCCAAGGATCAGCCGTGCAAACCGGGTGTGGAGGATCTTCAGGTCCGCGAAAATCTTGGAAACTACCGGGACAGAAGTCACTGCGACACCGACAGCAAGAATCAAAATCAGCGAAATTCGATTTCCATGAGGGCCTGCAAGCGACGGACGGACTACCCATGGACCGAAGGCCAGTCCCAGAACGAAAGGTAGGCCGGTGCCCACGATAACCAGCCAACTCACTTGACGACGTTCTTCCCCGCTGAACAGTTCCTGAGTTTCCGCCCCCGAAAGGAACATCAGCAACAGCAGTCCCATCCAATAGACAAAACCCAGCGTATGACCCGCGTCTGCAGACTTGAAGAGATTCGCAACGTAGGGAATTCTGCCAAACAGCGCCGGTCCGAGAACGATCCCAGCCAGAATTTCTCCAATGACTCGCGGTTGGCGCAGCCTTGCGAACAGGTAGCCAAATAACTGCGCTAGCCCAACCAGGAGCAATAAGCTGAACAGAACCGAGAACAAATCAGAATTTGACAATGCTCTTTCCCTTCATCGGACTCAATGCGTCGTGCCGGTTTCAGAACTCGCGATCATATGCTCGTCGGGGCTACACGTGCCGCCCGGATCTGCAGGCGCTGGGCGCGTTGGCCGCGTTGCCCCTGGAATGCTGGTGAAATCAACTAACCTGTAAGGCTCCGGGACCGAGCACCACACCTAAGGCAGCTTGTCCAAGTAACACGGGTTACTCACGTTTTGTGTTGGAGGCGTGGGCGGAGACATCCATGGCGGATTGTTGAAGTCGAAAAACTCCGTCATATCCGGCTGGGCCGCATCCCGCTTGGTGAGGGCAGGCAAATTAAACCGCTTCTCAATGAACTTCAGGATGGCTGTCGAATCCATGACTGTGTGGGAGACATAGTTCTTCTTGGCATATGGCGAAATGACAGTTAACGGTATGCGATAGCCGGTATAGGTGAAATCGCATATCGGACCCGTCGTCACAGTACATATGTAGCCCGCAGGCAGGTCGACCGGCTTGATGCCATCCGGACTGACGGTCGGTTGCGGTGCGACGTGATCGTACAGACCGCCGCTCTCATCGAAGGTAAAGATGAACGCCGAATCTTCCCACGAAGAACTGTTCATGAATGCGTTGATGAGTTTGGCAGTATACTGCGCTCCCTTCTGGACATTGGTTGCACTGGCGTCAGAGACGGATCCGTGTTCGTCGAGTCCGGCGTCAGATGCAGCGTAGATCTCCGCGACCTGCGGCAGAGTACCGTTTTCCAGATCGCTGAAGTAGTCAGAGATGGGAGCGATATGCTGTGCATACGTCGACTTGATCAGGGCGGAAAAGGTGAAGGCGCCCAGGTCAGTCGTGTTGATCAGGCAGCCCACGTCATAGGGTGGACCGGCACAACCGGTACCCTCCGGGTTGATGTAGTACTTCCAGGTGATGCCTGCATTCTGAAGCTCCTGAAAAATCGGGGGTGCCTTTATGCCGGACTGATCGTTGGCGTTCGAGCCGTTCGGCAACGCACGTCCTTGGCTTGTCGCTGCATCAAGGTACTCGCGGTTGAGTTCGGTTCGAGACATGACGGGGTGGAAGAAGCGATCGGACGTGGCGAACTTGCTCGCCATAAAGTAGTCGTAGTTCATGTCGGTGCCGTCCCAGTAGCCCATGGCGCGGATGCCCTCGGTGTCGTAGAACGGGTGCCCGTTGTTGTTGCGGGCGTCGCCGGCGGCAGTGTGCACAAACCCGTTATTCTTCGCCGGCTCGTTGCCCTCCGGATCCCCGTAGTCCCAGTCGTTATGGGCCTCCTGCCACGAAGGGCTGGTGTTTTCGTTGCACACCGATCTCATGTGGAATGAGGCCACGGTGTGATCTACATCCCAAATGCATTTGGCGGGATAAGGGCTGGTGGGGTCGCATCCGGGAATGGCTGGTGGCGGACCATACAGCGGAGCTGCGCCGCTGGTCGGGTTGAACTGGGGCAGGCCGTCGAACGACTGGTCGGGAATACCGTTGTCCTTCCAGTATTGCCGCATCGCGCCGAAGTAGTTATCGAGGGAGCGATTCTCCTGGGCGAAAAATATGATGTGTTTGAGCGAATTGATACCTGCGGTTCCTTGCTCGAATGTCGCCGTGACCGTAGCATTGGCCGCCATATCCAGGCTGCACTTTTCTATGCCAGTACACGCGCCGGACCATCCTGCAAACGTAGTCCCATCCTCGGGAGTCGCCGTCAGTACGACGGCAGTACCTTTGGTGAAATTTGCGGTACAGGTTTGCGGACAGTTGATCCCCGAGGGGCTGCTGGTGACTGTTCCTCCGCCGGTGCCTGCGCTCGTCACCGTCAGCTTGCTAGCGGAACCCGTTAGCAGCGTCACGGTAGCAGTCGCCGAGGTCTTGCCTTCAGTGCCCGTGGCAGTTACCGTGTACGTGGTCGTCGACAGCGGGCTGACAGCCTGGGTTCCTCCCTTTGCGGCCAGTGTATAGGAGCTACCGTCGCTGCCGGTTACTGCAACTCCGGTAGCGTTCGTCGCTGTAACCGTCAAAGTGGAAGAGCCCCCTGCGGTTACAGAGGTCGGATCGGCCGTGATCGTCACGGTAGGCGCCGGGATGGGTGTCACCGTTACTTTTGCCGTTGCCGTTTTAGTGCCCCCAGCGCCTGTAGCGGTCGCTGTATAGGTAGTTGTCGCGCTGGGACTCACGGACTGTGTTCCGCCCGTCGCGGACAACGTGTATGAACTGCCATCGCTACCCGCCACCGTGACACCAGTGGCATTCGTCGCCGTCACCGTCAGCAGCGAAGCGCTTCCCCCAGTGACCGACGTAGGATTCGCCAAGATCGAGACGGTCGGCGCCGGTTTCGGATTGACCGTAATGGTCGTGGTTTGCGTTTTCTTTCCGCCGGGCCCATTTGCGGTTGCGGTGTAGGTGGTGGTCTTGGTTGGGCTGACCGATTGCGTACCGCCGGTCGCCGCAAGGGTATAGGAGCTGCCATCGCTTCCGGTGATCGTCACGCTCGTGGAATTCGTCGCAGTTACAGTCAGTGTGGTTGAGCTTCCATCGGTGATCGTCGCGCTGCTTGCCATGATGGTCACGACAGGTGCCGGCGCCGCTGTTACGGTTACGGTCGTGGAAGCGGAAATCTTCCCTGCAGCTCCAATTGCGGTGGCGGTGTAAGTCGTAGTTGAGGTCGGCTTGACGGATTGTGCGCCGCCGTTCGCACCCAACGTGTAGGAGCTGCCATCGCTGCCGCTAACTGTCACGCCCGTCGCATTTTTTGCTATCACCGTCAACGTGGAAGAGCTGCCTGAAGTGATCGAAGTAGGATTGGCAGCAATATTGACCGTAGGCGCTGGACTGGTTACGGTCACGGTCGCGCTGGCTGAAATCTTCCCTCCCGTTCCAGTTGCGGTCGCGGTGTAGGTGGTTGTCGTTGCTGGTTTGACGGATTGTGTTCCGCCGGTAGACGCCACAGCATAGGAGCTGCCATCGCTTCCGGTGATCGTTACGCCGGTGGAATTTGTGGCCGCTACCGTCAATATGGACGATCCACCCGGAGCAATGGACGTGGGGTTGGCGGCAATCGTCACCGTAGGTGAAGGCGTGGTGGACGAGCCCACGGTCACCGATGTCGTTGCGGACGTCTTTCCTCCGGCTCCGGTTGCAGTCGCTGTATATGTCGTCGTTGCTGTTGGACTGACAGACTGCGTTCCGCCGGTCGCCGCCAGCGTATAAGAACTGCCGTCGTTCCCTGTCGCGGTCACCGATGTAGCATTGGTCGCGGTTATGGTCAATGTGGAGGAACCGCCGGACGAAATCGACGTAGGACTGGCTGCGATCATGACGGTCGGCGCTGGGTTGGTCGATGCGCTTACAGTTACCGTTGCGGTTGAGGTGACCGTTTCGCCGGCTCCGCTTGCCTTCGCAGTATATGTGGTTGTCGCGGCCGGGGTGACGGATTGTGTTCCGCCGGTGGGCTGCAGAGTATAGGAACTGCCATCGCTGCCGGTCACGGTCACTGCCGTGGCATTGGTCGCAGTCACGGTCAATGTGGAAGAACTGCCTGGCGCGATGGACATAGGACTGGCAAGTATATTCACCGTCGGCGCGCTCGTCTCTGTCACCGTGATCGTCGACGTGCTGGTAGTCGTTCCGCCGGGTCCATTCGCAGTGACGGTATATGTGGTCGTGGTAGTCGGGGTGACCGGCACGGTGCCCCCATCCGCGGCTAGCGTATACGAACTGCCGTCACTTCCAGACACGGTCACCGAATTCGCATTCGACGCGGCGACGCTCAGCGTGGACGTGCTTCCTTTGGCGATTGCCACGGGAGTGGCGGAGATGTCGACAATCGGTGCCGGTGGGGGCGCGCCAGGAATTGAATTCTGGCAACCGATGACCACGATGAGCAGCGATAGACAAGACAATAGCGTGACTGGGAGAACGCGAAGGCGCAACCAAGGCGATTCAATTTTCATTTTCATGTCCTCATTCCCCTGAGCAGGAACGATGGTTTTGTTCACTATGTCAAA
>Ga0134126_10008761_pt1 | contig 12726 bp, 12 predicted proteins | sample KB31752_FD_96881 | JGI IMG/M metagenome (GOLD analysis project Ga0134126, IMG submission 96881) | Terrestrial soil microbial communities with excess Nitrogen fertilizer from Kellogg Biological Station, Michigan, USA - KB3-175-2 | ecosystem: Environmental > Terrestrial > Soil > Unclassified ...
AAGAGCCCGGTGCACCCCAACGACCACGTCAACATGAGCCAGTCGTCGAACGACACCTATCCGACCGCCATGCATATCGCGGCCGGCGAGGAGGTGGTGCGGCGACTGATCCCGGCGCTGAAGACGCTGCACGATGCGCTCGACGCCAAGGCCAGGGCCTGGGCGCACATCATCAAGATCGGCCGCACCCATACGCAGGACGCGACGCCGCTGACGCTCGGCCAGGAATTCTCCGGCTACGCCCAGCAGGTCGCCAACGGGATCGCGCGGATCGAGCTGACGCTGCCCGGCCTGATGCAGCTGGCGCAGGGCGGCACCGCGGTCGGCACCGGCCTCAACGCGCCGGTCGGCTTTGCCGAGAAGGTCGCCGCGCGGATCGCCGAACTGACCGGCCTGCCCTTCACCTCGGCGCCCAACAAGTTCGAGGCGCTGGCCGCCCACGACGCGATGGTCTTCACGCACGGGGCGATCAACACGACCGCCGCCGGCCTCTTCAAGATCGCCAACGACATCCGCTTCCTGGGGTCCGGCCCGCGCTCGGGCCTCGGCGAGCTCTCTCTGCCGGAGAACGAGCCCGGCTCGTCGATCATGCCGGGCAAGGTGAACCCCACCCAGTGCGAGGCCCTGACGATGGTCTGTACACGGATCTTCGGCAACGAGGCCACGATCAGCTTCGCCGGCGCCTCGGGCCACTTCGAGCTCAACGTGTTCAACCCGGTGATGGCCTATTCCCTGCTGCAGTCGATCACGCTGATGGCCGACGCCGCCGAGAGCTTCACCGAGCACTGCGTGGTCGGCATCGAGCCGCGCGAGGCCAACATCAAGGCCGCGCTCGACCGCTCGCTGATGCTGGTCACCGCGCTGGCCCCCAAGATCGGCTACGACGCCGCGGCCAAGATCGCCAAGACTGCCCACAAGAACGGCACCACGCTGCGCGAGGAAGCGGTCGGCGGCGGCTACGTCACCGACGCCGAGTTCGACGAGGTCGTGCGCCCGGAGAACATGATCGGGCCGGGCTGACGCCTTCTCCTGCCGGGCGAAGGTTTCGGCACGGAGTTGAATGGCGCGCGGGCCCCGATTCAGCTAGCGCTGGCTCCGGCGTCGCCTTGGGTGAGTCGGGTGGGTTCGCTAACGAATCGCTGGCCACCCTGGCGCGCGCCTGCCGCCAGCGTTCGGAGTTCGCGTGACGCCCGCCCTTCTGCTTTCCGCCCTGCTGGCCGCCGCCCCGGCCGCCGTCCTGGCCGCCGCGCCCGCCGCGGCCGGCGGGCCGATCCTCAAGGACGGCGTCGAGATCACCATCCTGCTGGCCAGCGGCGGCTCGCAGTCCGCGGAGACCCAGGTCGGCCTCGACATCGAGGCGACCACCAACGAGGCGGCCACACGCTTCGGCTTCCGCTCGCTGCGCGCCGTCGCCGACGTGGACTGCGCCCACAGCGTCAATCGCTTCGTCAGCGCCGAGGCTTACGACCAGCCCCGCTTCGGCGGCGCCGAGCGGCCGCGGACCGTGACCGGCGCCTGGGTGGCCCCGACGCCGGACTCGTTCATGGCTCCGGTCCTGGCGCGCGTCTGCGCGAACCAGAAGGTCGCGCCGGCCGGCCCGCCGCCGGTCGTGAAGGAGATGGCGCAGCCAGCACCGGCGAAGGTCGCCGCGCCGCTGCCCATCGTGCGCGCCTTGCCGCCGGCTGCGCCCGCGCCGCAGGCCGGCCCGCAAGTCGCCTCACAAGCCGCACCGCAGCCTGCCGCCGGCGTGGCGCCGCCCAGCGCCCCGCCGCCGTCCCCGCCTCTGGTGGTGAAGATGGGCGCCCCGACGCAGGCCGCCGTCTACGCGCCGAGCGCCCCGGCCGCGCCGCAGGCCGCATCCTACATCCCCAAGGTCGCCGGCGACCGCATCGCGCAGGTGGCCGCCAGCGCCAGCCTGCAGGACGCCCAGAAGGTGCTGCGCGAGCTCAAGCACCTGGTCGAGCCGCCGCTCACCACCACGATCGAGCAGGCTGTGGTGGGGACCGCCCACGTCTACCGGGCGGACGTGGTCGGCTTCCAGACCGCGGCGGACGCCAAGGCGTTCTGCCGCAGCGCCGCGCAGTGGTCGAAGACCTGCTGGGTCCGCGCCAAGGGCGACGCGCCCGCGCCCGCCCCCAAGCCCGCCGAGCGCCTGCGCGCCGCTAAGCGCGCCGGCTGACGGCGAAGTCGGCGAGGGCTTCGAGGGCTTCGCGCCACTCGCCGGCGGGGAACACTGCCAGCGCGCGCTTGGCGTCGTCGGCGTAGTCTGCGGCGAGGCTCAGCGTCGCGTCGAGCCCGCCGACGCCGAGCACCAGCTCGCGGGCGCGGCGGAAGTCGGCGTCCGTCTGCTCCTTGCGGCCGATGACCCGTTCCCAGAACTCGGCCTCGCGGGCGCCGGTGCGGGCGATGGCGAGAATCAGCGGCAGCGTCGCCTTGCCTTCCCGGAAATCGTCGCCGGCGTTCTTGCCGAGCGTCTCGGCCGAGCCGGCGTAGTCGAGCGCGTCGTCCGCCAGCTGGAACGCCAGCCCCAGGTTGGCCCCGTAGCTGCGCAGCGCCGCAGCGCGGCGATCGTCGGCGCAGGCCGACACCGCGCCGGCCTCGGCGGCCGCGGCGAACAGCTCGGCGGTCTTGGCGCCGATGATCTCGAGGTAGGTGGCCTGTGAGAGCTTCAGGTCGTGGGCCCGGGTCAGCTGCAGCACCTCGCCCTCGGCGATCACCCGCGAGGCGCGCGCCAGGATCTCCAGCGCCCGCATCGAGCCGGTCTCCACCATCAGCTCGAAGGCCCGCGCGAACAGGAAGTCGCCGACCAGCACGCTGGACGGCGCGCCCCAGATCAGGTGTGCGGCCACCTTGCCGCGCCGCAGCTGCGAGGAATCGACCACGTCGTCGTGCAGCAGCGTCGCTGTGTGGATGAACTCCACCGCCGCGGCCAGCTTCAGCGCCGCGTCGCCGCGCCCGCCCGCCAGCCGCGCCGCGCCGACCGTCAACAGGGGCCTCAGCCGCTTGCCGCCGGCGGCGATCAGGTGCTCGGCCAGCAACGGGATCACGCTCACGGGGCTCTGCATGCGCGCCAGGATCAGCGCGTCGACGCCGTCCATGTCCGACCGGGTGAGCCGGACCAGACGGTCGACGGAGCCGGCCGGTCGGACGGTGGCCGCTTTCACTGCGTCCAAGACTGGGCTCCTACAGGCGCCGGGCGATCGCCTTGCGGGCGGACAATGGGTGCGGGATAGGGGAGCGTCAAGGCGAGCACAAGGCTCGGGAACCCGCGGGATGAACGAAAGCGGCGCCAATGCGACTGGCGCGTTCACCGACGATCGCATCCTGGGCGGCCGCGTCGCGCTGCGCCAGCCGGCCAGGGGCTACCGCGCCGGGCTGGACGCCGCCCTGCTCGCCGCCGCTTGCGATGCGGTTGCAGGGGCGCGGGTCGTCGAGGCCGGCTGCGGGGTCGGCGCAGCGCTGCTGGCGGCCGCTGCACGGCGCCCGCAGGTGCAGTTCTGCGGCGTCGAGCGCGATCCGGAGGCGGTGGCGCTGGCCCGTCACAACATCGCCGCCAACGATCTGGCGGCCCGCGTCGAGGTGCTGGAAGGCGACGTTGAAGCGGGCGTGCGCCCGCCCGCCGCGCCGTTCGACGCGGCGCTCTGCAACCCGCCGTTCTTCGACGATCCGGGCGCGCTGCGCGGGCCGCATCCAGCGAGGCGCGGCGCGTACGTGGCCGACGCGGGCCTCGCCGCCTGGACCGGGTGGCTCGCGAAGACGGTGCGCGACGGCGGCACGATCACGCTGATCCACCGCGCCGATCGGCTGGCCGACATCCTGGCGCTGCTCGGCGAGAAAGCTGGCTCGTTCCAGATCCGCCCCATCCAGCCGTTCGCCCACGAGCCGGCCGGCCGCGTGATCGTCCGCGCGGTGCGCGGCGGGCGCGCGCCGCTGCGCTTGCTGCCGGCTCTGGTCCTGCACGAGCGCGGCGGGGCCAAGCACGCGCCCGCAGCCGAGGCCATCCTGCGCGGCGAGGCAGGCCTGGCATGGCTCTGACCGCGCAGATCGCGCTCTTCCGCGCGGTGAACGTCGGCGGCCGCAAGGCGACCTCGGCCGAGCTGAAGGCGCTGGCCGACGAGCTCTGCCTGGAGGACGCGCGCACCCTGCTGCAGACCGGCAACCTGGTGTTCAGGAGCGCGCTGACCGGCGCGGAGCTGGAGGCCGAGATCGAGCGGGCGTTCGCCGCCCGTTTCGGCTTCGCCTCGGACGTGCTCGTGCGCGCCGACCATCAGTGGCGGGCCGTCCTCGCGGCCAACCCGCACCCCGAGATGGCCGAGCGCGATCCCAGCCACCTCGTCGTCATGCCACTGAAAACCGCCCCGGAGCGCGACGCGGTGGCGGCGCTACAGGCCGCCATCAAGGGCCGCGAGACGCTCGCCGCGGCGGGCCGCGAGCTCTTCATCGCCTATCCGGACGGCATCGGCGACTCGAAGCTCACGGGCGCCGTCATCGAGCGCCGTCTCGGCGTCCGCGGCACCGCCCGCAACTGGAACACCGCAACGAAACTGGCGGCGATGCTCGAGGGCTAGGCTGCCGCCACCTCGGCTGTCGCCCGCCAATGGGCGCGGATGGCGTCGGCCAGTTCGTCGGGGCGCTCTTCCGGGAAGAACAGCTTGGCGCCTTCGAGCTCGACCACCTGGCGCGCGCCGGGGACCGTCTCCTTCAGCCAGTAGGCCCACTTCAGCGGGAAGAAGGCGTCGCCCGTGCCCCAGACGATCAGCGTCGGCGCCTGCAGCTGGCGCAGTTGCGGCTCGATCTCGGTGGTCTGGCTGTTGTCGCCGATCGAGACCAGCCAGCGCTCCAGCGTCCGCGTCGCCTCCGGCGTCGCCAGCAGCGGGCCGACGTAGGTCCGCAGCGTCTCGTCGCTGACCGCGTCGACGTTCTCGTAGCCCGAGCCGAAGCCGCCGCGCAGCAGGCCGACGTCGGCGGCGAACGCCTCGCGCTGCGCCGAGAAGACGCCCGCCTTGGCCAGCTCGATTGTCTGCGCGAAGTCGGCCGGCGGGTAGTTGTCGTGCGTGTCGCCGTTGGTCAGCGTCAGCGTGCGGATCCGCTCCGGATGGCGCGCGGCGAAGATCTGCGCGACCGCGCAGCCGCTGTCGTTGGCCACCAGGTCGACCTCGGCCAGGCCCAGCGCCTCGCAGAACGCCTCCAGCAGCTCGGCCTCGGCGCGGAACGAGACGTCCTGGTCGGGCCTCGCCGGCGTGTCGCCATGGCCCAGCAGATCGGGCGCCAGGCAGCGCCGCTCGCCGGCCAGCCGGTCGATCACATGGCGCCAATAGTGGCTGTTCAGGAAGACGCCGTGCACGAAGAGCGCCGGCGGCCCATCGCCCTTGTCGACAAAGGCCACCTCACCGACGCGCGTCGTCACGCGCTGCTTTTGCTGCGCCATGGCAGATCCTTTCCGCTATTCAGAGAGTCGGTCCTGGTTTGCCGACCGACTGTCGGTATATTTACGTACCGACTGTCGGTCTGTCAAATGGAGTCTGCGTGGGAGGCGACGAAGGTTGAATCGGAAGGTCGAGCAGGGCCTGGAGACGCGCCGCGAGATCATCGAGGCGGCGCGGCGGCTGTTCGCGGAGCACGGCTATGCGGGCGTCTCGATCGAGCAGGTGCTCGCCGCCAGCGGCGTCAGCCGCGGCGCGCTCTACCACCACTTCCGCGGCAAGGAGGCGCTGTTCGAGGCGGTGTTCGAGGCGATGGAGGCGGAGATCGCGCAGATCGTGCTCGCGCGCTCGGCCGCGGCCGCCAGCCCGGCCGAAGCGCTGGCCGTCGGCGGAGACGCATTCCTCGACCTGGCGCGCGAGAAGGCCGTGCGCCAGATCGTGCTCACCGACGCGCCGGCGGCGCTCGGCTGGGAGAAGTGGCGCGCGATCGACGCCCAGCACGGCTTCGGCCTCTTGAAGGCCGCGCTGGCGCCCGCGGCGGCCGAGGCCGGGCTGCCCGAGGCGATGGTCGAGCCCTTCGCCCACATGCTGCTGGCCTCGCTCACTGAGATCGCGCTCTTGATCGCCCGCGCCGAGGACAGCGAGGCGGAGGCGGAAGCCGGCAAGGCCGCGATCCGCGAGCTGCTGGGCCGGATCCTGCGCACGCCCTGACCGCGCCGGCGCTCGCCGCACGCAGGTCCGCGCTGCTCAATCGTAGCTCAGCGACGGATACCACTCGGGGTGACGACCCTCCGGGGTGGCGTCCATCATCGTCCACAGCGGCGAATAGCTCTCCACCGTGCCGCGCGGGCCCTGGCCCGGGTCGGCCGTTTCGAGCGTCATCTCGTTCGACCAGAAGTGCCGGATGGTCCCGTCGCGGCGGGTGAAGATACTGAGGCTGCCGTCCTCGGAGCCGTCGGGCTGCAGGGCGAAGTAGTCGCGGCTGTAGTCGCAGGTGAGGTCGCTGGTCAGGCGCAGGTTCGTCCAGCCGCGCTCCTTCTTCCACGCAAGGAGCCGCTCGAGCGGCGAGCGGGCCACGACCACGAAGGCGATGTGCTGGCCGATGTCGAGCGCGTTGGCGTCCCATCCATCGATGAGATTGGTGCACACCGGGCAGGGACGCCGACGCTCGGGCCCGAACATGTAACTGAAGACGGCGAGCGTCTGCTTGTCGCCGAAGAGGCCCGCCAGGTCGGTCGGACCGGCTTCGGTGTCGAAGCGATAGTCGCCCGTCACCGGGGCGCCGAGCGGGAGCGCGCGCCGCTGCTCGGCGACGCGCTCCATGTGACGTCGCAGTCCGATCTCCTCGGCCAGCAGCGCCGTCCGCGCGGCGCGATACTCGGCGCTCTCGCCCGGGATGCGCAAGGGGTTGCGCGCGGCCAGCTCGGCCGCCGGCGTCAGTGGTTCTGTGTTCGCGCCCATGACGGGTCCTCCTCCCACGGGTCATTGCCCACCCCAGCAGGACGATCGAGCGCGCGCGATTCCGACAGCAGCCGCGAGGATCCGCTCTGGCCGGTTCCGCTCGCCGCCCGCTTGCTGCCTCCGGGGCAATGCGGGCTAGAATAAGCGGTGCATTCGAGCCATCCGACATGAGCGCCGCCGATCCCGTTCCGATCGATGGCGTCTGCGACCCACGCTTCGCGGCCGTCCGCGAGGCGTTCGCGGGCAATTTCGTCAAGCACGGCGAGATCGGCGCGGCGGTGACGCTGTTCGTCGGCGGGCGCAAGGTCGTCGACCTCTGGGGCGGCTGGGCCGATCGCGCCCGCACGCGGCCGTGGGCCGAGGACACGCTGGTCAACGTCTTCTCGATCGGCAAGGCGATCGCCGCCACCTGCGTCCTGCGGCTCGTGAAGCGTGGCCAGCTGGAGCTCGATGCGCCGGTGACGCGGTGGTGGCCCGAGTTCGGCGCGGCCGGAAAGCACGAGATCACGCTGCGCCAGCTGATGGCGCACCGCGCCGGCCTGCCGGCGATCGGCCTGCCGCTGCTGCCGGCCGGCACGATGCTCGACTGGGACCTGATGGTGAGCCGGCTGGCGGCGCAGGCGCCCTGGTGGGCGCCGGGCGACGGCCACGGCTACCACGTCAACACGTTCGGCTACCTGCTCGGCGAGCCGGTGCGGCGCGTCGCCGGCATGACCATTGGGGCGCTGCTGCGCGAGGAGATCGCCGGCCCGCTGGGCGCCGACGTGCACTTCGGCCTGCCGCTGAGCGAGCACGGCCGCGTCGCCGAGTTCTGCCATCCGCTGCCCGTCCCGCCGGCCCCCGGCGACCCGCCGCGCCCGCCGCCCAAGTCGCCGACCACCCACGAAGAGCTGATGCGCGCCTGCACCTACAACAATCCGCCGGGAGTCTCCGGCGGCGTCTACGTCAACACCGAAGGCTGGCGCCTGGCCGAGATCCCCTCCACCAACGGCCACGGCGCCGCGCGCGGCGTCGCGCGGGTCTACCGGGGCCTGCTGGAGGGCCTGATCGACGCCGACCTGCTGGCCGAAGCCACGACCGAGCACTCGGCCGGCCTGGACCGCATCCTGGAGCGTCCCTCGCGCTTCGGCCTCGGCTACCAGCTGACGCAGACCGAGCGCCCGCTGGGCCCCAACCCCCGCGCGTTCGGGCATTTCGGCGCCGGCGGCTCGCTGGGCTTCTGCGATGCCGACGCCGGTGTGGCGTTCGGCTACGTGATGAACGACATGGGCCCACGCTGGCAGAACCCGCGCAACGCGGCGCTGATCGAGACGATCTACCGCTGCATCTGAGCGGCGGCCGCGACGCTGAGGATCGGCAGGGCCGCGGCGTTCGCGCCCGCCGCCGACCTTCCGCGCTGGCGGCGCGCCCTTGCGCGCCCGGGCCGCCGGCCCAACTGATAAGCATGGGGAGCCTCGACCCGCGATGAGCGGCTTCACCTACGCGGTCGGGGACGTGCACGGCCGGCTCGACCTGCTCGAACGCGCGTTCGACCGGATCGTCGCCCACGCAGGCGTGGGCCCGTACCGAGTGGTCATGCTCGGCGACTACGTGGATCGCGGCCCCGAAAGCGCCGGCGTCATCGCGTTCCTGATGCGGCGCGAGGCGCAGGCGGAGGTCGTCTGCCTGAAAGGCAACCACGAGGACATGATGCTGCGCGCGCTGGCGGGCGAGGACGGCGCGCTGCAAACGTGGCTCGCGAACGGCGGGGTGGAGACGCTGCTCTCCTACGGCGTTCGGCCCGACGGCGAAATCGCGCGCGCCATCCCTGGCGCGCACGTCGCATGGCTGTCGGCGCTGCCGGCGAGCACGGCCGATCCGCACCGCATCTACGTGCACGCCGGCCTGGAGCCCGGCGTCCCGCTCGGCCTGCAGGACGAGGCGACGCTACTCTGGATCCGCGGCCCGTTCCTGCGCGCGCCCGCCGAGGCGTTCGAGGCGCATGTCGTGCACGGCCACACGCCGCTCTGGGACGAAAAGCCGGAGGCGGCCGAGCCCGAGCTGCTCGCTCACCGCACCAACCTCGACACCGGCGCCTACTTCACCGGCGTGCTGACCGTAGGCGTGTTCGACCCGGCGGCGCCCGGCGGCCCGATCGAGCTGCTACCGGTCTCCGACGGGTCGCGCGCGCGCTAGTTACGGGCCTGGTCGACCAGTTTGTTCTTGGCGATCCAGGGCATCATGCCGCGCAGGCGGGCGCCGACTTCTTCGATCGGGTGCTCGGCGTCGCGGCGGCGGGTGGCGTTGAAGTTGGGCTTGCCGGCCGCCACCTCGAGCATCCAGTCGCGCACGAAGCGGCCCTCCTGGATGTCCTTCAGGATGCGCTTCATCTCGGCCTTGGTCTCGGGCGTCACCACCCGCGGCCCCGACACGTACTCGCCGTACTCAGCCGTGTTGGAGATCGAGTAGTTCATGTTGGCGATGCCGCCTTCGTAGATCAGGTCGACGATCAGCTTCACCTCGTGCAGGCACTCGAAGTACGCCATCTCAGGCGCGTAGCCGGCCTCGACCAGCGTTTCGAAGCCCGCCCTGATCAGCTCGACGAGGCCGCCGCACAGCACCGACTGCTCGCCGAACAGGTCGGTCTCACACTCTTCGCGGAAGGTGGTCTCGATGATGCCCGAGCGGCCGCCGCCGATCGCCGAGGCGTAGGCGAGGCCGAGGTCGAGCGCGTTGCCGGTGGCGTCCTGGGCCACCGCGATCAGGCAGGGCACGCCGCCGCCCTTCTGGTATTCGCTGCGCACCGTATGGCCGGGGCCCTTGGGGGCCACCATCAGCACGTCGACCGCCGCGCGCGGCTGGATCAGCTGGAAGTGCACCGAGAGCCCGTGCGCCACCAGCACCGCCGCGCCGTCGCGGATGTTGGGGGCGATCTCGCGATCGTAGATGTCGCGATGCAGCTCGTCCGGCGCGAGGATCATGATCGCATCGGCCCAGGCGGCGGCGTCGGCGACGCTCATCACCTTCAGCCCCTCGGCCTCGGCCTTCTTGGCGGACGCCGAGCCGGGACGCAGCGCCACCGCAACGTTGGTCACGCCGGAATCGCGAAGGTTCAGCGCGTGCGCATGGCCCTGCGAGCCATAGCCTACGATGGCGATCTTCTTGTCCAGGATGCGGGCAAGGTCGGCGTCGCGGTCGTAGTAGACGCGCATGGTCCTATCTCCAGTTGGGCTCTGACGAGGGTGGCCAATGCGCCAACCCCGCTCGCGAGGGCCGCTATCGATAGGTTTTTGCCCAGGACGTCAAGCGACTGGCGGTCAAGACGGTCAAGACGAGCCGCAGCCGCGGCGGCCGGACGCTGTTCGCCCGGCCGCCGCCGGCTCAATAGCCGCTCCAATAGAAGGCGCCGCGGACCACGGACAGCACCTCGCCTGTCCAGACATCGACCAGCACTGCGTCCGGACCTTGCGCAATCCACTCGCAGCCGATCGGCGGCGGCGGCAAGCCGTAGTCAGCCCAGTCGAGGTAGTACTGCGACGCGAACCAGCCGTACGGCAGGAAGTCGCCGTAGTTCCAGGCGCGCAGGTACCAGCCGGACGGCCAGTAGCGATAGCCGCCGAAGCGGAACCGGCGCTCTGCATGGTACTGCCGCGCGAACGCGCCGGCGTTGTAGTAGGCCCGCCCCTCGTCGCGGCCGCGCAGCGCGTGGTTCTGCCAGCCGAAGCCGCCGCGCTGGCCTTGCCAGGCCTGGCCGCCCTGCCCATGCGGCTGGCCCTGCCAGTGCTGCTGGCCCTGCTGACCCTGCCAATGCTGGCCGCCCTGACCCTGCCAATTGCGCGGCTGGCCGCCCGGCTGACCGCCCTGGACGGCCTGCGGGTTGTAATGCTGGCCGCCCTGGCCTTGCCAGTTGCGAGGTTGACCACCCGGCTGACCGCCCTGGACGGCCTGCGGGTTGTAGTGCTGGCCGCCCTGGCCTTGCCAGTTGCGAGGTTGACCACCCGGCTGGCCGCCCTGGACGGCCTGCGGGTTGTAGTGCTGGCCGCCCTGGCCCTGCCTGTAGCGCGGCTGGCCGCCGGGCTGACCGCCCTGGACGGCCTGCGGATTGTAGTGCTGGCCGCCCTGGCCCTGGAAGTGCGGCTGGCCACTCTGGCCCTGGCCGTGCGGCTGCCCGCCGCCCTGGCCGTGCGGCTGACCGCCGCCCTGGCCGTGGGGCTGACCGCCGCCCTGGCCGTGGGGCTGACCGCCGCCGCCACCGCCGTGCGGCTGGCCGCCCTGCTGTTGCCCGTTCTGCGGCTGGTCGGCCTGCGCGGCGGCCGCGGCGCCCGTCAGCGCCAGCGCCATCGCGGCCGTCGTAAGGAATCTCATTGCCTACTCCTTCGCGCCTCACGCGGCGCTGTGCGATTGGTCCCAAATCTGGACCGTTCGCCATGAACCTGTCTTGAACGAGATCAAATCCTGACGTTCACCTCGCAGCCGGTCCCCAATGGAGCCCGCCATGGCCGCCCAGCCCGCCGACATCGTGAATTTCTGGCGCGATGCGGGCGAAAAGCGCTGGTTCGAGAAGGACCCGGCCTTCGACGACGCCATCCGCTCGAAGTTCGAGCCGACCCACCATGCCGCCGCGCGCGGCGAGTACGATGCGTGGATCGAGACCGCTGAAGGCGCGCTGGCGCTGGTGATCCTGCTCGACCAGTTCCCGCGCAACCTCTACCGCGGCTCCGGCCACCAGTTCGCCACCGATCCGGTCGCCCGCAAGACCACCGCCGAGGCCATCGCCCGCGGCCACGACCGCGCGTTCGATCACGACATGCGGCAGTTCTTCTACCTCCCCTACGCCCACTCGGAGGACATGGCCGACCAGGATCGCGACGTCGCGCTTTGCCAGGCCCAGGCCGACGAGGCGAACAACCCCGACCTCGTCAAATGGGCCCTGATCCACCGCTTCATCATCGAGCGCTTCGGCCGCTTCCCCCACCGCAACCGCGCCTTGGGCCGCGAGACCACGCCCGAGGAGCAGGAATTCCTCGACGCCGGCGGCTTCGCGGGGTGAAGGTTGGAATCGGCGACGCTTTTCCACGCGTTTACGCCGCGATCCCCAGCCTGCGCTGGTCCGCGCACTAGCGGTGACCCATATCTCACGGCAGGCTCCCGTTGTCCGTTGGAGCGAATCATCCTTGCCCGCCTTCGCCCGTTCCATAGCCGAGACCGCGCCACAGCCCGGGGACGCCGCACGCAGCGGACCCGGCGACGGCGCGCACCCCGAGCGCCAGTACCTCGACCTGCTGGCTGACATTCTCGCCAACGGCGCAGAGCGCGGCGACCGCACCGGCGTCGGCACGCGCGGCGTGTTCGGGCGGCAGCTGCGCTTCGACCTCGCGCAGGGCTTCCCGCTGCTCACCACCAAGCGCGTCCACTTCCGCTCGATCCTGGTCGAGTTGCTCTGGTTCCTGCGCGGCGAGACCAACGTGCGCTGGCTGCAGGACCGCGGGGTGACGATCTGGGACGAGTGGGCCGCAGAGAGCGGCGAGCTCGGCCCGGTCTACGGCAAGCAGTGGCGCTCGTGGACCGCGCCGGACGGCCGGGTGATCGACCAGATCGCCGCCGTTCAGCGCTCGCTCCGCGAGAACCCCGAGAGCCGCCGCCACGTGGTCAGCGCCTGGAACCCGGCCGACCTCGACGACATGGCGCTGCCGCCCTGCCACTGCCTCTTCCAGTTCTTCGTGGCCGAGGGCCGGCTCTCGTGCCAGCTCTACCAGCGCTCCGGCGACGTCTTCCTCGGCGTGCCGTTCAACACCGCGTCGTACGCGTTGCTGACGATGATGGTGGCTCAGGTGACTGGCTACAAGGCTGGCGAATTCGTCCA
>Ga0134126_10008764_pt1 | contig 12725 bp, 9 predicted proteins | sample KB31752_FD_96881 | JGI IMG/M metagenome (GOLD analysis project Ga0134126, IMG submission 96881) | Terrestrial soil microbial communities with excess Nitrogen fertilizer from Kellogg Biological Station, Michigan, USA - KB3-175-2 | ecosystem: Environmental > Terrestrial > Soil > Unclassified ...
CAATCCCTCTACGCCGCCTCACCCGATGGCTACGTCCAGAAGCTCGCGGTCAGTGATGGTCGCCTTCTCTGGCGTACCGCCATCACCGAGCTGCCGCTGCGCGAAAAGATGGACTCGCCGCTGAAGATCCTCCACGGAGAGGTGATCGCCGTCACCGCCGGCTACGTGGGCGACCGTCCACCCTATCAGGGGCATGTGGCCATCCTCGATGCCAGCTCGGGCAGGCTCCGACACGTATGGAACTCGCTGTGCAGCGATCGTCATCAACTGATGCCGCCGAATTCCTGTCATCAGACCCAATCGGCCATCTGGGGCCGTGCCGGAGCGGTGATCGATCCGCAGGACGGGCACATCTTCATTGCCACCGGCAACGGCGATTGGAATGGCCGCACGGATTGGGGCGACGCGATCGTGGAGCTCGACGCCAGCGCTACGACGATCCTGGGCAACTACTCTCCCACTAATACCGCCGAGCTCAACGATGACGACCTGGATCTGGGCTCGACCTCGCCGACCCTGCTGGGAGACAGCCTGCTCGCCCAGGGAGGCAAGGATGGCAAGATCCGCCTGCTCTCCCGGCAGCAGATCGCGGGCAGCAGCCCGCATCAGGGCCAAGAGCTGCAGATCGTCGCCACGCCAAGCGGCACGGATCTATTCGCCCAACCGGCCGTCTGGCGACACGACGGGCAGACCTGGCTGTTCGCTGCCGACAACGGCGGCACCGCGGCCTGGCAGCTGCAGGACGGCATGCTGCATCAGGCATGGCGTAATAGTGCCGGCGGCACCAGCCCATTCGAGGCGGGCGGATTGCTATTTGTGTATGCCCCTGATGGCGGCCTTAATGTCTATGAGGCCTCTTCCGGTCAACGCCTCACGAGCCTGCCCTGCGGTCCGGGCCATTGGAACAGTCCCATCGTGGTCGATGGCAGGATCATTCTGCCCGAGGGCAATGCCAACAGCCGCGCCACTCGCGGGGTGCTGGATATCTGGTCCGCTTCCAGCGGATAGGCGGCGGCAGCGCCGTCCATTGCAGTCGATAAGGAGCAAGAAACAATGAAACGCGTCCTTCTCTTGACCGCCAGCCTCGCATTCGTCGCGACCTGCGCCCCGACCATCAGCCATGCGGCGATATCGTGCAGTCGAGCAGGGTTGCAGCAGGCGGTCGACCTCTACCTGACCGCCCAGACCAAGGGCGACATCTCGGCGCTGCCGCTCGCAAGTGGGCTCGGCTATTGGGAGAACGCGACCCCTGCCGACATTCACACCGGCCTGATCACCAAGGCCATGCACATCGACCATCATCGCAGCATCTTTGATACGGACACCTGTCAGTCCTTTACCGAGGTCATCGTGACCGACAAGGCGGCGCCTTACGTCCTCGGCACGCGCCTGCGTGTCAACCACGACAGGATCGCCGAGATCGAGATTCTCTGGACCACGACCGGCTACTGGCTGTTCAATGCCGACTCGTACCTGAAACACTCCTCCGAGGAGAACTGGGCTGCGATTCCCGCAGGTCGGCGCGATACGCGCGCCACCCTGGTCGCCGCGGCCAATGCCTACCTGGATGCCTTCCTCGAGAAGCGGCTCGATCTGGTGCCGTGGGGCACGCCCTGCGAGCGCCTCGAGGGCGGGATGTACGTCGGTAAGGGCTCTCCAAACGACGGCTGTACGGTTGGCGTACCCGGCGGAGTCGACATCGTCGATCGTCGCTTCATCGTCGATCCCACGACGGGGACCGTCCAGGTGTTCTGCAGGTTCGGCGCCGCCGGTCCCGGCAAAGCCGCAGGCCCTGCCGACAGCCACCTGTTCCGCGTTCAGAACGGCAAGTTGCGCTACGTGCACACGCTGACGCACCTGCTGATGTCCGACTTTCCAGCCAATCGCGCCGTTCCGAAGCCCGCCACGCAGTGACGGGTGGTGAGCTCGTACGCTCAGCCGCCACCTACGAGCGCGCGGGCCAGTCTCCTGCGACAAGGCGCCCCACCCTGCCCTTGATCCCTGCAGTGCCCACGACCCATCGTCTGCACGCAACATCGGAGGGGCAGCATGGCCTATTTCGGTTGGAAAGCGGGGACGGAACAGTACGCACCGGGGCCGCTGCTGGAATACGCGATCGCCGCGGAGCAGGCGGGCTTCGACTCCATCGATGCCAGCGATCACTTTCATCCCTGGAGCGAGCAGGGTCAGGCCTGTTTCGTATGGAGCTGGCTCGGTGCTGCGGCTGCACGCACCGATCGCATCCAGCTGGGCACCGGCGTGACCTGCCCGATCCTGCGCTACCATCCGGCGATCATCGCGCAAGCCGCGGCCACCGTAGCGACCTTGGCCCCCGGGCGTTTTTTTCTCGGCCTCGGCACGGGCGAGGCGCTGAACGAGTACGCGGCCACCGGACAATGGCCCGATTACACCGCGCGGCGCGGTCAGATGATCGAGGCGGTGCGGTTGATACGCGCGCTGTGGCAGGGCGAGCCTGTGTCCCACCACGGACACTACTACCAGACCCGTCGGGCAAAGCTCTATACCCGTCCCGCGAAGGCCCCGCCGATCTTCATCTCCTCGATGGTACCGAACAGCGCCCGTCTCGCCGGGGAGCTCGGCGACGGACTGATCAGCGTCGGCGGTCACGAGCCGGAGCTCTACCAACAGTTGATCGGCAATTTCGAGGCCGGCGCGCGCAGCGCCGGCAAGAACCCCGCGAAGATGCCGCGCATGATCGAACTCGCGGTCTCCTATGGCGTCGACGAAGACCAGGCGATCCAGTCCCGTAAGGACTATTGGGCCGGGACTTACATCCCAGCGCTGTTCACCGAGCGCATCTACTCACCCACCCTCTCGGCGGAGAACGGCAAGGCCGTGGGAGCGGATGCGATACGAGAGGCCGGGTGCCTATCCGCGGATCCCGACGAACACGTGCGCATGGCACAGCGCTACCTGGAGCTGGGATTTGACCACCTGATCTTCCACTCCGCCGGCCCGGACCAGCGTGCCTTCATCGAGGGCTATGGCCGCGATGTACTGCCGAAACTGCGCCGCAGTGCCAGTGCCGCCAGGCGCGAGCCGGCGCAGCCCCGCGCTAGCCAGCGGTGATCAGGCGCCCACACAGGCTCAGCAGCCCGTTCGGCAGCAAGCCCAGCAGCAAAACGGCGGCGGCGTTCAGCACCAAAATGAAGCGCATGCGCCCGCGCGACTCCGGGCGGGACCGCTCACCGGCACCCTCGAAGTACATGTACCAGACCACGCGCAGGTAATAAAAGGCGCCCACCACCGAGATCAACACGGCGAAGGTGGCGATCCAGACGTGGCTGGCGCCGAGCAGTGCCTGGATGATCCACAGCTTCGCCCAGAAGCCGACGAAGGGCGGCACCCCGGCGGTCGAGAACATGAGCACCAGCATCAGCAGCGCCAGCAACGGATCGCGCGTCGCCAGCCCCTTGAAGTCCGCGATTTCGTCGTGCTCATAGCCGGCACGCGCCAGCATCAGGATCATGCCGAAGGCCCCGAGCGTGGTCAGCACGTAGGCGATGGTGAAATTGAGGGCCGCCTGGTAACCCGCGGCGGTGCCATTCGCAAAACCGAGCAGCACGAAGCCGGCATTGGCGATCGCCGAGTAGGCCAGCATGCGCTTCAGATTCGTCTGCGCGATGGCCACCAGGTTGCCGATCAGCAGCGATAGCACCGCCACGGCCATGATCATCTGCGTCCAGAGCGCCGGTAGCCCGGCCAGGCCGTGCGCCAGCAGGCGCGCAAACAGCGCGAAGGAGCCGAGCGTCGAGACGGTCGCGATGTACAGCGTCACGCTGGTCGGGGCGCCCTCATAGACGTCCGGCACCCACATGTGGAACGGCACGGCACCGAACTTGAAGGCCACGGCCACCACGACCAGGGCCACGCCGATGATCAGTCCCGCATCCGGCCCGCTGCGCACCGCATGCGCGAGCGCATCCAGGTCGAGCGTGCCGGTCATCCCATACAGCATCGACATGCCATAGAGCAGCACGCCTGAGGCGATGGCACCCAACACGAAGTACTTGATGGCCGCCTCGGCAGCGATGCCCGAATCGCGATCGAACGCGACCATGGCATACAACGACAGCGACAGCAGCTCGATACCCAGATACACGGTCAGCAGACTGTTCGCGGAGATCAGCACGAATACGCCGAGCAGCGCCGTGAGGCACAGCACGTAGTATTCCCCACCATGCAGACCTCGCCCGTCGAGGTAGTCCTGCGAGTAGAACAGGACCGTCGCCATGGTCGCAAAGCCCACGAGCTTCAGGAACGTCGCCAGCGGATCGGCGACATACAGCCCATCGAACAGCACCTCGCGATGCGTCACCAGCGTGAACTGGCTCGTCAGCATCATCAGCGCCACCCCGACGACCAGCAGGACCATCGTCAGGCTCGGCGTCACGACGCGGCGCACGGCACCCGCGTAGGCATCCACGAGCAGCACCAGGCAGGCCGAAGCGGCCAGAACGATCTCGGGCAGTGCGGGCAACCAGCTTGCGGTAGCGTTCACGTCAGGGTACCGGGATCTTGCTGACCACGACCTGATGCACGAGATGCTGCACGGAGGCCTCCATCATGTTCAGCAGCGGCGCGGGCCAGATGCCCAACAGCACCACCGAAACCGCCAGTACCCCGAGCACCAGGAACTCGCGGCCATTCAGGGCCTGCATGTGCGCGACCTTCTCGTTCGCCACCGGCCCGTAGATCACGCGCTTGATGAGCCACAGGTTGTAAGCTGCTCCCATGATCAGGATGGTCGCGGCCAGCAATGCATACCAGAAGCTCGCCTTGAAGCTCGAGAGAATCACCAGGAATTCCCCGACGAAGCCGGAGGTACCCGGCAGCCCCGAGTTGGCCAGGGCGAACAGCACCATGAAGCCGGCAAATTGCGGCATCACATTGATGACGCCGCCGTAGGCGCCGATGTCGCGCGTATGCAGGCGGTCGTACATCACGCCGATGCACAGGAACAGCGCGCCGGAGATCAGCCCGTGCGAGATCATCTGGAACTGCGCACCATCCATGCCGGACACCGCCCCGGTCAGCGAGCCCGTGGCTGAGAGAATCAGAAATACCAGGAAGGCGCCCAGCGTCACGAATCCCATGTGCACGATCGAGGAGTAGGCGATGAGTTTCTTCATGTCCGTCTGCACGAGCGCGACGAAGGCGACGTAGATGATCGCGATCAGCGACAGCACAAGGATCAGCCAGTCGAGCTGGCGGCTGGCATCGGGGGTGATCGGCAGGCTGAAGCGCAGCAGCCCGTAGCCGCCCATCTTGAGCATGATCGCCGCCAGGATCACCGAGCCGCCGGTCGGTGCCTCTACGTGTGCATCGGGCAACCAAGTGTGCACCGGCCACATCGGCACCTTGACCGCAAAGGCCAGCAGGAACGCAAGAAAGATCCAGCGCTGCTCGATCAGCGACAGCGGCAGCTGCTGCATGGCGCCGATCGCATAGCTGCCGGTCTTCTCATACAGATAGATGAGCGCGACCAGCATCAGCACCGAGCCCAGGAAGGTATACAGGAAGAACTTCAGCGTCGCGTACACGCGCCGCGGACCACCCCAGACCCCGATGATGACGAACATCGGGATCAGCATCGCCTCCCAGAAGAAGTAGAACAGCAGCGCATCGAGCGCGGCGAACACACCGATCATCAGCCCTTCCATGATGAGGAAAGCCGCGAAGTACTGCGATACCCGCCGCTCGATGACCGACCAGCCGGCGATGATTACCGGCACGGTGACGAAGGCGGTCAACAGGATCAGCGGCAGGGAGATACCGTCGACACCGAGCCAGTACTGCGCGTGCAGCGCCGGAATCCAGCTCGCACGCTCGGTGAATTGAAAGGCCGCGGTGCCGTTGCGAAACCCGGTATAGAGCGGCACGCAGAATCCGAGGGTGGCAAGCGAGCTGATCAGCGCCGCCCAACGAGCCGCCGATGCGTGCCGATCGCCGATCGCGAGTGTGACGATGCCGCCGACAATGGGCAGCCAGATCACGATCGACAGCAATCCGATTCCCTGCATCTATCCGGTTCCTTGTCGTTATACCGGCGGCTTCACGACCCCGACAGACCGCTCAGGAACCATCCGAGCAGTGCCGCGAGGCCGATGATCATCCAGAACGCATAGGAGTACAGAAAACCGCTCTGCATCCTGCGCGTTACGCCCGCCAGCCAGCCGATGGTATCCGCCGAGCCGTTGACCGCCGTGGTGTCGATGATGGCCTGATCCCCGGCACGCCACAGCAGGTAGCCCACGCCGCGGGCGAGCGGCGCGAGGACGTTCTCGTTGATCCAGTCGAAGTAGAACTTGTTGTCGAGGATGACATTGACCGCCGCAAAGCGCGCGCGCACGGCGTCACCCCACTGCGGGCGCCAGAGCACGAACACCCAGGCGGTTGCCACCCCGGCCGCGGCGATGTACATCGGGAGCGAACGAAAGGCTCCGAAGGCAAAGTTGGTCGCCCCATGCCAGGTGCGGGCCATCTCGGCCACCATGTTCTGCTCGGGTAGTACGCGAATGGCGTCGTTGAAGAAACCGCCGAAGAGCAGCGGATCGATCGTCAGCCAGCCGATCAGCAGCGAGGGTATGGCGAGCGCCACCAGCGGGGCCTTCATGTCCCAGCCGACATCGTGGAAGTGCTCGGCCGTATGGTGATCGAGCCGCTCCTCGCCATGGAAGGTCAGGAACATCATGCGGAAGGTGTACAGCGCGGTGACGAACAAGCCGAGCAGCACACACCAGTAGGCGTAGGTCGAGCCCCAGTGGCGCGAGGCGTGAATGACGTCCAGCAACGCATCCTTGGAGAAGAACCCCGAGAAGAAGGGCGTACCGATGAGCGCCAGCGAACCGATCATCGCCGTCCAATAGGTCACCGGCATGCGATGGCGCAGGCCGCCCATCTTGCGCATGTCCTGCTCGTGGTGCATGGCGATGATCACCGCGCCGGCGGCCAGAAACAGCAGCGCCTTGAAGAATGCATGCGTCATCAGATGAAAGATCGCGACGCTATAGGCCGAAGCCCCCAGGCCGGCCGTCATGTAGCCGAGCTGCGAGAGCGTCGAGTAGGCGATGACGCGCTTGATGTCGTTATTGATGATGCCCAGCAGGCCCATGAACAGCGCCGTGCTCGCCCCGATGATCAGCACCAGCGACAGCGCGGTTTGCGACAGCTCGAACAGCGGCGACATCCTCGCCACCATGAAGATGCCCGCGGTCACCATCGTGGCGGCATGGATGAGCGCCGAGATCGGAGTCGGACCCTCCATCGAGTCGGGCAGCCAGACGTGCAGCGGCATCTGCGCCGACTTGCCCATCGCGCCGATGAACAGGCACACGCAGATGAGCGTGATCGCCGAGCCGGGCTGGGCGGAGACGAACGGCACGCTCTTGGCGACGATCGTTGGGGCGGCCGCGAACACCGTGTGATAGTCGAGCGAGCCGGTGTAGTACAGCACCGCCGCGATGCCCAGCAGGAAACCGAAGTCGCCGACCCGATTGACCAGGAAAGCCTTGAGATTGGCGAAGATCGCGCTGGGACGCGTAAACCAGAACCCGATCAGCAGATAGGAGACGACGCCGACGGCTTCCCAGCCGAAGAACAGCTGCATGAAGTTGTTGGACATCACCAGCATCAGCATCGCGAAGGTGAACAGGCTGATGTAGGCGAAGAAGCGCTGGTAGCCCGGGTCATCGTGCATGTAGCCGATGGTGTAGACGTGCACGCACAACGACACGAAGGTCACGACCACCATCATGAGGACCGTGAGGTGATCGACCAGGAACCCCACCTGCATGTGTACGCCGTCGGTCACCAGCCAGGTGTAGAGCGTGCCGTCGTAGTCGGCGGCATGCCCGGCCGTGAGCTGCAAGAGCACCACGCAGGAGAGCGCGCAGGCGAACGCCACACCGGTGATGGCCACGGCCGCGGATGCCGCCCTGCCGATGGTCTTGCCGGCCAGCCCCGCCAGCAGCGCCGCGGCCAGGGGCAGCAACGGTATCGACGCCAACAGCGTCGGATTGAGGGTCGAATTCATGCGCGGTCAGCCTTCCAGGCGGTTGAGCTCTTCGACATCGATGGTGCGCCGATCGCGGAACAGCACCACGACAATGGCCAGCCCGATCGCCGCCTCGGCGGCGGCGACCGTCAGCACGAAGAACACGAAGATCTGGCCGTCGAGCTGGTGCAAGTACCGCGAGAACGCGATGAAATTGAAGTTTGCCGCCAGCAGCAACAGCTCGATGCACATCAGCAGCAGCAGCACGTTCTTGCGATTGAGGAAGATGCCCGCGACCGACAGCGAGAACAGCACGGCCGAGAGCGTCAGGGTGTGCGCGAGTGTGATCATTTGCGCTGCGTCGCCTCCATCTTGACCAGGCGCACGCGATCGCTGGCGCGCACCGCGACTTGACGGGAGATGTCCTGCACCTTCAGACCCTGTCGGTGCCGATGCGTCAGGGCGATCGCCGCCACGATCGCCACCAGCAGCAGCATCGCCGCGATCTCGAATGGATAGACGTAGTGGCTGTAGAGCAGCACGCCCAGTTCGGTGGTGTTGCTGGCGTTCGCCGCCACCGGTATCGACGGGCGGGTCACATCGACGCCGAGCTTGCGGCCGAGCACAACGCCGACGATCTCGAACACCACGACCGCCGCGATGATCCAGCCTAGCCACGCAAAGCGCGTGAAGCCCGCACGCAGCTTCTCGACATCGACATCGAGCATCATCACCACGAATAGGAACAGCACCATGACTGCCCCGACGTAAACCAGCACCAGCACCAGCGCCAGAAATTCCGCCTCGAGCAGCAGCCAGATCGCCGCGGAAGTCACGAAGCACATCACCAGGCTGAGCGCCGAATACACGGTGTTGCGCGAGACGATGACGCCGAGCGCTGCGCACACCAGGATGGCCGCGAAGCAGTAGAACAGGAACAGGGGCAGTGTCATGGCAGTACCGCCTCAGCGATAGCGCGCATCGGCGCTCTTGTCGGCGTTGATCATCGCCTCATAGCGTTCCCCGACCGCCAGCAGCTTGTCCTTGGACATGATGTTCTCGCCGCGATGCTCCATGTGGTACTCGTGGATGCGTGTCTCGACGATCGCATCCACCGGACAGGCCTCCTCGCAGAAGCCGCAGTAGATGCACTTGAACAGATCAATGTCGTAGCGCGTCGTGCGCCGCGTGCCGTCGGGCGCCACTTCCGAATCGATGGTGATGGCCAGCGCCGGGCACACCGCCTCGCACAGCTTGCAGGCGATGCAGCGCTCCTCGCCGTTCGGATAGCGGCGCTGCGCGTGCAGACCGCGAAAGCGCACGGACTGGGGAGTCTTCTCGTCCGGGTAGTACAGCGTGACCTTGCGGCGAAACAGCGAGCGCAGCGTCACGAGCAGGCCCTGCCACAGCTCGATGAGCAGGAATGTCTTGATCGGATTGGCTATTTCCATGGTCCCACATGCCCCCAGGCCATGACGCCTTCCACGGCGATCCACACCAGCGTGACGGGAATCAGCACCTTCCAGCCGAGCCGCATGATCTGGTCATAGCGATAGCGCGGGAAGGTGGCGCGGAACCACAGGAAGAAGCACAGCAGCACGAAGATCTTGATGACCAGCCATTGCGTGCCGGGCAGCGCCAGCACCGTGCCGCCGATCAGCGGATAGCCCTGGAAGGGACTGAGCCAGCCGCCGAAGAAGAACACCGCCGTGAGTCCTGCGATCAGGATCATGTTGGCGTACTCGGCCAGGAAGAACAGCGCGAAGGCCATGCCCGAGTATTCGACGTGAAAGCCTGCGACGATCTCCGATTCGCCTTCGGCGACGTCAAAGGGCGCGCGATTGGTCTCGGCGACGCCGGAGATGAAGTACACCACCAGCAGCGGCATCAGCCAGAGCCAATTCCAGGCGAACACCCCGCCCTGCTGGCGCAGCACGATGTTGCCCAGGTCGAGGCTGCGCGAGGCCATGAGCACCCCGACGAGCGCAAAGCCCATGGCGATCTCGTAGGCCACCATCTGCGCCGCCGAGCGCATGGCGCCGAGGAAGGCGTACTTGGAGTTCGAGGCCCAGCCCGCCAGGATCACTCCATAGACGCCCATTGAGGTCAGCGACAGCACGTACAGCAGCCCGGCATCCACGTGCGCGATCGCATAGTAGGGCGCGATCGGCACGACCGCCCAGGCGGCGAAGGCCGGAATCAGCGTGATGGCGGGCGCCAGGGCGAACAGCAGCTTGTTCGCGCGCGCCGGCATCACGATCTCCTTGATGAGGAGCTTGATGACGTCGGCGAACGGCTGTCCCATGCCCGGCAGCAGACCGAAGATGCGCACGCGGTTGGGGCCCAGGCGCATCTGCATCCAACCGATGAGCTTGCGCTCCCAGAGCGTCAAGTACGCCACCGACAGGATCAGAATGATCATGAGCACCACGGTGATCAGCGTGGAGTGCACGTACCCGGGCAAGGCAGCCCACGCCTGCGTCAGCGCGCTCATGGGCTGCGTCCTGCCCGCTCGGCCTGCACGCGCGCCGCCTCGGCCCGCGCAGCGGCCGCACGTCCCTGGCGCGTGCGCTGCAGAGCCGGGGCGCGCCGCACAATGGGATCGATGGCATACATCGGGACATCCAGATCGGCCTCATCGGCGAGCGCCGCACTCTGCGCTGCCCCCGCAGCCTGCGCCGCGCTTGCCGCGCCCTCGGGCGTGCTCGATCCCTGCGCGCGGGCCGCGGCCTCATCGCGTATCTGATCGGAGGACTGATATTCGAAGCCGGCGAGCCCGGTGAGGTTGCCGAGCACGCGCAGGATCTTCCAGGCCGGACGCGAGCTGCCGAGCGAGCGGGCGGCGGCCGCATAGCTTTGCCAGCGACCTTCGAGATTCACATAGGTCCCGGACGTCTCGGCGAAGGTGCCGGCCGGCAGCAGCACTGTGGCTACGCGGCGCATGGCATCGCTCGCGTAGGGTGTCACGGCCACGACGTTACCGGCACGCTCGAGCGTCTCGAGCGCTGCAGGCAGCAGCGCATCGGCCCACGGCTCGGTGTTCAGCAGCAGATAGCCCGGCAGCGGTGCACGCAGCATCTGGCGCGCATGCTGGCCGGGCGTCGCGCGACGTACACCGCCGACGCCGCGGTCGGGCAGCACGCCCGCGAGCGCCGCGCCCGCGGCATTCCCGCCCTCCGCCAGCTCGCCGAAACTGGCGCCGATGGCCGCTGACAGCGCACGCGCCAGGGCGCGCAGTGTCGCGTATTCGGCGCTGCGTATCGCCAGGGCGCCGAGCCAGATCGCGCGGCGTTCGCCAGCGCGCAGCGACTCGAGCAGCGCACGATGGGCGTCGCCGACCTGGGCACGCACGACGGTATCGGCCAGCCCCGCCGGTGCCGCGGCACCCGCCGCGTGCAGCAGCGCGGCGAGCTCGCCCACCGCGGCGGACGTCGAGGCCTGTAGCGCGTGAGCGAGCGGGAAGAAGTATTCGTAGCGCTCGGGATTGATGAGGCTGATGCGTGCGCCGCGCAGCGCCGCCTTGCGCACGCGATGCGCCAGTATCGGCATCTCCGTGCGCAGGTTCGAGCCCACCACGAGCAGCGCATCGAGCTGATCGACCGCGGCGATCGGCAGCCCGAGTGAAGGCGCGGCTGCATCGTCCGGCAGCTCGCGGAAATCGCGCACGCGCAGGCGATGATCGATGTTGGCGCTGCCCAGCCCCTCGGCCAGGCGCGCGGCCAGGTATAACTCCTCGAGCGTGCTGGAGGGATGTGCCAGCACCCCGAGACCGGGGCCGGCGCGCCGCAGCGCCTCGGCCGCCGCGGTCAGCGCCGCATCCCATTCGAGCTCGCGCCAGCTGCCGTCGGGCTGTTTGACCGCCGGGGCCTGCAGGCGATCGGCGCTGTAGATGCCCTCGTAGCTGAAGCGATCGCGGTCGGCGATCCAGGTCTCGTTGATCTCCTCGCAAGGCCGCGGCACCACGCGCATGAGCTGCCCGCGCAGCACGTGACCGTAGAGCTGCGTGCCCATGCCATCGTGCGGAGAGATCAGCGGATACTGCGTCATCTCCCAGCCGCGGCCGCGATAGCGGAAGGGCTTGCTGTTGAGCGCGCCGACCGGGCACAGATCAATGATATTGCCGGAGAGCTCGTGATCGACGCTGCGCTCGATGTAGGTGCCAATCTCCATGTGCTCGCCGCGGCCGGTAGCACCCATCTCCTGGATACCGGCGATGTCCTGTCCGAAGCGGACACAGCGCGTGCAGTGAATACAGCGCGTCATGTCGGTGGACACGAGCGGACCGAGATTCTTGTCCTTGACGACGCGCTTGCGCTCCACGAAGCGCGACACGTCGCGACCATAGCCGACCGCCAGATCCTGCAGCTCGCACTCCCCGCCCTGGTCGCAGATCGGGCAGTCGAGCGGGTGGTTGATCAGCAGGAACTCCATGGTCGCGCGCTGCGCGCCGATCGCCTTGACCGAAGCGGTGAACACCTTCATGCCCTCGGCCACCGGCGTCGCACAGGCGGGCAGCGGCTTGGGCGCCTTCTCCACTTCGACCAGGCACATGCGGCAATTGGCCGCGATCGGCAGCTTGTCGTGGTAGCAGAAGCGCGGGATGTAGATGCCTTCGCGATCGGTCGCGCGGATGATGACCTCACCCTTGCGCGCCTTGATCGCGACACCATTGACCTCTATGTTGACCAGTTCCTCGCCCATGGACACC
>Ga0134126_10008766_pt1 | contig 12724 bp, 8 predicted proteins | sample KB31752_FD_96881 | JGI IMG/M metagenome (GOLD analysis project Ga0134126, IMG submission 96881) | Terrestrial soil microbial communities with excess Nitrogen fertilizer from Kellogg Biological Station, Michigan, USA - KB3-175-2 | ecosystem: Environmental > Terrestrial > Soil > Unclassified ...
CAAGCAGGCCAAGATCGACGTGGCCACGATCAAGCCCGAGTCCACCCTGAAGGATCTTGGCATCGCCTCGCTGGACGCGATCGAGCTGATCTTCGACATCGAGGAGCATTTCGACATCAACTTCCCCGACCAGCAGGGCGCCAACTTCGACAGCGATACCGCGCAAAGCCTGGTCGATGCGGTGCAGAAGGCGCTGGACGAGAAAGCCGCCGCCGGCGAAGGGAACGCGTAATGTCCGTGCAGTCGTTGCGCCGGGTGGTGATCACCGGCATGGGCGCGATCAGCCCGCTCGGCATCGGCGCCGAAGCCCTGTGGCAAGGCCTGCGCGAAGGTCGCAGCGGCATCGGCCCGTTGCGCCACCCCGACGCCGAACGCCTGAAGCTGAAGATCGCCGCGCAGGTGCCGGCGAGTTTCGACCCGGCCGCGGGCATCGACGAGCGCACCCTTCCCCTGCTCGACCGCACCTCCGAATTCGCGCTGCACGCGGCGCGCGAGGCCATCGCGCAATCCGGCATCGATTTCAGCCAGCCCGCACTCGGCCTGCGCACGGCGGTGGTGGTGGGCACCGGCGTCGGCGGCGAGACGACGCAGGACGAACAGAGTCGGCGCCTGTACGCGGAAAATGCCCAGCGCACGCATCCACTGACCATCGTGCGGCTGATGACCAACGCCTCGGCCAGCCAGATCAGCATCGCTTACGGTCTGCGCGGACCGGCCTTCGCCGTGGCCAGTGCCTGCGCCTCGGCCAACCACGCCATCATCCAGGCCGCGCAGATGATCCGTTACGGCATGGCCGACGCGGCGGTCACCGGCGGCACCGAGGCCTGCCTCACTTACGGCGCGATGCGCGCGTGGGAAGCGATGCGCGTGCTGGCCGACGACACCTGCCGGCCGTTCAGCGCGAACCGGCGCGGCCTGGTGCTCGGCGAGGGCGCCGCCATCTTCGTGCTGGAATCGCTGGAACATGCCCAGGCGCGTGGCGCCACGATCCTGGCCGAACTGGCCGGCAGCGGCATGACCGCCGATGCCACCGACATCGTGATGCCGAGTGCGGAAGGCTCCTCCGCGGCGATGAGCCAGGCGCTGGCCGATGCAGGCCTCGCCCCGCAGGACGTCGATTACATCAACGCCCACGGCACCGGCACGCAGGCCAACGACGCCACCGAGACGAAGGCGATCCGCCTCGCCTTCGGCGCGCATGCCGACCGCCTCGCGGTGTCCTCGACCAAGTCGATGCACGGCCATGCGCTTGGCGCTTCCGGCGCGCTGGAGCTGGTCGCCGTGATCGGTGCGCTGCGCGACGGCGTGGTGCCGCCGACAGCCAACCTGGACAAGGCGGATCCGGCCTGCGACCTGGACTATGTGCCGAACACCGCACGCGAGATGCCGGTACGCGCCGCACTGAGCAACTCGTTCGCGTTCGGCGGACTCAACGCAGTGCTGGCGCTCAAGCGCGCGCCCTGACCTTCCTGCAGCGTGTTGCAGACGGAAAAACCCGGCGGTGATCCGCCGGGTTTGTTTCGCGCGTGACCCGCGCGCGGCCAAGCTCAGCCCTTCTTGGCCTTGGTCAACAGCTGATCCAGCAGGCTGATCGCCAGGTCGATCTCTTCATGGGTGATCTCCAGCGACGGCGCGAACGTGATCACGTTCTTGTACCAGCCGCCCACGTCCAGCACGAGGCCGATCTTCTTGCCGTTGTGCTCGAGGTCGCCGGCCAGGCCAATGTCGACCATCTTGTCGAGCAGCGCCTTGTTCGGCGTGAAGCCGTCGTCGGTGCAGATCTCCGCGCGCAGCGCCAGGCCGAGGCCGTCGACGTCGCCGATTTCCCTGTGCCGCTTCTGCAGGTCGCGCAGGCCGTCGAGGAAATGCGCGCCCTTCTTCGGCACCGTGGTCTCGTAGTCCAGCTCGTAGCCCATCTTGATCACTTCCAGGCCCAGCGCGGTGCCGAGCGGGTTGGAGTTGAACGTCGAGTGGGTCGAGCCCGGCGGGAAGATCGTCGGGTTGATCAGCTCTTCGCGTGCCCACAGGCCGGACAACGGATTGAGGCCGTTGGTCAGCGCCTTGCCGAACACCACGATGTCCGGGGTCACGCCGAAATTCTCGATCGACCACAGCTTGCCGGTGCGCCAGAAACCCATCTGGATTTCGTCGGACACCATCAGGATGCCGTACTGGTCGAGCACCTTCTTCAGTCCCTTGAAGAAGCCCATCGGCGGGATCACGTAACCGCCGGTGCCCTGGATCGGCTCGACGTAGAACGCGGCGTACTCGCACTGGTTCGTCTTCGGATCCCACACGCCGTTGTATTCGGTCTCGAACAGGCGCGCGAACTGATGCACGCAGCTGTCCGAATACTCTTCGGCCGTCATGCCCTTCGGGCGACGGAACGGATACGGAAACGGCAGAAACATCGCGCGCTCGCCGAAGTGGCCGAAGCGACGGCGGTAGCGATAGCTCGAGGTGATCGACGAGGCGCCGAGGGTGCGCCCGTGGTAACCGCCCTCGAACGCGAACATCAGGCTCTTGCCATTCTTGAAGTTGCGCACCAGTTTCAGCGAATCCTCGATTGCCTGCGCGCCGCCCACGTTGAAGTGCACGCGACCGTCGAGACCGAACTTCTTCTTCGCGTCCAGCGCCACCGTCTTGGCCAGCTCGATGCGGGTCTGGTGCAGGTACTGGCTGGCGACTTGCGGCAGGCGGTCGATCTGCTCCTTCAGCACGTTGTTGAGGCGCTTGTTGCCATAACCGAAGTTGACTGCCGAGTACCACATCTGCAGATCGAGGAACGGCGTACCGGCGGTGTCGAACATGTAGCTGCCTTCGCCGTGGCGAAAGATCTTCGGCGGATCCACGTAATGCACGGTATCGCCGAACGAGCTGTATTTCGCCTCGTCGGCGAGCAGTTGCGCGTCGTCGATGAAGCCGGCGGCGGTCTTGTCGATTTTCATGGGGAACGTCCGGGATGATTCGGGAATTCGGAAGGGATGCAGCGGAACCGCGCGATCAGGCGTGCGCGTGTTCGCGGGGGGCGTGGCTGACCAGGCTGCCGTCGAGCAGCTTCGGCAGCAACTCCAGCGCATCCTCGAAGCCGGTGATCGGCACGTAGTCGATGCCGGTGGCACGGCAATGCTCGATCAGCCGATGCTTGGCGAACACGAAGTCGACGCGATCGGCCGCGCAGAAATCGGAGGCGCCGTCGCCGATCAGCAACGTCTTCGCGCCGGTGGCGCGGGCCTGCGCCACGCAGGCGCACTTGCAGGTGCCGCTGCGGCAACCCGCGGCCTGGAACGGCGAGGTCAGCTGCCACTGCTTCGGCGGTTCGGCCGGGGCCAGACGGTTCGCCGCCAGCGGCAGGTCGTCCAGTCCGTAGCGACCGAGGATCTGATGGATCGCGTAATCGAGGCCGTCGCTGACCACGCGGATCGGCACGTTCAACGCGCGCGCCTTCGCCACGAAACCGGGAAACGCGTGGTCGATCCACAACCCGGCCAGATGCGTGTCCAGCTCGTCACGCGTCATCTGCAACAGATCGACCTGGCCGGCCATGCATTCGCGCGACCCGATGCGGCCGGCGCGCCAGTCCTGCTCCAGCACTTCCCAACCGGGCCGGCCGAAGCGGTCGAGCAGTGAGTCGATCACGTCCTCGACGGAAATGGTGCCGTCGAAATCGCACAAAATGGTCCAGCCAGGCACGGACATCACAAACTCGCGTCAGTAGCAACACCGGGGAGTTTAGAAAGGCTGTCTTTCGGGGTCCTTTCCTGTGCCAACGATGGCGCAGTGGCCGGTTGCCCACCGCCTCGACGCAGACTGAAGTCCGTGCCGGTCCGCCTTGCGAGACAACATGCCAGTCTGTTTGACCGTGAAGCAGGGGTTGCCGAGATGCGCGATTACGTCGCACGCGTCGTTACAGAGGCGGCGTCGCCAACGCGCCGCGCATAGTCGCCGTCAGGGTTCGGACGAATGGAAACCCCCTGCCGCACCCGTGGACGCCTCGACGGATCAGTGCTGCACAGGCGAATCGCTGACGGGGATCTCGAAGGTAACGCACAGGCCACGCCCGTTCGCGCCGGATTCCGCGTAGATGCGACCGTTATGCAGTTGGATGACACTGCGGCAGATGGCGAGCCCCAGCCCGCTGCCACGATCCTCGGTGGATGCCTGGTTGAAGCGGACGAAGCGCTCGAACGCCCGACCACACTGTTCAGGGGTGAGTCCCGGCCCTTCATCCTCGATGCTGACCCGCCAGCAATGCGGCACAAACTCCGAATGCAGGGTGATCAAGCCCCCCGGCGGAGAAGCCCGCAACGCATTGGTGAGAATGTTGAGAACCACCTGCCGCAGCCAGCGCTCCTCAAAGGCCACCCTGCCCTGGCCACGATGCGTGCATTGCAGACGACGCCCCTGGTGTTCGGTCAGCGCGCACACATCCTGCTCGAAGTTCTGCAGGAACGGATGCGGATCCTGTACGACCAGCTCCATGCGGATGCCCTGTGCCTCGGCCCGCGACAAGAACAGCAATTCGTCCACCATCTGGTTGACGCGGGCCAGTTCATCCAGCTGCACCAGCACCGCGTCCTCCTGCGGCTGGCTCAAGGTGCCATCGACGAGCAGTTTCTCGGCATGCAGCCGGACCAGCGACAACGGTGTCTTGAGCTCGTGCGATACCTCGGCGCTGAATTGACGCACCTGATTGAACGATGACTCGAGCCGATCGAACATCTGGTTGAGCAATCGGGCGAGGCCGGAGATCTCATCGTCCACCCCGGTCACGCTGATGCGCTCGGCGAGGTTGTCCGAACGGATGCGATTGGCCGTCTCGCCGATCAACCGCACCGGACGCAGCATCAGACGGGAAAGGCCCAGCCCGATCGCAATACTGGCCAGGATCATGCCCAGCAGCAGCGCCAGACTGACCTCGGTATAGGCCTCCATGGCGCGCCGCACCTGGCCCATCGGCGTACCGATGCTGACGTCGAACGGCGACATCACGAACTCCGCGATGCGCAGTTCACCGATGCCCGCCATCGTGCCATTGAATACCCGCAGACCCTTCACGTCAGGCAACGGATTACCCGCGAGATTCTTCGACCGGAACAGGTTGCCGTGGCCGTGCGAGTCGATGCTGATGTAGAACAGCACCGATGCATATTCAGTGGTCTGTCGGATACGTTCGTTGATGACCTCGGGGTTCAGCGACGCGTAGTCCGAACCGAGGCGCGCCTTGATCTGCTCGAACTCCGTGGCATTGAGCAGGTCAAGATCATGGATCACGTAATTCTGCAGCAACTGGTAGCCGGCAACGAACAGGCAGGCGAGCGTCAGCGTCGCACTCAGCGCATACCAGAACGTGATGCGCGTGCCGATCGACTTCATACCAGCTGGTAGCCGATACCTCGCAGGGTCTTGAACAGCGGCTCGCCTGGATCGGCCTCGAGCTTGGTACGAAGACGACTCATATAGACGTCCAGCAGGTTGGTGTCGGCCAGCCCTGGCCAGATGCGCTCGGAAATATACGAACGCGTCAGGGTGCGTCCGGCGTTCTGCATGAAGATTTCCAGCAACGCGAATTCGCGGCTGGTCAGATCCACCGTCTGCTCCTTGAGCTTGACCGTGTGCCCGAGCAGGTCGAGTCGCACGCAGCGATGGGTGATCACCGTCTGCTTGACCGTCGACTGCCGGCGCAGCAGCGAGCGGACATGGGCGAGCAGCTCATCAAAACTGAAGGGCTTGGGCAGGTAGTCGTCGGCGCCAAGGTCCAGACCCTTGATGCGATCCTCCACCGTGTCGCGCGCACTGAGGATCAGCACAGCCTCGTTGAAGCCCGATCGACGCCACTCCGACAGCAGGTGCAAACCGTCGCCGTCGGGCAGGCTGAGGTCAAGAATGATCACGTCGTAATTCGTTTCCGCCAGTGCGTCGCGCGCGTCTTCGCAGGTGCCAACCAGGCACACCGTGTAAGCACATTCGCTGAGCCCCTGCTTGAGAAACTGTCCGAGACGCTGTTGATCTTCAACGACGAGAATCTTCATGGCGCACCTGCCTGCCGACATTGCGCGGCGAGTGTAGGCCAGCATCGCGCCGAGTCGGTGACGCGATGCACAAATCATGGTGCCGGACAGGCCGGCGCCTCCAGGCAACGGCTTGAGTGGTCTTCCGTCAGCCACGCTTGTGTCGAAACGGATACCCGGAAGGCAAGTTCACGGCGCAGAAGTTCGCAGGCATGCCTGCCTGAAAGAATCTTAAGAATGGCTACAGGTATCCGTCAGGTCATTGCCCTAGGGTGCATGTCGGGCGGCGCAGGCGACCGCCGAACTGGACCGGGGACCGACGCTTTCATCTTCATGGCCAAACCCGCTGGTTCGCCCCGTCGCATCCCCACTCCCATTTATCCGTGCCAATCGTCGAGGACAGAATCCATGGTTCGTTACGCAACGCTCTTGGCCACCGCCTTGATCGCATCACCGCTGCTGGCACAGACACCCGGGCAGAGCTATGCCCAGCATCTGGTGGATGAGACCCTGGCGACGCATCCGGACATCGCGATCATGGCGATGCACGTGACACCACCGAAACAGGCCGACAACGTCATCATCGCCTCCAACATCGGACGCATCGGCAAGAAGGCCGATTCCGACGACATGGGCGTCGTCGATACCGGCAAGCCGGTGCTGGAAGTGAACAAGGAAGGCGACCACTTCGAGGTCGAGCTGCCGCTGCAGGACGTTACCAGCGACACGGTGGGTGCGCTGAGCATTGTCTTTCCGTACAACGCCGGCGACGACAAGGCAGCACTGGCGAAACGCGCAGAGGTCGTGCGTGATGCGCTGCGGCGGAAGATATCCAACGTCGGCAACCTGACCCAGCCCTACCAGTTCGATCCGACCATCCCGACGCATACCTATGCACAGCAGTTGGTCGATCAGACCATGGCCGCGCATCCGAAGCTGCTGATTCTGATGCTGCACATCGTGCCACCGGGCAAGTCGACCAACGTGGTCGTGGGCACGAGCATCGGGCGCTTCGGCAAGCCGGCCGACGACGATGACATGCGCGCGATCAATACCGGCATTCCCAACCTCGAGGTCAACGGTCGTCGCTTTGAGGTCGAGACGCGCCTGCTCGACGCCAGCGGGAAGACCCTCGGTGCGGTAGGCATCGTGTTTCCGTACAAACCCGGCGATGACAAGGAAGCGCTGAAGCGCGAGGGATTTGCGATCCGCGACGAGTTGCGCGCGAAGATCCCCACGTTGGCCAAGCTGATGGAGCCGGTAGCCCCGGTGGCTGTCACGGACCCCCACCCGACGGCCACGCTGATCGGGCGCAGCACCGATTGGCACCCCGGCTATTCCGGCGACTTCGACCACTTCGGTGTCGACGTCAAGGGCAACCGGCTGTTTCTGGCCGCAGAGGATCACGGCTCGGTGGAGCTGTTCAACCTCAAGACCGGCCAGCATGAGCGCACGCTCGACGGAATCGGCACCCAGACCCCGCATGCCTTTGTCTACCTGCCCGGGCACAACCGCCTGATCATCACTGACAGCGGCAAGAGCATGTCCAAGATCCTGGACGCCACCACCTTGAAGGTCGTGGGCCACATCAGCCTGGCGCCCGGTGCCGACTCGGCCGAATACGATCCCTCGACCGGTCGCCTGTACATCGTCACCGGTGGCAAGGATGTCGGCATGAAGGACTGCTTCCTGAACGAGGTGGACCCGCTCACCGGTCACGTGTACGCGAAACTGAAATTCGACTCCGATCACGTCGAGGCCGTCAGGGCCGAGCAGCACGGTGATCGGCTGTTCGTGAACGTGGCCGACCAGAACTACGTAGCCGTGGTCGACAAGAAAACGCTCAAGGTGGTTGCGCGCTGGCCACTCAGCGACGCCCGGACCAATCTGAGCATGGCACTGGACGAGGCCGACCACCGCCTGTTCGTCGGCACCCGCAACCCCAGCAAACTGTTCGTGCTCAATACCGACACCGGCGCCACCACGGCGATGCTGGACGCGCCGGCGACTTCGGACGGGCTGTTCTGGGACAGTGCTCGCAAACGTGTCTACGTACCCGGCGGCGACGGCCATCTCGGCGTGTTCCAGCAGGTCACCCCTGACCTCTATGCCGCGCGGCCGTGGATTGGCAGCGCCATCGGCGCCAAGTCGGGCATCGTCGTGCCACAGCTGAATCGCCTGTATCTCGCCGCTTCGCCCGGCGAACACGGCAAAGGCGGCGAAATCCTCTGGTTCGCGCTGGGCAAGTAGGAGCGAATGATGCGCCCGGATCGAAAGCGAAACGTGATGCCGTCGCGCAATCGACTGGCTGCACCGCCCGCGATGCTCTGCCTCGCCCTGCTGCCGATGCCGGGTCACGCCACGAGTTTCCGCCATCTCGGCTCCACAGCGACACTGCCGGGCAAGGCGCCGGCATGGGACTACCCGACCTGCGATGCCGCGCGGTCGCGCCTGTCCCTCGGTCGACGGCACGATGGCGGCGACGTGTTCGACGCGACCACGCTCACGCTGGTTGCCACGACTGCCGGCACCGAAGGGGCGAACAAGGTGATCCAGGTTCCTCGGTTCGATCGCCGATTCAGCGTGAACGGCGATGGCACAGGCACCGAGAGTGAATACCGCGATGGCGCCGTTCTACCCGAGCTTCCATTCGACCGGACGTTCACCATGTTGACCCACCAGAAAAACTGAAGTTGTTGATTTGCGCGCATTTGCAAATCTTGTCGCGTTGATGTGGATGGACAAGTCCGGGAGGGATTCCCAATGGCGTTTCCCTTGCAAACCCGAGCATGAATTTTCGCTTGTTTGATTTTCAGCGTCATTAGAGCTTCGCCACCCAAGTTCGCCATACCTTCAAGTGCCCGGGGAGTGGCGTCCAGCGGGGAAGGCGGACCGAACGCAAATCTGCATCGAGGTAGCGGTATCACGACGATCGATTCATGCAAGCGTGAGCCGCCAATCCCGGATGCCTCCAATCAATCGATGAATCCACGCCGCCGGACGTAGAGAATACGCAGGCAGCTTCCCGGGGAGGGAATCATGGCTCAGCAAAAGTTGCCCGCACTATCCTGCATCGCTGTCGCGCTGACCGCCTGCCTGGCTGCACCATCGGCATTTTCCACCACGGCGAACACCAGCAGCGGTACCCCGTCAGCGCAAGACACCTCCGGACCGAATCATGAGAGCCCGGACAAGCAGGCTGCCGCTTCCACCGCCAAGCCGCCGTCGACCAAGACCACGCAACTCCAGCGAGTCGTTGTCACCGGAACCCTGGTAACGACCAACCCCGATGATGCAGCCGTTCCTGTCACTACCCTCGATGCGGACGACCTGAATCAGACCGGTGTCTCCAGCGACATGCTCAGCACACTGAGCAAATCCATTCCCGCTTTCGCCGGCCGCAGCAATGCCGGCGCCAGCAATGCGCAGAACCATAACCAGTTCACCGCCGGCGGCTCCCAGATCGAGCTGCGCAATCTGCCGACGCTGGTACTGGTGGACGGCCAGCGCATGGCGCTGGACGGTGTCGCCGGCCTGAGTGGCAGCAAGAACTTCGTCGACATCAGCCAGATTCCGGCCGTCGCGCTGGAGCGCGTCGATGTGCTCACCGATGGCGCCTCCTCGCTCTATGGTGCCGATGCCGTCGGCGGTGTGGTGAATTTTGTTCTCAAGCACGACTACCACGGCGTGACGATCGGCACTCATTACGGAGTAGCCGACGGCGGTTACCACGATCGTTCCGCATTTGTGACGGTGGGTGGAGACGTTGGCCCGGTGAATGTCACCGCCACCGTGAGCGACTCCAAGACCAGCCCGCTCTTTCAGAGCGCTCGCGCGTTCACCAGCCCGCAATACGGTGTCACCCCGGGCACCGGCTTGCCCGGCGTCGTCGGCGTGGGCAGCTATGTGCTGGGGCCAGGGCTGCTCTCGCCCCCCGTTCCGACCGGTACCGCCGCCACTGCCGGCAGCTACGCGGATCTTTCTCCCGGTGTCTACAACGCCACCAGTGCCCCGCAGCTGTCCAACCGATTCGACTATTCGAAGTACGCCATGCTGCTGCAGCAGCAGGAGCACAAGAGCTTTGTCGCGACGATCACCTCGCAACCATTTTTCGATGGTCGGGTGACCGCCTTCGGCGACATCCTGCTGTCGCAGAACAAGGTTCAGTCGACCGCGTGGCAGGCGGGGGGTCAGCCCTTCTCGTTCGCCTCGCTCAACGTTCCGGCCGGCTCGCCCTACAACCCGCTGACCACCAACGCGGCGGGCGTGACATTTGCCGACATGTCCCGACCCAAGGGAGTGTTCGATACCACCGACGCGAGTCGCTTCTGCGCCGGACTCAAGGGCAAGCTTTCCGATTCGTGGACCTGGCAGACAACCGTCGATTACAGCGACAGCAGACTGGAAGAGCGCGATACGAATTTGCTGTTCAGGCCCAATCTGGCGTCTGCCGTCGCCGGTGGTTATGACGCCAATGGCAACGCCGTTGCTGGAGGCGCCTACAGCAAGGTGTTCGGCGGCTACTCGATCAACAATGCAATGGTGCTGCAGCCGGCACTCGACCCGTTCGCCATCACGGGCAACTCGGCGGCCGCGCTGGCCAACGTCTTCGGTACCGAGGTATTGAACGGTGACAGCAAGCTGTATTCCTGGGACGCACATGTCGCCGGCGATGCCTTCGATCTGCCCGCGGGCCATGTGAGCGTCGCGGTCGGCGTGGGCTTTCGACGTGAATCCGTATCCGGCTACGCCGATCCGAACGGCCGCGTCACCGATCCGGTCACCGGTTCCACCGCGGGTAATGCCCAGAATTGGGCCAATGGCCTGTACACCGATCCATTCGGTCACGGCCGGAACGTCAGCGCCGCATACGCTGAAGCACTGATTCCGATCGCATCGAGCAGCATGAACGTGCCGGGCCTGCACCAGCTCGACCTCACCCTGGCAGGTCGATTCGAACACTACAGCGATGCCGGCAACGGCACCTCGCCGAAGGTCGGTTTCCGCTGGGAACCCTTCGACAACCAGTTCGTGGTGCATGCCACCTACACCAAATCGTTCGCCGCACCCCCGCTTTATCAGGCCTACGGACCGTTCGACACTCGCCCGGTCACCGACAACCTCATCGGTATCGTGTTCGGCAAGCCGTATGCCGTGGGCAATACGTTCAATGGCGAAGACGGCGTCAATCCTTCGCTCAAGCCTTCCACGGCGAAGTCGAGTTCGATCGGCTTTGCCTTCCATCCGAACTTCATCAGCGGCCTCACACTGACCGCGGATTACTCTTCGATCACCGTCAGCGGTTTCCCGGGTGGCGCGGACTTCACCCGCATCCTGCAATCGGTCAACGACTCGGGTTCGGCATCCCCGTATTTCGACAGCGTGAGCACGGGAAACTTCACCAATCTCGGCGGCACCAGCCCCTTTGGAACCCCTGGATCGCTGAAGGCATTCCTGACCAACCCGGTCACCGGTCAGCCCGATCCAGGCAAATACTCCCAGCTCTACGTCATTGACCGATTCCGCAACCAGAGCAAGCTGGTCGAGCACTCCTGGCTGTTGGGGCTGGACTACATTCTGCCCTGGAGCGAGCACGGATCCTGGGAGCTGTCGAGCAAGGGCGCCGTCTTCGATTCGTTCAAGTTCCAGCGTCGTCCGGGCGATTCGTACCAGCAGTATGCGGGCGCTGCCAGCAATATCGGCGTCTTCGCCGGCACCCTGCCGAGGTACCGCTTCTACTCGACGCTCAATTGGTCGCTTCAAAATCTGAACATTACCCTGGCGAACACCTACATTTCCTCAGTCAAGGATGAAGGGGCCGCTGGCACATCGCCAGGCATTCGGGTACCGAGTTACAGCGTGTGGGATCTGCGCGGTTCATACGGATGGACGCTCGGGGCGGGCGGTGGCGACGACGGCAACCAGCTCACGGTCGCGCTAGGCGTGAACAACCTCGACAACAAGATGCCACCGATCTTCCCCCGCTCCTTCACCAACCAGTTCACCACCAGCGATATCGGCACCTACTCACCTGTCGGTCGGCTCGTTTACGGCGAGGTGAAGGTGTCTTTCTGAGTTCTATTCGTTTGAGTCAGCGCAGATGCGCACCGATCGCGGATACGGCTTTTTCGTCGGCAGCAAGACGAAAAGGCCGTTACGGCGAGCAACTGCATCACAAAAGCTGTACAGGTCAGGCAAAGCGAGTGGATGAAGCCCGGACCGGCCATGACTGGCCGGCCCGGGCCTGGCACCGGATTTTCAACCGTGGGGCGACGCTTGCCATGGGGCGGTTCGCGACATCCATACGGGTGCGGCCAACTGCTCGCCGATCGCGCGGCAGGTCACGCCTGCGGCGATCATTCCGCGGTGAGGAAGTACACGACGGTGTTCCGCAAGCTGCCGGACTCGTCCCCGATCACGACAAATACCAGCTGTGTCATTCAAACCGGAGATAGCCACCCGTGTCACACATCGAATCAGCCCGCATCGCCGCCAGGCTGGACCGGTTACCGCCGTCCCGCACCGTGTGGACCATCGTCATCCTGATTTCGCTGGGCGGCGTGTTTGAATTCTATGACCTGTTTTTCACAGGTTACGTAGCGCCCGGCATGATCAAGTCGGGCCTGTTCAGCCCGCAATCGCTGGGCTTCTTCGCCAGCCTCGACAGCATCAAGGTGGCGGGATTCGGCAGCTTCGTGTTCAGCACGTTTGCC
>Ga0134126_10008767_pt1 | contig 12724 bp, 7 predicted proteins | sample KB31752_FD_96881 | JGI IMG/M metagenome (GOLD analysis project Ga0134126, IMG submission 96881) | Terrestrial soil microbial communities with excess Nitrogen fertilizer from Kellogg Biological Station, Michigan, USA - KB3-175-2 | ecosystem: Environmental > Terrestrial > Soil > Unclassified ...
CCAAGTCGAATGAGCAGGGCGTTGTCGTAGAGCATCTTCTCGAAATGTGGCACGAGCCACTGCTCATCTACGGAATAGCGCGCGAATCCGCCGCCGATCTGATCGTAGATCCCGCCGCGCGCCATCTTCACGAACGTCGCCGCCGCCATGTCCAGCGCGCTCCCGTTGCCGGTGCGGGCCCAGTGGCGCAACAGAAAGTCGAGCAGCATCGTCGGTGGAAACTTGGGCGCACCACCGAAACCGCCAAAGCGCGGATCGTAGCCCGATGCGATCGCGTGAAACGCCTGCTCCAGAAATACGGCGTCGATGCTGCCGGCATAACCGTCATTTATCGCCGATGCCTCGTATATGCGCCGCATCGACTCGGCGCTGGCGGCCACCCGGTCCGGGTGATTCCTGTACGTCTCGGCGACAGCCTCCAGCACCCGCCTGAACGACGGCATCCCGTGCCGGTCGGTTGGCGGAAAGTAGGTGCCGCCGTAAAAGGGCTCGCCATCGGCGTTCAGAAAGACAGTCATCGGCCAGCCGCCGTGACCAGTCATTGACTGGACGGCCTGCATGTAGATCGCATCCAGATCGGGACGCTCCTCGCGATCGACCTTGATGCACACGAAGTTGTCGTTCATGAGCTCGGCCGTACCGGCATCCTCGAACGATTCGTGGGCCATGACATGGCACCAGTGGCACGCCGCGTAGCCGATGGAGAGCAGGATCGGGCGGTTGAGCCGGCGCGAGCGGTCCAGCGCTTCCTCGCCCCACGGGTACCAATCGACGGGATTATCGGCGTGCTGCCGCAGATAAGGCGAGGTCTCGCCAGCCAGGTGGTTCGGCATCCCGTAAGATAGCCCGGAGCCGTGCTACGGGCCGAATTGTGCCGTTAAATTGAACCCATGCCAAAGATCGCAAACGACCTAGATGCATTCCTCACGCAACACCAGTCGCGGATCGAGGAAGAGCTGTTTGATTTTCTGCGTATCCCCAGCGTCAGCGCGCAACCAGCACACGACGCGGACACTCGTGCCGCCGCTGAATGGGTTAAACGGGCGCTGGAACAGGCCGGGCTGACCGCCGCAATTCATGACACGCCGGGACACGCGGTCGTGGTCGGCGAGTGGCGCGGTGCGGGGCCCGATGCACCGACGGTGCTCATCTACGGCCACTACGACGTGCAGCCCGCCGAGCCGCTCGAGCTCTGGACGTCACCACCCTTCGAGCCGGAAGTGCGCAACGGCCGCATGTACGCGCGCGGCTCGGTCGACGACAAGGGACAGCTCTTTCTGCACATCAAGGCGCTGGAGGCGCACCTGAAAACGCGTAGCGTTCTCCCGTGCAACGTCGTCGTCATTGCGGAAGGCGAGGAAGAAGTCGGTAGCGAGAATCTGGAGGCTTTTGTCGAGCGGGAGCGCGATCTGCTTGCGGCCGACGCGGTAGTCATCTCGGACTCGTCGATGTTCGCCGAGGGGATACCGTCGATACTTTCGTCGCTGCGTGGACTGGCGTACTTCCAGATCGACGTCCAGGGACCGTCGGGCGATCTTCACTCCGGGATCTACGGTGGCGCGGTTGTCAATCCGGCGACTGCACTGGCGCGAATCATCGCATCCATGCACGATGAAAACGGACACGTCGCGATAGATGGTTTCTACGACGACGTGAGTCCGTTCCCGGACAAGGTGCTGGCCGGAATGCGCGAGCTACCGCATACCGACGCGGAATTCAAGCGTGAAATCGGCGTGGCCAGCCTCGGTGGTGAGAAAGGGTTCACGACGCTCGAGAAGCTTTGGACGCGGCCAACTTGCGAAGTGAACGGAATGCTTTCCGGCTACACGGGCGATGGTGCGAAGACGGTTCTCCCCGCGAAGGCGATGGCGAAGGTAAGCTGCAGGCTGGTGCCGAATCAGGATCCGGCAAAGATCGGGCAGCTGTTCGAGAGGCACGTGAAGAAATTCGCGCCAGCTGGCGTCACTGTGAAGGTGACCCACGTGCACGGCGGACGTCCGTGGCGTGCTGATCTGAGCGGTCCAATATTCGATGCCGCGCGTCGCGCGCTACAGGCCGCTTTCGGCCGTGATCCGGTGATCGTTGGAGAGGGTGGATCGATTCCGGTGGTCGGTGACTTTCAGCGAATCCTCGGCGCTCCGGTGCTGCTCGTAGGCTTTGGCCTGCCCGGCGAGAACGCCCACGCGCCCGATGAGTGGATGAGCGTCGAGAACTTCAGGCTTGGTGCCAGGGCCATGGCCGCGCTGTGGGACGAATATGCCGGGAAGGGTCGGGCCTGACGTTATCGGTTGAGACGGCAGCCGAGTGTGGCGCGCACCGTTGTCGCGTCTGAAAATGACGTGAATGCCTGAGCGGATGCGTCACATCGATGACCAAGCATGACGGTCGCTCCGGTAAGTGCGGAGACGCGTGTGAGATCGACGACGATCCGTGTGTGATCTACAACACCGAGCTGATTGGTGAAGCCTACTCTGAACCGCGGGTATAGCTCATTGACACCGAGTCCGCCGAAGAACCCGAAACGGGACGAAGTGGTGGGGATGGTGGACGCAACGAACTCGGCACCGGCCATGTTGGGCCGAAATTCATCGATGGATGGATTCGTGCCGTAACACGGGCTCGCGGGATCCGTCAGCTGCAGCGCGCTGCGAGAGCAGGTGATGGGTCCCTTGACGACACCAATCGTGCCGTGGACGCGTGCGGTCAATTGTAGTCTCGAACTGACGCCGCGCGTGAACCAGAAGGCTGCGCTGCCCAGATCCGGCGTGGCGTTCGCAACCGTGATCGGCGGCAGGTAACTGATTTCCAGGCCGAAACCGCGAGGCAAGCCGACAGCGAGTCGGGGACGGCCGAATAGACTGGTAAGACCGGTGTTCTGGCCGCGTGCAGCGTAGCAGTAGCTGGTGTGCTGCAGCGCGGCGGGCGCTGTTGGTACGTAGGCCGCCTCGCCGGAGAGCTTCCAGACTCCGGAAGGGAGCGAGAGCGAGGATGGATCGGCGCTGAAGACTATCGGAACAGAATAAAGAGCGAGTAATCGCGCCTCGTTGCTGCCGCGTGGCGGACGGCACTGAGAGAAAGCCTGTGACGCACACAGGCAGGCAAGTGTGCCAAACAGTAGGGCTCGCGATCTCGGTCGGCTTTGCATTATGAAACGTACGAAGCCGTCAATGCGTGGGACTGCGTTATCGGTGAGAGGCCTGCCGATTACGGTGAGATGACGTTTCTGATGGGCGAGCGTCGTCCAGTCTTTCTCCGTCTGGCGTCACCAGCAAGGCAACATATGTTAGGGGAATGCACATGACCGCCGACAGACAGTCGAGCGTGCTCGACACGGAGCGGGACCGCGCCGAGCGGAAGTTGAATACCGTACGCGGTGTGGTCCTGCTCGTGCTTGCGATCGCGGCTGCCGCATACGCTCCGGTTTTGCCGCGCAGTCTCAACATCGTGAATGCGATGCTTCTTGCACCGATGCTGGCCTGGACGGTGGGGCAGGCGTGGCTCTTTTATTCACATCCTGTGCTTCCATCATGGTTGTCAGTGCTGAATCCCATTGTGGATGTCGTGGCTGTGACGGCTACGATGGCTGCGTACGGAGTCATTGCGACGCCGACGCTCGGTCTCAAGTCGCCGATGGTTCTCGCGTATTTCGCCATACTTGCGGCGCGGCCGATTCTCTCGTCGGCGCGGCGCGCGGCGATTGTGGCGGTGTTCATTCTCGTGGCCTATGCGTCACTGGATTTCCTGTTCCTCGTCGTCTACGGTGTCGCGATCGGCGACCCGGTCTCGGCCAGTGGCACGGCTTCAGTGGCCTTGATGGACGAGGGTGCCAAACTCACCTTGCTCGCGGCCGCTGGCGGGATCGCGACGTATGCAACGTGGTGGCATGAGGCACTTGCGCGCCGGTACGCCGCGCAGGCACAGGAACAAGCTGTTTTACAGATGCGACTGGCATCATCGCGACTCGACACCCTGCGCCAGCAACTTCGGCCCCACTTTCTGTTCAACGCACTCAACGCGATCACGGCGCTGGTGGATGCCGATCCGCCGGCAGCTCAGCGCATGATCTCCGGCCTGGGCGAGCTGATGCGCGTATCACTGGACGCCGGTGGCGCCGAAGAGGTGCCGCTGCGTGATGAACTGCGCATACTCGACCATTACACCGCGATCCAGCGCATCCGATTCGAGGACCGGCTCTCGATCGTGACCAGCATAGATGATTCCGTTGGCGACTCGCTGGTCCCCACGCTGATTCTGCAACCGCTGGTGGAGAATTCCATTCACTATGGACTCGCGCAATGCTCCGCTCGCACCAGGATCGAGATTCGCGCATGGCGAGACGGCGATGTCCTCGCACTGGACGTGAGCGACGACGGACCCGGTCTCAAGGGTCAGTCTGCCGACAGCATCGTCGAGCGCATAGGTATCGGGAACGCCCGGGCACGGTTGATGTATCTGTACGGAGAAGCACACTTGTTCAGTGTCGAAAGTCCGGAACAGGGCGGATTCCGCGTGTCGATGCGGATCCCGTATCACGTCAGGCCGATGAATCGCGGCGAGCGCATGAATGCAAACCAACCGTGAGGAGCCGATGAGCCGAACCGCTGTTCAGGTATTGATCGTGGACGACGAGCCGCTTGCGCGGCGTCACCTGCGCACGATCCTCGAAGCTGACAGTGAGGTCGTAGTCGTTGGCGAGGCCGCAAACGGACGGGAAGCCGCGCAGATGATCGCGCGACTCGCTCCCGATGTCGTTCTGCTGGACGTACAGATGCCCGAGATCGACGGATTCAGCGTGGTTGCGCAGCTCGATCCGGCTCACATTCCGATGATCATTTTCGTCACTGCGCATGACTCTTACGCTCTCAAGGCTTTCGACGTGCACGCGGTGGACTATGTGCTCAAGCCCGTTGCGCGCGATCGCCTCATGCAGGCCGTCGCTCGCGCCAAGACGCGCCTCTCATCGTCGGAGGGCCCGTCGCACGTCGAGCATCTCAGGAAGTTCGTCGAGGAGATGAAGACGTCGCGGGACACCGATCGGCTCGCGATCCGCCTCGACGGAAAGCACGTGCTCCTTCCGACCGACTCGATCGACTGGATCGAGGCCGTGGATGACTACGTGCGAATCCACATGGGCAAGGTGTCCCACCTCGTGCGTGGTACGCTCACATCGTTCCAGGATCGGCTCCCCGCGCTGTTCATGCGCATACACCGATCCGCGATCGTGAACACGACGCGTATCAAGGAAGTGTTCCCGAACGAGCAGGGCGACTATCGCATCATTCTTCAGGATGGAACTCGTCTACCGTCGGGGAGAAGTTACCGGACCGCGGTCGCCGACTTTCTGCGGTCACTGACCGTGTAGCGCCGACCTCCACCGCGTGAACGCTGCGCTTCGCCGCAAGCCGCCTGCTCGCGTCGCCTCTGGATCGCGAGGTTTCGGCCATGAACATCCTTTCATCTGCTGCAATCGCGGCGGTTATCATCGTGGCTACCGGCTGTGGCGGCGCCGGCGCGTACGGTAATTCGCCAACGTCTCCCGGTAATCCGGGAACGCCGGGAGCGACGTGTACACCCGGCAATGGCACTGTCTGCCTCGTGTCGAGCAACGCGTTCGATCCGTCACAGGTCTCCATTGCGGCCGGAAGCAGCATCACGTTCAACAACGGCTCTGGCACCACTCACAACGTTACATTCACGACGGCTGGCTCGCCCGCTAACGTTGCCGACTTTGCGTCCGGCACGCGCGTCGTGACGTTCCCCAACGCCGGTACATTCAATTATCACTGCACCATTCATGGTTTGAGCATGAGCGGTGTCGTAGTTGTTCAGTGACGCGTTCGCGCGAGGGGTGTTGAGTGGAAAGCAAGACCAAGCTGCTTGGCCATCCGGCACACCAGATAGTCGTATCCTTTCCGATGGGGCTGCTCACCACGGCCGCCCTGTTCGACGCGGTTTATGTAGTTCACGGCGGACCGACCTGGACGATGGTCGCATTCTACATGATTGGCGCAGGCGTTGTGGGTGGGCTGGTTGCGGCGATATTCGGGCTGATTGACTACATCGCGATACCCTCGGGAACCCGCGCCAAGCGCATCGGTGCGTTTCACGGCCTGAGTAGTGTGACGCTGGTTACTCTTTTTGGGGCGAGCTGGCTGTTGCGGGTCGGCACGCCTACTGCGCCACCGCCACTTGCTCTGCTTTTCTCCTTCGGTGGCGCGGTATTCCTCGGGCTCGCCGGTTGGCTCGGGGGCGAGCTGCTCAATCGCATGGGCGTGGGAATCGACGACGGCGCACACCTCAACGCGCCGAGCTCACTCAACGGTCCGGCCGCGCTCGGCGCGACATTGCGCACTCCGGAGTCGGCTCACCTGGACCGTTGATTTCAGTAGCGCCACTCCCGCACCAGAAACAGCCCGAAAGCACTGGTGGTCTGTGGCGTCTGGTCCGGGGACAGAGATGGCTGGCTGAGCAGGTACCGTGGCTCGAAGCTCGCATCGACCTGATATCCGGACCGCGTATTGAACCGGTGCGTGAGCTGGAACCCCGGCCGCTGTAACGACGCTGGATCGGGTCGCACCTGGAGCTGCAGGAATGTGTTCGTCTGGATGTATTTCGCGAACTCGACCTGCGTCGCGCGCAGGAAACTGCCCGCGTCCAGCGATACGTCGGCCGGTGTGATGTTGAAGAAGTCAGCGCCGAGCGCTCGCGCAGCGGAGCCCGCTGCCTGGTCCGTGAGGGCGCCGAGTGCGGCTGCGGCTACCTGCTTGGCAGCGAAGGCCGCGCCCGCGCCGACGATGTTGCTGCTCCCGCTGCCACCTGTCGTCAGGCCGCCTCCTTCCTGTTGAAGCAGCGACGACGATGTGCGCCCGAAAGCGATATAGCTGAGCAGGTCGGTTTGTGAAATCGGCGGCTGCGCATCGCTCTCGAGAGATATCTTGGGCGTATTGAGCGTGCCCGAAATGATGATCCGGATCGCGATAGCTTCGCGCGTGGGGAGCTGAACGTCGTATTCCCCGGTTACCTGGAGGGTCGGGTTCAGCTCGGGAGAGTTGATGAACGTCGCTGACCCCTGACGGATCTGGAACCTGCGGCTCTGGAAGCGGTACTCGCCCCGGTCGCTCAGCAAAACGCCATCGACCAGGAAAGTCTGCTTCGCGCGATTCACTCCGATCCGGAGCGGGCTATCCGTGTACACCTCGACATTCGCTTCATTCGAGCGTACGAATACGTCCCGATCGACCATCAGCGCCACGTTCATGCGCAGGTTGGCAAGCAGCGGAGATTGTTTTGGAAACAGCTCGCGAACGCTCACGTTGTTGGTATCGGTCACAGCGTACAGTGCAGGATCACCAGCCCCCACGAGCGTCTTCCCAGTCGGTTCGGGTATGTAGATCACACCGCGAAGCACGTGTGCGAATCCCGTTACATCGACATTGTCGAACGGTCCGTTCACGCTTATGTCCGCGTTCGCGAACAGGTTCCCGGTGTCATTGTCGATGATGCGCGCATCATTGGCCACGAGCTTGAGAGCGAAGGATGGCTCCGTCAGCTTCTTGATCCCTATGCCACCCGTGAGCCTGATCACACCATTGCTGTGAGCGACGAGTGAATCGACGATCACGGTGTCGTGCACGAGCCGAATGTTGCCGGCCATGTAGCTGGCCGTGACGCCCAGTGGCACAAGGCGCGCGTTGCCGTTCCAGAGCGTGATCCGGCCGTTCACTTCGGGATGATCGACGGTCCCGGCGACGGTGAACTTCGCGAGCGCGCGGCCGCGGAGATTCGTCACGGCATCGCTGAGCGGCGGGATCGAATCGAGCGGGAGCGAGTCTGCGTCGATCGTCGCGTCGATCACACGGTCGTGGGGTACGCGCGAGCCCGTAACGCCGGCGAGTGCAAGGTTGATCGGTACGGTGCCACGCGCAACGAGCATGGGCGCCTTGCCTTCGCGGCCCGCGACCACGTTTGCCTGCAACGTCTGATCGGCGTAGCTGACGCGTCCGTGTACTTCAGGCGTCGGGTGTCCCTGATACGTCAGTCGCTCGAGCCCGAACGCGCCATCGATGGCGGGTGCGGCGCGGGTTCCGCGGATGTGCGCGTCGACCGACACGAGCCCGCGTGCATTCACGTCGCTCTGCAGCAACGAAGTGATATTGCTGATCTCGAACTGCGTTACGTGCACTTCCAGGTCGGTGTCGCCGTGCGTCGGGATCCTGCCATTGACGTACACGCGGCCGCCGGCGGCGCTCTTGATCTCGAAATTCCCGATCGACGTCTCCGATGAATCGAAATGGATAGTCGCAGGACCGGTGCTCGCATACACTGTGGTGTCGAATTTGAGACGCAGTTCGTCGAGCGTCAGATCGTCGCGATCCTTGTCGAGCCTGAACTGCGCCGCCGCGTTGTAAACCCGATTGGAGTCCTGCCGAATCGCGAGGGTGATATTGCCGCTGGGCTTCGTATAAGAGCTCGTGACGGCGACGGTGTCGAGCGCAAATCCCAGTGCGAGTACACCAACGGCGCTGGCCTGAGCGCTCACACGGGACTGAGGTGTGAGCGCACCGTTCCATGCGTAGTTTGCGCGAATCGCGCGCGCGGTACTTCCAAAGGCAACTATGTCGTTCGCCGTTGCCGATCCGGTCATGTCGAACGTATGAATATTGCCTGTGGCGGTGCCCTTTGCGACAATCGATCCTCGCAGCGCACTGCGCGGCACGACCTTGGGCGTATCCACGGGAAAGGAAGGGAGCGGCTTGCCGGTCACGGCGCGCTCCGCGATCGACGCTCTTGCAGCCTGTGCACGCGCTGAATCGGCGCGCGCGATTCGCTGGGCAAGGATGGCCGGTCGCGGCGTTACGACGCCGGTATCCGTGGGAGGAAGCAGGCGCGACAGAGCGCCAAGCGAGTCGATTGACAGGCCGTAGTTGACCTTTCCGCTCGACCCCGCGACGAGACCGAACTGTCCCGACGCATCCGCGTGACCGTGCGGGACGTGAACGGAGAGAGTGTCCAGCGTCATCATGCCGTTCGCAGCCGCTACCCGCACGGTCGCGGAATCCACCGTGACGCTGTCGTAGGTGGATGTCTGCACGTTCGCGAGCGCCGTTGCATTCAGGGTTGCCGGATCGAATCCGCTGCCGCGCGCTGCAACGGTGGCGGTGAGCAACGACGCCGGCGCCTTGCTGCTGATCTGACTGGCGTCGAACAGGTGAGCCACGACGTTGAGATCATACCCCTGCGGACGTGACGCGAGATCCAGCGTTCCGTGCGCAGCGATGGTCCCCCCATCGGATGCTGTCAGCTCCGCAGCGACGGCGAGATTCCGCATCGGTCCCTTGGCGGAAATCGGACCGGTGACCGTGCCACGCAGCCCAGCCGCAGGCACGAACTGTCCAGCGGTCGCCAGCGAGAGTGGGAGTAGTTTCAGGTCTGCATTGATGAATGGCACGCTGCCGCCGCGTGCATACGTCGCGCTGCCGGTGACGTGAGATTCGCCGGTCACGTCGTTGTGGATGATGTCGCCGGTCGCCGTGAGACGCGTTGCGCTGGACCCATTGACGACCGCCTTGCCGGTAATCGTTCCGGCAACCGGAAGGGTCGGATCGACCGCGCGTGCGAGCGCGACGTTGAGCGGAGCAAATGTCAGATGCAGATCCCGCGCGCGCAGAACTCCCTTGCTGGCGCCCACGGTGCCAAGTGCAATCACACGGCTTGTGCCCGTACGCGGGTCCTGAAATGCAACGTCGCCGTCGATTCGCATTGCGCCGAACCCTCCGCGCGCTGCCATCCGGCCGCTGAGATAACCCTGGCGCGGCGAGACTATCGTCGGAAACAGCTGCTGAATGGTACGCGTGTCGAGATGCCGGAACCGCAGGTTCGTGTCGTGAAACGCGATTGTATCCGTAACGAGGGTCCCCAGACTGCCGGACATCGTCGCGCCGGCAACGGCGAGCGACGCATTCGTTGCGAGATAGTCGCTCGTCGGTCCGACCCAGTCGAGTGCGAAGTCGAGCTTTCCGGATCCGTCCTTGGGGATGCTCGGATCGATCCACAACAGATCGTTCGTGGCTACCGTATCTGCGTGCAGGCGTAGTCTCAGGTCGTTGCTGTCGAAGTTGTACCGCCCCGTACCGCGAGAGAGTCTGGAGCTAGCGAGCGTGGCATCGATCCCGTTGAAGTACAGCGAATCGGCAAGCAGAATGAAACGTCCCTTTGCATCCGTCACGCGCACCGAAGGCGGCCTTAACGGCTCCGCTGTCATGCGTAGCGCCGAGACGTCGATGATCTGACGCCGGTCGTTCGGATCTTCCAGACGCATGAACGGGAATGTCCCGTAGATGTCTCTGAACTGCGAGGTCTTCTGAAATCCGCCGGCTACGCGCTGCACGTTGAGACGCGCGAGAGGACTGAGCGTGAAACGTATTACACTGTCTCGCTTGGTCCCCTTGAGCGTGTCACTTGGCGCCCAGGGACTGTGCGCGGTGACCTCGCCATCCACCATCGTGACGTTGCGCAGCGTGATCCATGACAGAAAGCCCGGCGCACTCGGTGGTTGCGTCGTGTCGCGCGGAAAGATCCGGTCGTAGTTCCACTTTCCGCCAGGCATCCGATCGAGGACTATTACCGGATGCACGATGCGGACGTTGTCCAGGTAGATGCGCTTGTTGAACAGATCACCGATCGCATAACTGGCGACGACAGTATCCGCCTTGACGAACGGAGCGTGGGCGCTGTCCGTGATGGTGAGACCCACGAGCGTCGCGCCATTCAACAGGTTGCCATCGATCCGGTCGACAGTGACGTATCCATGCGCGGCATGCCGTATCAATCCGATCACGTATCCGCCGACTTTCCTTCTACCCCAGTCCGATTGCGTTACGACGAAGACCGCACCGGCGATCAGTAGCGCGAGCACAACGACGACGCCCAGCGTGGCGGCAGCGGCGGTGCGCCTTCGCATCTAGAACGCCTCTCCGATCGACAGATGCAGCGTCAGCCGGGCAAGCAGCGAGTTCAGGCCGCCGCTTCCATGAGTCGGGGAGTACACCCGCGACTCGTCCAGTGTGACGAGCCCTCGTCCGCCACTCGCGACATCTTCGGTGACGACGGGCAGCTTCTCGCTCGTTTCCGGATCGAGCCCAACGTCGACGCGGACCGGCCCAACCGGCGACAGATAACGCACACCAACTCCCGGCGTGACCGCGGCCTTGCTCCTGGGCAGCCCCGGACTGGTGTTCTGCGCGAGATATGCCGCATCCACGAACGTCGCGCCGATCAGCGACTTGAACAGCGGAAAGCGGAACTCCAGACTGCCCTCGATGAGACGGTTGCCCCCAAGCGGGCGCGGGACGAAGTCACGATCGCGAAATGGACCTGCGTTCGGATTGCACTTCGTGATCGTCGCCGCTCTGCATTCTGGATTCAGGGAATCGTTCGCGAGGAGCTTCGCCGCCGGAACCGTCAGGACGCGCGGACCGAGCTGGCCTTCAGGATAACCACGCACCGATTGCGAGCCTCCCGCGTAGAATCTCTTGCGTGGATGCAGGATCGCGGTTGCGCCGAGTGCGCCGCTTCCAACTCCCACGGCATCGGTGGTGCTTGCCAGCGCGCTGATGATGCCGAGTCTCAAGTGGCCAGCCAGCACGGAGCGGCGCGTGATGGGGAGAAATGCCGCGAAATCGCCGGAGCCGCGGTTGTACCGGAAATCAGACGCGGTATACGACGACGCGTGCTCCAGATCGAACTGGGTTCGGTACCCGCGGCGCGGCTCAAATGGATTGTCGGTCCCGTCGAGCGAGAAGCTCAGCGCAAGCGGAGACAGCCGTTGCCTTCTTTCCAGAGCGACAAGTGTGGCAGCGTCGCATACGCCGTAGTTGACGCAAAAGTATACGTCTCCCGCCTGTACGGTCGTCTCTTCGAACCGGTAGTTGAGACTCAACGGGCCGCGCGGCGTGAGCGTGCGCGTAAACGTAGCACTGAGGCCATAACCCTTGTCGACGTATATACCCGGCGAGCTCCGCCTGTGCGCGAAGACTCCGAACGCAGCCTCGTTGTTGGGTGAGCCGAACCACGGATATCTGACGTCAGCGCTGGCCGTGTACGTGGGAGACAGATACTGCGACTCGGACCCGCCAACAACGGTCTTGCCCACATCATAGAACACGCCGTTGCCGTTCAACGTGTGAGCGAACAGGTTCCCGACCGCTGCATCGATGGTCAGTCGCTTGGCGCCGCTCATCCAGTTGTAATCGGCGTAGTGTCCCTCTACCTGTACGAAATCGATTGTGTTGAAGCCGGCACTGTACCGCGCGTCGTGGGGCGGCGCCTCCTGCACGTCGATGAGCACGTGCTTGAGTGAATCATCGGTCGCAGGAACTTCGATCGCTGCGCGGCGGAAGAGGTTCGACTCGTACAGCGCCCGCTGGCTCGCCAGGACATCGGATTGCTTGTACAGTCCCCCGGGCTTGAACGACAGCGACTTCCTGATGGTGCGGGCAGTGACGCCCTTGTTCCCCTTGACCGCTATGCTCGCAACGCGAGCGCGCCACCGCGGATTCACCTTGATCGTGATGTCAGCTGTCTTCGCAACTGTATCGAGCGCCACCGTGGTATCGATCACGGCGTCGGAATAACCGCGATTCCAGAGACGCGAATCCAGCGCCGCGATGGTCGAGTCCAGTTCTATCAGATTGTACGGCCGCCCCTTTCGCAAGACGAGAACACG
>Ga0134126_10008768_pt1 | contig 12721 bp, 9 predicted proteins | sample KB31752_FD_96881 | JGI IMG/M metagenome (GOLD analysis project Ga0134126, IMG submission 96881) | Terrestrial soil microbial communities with excess Nitrogen fertilizer from Kellogg Biological Station, Michigan, USA - KB3-175-2 | ecosystem: Environmental > Terrestrial > Soil > Unclassified ...
GCGAAGAAGGGTTATTCCGGAACGGCAATCTTCACCGGAATCCGTCCGCAAAATGTCGCGCCTCACATCGGCATTACCGAGCACGACAACGAAGGCCGGGTGCTCACGGCCGAGTTCGCAGATTTCTTTCTCGTGAACGTCTATGTCCCGAACTCCAAGCGCGATCTTTCGCGGCTGACATATCGCCAGCGATGGGACGGGGATTTTCTGCGCCATCTAAAAAAACTGGAGAAGAAGAAGCCCGTGGTTTTCTGCGGTGATCTGAACGTCGCGCACACGGAGATCGATCTTGCGAACCCGAAAGCCAACGTCCAGAACCACGGCTTCACACCGGAGGAACGCGCCGGGTTCAGCGCGTTGGTCAAGGCCGGGTTCGTGGACACCTTCCGCGAGTTCGAAAAGGGCGGCGGGCATTACACCTGGTGGAGTCCGATGGCCGGCGCCCGCTCGCGAAATGTGGGCTGGCGCATTGACTATTTTCTCGTCAGCGTCGCGCTGCGTCCACGTCTCAAGCGCGCATTCATCCGGGCTGACGTGCAGGGCTCGGATCATTGCCCGGTCGGGATTGAACTTGCCTGAGCGCAGAAACGCCGCCAGTTCGGCGTTGGCTGAGACAGCGCAGAAGGTCTTCCCGGGATCAGGATCGCGGAATGCCGCCACTCGCTTCGGCAGGTAATTTGAGCGCGCGGCGCAATTCACCCGCCATCCAGCGAAGTTCCTGTTCGTCGCGACCCGCGAAAAACCCGGTCTTCTTTCCCCGGACGGGATGAATCTGAAGCTCGATTACCGGCACATTGTTGACGGTAATACCACTGGCGTCGGCCCGGATGGCCGCGATGTCGTCGCGGTTCCACTCCCACTTCTTCGCGCCGGAGATCCCGATTTGCGCCACCTTGAGTTGCCCGTTCTCGAACACCAGCATCGCCCGGCGACGGCCCATGTTGATCGCGCCCGCCAACATGCCCAGGCCGATCAGCCAGAAGATGCCGACGAAGGCCCAAGCCACTCCGGGCGCGCCGCGTGTGTTCTTCCAGCCTGCAAACAGGATCACGCCGGTAAACACCGACATGAACAAACACCACACCATGCCGAAGCCGAACAGTCCTTTGCTGCCCTTTCGCAACCCCGCGGGCGGAACCACGAGGGCGATGCCGTCCGGACGCGGTTCGACGCGGACCAAGCTGTCCGTCGGCTTTGGCACGATCTCCGGAACCTCGGCCCGACTCTCGTCCGCGTTGACAACTTCCACTGCGGGCGGTGGGAGCGTTGATGCCGTTGCCCCGACCCGTCCGGACAAATCCTCGGCGAGCGCCTCGAGCCAGTCGCGCGGATAGCCAATCGCCACCAGTCGTGGTTTGCCCTCCTCAAATTCAGCCAGCAGCGCCGCGAGGTCCGCCAGCGGGCCGGTCGTCACGGGCTGGTTGTTGATCTTCGCGCCGCCCGCGCTGACGGTGAGTTTGAGAATCCGGCTCTTCTGCAGACGCCGCCGCCAGCGCACGGGGCCAACGTAATCGAGAACGGACAAACGCCGGTCGCGCCACTCAACGCGACAGCGGCCAAAGATGACGAGCAACCCCAGGCCAAGCGGAATCAGGCCAGCCAACACAAACGGGACCAGGAACACGGCAAAGCCGATCTCTGTGATGGCGGATTTGCCTGCGGTGATGCCTTTCAGCATGCGGAACAAAGTCGTCGCCGGGAAGGAGGCGAACAAAACGCCAAAAGCGACGAAGAACAAGGCCACCCAACGCAACTTTCCCAGTGTCCGCGCGGGCAGCGTATAACTTGCGTCGTCGCGGACTGACTCAACGCGGATTGCATGGGGCAGGGGTGTGGACATTGCGCGGTGCCGGTGTTGGACCTTTAGCTGGGTCTCTTCGTCATGGCAATCCGGAAACGTGCGGAACATCGACCTGCTTGTGGGCGAGCATCAGTGCGAAGGGTTGTCCGTTCAAGTCCGCCGATCGAACCGTCAAGCCATGGCCAAATTCGTCTCCAGTTTCTGCCAAACCCCTCGCCGGTCCTCAAGAGACGGCGCTTCAATCGGATTGCGCGCAGGAAATTCGCTGTATGTTTTCCCATCGAGTTCGCGTCCAGTTTCGGATTTGCGCACACCGCCCCATTGCTTGAAGAAGAACGCCACGCCGGCCTGCTTGCATTGACGGTGGAGGCTCCGCACCCATTCGGCTTTCATTGGCCGCGCACCCGGACCGCTTTCGCCGCCAACGATGGCCCATGCAATGCCGTTGAGCTTAAAGGCGCCGAGATCTTCCAGCAGTGGTTCGATGGACAAAAATCTCACCTTGGCTGGCGCTGAACGGAGCAGGTCAATTCGTGGGAGTCCCTGCTTCTTATTTTCCACGCTCACGCCCCACCAGATATGCAATTGCTCGGCGGCAAAGCGTAGCTTGCCCTTGAGCAAAGCCGCGAGCCGGTCGGCGCGTTTGGTCAGGACTTGGTAAGTATGCCAGTTCGCCGCCGTCATGACGCGCGCGACCTTGATGATGTATTCATCTGGAACTTCCTTGTGGAAAAGATCGCTCATGGAGTTCACGAAGATCATCCGAGGTGTTCCCCAACGGAGCGGGTCGCCGAGTTTTTCCGGCACGATCCGCAAATCGAACCCGAATTCAAACGGATGACCCGGAATGCCGCGCCAACGTTCGGCAAAGGTTTCGGCGTAGCAGTGGAGACAGCCGGAGCTGATCTTGGTGCAGCCACGAACCGGATTCCACGTCGCGTCCGTCCATTCGATTTTTGATTTATCGCTCACAAGTATGTTTCATTTCAACAGCAGCTTAACCCCAAAGCTCGGTCAAATATAGTCCAAGGCTTCGGCTAAAAATGCCATTCACGTTGGCCCTTTTCGTTGATCTTCAAGATTTCGTCCCAGAATTTCTTGGCAAGCGCGTTGCGACTAAAAAGCGTGAAACGATACAGCGGCTGTGCTTCCGGGACAGACACGTGTCGCGTACCGATGAAGCCCAGTTTGCAAATCTCTTTACTGAAACGCTCGATCGCCTTCCGTCCGAATTCTGTCGGGTCTTGGGAATCCCAGCCCCGCCAGTCGTGCGAATCAAGAAACGCATCCAACACGGTGTCGTTCTCTGCTTTCTGATACTGAGGCGCGTTCCAGACAATTCCGAGGCGGTATTGAATTGTGACGAGCAAGTCTATGTGCGGATTCCGAGCCAGTTGGCGCATAGCTGACATTGGAACTTGAGAGATGCCCGTCGGATCAACGAAGGCGACAACTAAGGTGGAGTTATCGAATTGAAGTTTGCCAGACTCGGCCAAGCGAACCCAGTTCTCGTTGTGGATTGTCACCTTTTTCGCTTTGGGATGCTTGTTTACCCGCTGTCTGAGTGCGTCTGCAAGCCCATCGTCCTCTTCGACAAAGATGTATTCCGAAAACTCGTGTTCCAGAGCTACGAATGGCGAACCGGGGAATTCTTCGAGGGTGTCTTTTCTTTTGCAGCAACCCGGTCCAGCCATGACATCCAAGTAGACAAGTCGCCATTTGCTCTTCATCGATCTCGTCGTGATGCCGCAGTAGTTACCGAGGTAGTGATGCTTGCGTTTAGCCCGCTCGCCACTGCCCCGAGCGAGCAAGCCATCCGCCGCGATCAAATATGGCGAATCGTCCATCGCGGTTTTCAGTTCAGCCCCAGTTTCTTGAACCGGTTATTCACTTCTTTGAAATGGAAGTCGAGCGAGCACAGTTTTTCGAGTTCGCCCTTTTTGAAATGTTTCGCCACGCCGGGATCAGATTTCAGGGTTTCGACAAAGTCGGCGTCGTCACGACCGGCATGTTTGACTTCCCAGGTCTTCATCGCGGCGTCTTGAACCAGCTTGTAGGCAACTTCGCGGGTGAGACCTTTCTTGATGAGCCCGAGCAGGACGGTCTGGCTGTTCCACATGCCGAGCGAAAGGCCGAGGTTCTTTTTCATGTTCTCGGGATAGACAAGCAGGCCGTCCATCAGGCGCGTGAGCAGGCCGAACATGTAATCGAGCAGCGTGCAGGAATCGGGGAAGATAATGCGCTCGACGCTGCTGTGGCTGATATCGCGCTCGTGCCAGAGCGCGACGTTCTCGAGCGCGGCGATGGCATTGCCGCGCAGCACGCGGGCGAGGCCGGTGAGGCGTTCCCAGGTAATGGGATTGCGCTTGTGCGGCATGGCGCTCGAACCCTTTTGTCCTTTGGCAAACGGTTCTTCGGCTTCGAGCACTTCAGTGCGCTGGAGATGGCGGAACTCAACCGCCCAGCGTTCGATGCTGGCGCCGACGAGGGCGAGCGTGGTTTGGAACTCGGCGTGGATGTCGCGCTGGACGACTTGCGTGGCGATGGGCGCGGGGCGCAGACCGAGTTTTTCGCAGACGAATTCCTCCACTGACGGAGACAAGTGAGCGTTGGTGCCGACGGCGCCGGATAGTTTGCCAACAGCGGCCACATCACGAGCGCGTTTGAGACGTTCTAGCCCACGGGTGAATTCGTCGTGCATCAGCGCGAGCTTGAGGCCGAAGGTGGTCGGCTCACCGTGGATGCCATGGCTGCGACCGATGCACGGCGTCATCATGTGCTCCTTAGCGCGGCGCGCGATAATGGGGAGCAGCTTTTGCCCGTCGGCGATCAGAATGTCGGCGCTTTGAACCATCTGAACGGCGAAGGCTGTGTCAACGATGTCGGAACTGGTGAGGCCGAAATGAAACCAGCGGCTGGCGTTGTCGTTGATTTTTTCCGCGACGGCCGTGGTGAAGCCGATCACGTCATGATTGAGCGTCTTCTCCAGTTCCTTCTGGCGCTCGACGAGACCCTTCAAGTCGGCGAACCAGGCGTCCGCGCCTTTCTTCATTTTCTCGAAGTCGGTCTTCGGCACGACGCCTTCCTGCACCAGTGCTTCACTGGCGAGGAGTTCGATTTGGAGCCAGATGCGGAGTTTGTTTTCGTCGGTCCAGATGGCCCGCATTTCGGGGCGGGAATACCGTTGAATCATGGCGCAAGGGTAGGGCGCTGGAGGGCGGGAGTCGAGAATCGAGTGTGGCGTTGGAACTCAGCTTCCGGCCCGTCCGAAACATGATCGGGCGTCTGTCCCGGCTCAGTGTTTCGACATTTTGGCGCGGGCGGCTTCGAGGATGCGCCGCTCGCGATCGGTGAGGCTTTGAATGCCCTGGGCGGAAATCTTGTCGAGAATGGGGTCAACTTCCACGCTGATGAAGTCGGCGGATTGCGGGCTGTCAGAAGGTTTGGCGCTCTCCCGCCGCCAAAAACTCGGTTTGGAGGAGATTGCTTTGACCAATTCGCGCCGGGGAGCCTTCCGGCGAAGACGGGCCCAATCAAAGAGGGGTCTCGCCGTGCCGAGCACCCATTTCAGATAGACAACACCGCCCAGAATGCCACCAAGATGCGCCGCGTGGGCCACATGGCTTTCCGTCGAGGTCACCATCAAGAGCGCGGTCAGACCCGACATGATGGGGAGAAAATATCGCGCGCGAATGGGCACCACCATCCAGACGTAGATCTGACTGTCCGGCGCAAGCATCGAAAAAGCGGCGATCAACCCGCAAATACCAGCAGACGCCCCGACCATCGGGCCGGCAAATCGGGTCCAGACCATTCCCAGCAGCGCCTGCAACATGCCGCCCAGGATCCCGCTAAAAAGGTAAAGCCTGATGAAGTCCCGCTTCCCGAGCATTCCTTCCAGCGCCCGGCCGAAAAAATAGAGCCCAATGGAGTTAAGAACCAGGTGCGGCAGCCCGGCGTGTAAGAACTGAAAGGTGAGGAGCTGCCAGACATAACCTCGCTTCAGACCCTCCGCGCTCAACGCGCCGTATTCGAGCACCCAATTCTGCGAGTTGCGGCCGTTGCCGTATTGCAGAAAGAAGATCAACACGTTGAACACCAGAATGGCGATCGTAATCGACCAGTTCCTCGAGGTGTTGTCTCTGCGCATGTAAGGACGGTCAGCGAGCATGTCGATTGAAACTAGTCACAGAGTGGTGTTTTTTCAACTGCGAATCGCCTGCGCGACGACGAACGGCGGCATCAATTCAACTTCGCCAGTTCGTGACGCACGAGTGCGATGAGCGGTTTCAACGTTTCCGCGCTGAAATCGAACCGGCAGCCGGCGGCGGAAAACAGTTCCGGCAACGGACGCGAGCCGCCCAGCGCCAACGCGTGTTTGTAGTCGGCAAGCGCCCGGGCGCGATCCAGCTTTGAATTGGCCCAGACCTGCAACGCGCCCAGTTGGGCGATGCCGTATTCGACGTAGTAGAAAGGGTGGATGAAGATGTGAAGCTGGCGATGCCAGAGATGCGCACGCGCCTGTTCATGGCCGTCCCAATTCACGTCCCCGCCGAAACGGTCCATGAGCGCGAGCCAGGCCGCCGAACGTTCTGCCCGCGAATGTCCGGGATGCGTGTAAATCCAGTGTTGAAAGGCATCCACCGCGGCCATCCAGGGAAAGAAGTTGATGATGCCTTCCAGGTGCGTGCGACGGGCGCGCTTTGCTTCCGACGGAGCATAAAACGCTTCGATGAACTCATTGCCGAGCAACTCCATGCTCATGGACGCCACCTCGCAGAACTCAATCGGTGCATGGCGATAGGCAAAAAGATCCTCATTGCGCGTCGCCAGGGCGTGAAAAGCATGGCCGGCCTCGTGCAAAATCGTTTCCACATCCCGTTGCACACCGACGGCGTTCATGAAAATAAAGGGCAGTCGCGCCTCCGCGAGTGTTGTCTGGTATCCACCAGGGGCCTTGCCTTTGCGGTTGTCGAGGTCGAGGAGGCGCAGGTCGTTCATCATTTTGAACCCATCCGACAATTCCCCGTCGAGCTGGTTGAAAATCCGCTGCGCGTCCGAAACCATTTGGTCCACCTTGCCGAACGGACGAAGTGGAGGGCGGTTCAGAGGATCAACCGCCAGATCCCATGGCTGCAGTTTGTCCAGTTTCAATTGCCCGCGCCGGACGGTTTGCAAGTCGCGCAACATCGGCATGACCTCGCGCTCGATGGCGTCATGAAATTTCAGGCAATCATTCGGGGTATAATCGAAGCGGCGGTTCCAGCGAAAGGCGTAGTCGCGATAGTTCGCGAACCCGGCGTTCCTGGCGATCTGTTCGCGGAGCGCCACCAGCCGGTCGAAGATGTCTTCGAATTTTTCTGCTTCCCGCAATCGACGCGTCGCGACCAGTTCCCACGTCTCCTTCCGCAGGGCGCGGTCAGGTTCTTCGAGGTAGGGCGCCATTTGCGCCAGGGTCTTCTCTTCGCCGCGAAATGCGACCGTCAACGAGCCGCACAGCTTTTGATACTGCTGGCTCAACCTGGCCTCTTCGGTCTCGAGTGGCACGTTTTCGGCGCGATAAAGGTCCACGCGCACCTGCGTCGCGCGGTCGAACACCGCGTAACGTTCCGTGGCCAGTTTTCCGCGCAGGGGGTGTTGCAGGTAAAGTTCCTCCAGCCTGAACTGCCGGGGTTTGAGACGGGGCTCGATCTGTTCGACGAAATGGAGGTAGTCCTTTTCGGCATCCGCGTTGTCCGTGTGGCAGGTCATGGCGACATAACGGCGCGCGCCTTCCTCGTCGAGAGCGGCGTTCAGTTCGCCCCAGTCAAGCAGCCAGCGTTCGAGAGTCGGGGCGGTCCTGGATTGCGCGGCGCCGGCCTCGAGCCGGTCGAACAGCGGCGCGATTTGAGACCAGTCACCCAGATCAGTTTTCTCCGGGACGAACGCGCGTTTTTTGTGGGGCCGCAGCTTGTCGAACGGCAACGGATTCATGCGCGAGAGGATGATGAGAAACGCGCGGCTGGAAAAGGAAAACGTGCGAAAACGTGTCGCGCGTTCACAACTTGCGCTTCAACGTGACACCGACGAACCGCCACTTCCGGGCAAATTCGGCGTGACCCAGCGTTTGCCTGCCGTTGAGAGGGTCGCCGACGGTCACGGTATGGTCGTCCACTTCGAGCACGGCAACGTAGTGGTCCACCAGAAAGGCGAACTTCATCAACGCGAGCGTGCAGCCCGATTGTTTGAGTTCGCCTACTGAATTGAACGCTCGATATTCGCAAATCAGTCCGTCGGGCCCGTAACGTTTCTGCAGGGAACGGCAAAGTATGTCCGGCGGCGTTCCCATTGCAGTGCTCGTGCCACAGAGGAGCGCGACTTCACTTTCGTCCGCCGGGATTCCCAGGCGCCGAAGCGCCGTCACGGCCGCGGCAGGTCCGCAGGTGTAATCGGTGCTCTGCCGGCAGACATTGTCGGAATCCATCCGAGTTTTAAGCGCCGCCAGTTGACTGCGGTTGAATGCGGGCGCGAGAAACGGCCATGCCGAGACTTGGAAAACCACCAGGATCATCAACCCCGTAATCGCGACGCGATCGCGACGACGCGGAAGACGGGACAGGGGCGTCGTCAAGACCATCGTGCCGATGAGTGCCGTCAGCGCAAACTCGTTGCGCCCGGCCATCAGCCAGGAAAACGGCGCGACGAACTCCAGTGTGCGAACCCGGTACGCAAGCCCGATCAGCAGGACTAAAATAAACGGAATGAAATAGCCGAACGTCCAGTAGGGCCGGGGCAGTCGGGAGAACCAGCGGCCCAGTGCAAAGCCGACGACTCCCAGAAGAATTACACCGCACGTTTCCAGCCACGGATTCATACCGGTATGTCGAGCCACATTGCTCTGGTTGATTGGACAGGGTGAAGGCGCGGAAATCACGGCAGCCTTTGTCGGGCGCATTTGGGTGTTTCCGTCATTGTGCCGGTGACGGGCCGTGGGCTGGAAATGTGGAAATCATCCGTCGGGTTCGCTCCCCGTTTGAACGCCCATTGTTTTCTATGTTCAAACTGATGACGGTTGTGCTAGATGTTTTACGCAACGAACTGAAAGCGTCCACAGGGCGTCAGATTTTATGAAAGCAAAATCCCTTCTCCCGCTGGCCTTCGCCATGGTGCTCGCCGGGTGCTCGACCGCGCCAAAAACCGACGTTTACACCTACCACAGCGACATCGGCGGGCCGGGCATTGACCTCATCCTCGACAACGAACTCGACAGCGGTGACAAACCAAGCGAGCTGGTCTGGCTGAACGCATCGCGCATTCGACAGGGCGCATGGGACGCCAAGTATTATCTCGAGGTGCGTTATCAGGCGCTGCCGCAGACCGGGTATCTCGACATCGCGCCGGGCGAAACTCTCATGCTGACGGTGGACGGGCAGATGATGAAATTCGGGGGAGTCGGCAGCTTGAACGAGCGAAAGGAGATGAATGGCACGCTGCTGGAGCATGCCATTTACGAGGTCAAGGTGGACGACCTCCGCAAGATCGCCAAAGCGAGGGAGGTCAAGGTGGACATCGCCGGGGGCCAGCGCACGGTGCATCGCGAGTTCAAACCGGCCAACATTGAAAAGTTCCGGACGTTCGTGCTGACCTACATGGGGTTTTGAGAGCTGTCAGCCTGTCAGGCTTCATGCACATGAATGCTCTCAATCCGATCCGGACCTTAAAGCCGCCTCGGGGCGGGATACTTCTTCTGTAACGTCGCTTCAAGTTTCGGATCGCTGTTCGCTCTGAACGCCGGCCAGTTGAAAGTCGCTGCCAGGCGTTTTTTCGTCCGTCGAGGCCACGCCCAAGAGATCCGCAAGGGGTTTAAGATTGCGCAGGCATCCACCTTCCCGAGCAGTCAGCGCGCGGGTCACGGAACCGGATGGCCGTCGTAGGTCCAGTTAATGTCGGGCCGTCCGGGATCGCCAGCCTTCGCGCCGGTGTTGGTGCAGATGTACGAATACTTGAAATAGCTGGCGTGGCCGTCGGCGAAGGCCAGGTTCGCGCCAGCGTTATGGCGTGAGGAAATCTGAGCGGTGTAACAATGGGAAACTCCCAGTTCATGAGTCGGGCGCTTACCGTAAAAGGGTACCTCCGTCGAATGCGTCCGTACGTCAGAGAGAAGAACAAACGCCGAGGGATTTGATACCTGCCGGGCACTGGACACGACGTTGGTCGGCAGGCCCGCGTTCCCTTTGTAATTCATCCCATAGTTAAACACGACGCGATCCAGCGGGTTGAGTTCGGGCGCCTTCGCGGCTGAGGTTGGGCAGGTGAAGATCGTTCTGCCATTGACGAAATCGCCTGGATTGGCGGCGTACTGCCAGAGAGGTTTCTTGTCAACGTAGGGAGGCAGGACGTTATACCACGCGAAGTTGCCCTGACCGGCGGCGGCAAACACGGCCAGATCGCCCCAATGAACGCTGTCTTCATCGTAACCGGAGGGGGCATCTGGCGTTCCGTTGGGGATTTTCGCCGTGGGAAACAACTGGCCATTGTCATCCAGATACATCGTCTCGGCCAGGCCCCATTGTTTGAGATTGCTAATACAGCCGATGCGGCGGGCACTTTCCTTTGCCCGCGCCAGGGCGGGCAAAAACAAACCGGCCAGGATGGCGATGACAGCGATAACGACCAACAACTCGATGAGTGTGAAAGCTCGTTTATGGTTCAGCATAGAAACTGAGCGGGACGTTAATGAGATTAGGTCTCAGTGTCAACAGAGATTACTCGATTCCCTTTCCGGAAGGTGGCTGCCCTCGACCTCAAACTTCATCACCTTGCCTCCGGGCTAAACAGCGGCGGGGCGTTGAACACGGTGAAGCGTCGAGGTCTCTTGATTCCTTTAAAGCCATCCCACGCCCGGATATTTTTTCTGTAGCGCGGGTCTTAGTTTTGGATAGTTGTTCGCCTTGAACGCCGGCCAGTTGAACGTGGCTTCGATCCGTTTGCCGTCGGGCGCGCAAAGCCAGAGTTTGACCGGCAGTTTTCCCTCACAAACGTACGGATGTTCCTTGAGCGCGAAACATTCGTGCAATTTTGCCGACAACTCCGGAGGGTTCGGCCCGCTCTCTTCGCTGCGCGCGCTTTCCACGTAAAGCAGTTTGACCTTTCGTCCGTCCGGCCAGGTGACAGTCTGGGGTGCGAGTTCATCAAGCCAGTCGAGTTGTTCCTTCGCGAGATGTTTCAGGAATTCGTCGCGCACATGCGTAGCCTGCGCTTCTTTCACCAGGGTTAGACCCCGAAACGCCCGCGCCAGACATTCGGTCTTCGATGCGTCGTCGAACGGCGGGAACTCCAGTTCCGGCATCACCGCGCAAATGAGATTCACGCGTGCGATGAACTGTTTCACGTCGTGGTTGATCAGCGGGAGTTCGAAGTAGCCTTTGCAATGTGCCTCCGCCAGGCAACGCCCTGCCGCCGCAGGGTCAACATCACGCTGGTGTTCATGATGGATGACGAGATCTTGAAATCGCACCAGCTTCACCGCTGCGACGCGCTTATGCGTGCGGTCAAAGAGATGCTCGACCGTGGTTGCGAGTTGTTCCAGAAACATTTCCTCGATCCATTCACGCTTCACCGCGGTAGCGAGTCCGAGCAGCGTCAGGTTCTCCGATGTGCGGGCCCGCACTTCGCGTATCGTTGCAGCGATGAAGAGCGTTGCATTCTGCACGACACTCTCCCGCACCAGGTTTCCGTGCCGGCCCTCGGTCAAATCGCAATCGAGCGTCCCCTGGCTGCGCCGCACGCAAAGCTGGTCAACGAAGCCGGACAGGATGCACTTGAGCAGCCCCTCATCGGTTGTTTTTTGGTTTTGGACCGCAGGACCCGACTCTTCACGCCCGGCCAATCCCTGTTTGCCCGCGATGTCCAGAATCTGTTGATAGGTCTGTTCGACCTGACGCGCGGTCTGCGCGTGGACGCCATAACGTCGGCACTGCTCGGTGTTGAAGTTGGAGTTCCTGGCAAACTGAAACGCACGCATCAAGGTGAAGAAGTCCGAGTCCTGGCTCGCTTCGAACAGCTCGCGCGCCTCGGCGATATGAGTGTCGTCACGACCCGGGCGCATCAATAAATCGCGTCCGCTGACCAGCGCCGCGCACAGTGTGGCTGCCGGCACACAGCGATGTCTGGCAGCCTCGACCAGCATCCGCGAATAGCGCGGGTGCATGGGCAATCGAAGCATCTGCCGGCCAATCGGGGTGAGGTCCGAATGGTTGGCAGGCGTTTCGTCCGATCGGTCTGTCAGCGCGCCGAGGGTCCGCAGTAACTTTTCGGCACGCTCGACCGCCTGTGGGTCAGGTTTGTCCAGCCAGTCAAACTCCGCGGCGCGCTTGATGCCGAGCGAGTGCAGCAACAGGACCACTTCCGCCAGATCGCAGCGCTGGATTTCCGGCGTGTTGCACTCCGGGCGGTTCAAATGCCCGCTCTCCGTCCAAAGCCGATGGCACGTGCCCGGAGCCGTTCTGCCGGCGCGTCCTTTTCGCTGTTCCGCCGAGGCACGGCTGATCTCCTCGATGAACAGAGTGCCGATGCCGCGCTCGGCATCATAGCGCGCGATCCGCGCGACGCCGCTGTCCACGACGTGCCGAATGCCGTCAATGGTCACCGATGTTTCGGCGACGTTCGTCGCCACGACCACTTTGCGCAGAGGATTCGGTTGAAACGCAAGGTCTTGTTCCTCCGCCGGCAGATCGCCGTGCAGTGGAATCAACGCGAGACGCTCGCCCGTCCGCGCCGCGCGAATGGCGCCGACGGTCGAGTTAATTTCACCCATGCCCGGCATGAAAACGAGGATGTCGCCGGGTTCGTCGGCGTTGACGATACGTTCCACCGTGTCAGCGGCCTGTTCGGTGACCTGACGCTCGTCTTTCTGCTCGAGGTATCGGACTTCGACCGGAA
>Ga0134126_10008769_pt1 | contig 12720 bp, 17 predicted proteins | sample KB31752_FD_96881 | JGI IMG/M metagenome (GOLD analysis project Ga0134126, IMG submission 96881) | Terrestrial soil microbial communities with excess Nitrogen fertilizer from Kellogg Biological Station, Michigan, USA - KB3-175-2 | ecosystem: Environmental > Terrestrial > Soil > Unclassified ...
AAGCGAGTTCAGCATGCCGTCGATGCTCTTGGCGGCCTGGGTTTGCAGTTCGTAGGCGCGCTGCGTCGCGATCATGTCGATCATTTCGTCGACGACCTGGACGTTCGAGCCTTCGAGATAGCCCTGCGCGATCGAACCCAGCCCGTTGAAGGTCGGCTGGCCCGGCGTCGGATTGCCCGAGGCCTGGGTCTGGGTCGCGAGATTGTTGCCGACATTCTGGAGACCGGCGGGATTGACGAAATTGGCGAGCTGAATCACGCCGACGCTTTGCGCCGTCGCCTGGTTCGCGATCTGGACGCTGACCGTGCCGTCGGTGCCGACCGTGATGCTGAGCGCGCCGCGCGGCACCGTCACCGGCGGCTGCATCAGATAGCCGAGCGCGTTGACCACCTGGCCCTGGGCGTTGATCTGGAAACTGCCGTCGCGTGTATAGGCGACCTGGCCGGTCGGCAGCAGGATCTGGAAAAAGCCGGAACCGTTGATCGCGAGGTCGAGCGCGTTGCCGGTCTGTTGCAGGCTGCCCTGCGTCAGGATCGGCTCGGTGGAAACGACATTGGCGCCGGTGCCTTTCTGCAAACCCGAGGGGAACACCGTGGCCTGCGAGGTGAAGGCGCCGGCCTGCGCCTGGTTCTGATAGAGCAGATCCTGGAACACGGCGCGCATGCGCTTGAAACCGGGCGTGTTGATGTTCGCCAGATTGTTCGAAATCACGTCCATCTGGGTCTGCTGGCCTTCGAGCCCGCTTCGGATTACCGCCAACGATTCGATCATGCCGAGTTTTCTCCGCGCCGGTCTTCCGGCGAATTATTGCAACGACAAAACGGTGGAACTGCCCTGATTCATCTGGCCCATCGTGTGCATGAGCCCGGTCTGCATCTGGAACATCCGCTGGTTTTCGATGAGGTTCATCATCATGCCGACGGAATCGACGTTGCTTTGCTCGAGCGCGCCGGCCTTGACGCGCACATTGCCGTCGATGCTGATGGCGCCCGACGAATCGGCGAACAGCCCGTCCGTGCGGCGCGTCATCTGCTTCGCCGGCGGGTTGGCCAGCATGATGCGGTCGAACGCCGTTATCTTGGTCGCGTCCTGGCCGACCATGACGCCCGAGATCGTGCCGTCTTCGCCGATGGTGATGGTCTCGAGCGGCGGCAGCGAAATCGGCCCGCCGCCCTGGCCGAGCACGGGATGGCCGTCATTTGTCATCAGCGTGCCGGTCGGCCCGATCTGGAGCGAGCCGTTGCGCGTATAAGCCGGCTGGCCGTCAGTGCCCTGGACGCCGATCCAGCCCTGGCCCTGGACCGCGAGATCCAGCGGACGGCCGGTCTGGACGATGGCGCCGGGCGTGAAATCGGCCGAGCGGTCCCGCGCCACGACGCCGGCGCGGCTCGCCTGGCCGTCTTCCATATACGGGACCGACTGGAAGGTCGGTTTTTGCGCCTTGTAGGCGGTGGTGTTGGCGTTGGCGAGATTGTTCGCGGTAACCGTCATCTGATCCATGATGGCGGCGGCGCCGGTCATGAGCACATAAAGAGCCTGTTCGCTCACCGGGCGCCGCCTTCACCGAAACCGCATGACGTCATCGCGAACCGAACCGCCGGATTACTGGATCGACAGCAGACGCTGGACGTCCTGCTGGTCGGTCTGGATGCCCTGGACATTCGCCTGATAGGCCTGCTGGGCGACGATCAGATCGACGAGCTGGCTCGACAGATCGACGTTGGAGCCTTCGAGCGAACCCGATTGCAGCGCGCCGAAGCCGGTATTGGTCGGCGTGCCGATGGCGGGCGGTCCCGATTCCGTGGTCGCGAGCCAGTTGTTCTGCGACAGCGGCTGGAGGCCCTGGAGATTGGAGAAATTCGCCAGCGCGATGGTGCCGAACACCTCGGTGCTGCCGTTGGTGTATTGCCCCACCACCTCGCCATTGGCCGAAATGGCGATGCCCGAGAACTGGCCGCCGGCATTGCCGTTGTTGCTCACCGACGACACGCCGAAGCCCGAACTGCTGAGGGTGGTGCCCTTGAAGTTCAGCGCGATGGTCATGCTGGCGGCGCCGTCGGTCAGGCCGGTGATCGCGCTGGTCGAGCCGCTGCCCGAGGTGAGCTGGCCCGAACTGTTGAAAGCCAGCGTCGGCCCCGCGCCCGAGGCGATGAAATTGCCGCTGGGGTCGGTCACGACATAATGGCTGGCCCAGTTGTCGGGCGCCCCCGACCCGCTGACCCGCGTGAAGTAGCTGGTGAGGTTCAGCCCCTGGCCCAGACTGTCGTAGATGGTCGTGGTGGTCGCCTCGTTGTACGTCGTCGGGTCGGTGTAGTTGAACGGCGACCCCGAGGTGTTGATGGCGTTGTCGCTGGTCGGCAGGTTGACGTTGAAGGCGAGCGCCGAGGTCGCCTTGGCGGGAATGCTGCCGGTGTTGATCTGGATCGACGACAGCGCGCCGGAACCGCCGCTCGCGGCGAAACCCTGCACCTTCGAATTGTCGGCGGTGACGAGGAACCCGTCATTGCTGATCTGGAACGAGCCGTCGCGCGTATAGGCGAGGCCCTGGCTGGTATCGACCTGGAAGAAGCCGCTGCCGTTCACCGCGACGTCGAGCGGATTGCCGGTCTGTTGCAGCGCGCCTTCGGTGAAGAGCTGCGCCATGCCGGTGAGCGACACGCCGTCGCCCGGGATCGGCCCGCCCATCGCGTCGGACAGGGAATTGGAGAACTGGTCCGAGAGCTGGGTCGAGAAGCTTTTGAAGCCGACCGTGTTGACGTTGGCGACGTTGTTGCCGATCGTGTCGATATTCGACTGGGCCGCTTGCAGGCCGGACAGCTCGGTTTGGAGCGACATGGACGTTTACTCCTGCGTCTTGAATTGCTCGATTTAGAAAACCTGCTGGATGTCGGACATGCCGACCGGGGCGAGCCCGGCGCCGAGATCCACCGTCGGCCCGTTCGAGCCGCCAAGCGTGACACCGGTCACCGGAACCACCGAATAGGCCGTCGCGGTGACGTTGGCGCCTTTGACGCCGGCGGCCGCGATGCCGAATTGATAGGTGCCCGCCGGCAGCGTGGAGCCGTCCGCGGCGAGGCCGTTCCAGGTGAAGCTCTGGGTGCCGGCCTGCTGCGGCCCGAGATTGAGCACCTGCAGAAGATTTCCCTGCGCGTCGCCGACCGTGACGGTGACGGCGCTGGCTGGGCCGGAGAGGTTGTAGGCGCCGGTGGCGGTGCCGCCCGAACCCAGCACCAGCGCGTTGCCGGCGACCGCGACGTTCTTGCCGACCAGACCCGACAATTGCAGATTGCCGTAGCTTTGCTGCGTGCTTTGCAGTTGCTGGACGCCGATCGCGGTCGAGAACTGCGCCAGCTCGGCGGCGAAATCCGACGCCGACATCGGGTTGAGCGGGTCCTGATTCTCGAGCTGCGCGGTCAGAAGCTGGAAGAAATTGTTTTCGTTGAGCTGGGCGTTGGTCGCCTGATTGTTCTGCGCGCTCTTGGGCAACTGATCGCCATTCGGCAGCGACGTGACGGTCGCCGGCATGACGCTGCTGGCTTGTGAACTGAGCATCTTTTTCCGCTTTCCCCCGCCTGGATCGTCCCGCCTAGATCGTCAGAGTCTTCTGGATCAGCGTCTTGGCGACATTGAACGCCTCGAGATCGGCCTGATAATTCTTCTGCGCGGAGATCATGTTCACCATCTCGTCGGTGGTGTTGACGTTGGGCATCTGGACGTAGCCCTTGTCGTCGGCCTGCGGATTGCCGGGATCGTAGATCTCGCGGCCGGGCTCGGTGCTTTGCATCACCCCCGCGACTCGCACGCCGCCCATGCCGACGCCGCTCACCCCGTCCGAGTCGCCGGGATCGGCCGGCAGCGGCTCGAACACAACTTCGCGCGCGCGATAGGGCTGGCCGGTCGAGTCGCCCATCGAATTGGCGTTGGCGAGATTGCTCGCCACCGCGGTCAGGCGCTGCTGCTCGGCGATCATGCCGGAGCCGGAAATGTTGAAGACGGAAAAGAGCGACATGGGTCTTGCCTGCGCCGTCAGCCGGACCGCGAGGAGCCGGATGACCCCTTGATCGCGGTCATCAGCATGCTGACCATCTGGGTGGTGAAGTTGACCGTGGCCTCGTAATCGAGCGCGTTTTGCGCGGCCTGGAGCTTCTCGGCGTTGAGATCGACCGAGTTGCCGTCGAGCGAAACCGCCGGATTTTCCTGATATTTGATGGCGCGCCGCACATTGGCGCGCCCGCCGATCCCGGCCTTCTCGGCCTCGGACATGTCGTCGCTCACCAGCATGGTCAACGAGGCCGACGCGCCGCCCGGCACGACCTGGCCCGGCGACATCGAGGCGGCGAGCGCCTCGCCGAAATCGAGATCGACCGCCTTGAAGCCGGGCGTGCTGGCATTGGCGATGTTGGCGGACAGCAATTCCTGCCGCACGCCGCGCAGATCCAGCACGGTACTGTAGAAATCGAGGCCGGTATCCAAAGCACCCATTGTGGCGTCACCCCCGAGCCCTACCCACGAACGAAAACGCGTTTTGTTGCGCAATTTGCCAAATTTTCGTTTTTACGCTACATTGCTTTTGAAGGTGACGCAACAGGATTTTGTTCTATGTTATTGCGTTCATTAACATCTTTAACATTTTTGGCGATTCTGGCCTGGTTTTCGATCCCGGCGATCGCCGATTCGCTGGAGAGTCCCGACGCGATTCGGGCCGCGATCCAGGACGCCGCCGACCGCCAGATCGTCCCCGGCCGGGACCAGACGCTCCAGATCGAGGTCGGCGATATCGACCAGCGCATTCGCCTGCCGCATTGCGACGCGCCCGACGTCCAGATCCCGAACGCCACCGCCCCGACCCTGTCGGCGCGCGTGAGCTGCCGCTCGCCGTCCTGGACGCTGTATGTGCCGCTGCGGCTCCACGCCTGGGGCATGGCCGTGGTCGCCGCGACGAATCTCGCGCCGGGCACAAGGCTGACCGCCGCCGACCTGACGATGCAGCGGCTCGACATCATCGCCACCAACGGCGCCTATCTCACCGACACGCGCCAGGCCGAAGGCATGATCCTGCGCACCAATATCCGCGCCGGCGCGCCGATCCTGTCGGCGCTGCTCGAAAAACCGGTGATCGTCCATCGCGGCGACACGGTGGTGCTGACGCTGTTCGACACCGCCGTCACGATCCGGACCTCGGTGGTGGCGATGGAGGACGGCCGCGCCGGCGACCGCATCCTGGTTCAGAACCCGGACAGCAAGAAGACCGTGCGCGCCGCGGTGGCCGATGCCGGCGCGGTGGAAATCCATTTCGACCAGTCGCGGGAGAATTACTGATGGATGGCGGCGGACAAGGGCGGCTGGCGACGCTGCTCGACGATCTGAAAGCGGTGCTCGAGGAAGAGCGCCGCACCCTTCTCTCCGGCATGCCGGCGAAACTCACCGTCGTGACGCAGCGCAAGCTCGACCTCGCCGACGCGATCGAGCACGAAACCCAGCCCGGCGCCGCCGCGGCCGATCTGAGCCAGCTTCGCGCGCTGGCGCGGTACAATCGCGAGAATTCGGTGATCTGCGGCGCCATCCTGCGTCACATGACCGGCGCGCTCGACCGGCTGCGCCAGCACGACCCGCACCGCTCCTATCGCGAGGACGGCAGCGAGCAAAGCCCGCCCAGCGGCCGCCTCGTCGGCGCCGCCTAGGTCTCGGCCGCGATCGGCGCTAGCGGTCGGTTCTGAATTCTTCCGGCGGCTCGAAGCGCCGGTCGGCGGGCGGCGGCGGCGCGGCGCGGCCCGTCTCGCGCGCGACGCGCAGGCGATAGACGTAAGCGAGCACTTCGGCGACCGCCTGATAAAGCCCGGCGGGAATTTCGTCCTCGAGTTCGACGAAGCGATAGATGGCGCGCGCCAGCGGCGGCGCCTCGACGATCGGGATGCGGTTCTCGCTGGCGATCGCGCGAATCTTCTCGGCGACGAGGCCGGTGCCCTTGGCGACGAGGCGCGGCGCGCGCATCTCGCCCTCGCGATAGCGCAACGCCGCCGCGTAGTGATCGGGGTTGGTGATGATCACGTCGGCGCGCGGCACTTCGGTCATCATGCGCGCCCGCGCCATGCGGCGGCGCAACGCGCGCAGCCGGCGCTTGGTATGGACGCTGACCTCCATCTCGCGCATTTCGTCGCGCAGCTCCTGCCGCGTCATGCGCAGGCGGCCGCGATGGCTCCAGAGCTGATACGGGACTTCGAGCGCGACCAGGAAGGCGAGCGCGCCCGCGAAATAGAGGAGCGCGCGGCTGGTCAGCGCGGCGACGCCGAGCGCCGCGTCCGGCCAGCTCTCGCGGGCGAGATTGGCGATCGACGGGATCGAGCCGCGCACCACGACATAGGCGACGGCGCCGATGACGCAGACCTTGAGGATCGCCTTGACGATCTCGGCGAGGCCCTCCCGCGAGAACAGCCGCTTGAGCCCGCTCAGCGGATTGACGCGATTGAGGTCGGGCACGATCAGCTTCGGCGCGAAGATGAATCCGCCGACCGCGAGATTCGAAAGGACGCCGACCGCCATCACCAGCAGGATCAGCACCGCGGTCGCGGCGAGCGGCGGCGACAGGACATGCCAGGCGGCGACGACGACGCGCTGCGGCTCGTGCATCGTGGCGGGGTCGAGGCCGAGCCCGAGCCGCAGCGACTGCTCCATCGAGCCGAGGATCGAGCGCCCGCCCATGAGAAAGAACAGCGCCGCCGTCAGCATGATCGCGGCGCCGGGAAGGCTCGGCGCGCGCGCGATCGAGCCTTCCTCCCGCGCGCGAATCAATCGCCTGGGGGTCGGTTGCTCGGTTTTGTCTTCGTTGCTGGTGTCGCTCATGGCGCGGGCCGCACCACGCTGCCCATCAGCGACATGCCCGCCTCGATCATGTGCTCCACCGCGGGCGGAAAGAACGGCACCAGCGTCACGGTCGCGGCGATGCCGACCCAGAGGAACAGCGCGAAGCCCACCGACATCAGGTTCACCTGCGGCGCGGCGCGCGACAGCGTGCCGACCGCGAGATGCATGGTGAGCACGACGGCGACCACCGGCAGCGCGAGGAACACGCCGATTTCGAACAGCATCGCGCCGGCATTGGCGAGCGCGCCCCAGCCGGCGGCGTGGATCGTGCCGCCGACCGCGACCGGGATCACCGCGAAGCTTTTGACCAGCGCGCCGATCAGCACGAGATGGCCGTTGAAGGCGAGGAACAGCACGAGGCCGACAAGGCCGAAGAAATCCGCCATCACCGGCACCGCGAAATTGCCCTCGACGCCGAGCAGCGTCGCGAAGCCGAATCCCATCTGCACGCCGACGAAATCGCCCGCGAGCGACATCGCGCTGAGCGCGATCTGCATGGCGAATCCCATCGCGAGACCGACCACGATCTGCTCGCCGGTGAGGACGAGCGCGCGCCAGGTGAGATCGAGCGGCGCCGATTGCGGCACGATCGACGCCAGTAGGAAGGCCAGCACCACCGCCAGCGCGACCTTGAGCGGCACCGGGATGGTGGCGCCGCTGAACACGGGCGCGGACGCGAACAGGGCGAGGGTGCGCACGAACGGCCACCAGAACTCGCCGCTCCAGCGCAGCATGTCCGCCTCGCTCCAGCTCGGCATCCCGTGCCTATTCCAGCGTCGTGACCATCGCGGCGGCGGATTCGCGCGCGAAACCCGTCATCTTCGCGCCGAACCACGCGCCCGCGACCGCGATCACCAGCATCACCGCGAGGAGGCGCGGCACGAAATGCAGGGTCAGGTCGTTCATCCGCGTCCCCGCCTGGAACAGCGACACGGCCAGCCCGACGACGAGGCCGGCGCCGAGAAACGGGCTGACGATGACCAGCGTCAGGATCAGAACATGGCGCGCCGCCAGCATGATCTCGGGCGGCGTCACCGGATGAAGCCTTCGGCGAGCGAGCCGATCACCAGCGTCCAGCCGTTCACCAAGACGAACAGCATGAGCTTGATCGGCAGCGACACGGTGGTCGGCGACAGCAGCATCATGCCGAGCGACATCATCACCGCCGCCACCACCATGTCGATGACGATGAACGGCAGGAAGATCAGGAAGCCGATCTGGAATCCGGTCTTGAGTTCGGACGTGACGAAGGCCGGCACCAGGAGGCGGAACGGCACGTCGTTGGGCGTCGCGTAGGTCTGGCCTCCGGCGAGGCGCAGGAACAGGCCGAGATCGTCCTGACGTGTCTGTTTCAGCATGAACGCCTTGAGCGGCACTTCGCCCTTCGTCACCGCTTCCATCACCGTGATCTTGTCGGCGAGAAGCGGCTGGAGCGCCTCGCTGTCGATGCGCGTCAGCACCGGGCTCATGACGAAAGCGGTGAGGAACAGCGACAGGCCGATCAGGATCTGGTTCGGCGGGCTTTGCGTCAGGCCGAGCGCCTGGCGCAGCAGCGCGAGCACGATGATGATGCGCGTGAAGGCGGTCATGGTCATGAGCACGGCCGGCAGAAATACCAGCCCGCTCATCAGCAGCAAAAGCTGCACCGGCACGGTGTAGGTCTGGCCGCCGCGATTGTCGGGCGCGAGATCGAGCACCCCCAATCCCGCGGCATGCGCCGACCAGGCTCCGATCAGCAGCGCCGCCGACACGAGAGCGGCCAGAACGATCAGCCGCCGCGCCAACGCCCGACCGCCTTGCGGATCGCGTCGCCGAACGGCCCGCCATCGGCGTCGCCCGCCGGCAGCGGCTCGTTCAGTTCGCACAACAGGGACACCGACGCCGAGCCGATGCCGAGCACCAGTTGCCGAGCGCCGACCCGCACCACCACGAGCCGCTCGCGCGGCCCCAGCGGCATCTGGCGCAGGATCTGGCAATCGCGCCCGGCCGCGAGTCCGCCGAAGCCGTGCTTGCGGCGCGCGATGAACCACAGCGCCAGCCAGAGCGCGACGACGATGCCGCCGATTTCAAGGAACAGTGTGGTGAACCCGTCCAGCCCGCCGGTCATCGGCGTATCGGCGCCGCACCGCTCATTCGATGACCAGGTTCTGGAAATAGACGTTGTTGACGAGCATGCCGCCCTTGCCGCCCAGTTTGTCGATCTTCGGGCCGCCCAGCGCCACCAGCAGCACCTTGTTCGAGCCGGCCGTCACCGCGGTGCGCAGCTTGTTGACGCCGTCCTGGGTCTGAAGCTCGTCGATCTTGAAGCCGAGCACCGCCTGCCGGATCATGTCCTGGATCTCGGGCATCACCGCGCCGGCGGCGGCGACGGCTTCCTCGTTCGGCACTTTGAGGCTCAGCGCGATCTGGACGTAATGCATGCTGCCGTCCGCCGCCTTCATGGTGACGACGAAGGGTTTGACCTCGACGAAGAAGGGAAGCGGCGGTGCGGCTTCCTTCGCTTCCTTGGGTTTCGCGTCGCCCCCGGCGAACAGGAACATGTAAGCGCCGCCGGCGCCGCCCAGAATCACGATCAGCGCGACGGCCAGAATGACGATGAGCTTCAGCTTGCCGCGCTTTTTCGGCGGCGCCTCGGCTTCGTCCGCTTCGGGAGCACGGCCTTTGGCGGCCGCGGCAGGCCGGCTTTTATCGAGCTGCTTGGCCACTTGCCATAATTTCGTTTTTTGTCAACTTGGCGACTTTAGTAGTCCTACAGCAGTTTGACAATCCTTCCCGTCAACTCGTCGATCTCGGCCTGGGCGCGGCGCAGCGCGGCGCCCAGTTTTTCCGCCGCCGCCTTGTCGCGCAGGATTTCGTACATGCGCTTTTCCCGCCGCGCCTCGACGACCCGATGCCACTGCTCGCGGCAGGCCTGTTCGAGCCGCGCGACCTCGATTTCCTGCTTGCCGATCACGGTCTCGATCTGGGCGATGAAGCGCAGGAACCCCATCGTGGCGGTGGCATCCATGCCGTCGCCGAGCTGGCCGCCCATCTGGGCGCGATAGCGTTCGGCGTATTGGCCGAGCTGCGCCAGTTTGCGCTTGGCGCCGTCGCACTGGCCCATGAGATTGCGCCATTCGATCTGCTGGTGGTTGGCGCGGTTGCCGACGAATTCGGCGAGGCTGTCATAACCCGACATCGATCACTCCAACGGAACCATCATTCGCCGACGGCATGCGCCAGGTCGGACACGCTGGCCGGCAGGCCGACGGCGGTCGACATGTCCTGGCGCAGGAAATTCTCCATCGCGGCGCGGCGCGACACGGCGCGATCCAGCTCGGCGTCGTTGCCGGCGCGATAACCGCCGATGGCGATCATGTCGCGGCTTTCCTCGAGCCGGCTGTAGAGCTGTTTGAAGCGCTGGGCGCGCGCCATATGCTCGGGCGGAACGATGGTCGGCATGACGCGGCTGATCGAGGCGCCGACATCGATGGCGGGATACTGGCCCCGCTCGGCGATGGCCCGCGACAGCATGAGATGTCCGTCGAGAATGGAGCGCGCCGCGTCGCCGATGGGATCGTTGGGGTCGTCATTCTCCACCAGAACCGTATAGAAGGCGGTGATGCTGCCGCGCCCCGACTCGCCGTTGCCGGCGCGTTCGACCAGCCCCGCGATGCGGCCCGATACCGAGGGCGGATAGCCGCGCGCCGACGGCATTTCGCCGACCGCGAGGCCGATTTCACGCTGCGCCATCGCGAACCGCGTCAGCGAATCCATCAGCAGCAGCACGTCGTTGCCGCGGTCGCGGAAATATTCGGCGATGGCCATGGCGCGGTATGCGCCGTGCAGCCGGACCAGCGCCGATTCGTTCGCGGGGGCCGCCAGAACCACGGCCTTGGTCCGGCCCTCGGGCCCGAGCGTGCGCTCGATGAATTCCTTTACTTCGCGGCCGCGCTCGCCGATCAACCCGACCACCACGACATCGGCGCTGGTGTAGCGCGCCATCATCCCGAGCAGCACGCTTTTGCCGACGCCGGTGCCGGCGAACAGGCCGAGCCGCGCGCCGCGCCCGACCGTGAACAGCGCGTTGATCGAGCGCACGCCGACATCGAGCGGGGCGTCGATCAGCGCCCGCTTCATCGGATCGACCGGCCGGCCGAACAGCGGCACGCGGTCGTCGCAGCCGAGCCGGCCCTTGCCGTCGATGGGCGCGCCGGAACCGTCGATCACGCGCCCCAGCAATTCCGGCCCGACCGCGATCTCCATCGCGCGGCCGACCGGCGTCACCCGCGCGCCGACCGCCAGCCCGTCGCCGTGGCCCTCCGCCACCAGCAGGCTGCGCCCGCCGTCGAATCCCACCACCTCGGCGGCGAACTGGCGGCCGAAATCGTTTTCGATGAAACAGCGCTCGCCGATCGCGACGTGAATCCCGTGCGCTTCCATGACGAGGCCGACATTGCGCACCAGGCTGCCACTGACCTTCACCGCGGCGTCGGTGTCGGCGAGACGGAGCCGATGCCGCTCCAGCACCTCAACAAGACGCGCGGACTGAACCATCCGCTAGGCGTCCTCGCCCTCGAACATGGCGAACATGGCGTCGCGCCAGCGCGAGGCCAGCGTCAGGTCGACCTCGCAAATTCCCTGCAGCGCGCGTGGATGCCAGCGCCGGTCCTTGGCGGCGACGTCGTCGGCGCCATGGGCCACGATCTTGCAGCCGCCCGGCTCCGTCGCCTCGTCGGCGATCAGCGTGACGCCGTGATTTTCGAGATCCGGCGCGACCGAGCGGATGATCTCGACATCGGCGGGATTGAGCACGATCGACGGCGCGCCGACATCGATCGGCACCTTGGCGACGGCCTCGCGGATGAGGCGCACCAGATAGTCGCGCGACCGCGCCACCTCGCCGCCGATGACCCAGCGCGCCACTTCGAGCGCCAAGGCGAGGACCGCTTCCTCGACGGGACGCTCCAGCGCGCGCGACGGCTCGCCGAGCTGGCGCACGATGCCCTCGAGCCGCTTCACATGATCGGCGAATTGCAGATCCGCCGCCTGACGGCCGACGACGAAACCTTCGGCGTAGCCGCGCTCGCGCCCTTCGCGGATACCCAGCTCGAGCCCTTCGGCGTAACCGGGCGACTGGCGCGGATCGGCCGGGGACGCGGCCGATGGCGGCGCGGCGGCGGCACGGCCCGCCGTGACGTCGGGCGGCGCGCCCGCGTTCCCGGGCCGCGACGGTTCCGGTCCGGCAAAAAATTCCGGCAGCGGAATCTTTTGCGCGGCGGCGTCGATATCCGGGATTTCCCACGGCACGACGACCGCTTCCGACAGGTTGAGGCGGCGTTTCATGCGGTCAGCGCCTCCGTGGCGGGACTGAGAGCTGCGCCGCGCCGAGCGCGAGGATGCGCAGGACGATCTGCGCCAGCGAAATCACCACCCAGCCCGCGACAAAGCCGGCAAGAAACCGCGTGGCGACCACGGCGGGCGCGGCCCATTCGGGCGCGCCGACATCGCTGGCGCCGCTGGGCACCAGCGCGACCCAGAGCAGCGCCAGCACCGCCGCGAGCAGCACCGGCTTGATGGCGATGCCATCGCCCCCGTCGCCGCTTTTTTTCGCTCGTGCCATATCGCTGCCAGCCGCCCGCCACGGTTATTCGAGTTGTTCCGGCACGATCGGCCATTCGGTCGACGGGACGGCCGGCTGGGCGGCCGGCGCTGGCGACACGGCGGCGGGCGACGCGGATGGCGACGCCGCCGGCGCGGGGGGCGGCTCGCCGCCCTTGGTTTCGGGCGGTTCGAGCGGCGGCAGGCGGGCGCCAGACGCGGCGGCAGCGGGATGCGTCCCGCCGGCGCGGTCGGTGACGGTGGCGGCCGCGTCGCCGG
>Ga0134126_10008770_pt1 | contig 12720 bp, 11 predicted proteins | sample KB31752_FD_96881 | JGI IMG/M metagenome (GOLD analysis project Ga0134126, IMG submission 96881) | Terrestrial soil microbial communities with excess Nitrogen fertilizer from Kellogg Biological Station, Michigan, USA - KB3-175-2 | ecosystem: Environmental > Terrestrial > Soil > Unclassified ...
AATAGCCTCGTGCATCGCTCTTAGCCCTTTGCAGCTTACGCAATCTTGGTCTGAGGAACAGGGTGGATTTTTTTTATCGCAATAGTCCAGGAGAAACGTCCGATAGCTTTCCAAAAGCCACCCTTATCAGATGATCGTGCTGCCCTGTACGATGAGAACATGACAGTTGCCAGCGAACCAATCTCGGTTGTAACCGGCAGCGGCGACCCGCACGCCGATCTCTCGCCGGCGGAAATGCGCAACATTCTTCGTGAGGCACTGCGCACGGTTCCAACAGGTTCGTCGGTTCTTGCCATCGTCGCCGACAAAACGCGGGATGACAATACCGATGTGTTATTTCCTGCAGCAGGCGAGATTTTGGCCGAGCGCGGAATCGAGAAACTGGATGTTTTGATCGCGCAGGGTACGCACCAACCCATGACCGACACCGAAAAGCGCGCCAAGATTGGAGCTGTCGGAATTGGAATTGCAGGACTGAGGCACATTTTCGACCATGACTGGGCTGACCCCAGAAAGCTCACAACCATCGGTCAGCTCGACGCCGCACGCATCAATGAGTTGTCGGCCGGGTTGATGGACTCAGCGATTAGCTTGAGGGTCAACCAGCTCCTGAAAAAAGGACTCTATGACACTGTCTTGGTCTTCGGAACAACCATGCCGCACGAGGTAGCAGGCTTCTCGGGAGGCGCAAAGTACTTCTTTCCAGGCGTATCGGGCCCTGAACTGACTCATGCCACCCATTGGCTCGGCGCACTCGCCAGCATTGAGAAGATTATTGGGCGTGTGGAAACGCCGCCGCGCCACCTGTTCGAGGCTGCCGCTGATTTCATTCCTGCAAAAATCATCTCACTTAATTCGGTTGTGTCACGTGACAATGGCTGGCTGCGTACGCATGCCTTGTTCTGCGGCGACTTTCGACGTGCTATGCGACAAGCTGCCGCAATAAGCCGTCATGTGCATATCAAGTACACCGGCCGAAAATACAAACGAGTAGTTGCACTGCTCGATTCTCATTATGACGATCTGTGGGTTGGCGGCAAAGCCAGTTATCGGCTCGGGCCAATCATTGAAGAAGCGGGCGCATTGATCATTTACGCACCTCATCTCACGACGATTTCTGAAACTCACGGCAGCCTAATAAAACGATACGGCTATGCTCCGCTTGAGAGAGTGCGTGAACTAGTATCTCAATCCGAAGAACTCCGGCAAAATCTGTGCGTTGCTGCTCACCTGGCGCACGTAAGTTTTGCTGGTAAGCGGCTTCACGATGGAACTATTGTTCCTCGTTATTCGATCACGTTAGCTTCGGCTGTGGACCAAACGACCTGCGAACAGGTGAATTTACGTTATATGGATCCGCGCACATTCCGATTGTCAGACTACACTGGCGACCCTGATGCTCTGGTCGTTGAACACGCTGGACGTGACCTTTATTTGGTAGAGCCGCTCGAGAATTAGTTTTTACGAGTCATTATGAGTTCCGCAAGCGCGATGCTCTTGTTACGAATTCAAGCAGCGGCATCAGCGACAATATTGTGCTGACCCGTGGTTTCGAATGGCTCCTATTTCGTTCGTTTATTGAAACGTTTCCGGCAGCAGAAGTAGGAGTTCGCAGAACTCGTCACAAACAGACCGCTAGAACGGCCGTGTGCGAATTCGCTTGCGATTTTCTGTCAGCAGTTTGGCAGACATCACGCAATTCGGGCTACATAGCTAGGCTTTTTGGTGGCTGCCGCATTCTTGAGGTACACTCGTCCCCACTGAATTTGTCGCGACTTGGGGGAGCAACCGTGGCCGATTCCGGCATTGCGGGGCTGCTTGAACGACTTCGAACGTCGGATCCTCTTCCGGCATGGGAAGTGTTCTTGGATCAGTATTCTCCTGCTCTGTTTCAAGCGGCTCGCGCTTCCACTTGTGACACCGACTCGGCGACTGAATGTTACTTGTACATCTGCGAGCAGCTTGCCCTACGCAATTTTCGGCGCCTTTTGAAATTCAAACCGACAGGGCCCGCAAGCTTCAAAACCTGGCTTCAGGTTGTTGCCCGGAATCTCTGCATGGATTGGCACCGCAAGCGCACTGGAAGGCGGCGACCCTTCAAGTCAATTCAGTCGCTGTCCGAATTGGAATTTCAAGTCTATGTCTGCAGATTCGAGCGCGGCCTGTCAGCTGAGGAAACGCTGCAGCATCTGCGGCCGGTCTCTCCACAGTTGGACCTTGGTCAAGTGGAACATGCCGAGCAGCGAATTGAGCAGTCTTTGAGTTCGCGGCAGCGATGGATGTTGAGCATGCGCCAGAACCGGTCGCCTGCCACAATTACCGCAGTTTTATCGGATGAGGCGGAAGAAGCTGTTTCTCAGATTCCTGACGTTCGCTTAGACCAGGAAACTCTCGTCATGAACCAGCAGCAACACGCGCAGATGATGAATTGCATGAACAGGCTTCCTAAACATGAACGCTTGCTATTGCAACTGAGGTTTGAGGAAGACCTTTCACTGGAGGAAATTGCACGGCTGACTGGGCAGGGAGATGCGCAAAGAGTGCATCGGCAGATCGCGGCTGTCCTCAAGAAGTTGCGGAGCGCGATGGAATAGAAAGCGTAAAAATTAGGATCGTGTCCGTGCAATATGTCAGGAGCGCAAAGTTGTGCAGACTGGAGCCTCAAAACCGAGCACGACTTCAGATTGTTCAGGAACTATGAGCCAAGAGACCGCTCGATGGAGGCGCTGGGTGTGGAAATGTCCCGATGCTGACATACTCGCGGGCTACGTAGATGGCGCTCTCGACAATGCGGTCAACAGCCAGATTGGGTCGCATCTGGCAGATTGCACGGCATGCCGCAGCCTGGTCGGGGATGTGGTCACGATGCAGCGACTTGTGCCACACTCGATGCCGCCTGGCCTTAAGCGACGGGCAATGGAATCGACAGTTGCGAATCGCAAGGTGCGTCATTGGGTCCTGATACCAGCCACAGCAGCAGGCATTGTGTGTGCGTTGATCGTCGGTTTCCTACTTAAGGGCCCGCGAAACGAAGCAGGTTCCATCTCACGTCCGCCAGTGGCGACGGTGGTGACAAAGTCCGAGCCGCTGTCGGTGCCAGGTCAGCATGCCTCCGATGTAGTCCGAAACAGCGTTCCCTCAGGCCGGCTGCCGGCGTTGTTGTCTCCGAAAAACGGGGCAGTTATTGGACCAAAGGAACTTGTTCTCGAGTGGAAACTTGTTCCTCACGCACGCTACTACGAAATTCACGTGGTCACTTCCGAAGGCGAGCCAGTGTGGGAGGGGGAGTCGAAACAGATCATTACCCGCCTGCCTCGAGACACCACGTTAAGTGACGGTGCATATTTCGTTTGGGTTGCAGCGTATTTGGATGACGGTCGAGTTCAAAAATCAGCTCCCATCAAGTTTGTACTGAATGCCTCACGGTGATTTGAGAATGCGCTCGCTTTCCAAATGCATTCCTGGCATGGTTCTGTTTGCGGCCGTGGCGTGGCCCCAAGCCGTCACTCCAAACCCAGCGAAGGATCTGCTCGAAAATGGTAAGCAACTGTATACGCAGGAAGGCCCAAAAGCTGCTCTTCCAAAGTTCGAAGAAGCTCTCAAGTTCTTCCGATCCAATGGAGATCGCCGCAATGAGGCCATAAGTCTGGGATACATAGCCAACTGCCACCGCAAACTGGGGAATCTCGACCTGGCTCTGGGATTTGCGCAACAGGCGTTGCACATGAAACAAGACCTTGGCGACCGCGGTGAGATAGGAAAGACCCACAATCAGTTGGGGTTGATCTACTGGGAGCGGTCCGATTATCCAAACGCTATTCATCATCTGAATGCATCAATCGAAATTGCTTCAGCAGTTGGAGACGAAGAACTCGAGGGATCTGCTCGCAATAACCTGGGCTTAGTATTCGATGAGCGGGGTGAATATACGCACTCCCTCCAGCAGTACCAGCGTGCACTCGAACTGCACCGGCAATCGCACTTTGAGCGAGGGGAGGCCGACACTCTCGGCAACATTGGTGGTATTTACCTGCTGCTGGGAAAATTTCGTGAGGCGTTGCCCTACTATCGGCAAGCATTAGAGATCAGCGAGCGTCTTGGTCTCAAGCCGGCATCCAGCGATGATTTTGGCAATATTGCGTTATGCCTTGCCGGTACCGGAGAGGTCGATGCGGCCCTCGAAAACTTCGATCGAGCTTCGCGGGTCGCGAGAGAAGCTGGACTGGCAAAAGAGGAAGCGGACTGGCACAAGGGAAAAGGCACAACTTTGGTTGGCTTGGGGCGCTACGATGCGGCATTACGAGAGTATGCTGCTGCGGAGCAAGTCTATGAGCACTCCGGTTTACAACGCGAACTGGTGGAAGCCTTGAACGACACCGCAACTGTTTATGAGTCGCTAGGGGATGTTTCGGAAGCCGAAACACGCTTTCAGCGCGGTCTGCGCTTGTCGCAGAAGATCGGAAGCGTGGCAGGTGAAAGCGCCAGTATGCTTGCTCTTGGCGATCTTGAGCGCCGACGCAGGAACAACCAGCAGGCGGACACGTATTTTGGATTGGCGCTGACACGGGCCCGAGCAGCGGGCGATGAAGGAGCGGTTGTCGCTACATTGCTACAGCGCGGCACAAACGAAATTGATCGCAAGCGATACGACGAAGCCCTGAAAGATGCAACTGAAGCGAGTGAAATTGCCGACCGATTAGCCAACCGGCCAGCCATGGCTCAATGCCGGTATGTGCTTGGCGAAGTGCAGAGATCCCGAGCAGAATTCGATAAGGCAATCGAGCAGTACTCGAACGCAGAGAATCTGCAAAAGCAGATCAGAGATCCGGAACTCGGTTGGCGGGTGCTCTACGGGCGTGGCCAGTCGCTCGAAGCACAGGGGAAGTTCGTCGACGCAATCAGTGCTTATCAGAACGCGATAAACATCATCGAGGAAACTCGATCACAAATCTCCGAGGAACGCTATCGGGCCGGATACATTCAGGACCGCTATCAGGTTTATGTCACCCTGGTTGAGCTTCTCCTGAAACTAGGGAAGACGGAGGAAGCGTTTTTCTACTCTGAGAAATTGCGCGCACGCGCGTACTTCGATCAACTGGGCACCACTGCATCGGTTGAAATTGATTCAGACGCTCAACACCATCTCCGAGAACTTGCAGAACGGATTCGCAGCCTGCGCCATGCGATCGAAAAAGAGTATGCCGCTCCGGAGAAAGAGAGACGCGGACAAGCACTGGATTTGTACTCCGCTGAGCTGAATCGTGCCGAAAAAGATTACCAGGAGCTCTTGGATAACGGCCGAAACTCAGATCGCGAATCTTCGGCCCGATCTCAGGCTATTCCATCAGTCTCGGAAATTCAGCGCTTGCTGCCTCCTGAAACAGCATTGATTGAGTTCGTAGTCGGCAAGCAATCAGTCAGCACATTATTAATTACGCCAAGCTCGGTCGTCGGCATACCAATCCAAATTTCATCCGACAGTTTATCGTCGCGCATTGAGCTGTTGCGTGGCCTGATCCTGTCGCGGAGCCCTGAATGGATCCAGCCTGCGAAGGGAATTTTCCAGCTATTATTCGTACCACTGGACGCAAACCCGATATTAAAACGAACTCATCAGCTGCTTATCATCCCAGACGGTGTTTTGAACTATGTTCCGTTCGCCGCTCTGCCAAACGCCCGGGGACGATTCTTGGGGGATCAGTACAATATTTCTTATCTTCCTTCGGCCGTAGCTCTCGTGGCAGATCCATTCGAAAACAGTAATGGACGGAAGTTGCTGGCCATGGCTCCGTCAGAGCCGTCATTGCCCAACACAGCCGCTGAGGCTCGCAGCATCGGAAACATGTTCTCGCGCGATGCCCGTGTTGTGTTGGGAACGGCTGCAACAGAGACTCTTTTCAAGCGTGTCGCCGGAGATTACGATTACCTGCATCTTGCCACTCACGGAAGTCTCAATCGCAATGCGCCAGCACTTTCCGCGTTAGAGCTTGAGCCTGACCCGCAAAACGATGGCCGCTTGGAGCTACACGAAATCGCGGCCATGAAACTTCACGCCCGACTAGTTACACTAAGCGCCTGCGAAACCGCCCTCGGCAAAGGCTATTTCACCGAAACACCGGCAGGCGACGAGTTCGTGGGAATGACACGCGCATTTCTTGGTGCGGGCAGTCACAGTGTTTTGGCTAGCCTATGGGCGGTCGATGACGAGTCAACCCGAATTCTGATGGTGAAGTTTTACGGGCATCTGCGCGTGACCGGTGGCGCCGAGGCATTGGCTCAAGCTCAGCGGGAAGTTCGACACGGTGATCCGAGGTTTCGGCACCCGTACTATTGGGCTCCATTTGTCATGGTCGGATCGATAAATTAGTTCGGAAAATCAGAATTGCTGTCCGTGTACTGTCAACAAGAGGGAAATCGGCCACTGGCCGATGCAGCCGACGATCTCCTGGGGTGTACAAATGAAACGTCAACGCCGCTCGTCAGCAGTAATTCTTCTACTGTCTCTGGCCGTCCTGGCATCGCCTGCGGCTGCTCAAATCCAAGTGGATTCCGCCAGCCCTAACGCCGCCCCTCAGGGGACGACTAATCTGAGTGTGGTAATTACCGGAAACGGATTTAAGAAAGGCGCGGTTGCGCAGTGGTTCGTAACCGGAACCATTAATCCTGGTGGTGTCACCGTAAATTCGACCACTTTCAAGAACCCTACCCAAATTACCGCAAATATCACTGTGGCCTCAGATGCCGTGATCAGCGGCTTTGACATCGTGGTTAGAAATGCGGATGGCCGCACCGGCAAAGGTACAGACCGATTCGCGGTCACTCAAAAGGGCACACCCGTCGGCTGCTCGACAACCGGCACGCCCGCTGGATTTTCGTTGGTGTCAGTGCTCAACCCGGTGCAGCCGGATGGCTCGGCTTTGGTCAAGAGCCTGTTTTTTGGTAATGCGATGCGTGTGCGCCCGATTGATCTGAATCGGGACGGAGTTGTGGATTCGCTTGCAGTTTTCGTTACGTCGGGTGCTGTAAAAGGAGGCACGGAAGGAACCTACGTTGTTCTGCTGAATCCCGTAACCGGGCAGATGCAGACGACCAACCCGGTAACGGGCGCCGCCTGGCAGAATCCGTTATTGCTGTTGACGGGCGTCAGGGCCGTCTTCGCTTCGGCCGGAGATGTAAACGGCGACGGCGTTCCTGACTTCGCAATGGCGATCCCTCCGGATCTCACCGCTTATCTGTTTGTGGGCAGTGTTAATCCGTCAACCTTTAATCCCAGCTATGCTGCTTATCGCATTCAACCCCCGGCCGGCGCACCTTCGCAGTGGGCGCAATTCGTAGCCATAGGTGACTTGGACGGCGATGGCAACGACGAGGTTCTTGTCGATGCTGGGCCTGGGAAACGAGAGTCCACCATTGCCTCGGTTTTCATTTTTAAATTCGCAGCCGGTAGCCTTTCGTTCTGGCAGCGAATTCAGGATCCTCCCGGAACGGGCGAGGGATTTGGCACCTCCATTGCTGTCGGCAACATTGACGGCACGCCGGGAAATGACCTGGTCGTTGGCGCCCCTTACGCCAGCACCCCGAACGGCGGCGCAGTCTATGTTTTTCCATCCCCGCTGCAACAATCGTCGTATTTCTCAATTACGGGGCCGGGGCCTCAGTTTGGCCGAAGCGTCTTCATTGCCGATGTCAACCTCGACGGCTCATCTGACATGGCCGTCATTACCGGGGACCTCGGAAATGACCCTACGAATAAAGCCCTGCTGTATGCCGGTCCAGTTCACGCCGGAGCAACGTACACCAACCAGCTCATACCAGCTGCCGGGAATTCGAGCAGCTTCTTCGGATATCCGAACTCAGACGTTGGAGACATGCTGTCTGCGGGCGCGGTGCTGGTGGGGTCGCCTAATTCGGGTAGTTGTGCAGGGTCCGCACAACTGTACACCAGTCCCTTTGGCTCAACAACAACTCCAAATTATCTATTTGAACCACCGTCGCTTTTGGGCAACTACGGGAACTATGGTTACGGAGTGGCCGTTGCGCCGGGATATCCGTTCATTCTCATTGGCGAGAAGTTGCGCGACGTCGGCACAACAGCACAGGCCGGGCAGGTCTATGTGTACATGAAAAATTAGCAATATGGCAGAGATGCAAAGGCCGGTGTTGGACGTTGCGAGGTTGCATGACGTCGTCTCGCGCGAGGGAGTTGTGGGCCAACTCCATCCCGCTTGGCTGCGCCTGATGAAGTATTGTGCGGATCTCGGTCACGGAGAAATTGAGAAACTAAAAATTCAGGATGGATTGCCCATGGTTGCTGAAGTTACGACCAAGAAGATCAAATTCAGTCCGTAGCCGGAAAAAGATTTCTAACCCTCGCCGAATGAAGTGGACGCGAGGAAGGTTCTCGGCTGACCGTTTGTGCGGAGGCCGTCACACCAGTGAGAACTGGTGCGGCGGCCTTTTTTATTTCAGAGTTGAGGAGATGTCAAATGAAAGTACTCTCAGCCGTTTCCGCGTCTTGCCTGGTTCTGTGCGTGCTTTCTGGCGCACAAGTTACTTACCAGTTCAAATCATTCCAAAACCCGGGTGCGACCGTAACTCGCGTTTTTGGACTCAATGGGCATGGAGACCTCGTCGGTACCGATAACACTATCCCCGGCCGTCACGCATTTCTTGTGAATCGTGACAGCTACACGTCTCTGGACTCGTCTGGAACATTGGGAACGCATACCAGCTTTGCTCGTGATGTGAACGATGCGGGAGACATCGTCGGCGGCTATATCGGCGATGATGGGAACGAGCACGGTTTTATTCTTCGCCATGGCGCGCTGACCACCCTTGACGTTCCATTCACCGGGTCCATTGGTACTCAACTTAATGGAATCAACAACTCAGGAATTATGACGGGTGTATGGGTCGATGAAGCGTTTACGGCGCACGGCTTCGTTTTCGAGAAAGGCAACTTTGCGCATTTGGATTTCCCAGGAGCGCTCGATACATTTCCTTACGGAATCAACTCGCGCGGTGACATTGTCGGAAATTGGGACACTGACCAATCTACTGTCGGTCATGGTTTCGTGTTTTCACGGGGTCGAATATTCTCCTTCGATGTGCCAGGTGCAGTTCCAGATGGCACCGCGGCTACTGGAATAAATGAGAAGGGAGAGATTGTCGGGTCTTACATCGGCGAGGACGGAAACTCCCATGGCTTTCTTGCCGAAGGTTCGTCGTTCGCCGCCTTGGACTGTGCAGAAGCCGCGAATACGAGCGTATGGGGGATCAACTCGGCCGGCCAGATCGCAGGAACCTGCGACGCCGCGGGGCAACGCCTGGGATTCATCGCCGATCGGATTCCAATGAGAAAACCGTGAACTGAGGGTCCGTTGTACACCAAGGCTGACCGTACTCACGGAGGCCGTCACGCTGGCAAAGGCCAGTGCGGCGGCCTTTTTATTTGCTGGGAAATCGTTTTCGAGGAGCAGCAATGAACCAGGTACCCTGCATAGTTACATTTTGTCTCCTTCTATATTCCGTTGCACCGGCCCAGGCTACGTACGATTTCAAGTCATTCCAAAATCCGGGAGCGACTGTCACACGCGTTCTCGGACTTAACGCGCAAGGTGATCTCGTGGGCATGGACGACTCTATCTCAGGTCGCCACGCCTTCCTCATCAATCGCGATAGCCATGCTTCCTTGGACTCTGCTGGAATTTTGGGTACGCATACGAGCTTCGCTCGCGGTATCAACAGCCAGGGAGACATCGTCGGCGGCTACGCTGGCAGTGATGGTAAGGAACACGGTTTCATGCTCCATCAAGGAAAACTGTCAACCCTTGACGTGCCCTTTCGGGGCGCCGTCGGGACTCAGCTAAATGCCATCAATGATGCTGGCATCATCGTGGGAGTGTGGGTGGACCGCGCTTTTAAGGGACACGGTTTCATCTACGAAAACGGCAATTTTTCCAAGTTGGACTATCCCGGCGCGCGCGACACGACTCCCTTTGGAATTAATTCGAAAGGAGTCATTGTGGGCAATTGGGATTCGGACCAGGCTAGCATGGGCCATGGTTTCGTCTTTTTTAACGGCCAACTGAATTCCTTTGATGCTCCTGATGCGATGCCGAATCAGACCGCGGCTAATGGCATAAATGACGCCGCACAGATTGTCGGAACCTATGTCGGAAGGGACGGCAGGTTTCACGGCTTTGTTCAAGAAGGCTCTACGTTCACCACAATCGATTGCCCCGGGGCTGTCTCTACCATCGCGTGGGGAATTAACGGAAACGGCCAGATTGCGGGAAATTGCGACATGGCGACTCAACGCCGCGGGTTCGTTGCAAACAGAACACCGATGAAAAAGCCGTAGAAGCTGGTTCGTCGGATCGCCGCATTTACGGAGACCGTCATACAGTTGGTTCGGATTCCGTTACATCAACCGGGTGTTCAAACCCTGAATACAAGGATTTCATGAACGGATTCGCCCCCCGATAACGGGAAGGTCTTGGGACGGCCGGTAGTAGTAGTTGCACACAATGGATCAGTGCTGGTCACGGATGGTAATACGATGAAGATGAAGAATAAGGCTAAGGCTGCCAGAAGGACGACGACATCGACGATACCCGGATTGAGGAAGGTGCCCCGAGTCATTTAGGAATCGAACTCCGAATTCATGTGTTTAGTCTCCAATATCGCTTCAACGGAGATCGCAAATTGATCGCTGATCAGCCTTTTGTTGGACGACTTTGTGACCTTCAATGAACGCCGCATCCCTTCCCTTACGGGAACGGGTTCAGCAAAATCTGCAACGGATGAATCATCCCCTTTACTCCGTGGCCGGAATTGAAGATGTCCAAGGTGCCATTCCCGCGGATGTTACCGATACACGTCTGGTGTCCCGCAGCATTGGAGATGATTTGTTGAGTGAAGTTGCCGAAACCATCGTTATAGAAAACAGAGACCCGGCGGAAAATCGACTGGTCCTGCTCGGCAGTGACAAGATCGAGGGTCCCATTCTTGTCCATGTCGCCGATTCGAATGACGTGAGTATCGGTGAACTTGTCGTCGATGATATGTCGCGCCCAGGTCCCGTTGCGGCGGTCGATGGGCGCCTCAAACCAGACGAGGCCACCCGGAGGCGGAGCGCTTCCAAACGGTCCCTCGGATTGACCCATTACGATGTCCATGTTCTGGTCACCATTGAGGTCCCCGGTTTCGTAGACAGGAACGTAGTAGTCGGTGCCACAACTGGTGCTGGTGCAGGCGTAACCAGGTCCGATGATGTGCTTAATCCAGGGGTCCGTTCGAGGGTTGCCGCCATATTCCAGCGGGTTTTCAAACCAGACAGCGTCGTAGGTGAGAGTCTGGTTGGGCGCGGTAGTGACAAGATTGATCTTGCCTCTACCGGAACCAATATCGAGGCTTGCCGCCCCACGGAAGGCGGAGTTGTATTGAACCTGGAACCATTACTCACACGTATATTCTTCTCATTCATTCCATTGAAGAACTGATCGGAGATATCTCGTAAAAATGCACATGGGGTAAAATTGATGAAAACTAGCCTAAAACTGCGATTCCAACGTAGTCGCCAGGACTGGCGGTCAAGCATTGTGCCGAGTTCAGTCGGCCCCCGCCCGCAGCTTTTTCAGGGCTGGATTATTTTGTTGTTCAAACAACTTGAGTGACTCCGGTGCCGAGCCCGAGTACTTGAGAAGTCTCAAGCTACAAGCGAATTGTGGGTGGAAATGTCGGGCCAAGATACGTATTGCACTCACCAATCAGTTAGCGTGCTGTCTTAACACTGCGACAGAACCGCTCGATATCATCGGTGGCGAGAATCGCACCATTCTCGTGATCTTGCCGAACGCGGCGCAGAACCCTCACGCGACCTCTTGTCTTTCCGGTCGTATTGCAGACGCGGGGTGAGTGGCCCGATTAGAAAGCAACTCCAATTTCCGTTTGCCTGTAATACACCCGTACAGCGTTGGGGTGAAATACGCATCGGAAACCGTGCTAAACTTCGGGCCATGCCCCAATTTGTGATTGAACGGGAACTGCCGGGAGCAGGCAAAATCTCGGACGCGGAACTCCGCGAACTCTCGATGCGCTCTCTTGAAACCTTGCGAGAAATGGGGCCGCAGATTCAGTGGCTTCATAGTTACGTGACTGAGGACAAGGTCTATTGCGTGTACCTTGCGCCCGACGAGAACACGATACGAGAACATGCCAGGCGTGTCGGCATTCCCGCAGATCGCGTTTCTGCAGTGCGCCGTCTTATTGATCCTGTGAACCTGCAATAGTAGGGGACGACTCTCGCAGAGAAAAAAGAACGGCGTTCTCGAAGCTCATCGCTGCGCCGTCCGCCCAAGCTGTCTTACCGTCTTGCTCGTCGATGCAGCTCCACGCCGAAGAGAGATTGGCATCAAGCTTCGACTGCTCCGCAGGAGGCAAGGGGGCCCCGATTAATTGCCGCAGGTGATCTGCGGCAGCGGCCAATGTAATAGCTCGCATCGCTTGGCCTCGAGCTGCAGCCAAACACGCGGTTCCTTCTAATACTCGAGCGATTCCGCGCCGATGTCCAAGTTTCGACGACGCCTGCAGCGCCCCTCGATAGGCTGTCTCGGCTGCCTCGAAGTTCCGTTGTTCGCTGTGGATTGATCCCAAATCGGCGAGGGATCGAGCCGAGCCCCAATGATCACCGATCTCGCGAAAATCCTTTAACGCTCG